>Ga0105054_10005550_pt1 | contig 18072 bp, 18 predicted proteins | sample BON02_FD_78091 | JGI IMG/M metagenome (GOLD analysis project Ga0105054, IMG submission 78091) | Freshwater microbial communities from Lake Bonney liftoff mats and glacier meltwater in Antarctica - BON-02 (megahit assembly) | ecosystem: Environmental > Aquatic > Freshwater > Ice > Glacier...
TCTTCGACGAAGTGGGCGTCGAGCCCGTGGTGGTCCGAATCGGGGCCTACAAGGGCGCGGGCGACACGATCAACCGCCGCAACTCCACGGAAGAATTTCGCATGGTGCAATCGTTGCTCATGAACCAGACGGCCGAGTTTTGGTTGGACAGCGTGGGGGCTGACTTGCAGAAGCCCAGGGAAGAGATTATGGATTTGTGGGAGAACCCGATTACGGATCCCGTGCGGTTGGCCTATCGCAAGTATATCACCGTAAGTTACTGATAGAGGCTCGTGACTCGAGGGGTATGATAATTTGATGATTGTTGTTTTCTTTCTATTTTCCCTTCGCCGCTGAGCCATGGATGACAACACACAAGACAGTGCTTGCGCTTCAACACCGTCTTCTCTACTGCCACGCACACGCACACACACACTCACGCCTCCCCCTCCCTCCCTCCCTCCCTACAAAAACAAACAGGCCTCCCTCTACTTCGATCAGGTGAAGGAGATGATCACAACTCGCCACCGTAGTCGCCGCTTCCCCTGGAGCTGGAAAGAGCGGCCGGCCCGTCTCTTTGCCATGCATTCCTTCCTCAGGGCGGTGGGACGAGGACGACGTATCCTCCCGGGCTTGCCTGGAGTGAGGGGGCCCTGTATTGCTGTCATTAATGCGGGGGGAGAGATTAGTGCTAATGGGGCGATCAACGCTCGTGGGTTGGTTGATTTGTTGGAGCAGGCGGAGTTGAATAGGAATGTTAAGGCGGTGGTGCTGCGTGTTGACTCGCCAGGAGGAGATGCGTTGACTAGTGAGTTGATTTGGCGGCGTATTTTGAAGCTGCGGTCGGTTAAGCCGGTGGTGGCATCGATGGTGGATGTGGCTGCTTCGGGGGGGTACTTTTTGAGTATGGGCTGCAGTGCGATTGTTGCGGAGGACACGACTATCACGGGCTCGATTGGCGTGGTGGCTGTGCTATTCAAGCTGCAGGAGCTGTATAAGAAGCTGGGGTTGAATGAGGAGGCGATGGGGATTGGGAAATATTCCAAGTTTTTCGTGCCGGGTCGCTTGCCCTCGGCGGAGGAGAAGTTGTTGTTTGAGACAGACGTGCAGTCGAGTTATCAGGATTTTGTCCAAAAAGCGGCGTTTTGCCGGAATATGACTTGGGACGAAGCGCATGCTGTGGCGCAGGGGCGGGTGTGGAAAGGGGAGGATGCGCGGAAGTTGGGCTTGGTGGACGCTGAAGGGGGTGTGTGGCGCGCGATTGAGGTAGCGAAGCGGATGGCCAAGATTCCGGATAGTCGTGGCGTGACCTTGAGGACGATTCGTGGGTCCCGTCGTTTGTTTGGTGGAAGGGGAGGAGGGGAAGATGAGGATGTGCGTGCTGATATCTCTTCTTCGTCGTTTTCGACCTTGACTATGGGACAGCCGATGGCCCTTGCTGATGATGCCGTGGGGGATTATATGAGGATGATTGGAGGGATCGTGCCCGGCAGCCAAGCGTGGACTCAGGGATTGGGTCTTGTGGGTGGGTTGGCGTTGCAGCAGCTCTTGGCTCCGCTTTTGTTGAGCGTGGATAAGGAGGTGAGACGGAGGAATCCGTTTCTGGACTTGTTTCGTTAGAAGTTTATATGGAGGGAAGGGACGTGCGTGAGGGAGAAGTAGTGTGAGTGAGGGAGGCGTCGAGTGAACTGTCTCTTTTTCAAATAGCGGACACACAGAATACCTAGGACGAGCAGGGATGAACATAATTAAATCGTTAAGGAGCAGAATCAAAGCAAAAAATACAGTTTCGTTTCTACAAGCAAGGCATCGAAATGCAATCGTTTGTTTCTGTTCTGTTGCTTTTTTTTCTAGTTTGCTTTTCGTTTCTCTTTTTTCCTCGCATGGCCCGCGAGATGTGTGTGAGCTTTTACAGTGCGCGGGCACACAACGTTAATAATTATGAACCGAGGGAGCCTTGCTCCCCCGCCTTCCTCCTATCACCCTCCCTATTCCAGTTGTCATTTTAAAGACCAAAGATTCTTTTGCCCTTGGGCTGCAACCCCCTCTCCTTCCTCCTCCATCCCTCCTCCCTCTATTTGACGACAATATTCAAGATGCGGCCCGGCACATAAATGACCTTCACCACAGTCTTCCCCTCCAAAAAGCCAGCCACCTTATCCTGGGCCGTCGCAAGCGCCATGACATCTGCCTCCTTAGCATCGACAGCCACAGAGACCTCCCCTCGGGTCTTCCCATTCACCTGCACGCCCAACGTCACCACGTCATCCACCGTCAACTCCTCCTGGTACTGAGGCCAAGCATGGCTCGAAAGCGACTTTGAGTGACCGAGCAGCTCCCAACACTCCTCCCCCAAATGAGGGGCAAAGGGCGAGACGAGCAAGACCAAGTTCTCGACGGCAGCGCGAGGCAGGGCCCTCCCCTTTATTGCCGAAAGGTGATTAGCAAAGATCATCAAAGTGGAGATAGCCGTGTTAAACGACAAAGTCTCCACATCCTGGGTAACCTTCTTAATAGTCTTGTGCATCAGCCGAAGGGTCTCATTATCCATCGCCTCGGGCTTCTTACTCATCTCCCTATTCTTCACCAGCTGATAGACCTTATCACGGAAGCGGACCACCCCCGCCACCTGCGCTGTCTGCCAAGGCTTGACCGCCTCCAAGGGCCCCATAAACATCTCATACAACCGCAAGGCATCACCACCATACTCACTCACAACATCATCGGGATTTACGACATTCCCCCTCGACTTACTCATTTTCTCCCCATCACTCCCCAAGATCATTCCCTGGTGGACCAGCTTCTGAAAAGGCTCTTTATGCTTAGTCAAACCCTCGTCAAACAAAAACTTATGCCAAAACCGCGCATAAAGCAAATGCAACACCGCATGCTCTTGCCCGCCCACGTACAAATCAACAGGGAGCCAATCCCGGTCGGCCTCCTCGCTCCAAGCCCGCTCTGTGTTGGTTGGGTCGGTAAATCGCAAGTAATACCAGCACGAGCCCGCCCATTGCGGCATGGTGTTCGTCTCCCGCGCGTACCACTTCCCGTCGGGCTTCTTGAAGTACCGCCAGTCCTTGGCACGGGCCAAACAGCCTTGTGGGTCGTTGCCTGGGGCAAAGTTGTCCATTTCGGGTAGTTTGAGGGGGAGCTCTGATTCCTCCACGGCGATGGGCTGGTCGTAGCGGATGGTGTGCGGGTCGTCGTTGCGCGGGTCGCCCTTCTCATGGTCGGACATATCCACGGGGAAGTAGATGGGGATGGGCTCGCCCCAGTAGCGTTGCCTATGGTATGAGTGGAAGGAGAAGAAGACGAGGGGGAGGAGAGCGTATATGAGGAAGTGTCGAGACGCGGGAGGATTTACGAGGGAAGAAAAGGGAAGAAAGGGTGCATACCTGGAAAACACCCAGTCTCGCAGTCGGTAGTTAATCACAGCAGCGCCCCGGCTCTTCTTCTCCAGCTCCTGCACCACCACCTTCTTGGCTTCGGCCGTCACCAAGCCATCCAGCAAGGGGCCGCTGTTGATCGCCTTGCCCTCCCCGGCAAAGGCCTCCTCATCGATTGATGGCGTCTCCGCGCCTCCGTCGGGCGCCACCACGTGCTTGATGGGCAGATTAAAAATCTGAAAAAGGAGGAGAAGAGAAGAATAATATGAGAGTAAGTGAGCAAGAGTATTTTGGAGACAGCCGGAGCTCGACTAAAAATCATGCTCACACCAACAGACACAAGTAACCTCCCCGCTCCGCACACACACACACACACACATACCTTAGCGAAGGCATGATCCCGCTCATCGTGCGCCGGCACCGCCATCACAGCCCCCGTCCCATAGCCCCATAACACATAATCCGCCACCCACACCGGCAGCTCCTCCCCCGAAATCGGATGCACGACCGTCGCTCCCGTATCCACCCCCGTCTTGCCCTTATCCTTCCCAGTCGCCGTCCGGTCCATATCACTCTTCCCAGCCGACTCCTTTACATAAGCCTTGACCGCCGCACGTTGCCCCTCCGTCGTGACCTGGTCTACCAACGGATGCTCCGGGGCAAGTACCACATAAGTCACACCCATCAATGTGTCAGGGCGCGTGGTAAACACCTCCACCTCGCCCTTGCCCTCCTGAGCCGCCGCCAAGGGGAAGACGACTTTCGCCCCCTCCGAGCGCCCGATCCAAAGCTTTTGCGCCGTCATAGTGCCTTCGGGCCATTGCAATCCCTCCAAATCCTTCTCTAGCTCCTCAGCGTAGTTAGTAATCTTCAACACCCACTGCCGGAGGGGGAGGCGCTCAACAGGGTGATCTCCCCGCTCGCTCTTCCCGTTGATGATCTCCTCGTTCGCCAGCACAGTGCCTAAGGCAGGGCACCAATTAACCGAGACGGAGCTTTGTTCTGCCAGCCCCTTTTTGTAGAGTTGGAGGAAGATCCATTGGGTCCACCGCACGTATTCGTAGTCGGTGGTGGCCAGCTCGCGGGACCAGTCATAGGAAAAGCCGAGGCTCTTGAGCTGTCGCTTGAAGTTGGCGATGTTCTCGTAGGTGGTCACGCCCGGGTGGGTGCCTGTGTTGATGGCGTGTTGCTCTGCGGGGAGGCCGAAGGAGTCCCAGCCCTGGGGTGTGGAGGAGAGAGAAGAGAGGAGGAGAAGATGAGATTATGGTGGAGAAGAGAGGAGGAGAAGAAAGGGAGTCCAATCGGAGCACTCAAAAAATAAGAGTCCGCTAAATGAGCATGGGGATTGGCTCTTATCAATAGCAAAACAAAGAAACGTAGATCTCAGTAAGAAACACCACACGTACCATGGGATGGAGGACGTCGAGGTCGCACATGCGCCAGTAGCGGGCCATCACGTCCGAGGCCGTGTAGCCCTCTGGGTGGCCCACGTGGAGCCCCGACCCCGAGGGGTAAGGGAACATGTCCAGCACGTACTTCTTGCCTTTGCCTGGCCGCCGTACTGCCTGTTGGAAGAGTGGGGAGGACGTGTGCGGAGAGAGGGGGGATAGGTGAGTGTGAGAGCCCGAAAGCCACCACTACCATCACACCGGCACAATTTGCTGCTTTTGAAATCGAAAATGCATTCGTTCTCGTCTCCCTTTCCATGCATCAGTAAAAAGCATTGACTCGTACCTTAAAGGTCTCCTTGTCCGCCCAGTACTTTTGCCACTTGGGCTCGATGGCCTCGTGCTCATACCGCGCCGGGAAGGGACCGTCACTAGCACTGGCAGCGCCGCCCAAGGCCGAGCGGATCCTAATCCGGTGCACGAAGCTACCTCGCTCGGCACGCCTGGCTCCTAATCGGGCGCCAGCGCTCGGTGGGCATCGCCCTACCAGCCTCTGAAATGCGCTTGCTCCCCGTCCGTGCAGCAGCAACATGATGACGCACACCACTAGACTTGAGACGGCGGCAGAGGCGCTTGGTCTTATCATTCCCCCCCGCCCCGCACAAGAAACCCCGTCAGCCAGCGATGCTCCTGGCCTGTACATTTGTGGTGTGTGTGTGTAAATAGTGGGTAAGAGAGCTCTTGGTCGTGTAAGTGGGTGTAGGATACGCAGGTCTGAGGTCGTAAACGGCAGCAGCAACGTTGCTGCTGGGTGTCTGGTCTGCTTCTTGCTTGCTCTTGCTGTGAGCTCAAAGCAATGCAAGTGGGAGTGCAGGTGCAGGACCTCTACGAGGGGATGCTAAGGCTGCTGTGTCTGTCGTTGCTTACTCCTTCTTGTGCGCTTGGACTTTGTGTTTTGTAGGCTTGGCTCCTCCTGGGGGTGGGGAGGTTGAATCTCACACCGCCCTCATTGCTCCTATCCCACTCTACAGGATGGCCAAGGATGGCGAGAACGACGACAAGGACAAGGGAAAGGACGCGGGCCTGCGCGGGCTGGCCTTGGCCGAGTTGGTCATGGAGATTATTGAGAAGGCCGGCTTCTTCCCTGCTCTGGGTCAATGCAGCTCTACGAAAGGAGTGCAGGGCCTACAACGCCAGCTCCAAGCATGCAAGCCCTCTTCCTCGCAACTGGACGTCCTTTACAACTTGGTGTCCCCTTTCCTCCTCCTGGCGGCGGCCGAGAAAATGTAGGTCTTGGGAGGGCAATTAGCTAGACATCTGCGTGCTTTCATTTTGCCATGACGGAGAGTAAGGAATATGTGTTTGGTAGACTCCTCCCTCCCTCCACACCACGGCCTGCGCTCAATGCATAGAAAGGGACACGAAAGGATGTGCCGTCTCACCTCATTTGTCCCCACTACCCAATGCACAGGCACCATTCCGGCACGGATGTGACGGAAAGTTGTGCGGGCCCGCTGCCCATGTACGAAGAGGTCAGGACCGATTTGGGCACGCTCCTGCAGCTCTTCCGAGCACAAGGCCAATCCCCTTTCGTGTCTTTACTACAAACCGCGCGCCTCGTGGTCGAACTCCGGTTATGGCTTTGCCGTTGGTACCTGCTTCACGATCCTTTTGCCCGTTCTGTGTCCGCCGCCGCGACTGATGGACCCGAGGCACTAGCAGCTTGGCGAGACCCACTCTCCGCTTCAAAAACGCAGATCCAGCGTTTACATAAAGAGCAATCATCTGCCTTCCTCGTCCCCTGGAAGGATGTCGTGTTGGCGGAAGCTCGGGCAGTCACCTCGAGCCTACAAACGCTGGCATTTCTGAACCGCTACCCCTCCGACCTTTTCAGCGTCATTTTGGAGCTCCTGCGCTTGCGCAAGGCCTTGCAACAGTTGGAGGACGAGGCGGCCAGACAGCCACCGACGTCTGCCAGAGGTATCGTCGCAGGTGCCCCGCGCCGCCAAATTTTACACCAGCAGTTGCAGCATTTGGTGAATAAGATGCCTTTGCGTTTTCACGGCGTGGCTGATCAAGTCATGCCCCTCTCTCAATACAACACCGAGCTGTTGGGCTTGTCCTTGTCCTCTTCTTCGCTTTTTCCTCGACATGGCTGTAGCAGCGACAGCAGCAGTAACCCCTACGTGGCTAAAATCGCTCAGTTTCTGCTCTCGTACGGGCCGACCGCCTTAGTCTGCGTTGCTTGTTTTATGCAAAACCAGGCTGGAGAAGAAGGAGTGGGTGAGAAGAAGGAGGCCATCAGCAACAAAAACAGCATGCTTGAAGAGGGGCTAGCCTACGCCTTGCCTCGCCCGCCGGGCTCGCCGACGGTACCACCCCATAAGGACGTCCTGACCCGTGAGTTTGTGCCCGTCTTCTCCATGACTTCCGGTCAAGCCGCCGCTGCAACAACCAGCAAACAGCACAAAGCGTCACTATCCTCGTCGTCATCCGCCTTGGCTGCCGAGTCCCCAATGGCCCGCCCCTCATCCACTGCCTCGTCCTCCTCCTCGTCGAAAATGCCTGGAGTGGGCACGGCGGCGACGAGTGCGGAGCGTGGCGGTCCGTCCACCTCTTCCTCCACCGCCTCCTCCTCCTCGTTAGTGCGTCGCGATCACGGGCCACCCGCCTGGTTTTGGGAGCTGTGCCATCATAGCGGGTTGTGGCCAGCAGTTGAAGGACGATTGCCAGAGGGCGGGGCTCAGCGTTTCTCCCTCTTGGGGGCAGGTGGAGAAGGAGGAGGTGGAGGAGGAGTGAGCGGGCGCAAGTCATCACCCTTGGAAGGAACGTTCGTCCATCAAAGCGGCAGACACCACGCCTTTACCTACTTTGTTGCGCACGTCTCGCCACAGGAACGGCTGGTGGTGGCTTTTGGGGACCGCAATCGGCCTGCGACGGACCGGGTGGTGCTCTCGTTCCTCATGGCGGCGACCTCTATTCTAAACGACAGCGTGACTTTTGAAGTGTGAGGTTTCGAGGAAGGGAGGGCTTGTAAATATGGCTCAATATGAAGAAGCAAATCGAAGAAGAAAGAAAAGGTAGAATAGTAAATTTGCTTTCTAATTATCTTGCCCTTGGAATGCTTTACAGACTTAAGAAAGAGGCAGGAGGAGGTTGGACCCGTCTAGCTTTGTCTAGAATTGTCTTTATGTGTCTCTTTTTGCCTCGGATTTTCCGTCTTGGCCATCGCTCAAAGTTTCTCACAGAATTGAGCGAGATCAACAAACGCGGAGGAGACGCCGCAATCTCGAAATCGACTGCACGCACAAATCACAAAGCAAAGCACATGCCCTTGTGCAATGCCACCATAGCCTTGTCGTGCGTATCTCAAAGACGTCCCTCCATGTAATCAAGCCATGCCCCCTTTCCCCGTACACTTTCAACACTTTCCCACAGGACGCCCCCGCATCATCATCATCACCATGGTAAGTTTCTCCATTCGCCTTCCCTTCACCCCGCCGCACGCGCCAACACATGCACACCACCACACATTACAGCGTCGTAGCCCTTCGGCGAAGAAGCAGGGAGGCAAGGGGGCGGCTGGAGGCGCGGACGCGAGCCGGCAAGGGCTGACCGAGGAAGAAATCGAGGGTACGTCGAGGGGGGATGGCGGGGGTCGTGCCTGCATTGCATTGCGTGGGTTGGAGCGCGTCAAAGTGGGGGGCAGAAGGTGTACACTCAAAGCAGAAATGCCTCGCTTGATTGCGCTCGCCCATGCTTTGGGCAGGGCTCTGCTGCCGTGCTGCTCCTCCTCCTTCCCTCTCTCGATCATCCCCTCCACATTCGATTACTGACCCAATCCCCTGCATCCCACCGCCATACACACACAGAGATCCGCGAGGCCTTCAACTTGTTCGACTTGCAAGGGAGCGGGACCATTGACGTGCGGGAGCTGAAGCAGGCCATGCAGTCCTTGGGCTTTGATGCTAAGAACCACACCATCTATCAAATGATTGCTGACATGGACAAGGACGGGACGGGCAGCGAGAGCAACAGCATCGACTTTGACGGGTTCCTGCACATGATGACGGCCAAGATGAGCGACAAGGAGAGCAAGGAGGACATTGAGAAGGTCTTTAAGATGTTTGACGAGCAGGGCAAGGGCTCCATCTCCTTCAAGGACCTCAAGCGCGTCGCCAAGGAGCTGGGGGAGAACATGTCGGGTACGTTTACGTTTACGTTTACGTGTGGATGTGTATGGCTCGATACGAATGCTGCTGAATTATTAGACTCCTATTAGATTATATATTTTGAAGAGCTTAAAGACATTCGTCAATGAAAGCTTACTCCCTTTTACCCCATCACACGCTCATCTTTCTTACTGATCCCTCCACCATTTCCAAACACAAACAGAGGCGGAGCTGAAGGAGATGATCCAACGGGCGGACGCGGACCAAGACGGCGAGGTATCTTTCGAGGACTTTTACAACATCATGACTCGACGAACATTCACTTAAGTCAAAGTTTGAGAAGAAAAGATAGGAAGAAAAGGAGGGGGTAGAAGCTAGCTAACCTCAGCCATATGAAGAAAAGAATAAGGAGAAGAAGAAGAAATGGTAGATGAAGAAAGCAAAGCCGCGCAATCGGAGGAGTGTCGCTTTTGAGCTATTAGGAAGACTGTAATGTAGGGTAGGGGCATTTGTAAGAAAACAACAACAACGAAAGAACGATCAAAAGCAAGAAAGCAAGCAACGGGAGATAATAGAGAAGCGAATGCAAGCGTGTTAAGTATTTTTTCCCACCCAATGATTTGTTTCTTTTCCCCCCGTGCTGAACAAGGTCCTGTGTGAGCTTTCTCTCTCTAATGTGGCCGCTTCCCCCCAAAGCCGCTGTGCCTGTCCTTGCTTCCATCACCTCCTTACGCCCATCGCACACGCCTCCTTTCTATACGAGACGCGGCGCTAGACTGAGGTAGTAGTGACGGTAAAACAAGAACAAGGCACAAGGGAATGCTGCTGCTGCTGCTGCTCCTCCTCCTTTCTAAATGTGGCTTTCTCTTTCTGGCCGTCCAATCAATGACATGACAAATCAAAAGTGTGGGTAGCTCGCACATCCAGACACAACCTCCAAGAACTGACTTCCGTTCGAAATACGCACAATACACGCACGCACACACACACAGGCAGAACAAACACACACACAATAACATAGACACACACGAACACGCACGAAGACACATAACTGCTTACTTCCACACGCCGTGTCCAAAGCGCGAAGCTCCCTCCACGCAATTTCTTCCTCCCTCCCTCTCTTTTCTATCTCCCTCTCTCCTGCCTTCCAAAATACTGTTGCAAACGAAAAAGGGCACCTCTTCCAACCACCTCGCAATGACAAATGAATGAGCCGTGAAAGTACTCACGCACCCCACCCACCTCCCACCACCCACACACACATCACACAAAGGAAGGGGCAAACAGTCTCCTAGGATTGTTCTAGCTGCTGCTGCTGCTGCTGCTTACATGTAGGCCTTCGCCTCCTTGATGAGGTTGTCGGCAGTCATGCCCAACACCTTCATAACGGTGGGGCCCGGGGCCGAGAACCCGAAGCGGTCCACACCGATGACCTTCCCGTCCAAGCCCACGTACTTGTACCACAAGCCCGTCACGCCGGCCTCCATGGCGATACGCTTACGGCAGGCCATGGGGAGGATGGACTCCTTGTAGGCGGCCGACTGACGCTCGAAGATCTCCATGCAGGGCATAGACACGACACGGATGCCCTCGCCCAAAGCAGCGGCGGCCTCAACGGCGTGCTGCACCTCGGAACCGGAAGCCATGATGATGGCCTTTAGGGGCCCAGACTCCTTCTTGACGATGTAGGCGCCCTTGAGCACACCGGCGCGCTTCTCGGCGGGGGTGCCGGGGAGCTGCTTCACGTTCTGGCGGGTCAGGATGAGCGCAGTGGGGCCGTCCTTGCGCACGATGGAAGAGACAAAGGCCGCGGCGGTCTCCTCAGAGTCGGCGGGTCGGATCACGTCCAAGTTGGGGAAGACACGGAGGCCGGAGACGGTCTCTACCGGCTGGTGGGTAGGTCCATCCTCACCGACACCGATGGAGTCGTGCGTCCAAATGTACCCGATGGGGAGCTCGGAGAGGGCGGCCACACGGACGGGCGCGCGCATGTAGTCAGCGAAGACCAGGAAGGTTGCGCCGGACACACGGTGCAGGCCGAAGTAGGCGAAGCCGTTGAGGATGGAGCCCATGGCGTGCTCGCGGATGCCGTAGAGGATGTTGCGGCCGGTGTAGGTCTTGCCCTCGCCGTTGCCGAAGTCGCCGCCGTTCTTGATGTAGTTCTTGGTGGACCCGAAGAGATCAGCCGAGCCGGACAGGTAGTTGGGCACGGCGGCGGCCACAGGCTGGAGGACGACAGCTCCGGCCTCGCGGGTGGCGATGTCCTTGGAGGCGTCGAACTCGGGGATGGCCTTCATGAGCTCCTCCACGGATGGCACCTTCTTGTCGATCGCGTCCTGGAGCAGCTTGGCCTTGTCGGGGTTGGCGGCCTTCCACTCGGCGTAGGTCTTCTGCCAGGCGTCGTACTCGGACTTGAGGGTAGCCTGGCGGGCGGCCATGACGGCGCGGGTCTCGGGGGACACGTACCACTTCTCGGCGGGGAGGCCGAGGCGCTTGCGGGACTCGTCGCAGTACTTGACGCCGGCCTCACCGTGGGCGGCGTTAGTGCCGGCGATCTCGTCGATGCCCTTGCCGATGATGGTCTTGCAGATGATGAGCTTGGGCTTGCCGTTGTCGTTGGCCTTCGCGTCGGAGATGGACTTCTCGATGGCGGTCAGGTCGTGGCCGTCGATGGTCACCACGTCCCACCCGTAGGCCTTGTAGCGCATGGCCACGTCCTCGGACTGGGTGCGGTCGGCCATGGCGTCCAGGGTCACGTCGTTGGCGTCGTACAGGATGATCAGATTGTCCAGCTTCTCGTGGGCGGCGAAAGCGGCGGACTCGGCGGCGACACCCTCCTGGATGCAGCCGTCACCGCCGAGGGCGATGATGTGGCTGTTGAAGAGCGTGTGCTTGGGGGTGTTGTAGGTGGCGGCGGCGTGCTTCTGGGCCGCGGCCATGCCGACGGCGTTGGAGAGACCCTGGCCCAGGGGGCCGGTGGTGCTCTCAATGCCGGGCGTGTTGTGCTCGGAGGAGGGGAACTCGGGGTGGCCGGGGGTCATGGAGTGGTGCTGGCGGAACTTCTTCACCTCCTCCAGGGGGAGCGCGTACCCGGACAAGTGCAGCCAGGAGTAGATGAACATGGAGCCGTGGCCGGCCGAGAGGATGAATCGGTCACGGTTGATCCACTGGGGGTCCTCGGGGTTGTGCTGGAGGAGCTTGCCCCAAAGGACGGCGCCGATGTCGGCGGCCCCGAGGGGGAGACCCAAGTGGCCGGAGTGGGCAGCGGTGATGGAGTCCAGGGCCAAGCCACGGGCCTCGTTGGCCACGCGGGTCAAGTCCGTCGTGGTGGCGACGGCCTTGGCAGGTGCCACGGTGGCCATCATGACGGGGCCGGTGCGGGCCGCGGACGTACGCTGGCCGAACACGCTGCTCAGGCTCACGGGCGTGGGGATGAAAGCTTGGGCGCCCAGCACACCCATGGCGGCAACGCCGGCGAAAGCAGCCTTGGCAACCATCTTCACTGTGAGATGTGTGGAGGGTGGGTGGGTGGGGAGGGGTATGAGTGCGTGTGCATGTACGATTCAAACACACACGAGATTGCCTTGTGGTGGGTCGAGGGGATCGGGGAGACTTGCTTGCTTCGTACGCACGGCACCCCGGACCAAAAGGCGGCCAGCGTGCGAAGGCCCCGCCCAGTGCCCCTCCGATGTGTGCTCAAGGGCAGCGTGGGCGCAGCATTTAAAGTGCCGGGGCGACGCGGTTGCAAAAAGAAAGGGCACGAGCAGCAAAGGCAAGATCCAGGCGAAGAAGCCACGAGCAGGAAAGCTTGCGAGCCCGGTCGCCCACCCGTGCGCGCGCTCCAGCAGCGTCCGACCCTCCTGGATGTTGCCCTTGTGTGTGTCGCCTGCGCGGGAGTGTGTGCATGTGTGTGGGCGTGACAGGCCGTGCGTATGGTGCACGGCAACAGCACAAAATATCCTCCCTTTCTTGGCTCACCCGAGCCGTCGCTTCTGGTGTGCTAGTGTCGTCGCCCTGCTTCTGTTGCCCGAGCCTCTGGTTGTGCTCGATGCCAAGGGCTGAAACAAGGCCTCGATGCCAGGCCTCCAAACAAAGCGAACAAGAGGAAGCAACGCAACAACAAGCAACAGCAAAGGGGGGGTGGGTGTGGTGGGCGGTGCTTCCTTGCCTTGCGCTTGGAGGCCAAGGGCAACGTGTCGGAATCAAGCCTCTCTCCACACAGATGCCTGCCGCGGGCCCGCTTTTCTTTTTCTGCAAACGCCCTCCCGCACGACCTCCGCATCGCCTTGTTCTTTTCAATATCTGTAGTTGCGCGTGGCGTGCTTTCTTTGTTGTGAAAGGACGGGGCCACACGAAAAAGCATGAGCAAAGGTGGTCAGGGTTGCTGGAGCATGCGGGCTTGAACACGAAAGTATCCAGCCAAGACGTCAAGTCAATGGCCACACACGCAACACCGCGAGGCGGCCCATGAAACCACAAAGCCAAGGGTTTTCCATCGCATTTAATCACAATGAGGGGTACTTTTTTTCTTTTTCTCTTGTCCGCCGCTTTTTCCTTTTCATATGTATCCACATAATCTCACAAGCACAAAACACACACGTGCTGCATTTATCGGTAGACGCGTTTGAAGAGCTCGCACGTCAGGTCGTCCGACTCCCACTGGCTGCCTCCACGCAGCAGCATCTCCATCTGGCGCGCCAACTCCAGCTGGTGGTGCTCGTGCTGGTGGCGGTGGTGCTGGTGATGATGATGGTGGTGCTGGTGCGGATCGTTGTCGGCCTGGTTGCTGCGGCTGCTGCTGCTGCTGCTGCTGCTGCTGCTGCTGCTGCTCCCTTGGGCACCAGCCCCAGTCGAGGTCCCCGGAGACGAGGCCGCCGCGGCCGCGCATTCCAAATGAGAGCAACGCAAGAGGTAGGCGATCTCCCGCTGTAAGAATTCGTGGAGTTCATCTGTCCGTTGGGCGAGGTACGCAATCTCTCGGGCAAAGTCCTGGTCTTCCTCCTCTCCCACCCCAAGCCGCCCTCCTGCTCCTGCTCCTCCTCCCCCTACTCGCCCACCCACGCCGTCTGCATACGATCGATCTTGAGTCTCCTCTTCCCCATTCAGATAACTCTCGTTCTCTTCCTCCTCCTCGTCATCGTCATCGTCATCGTCATCTTCGTGAGAAAAAGCGGAGCGCGTCTCCTCTTCCTCCTCGTCCTCGCCCTCGTCCTCATCCTCCTCCATAATCGACACCAAGGAATCCGCCCGTGTCAACCCCTTCTTCTTATTGCCGTTGCTGCTGCCGTTGCGCCGCGGCTCCTCCTGCGAGCACACGCCCTCCTCCTCAGTACCGTCGGCCCGCCGTCGTTTTTTTCTGTAGGCGTGGTGAGAGATGAAGAAGAAAAGAAATGATAAAGTGAGAGTCTCGGCCTTTTGAGCAATAGACAACTCTCCCAACTCACCTCTTGGCCTTGTTCTCCTTGTCGCTGACGGAGCAGGAAGACGTGGACGCTGAGCTGTCGGACGGTGGGCACTGTTGTTGTGGTCGGGTGGCCGGGTGAGATCGCACGGAGCTCGCATCCTCCTCCTCCTCCTCCCGGGAGGGAGGGAGAACGCCCGGCTCCTCTATTCTTGCTCCCTGCCGTTGGTGTGCCTTCACGCTTGCTGGTTGTCCCTCCACACCCACCGAAGCGGCGTCCTGCGGCTTGAAGAGGGAGGAGGCTTCCGCTTCGACCATCATTTGTTCCACGCTCTGGAGCTGTGGGGGAGGGGAGGGAGGGGGAGTCGGTCAGGGCCCATCCCACAAGCTACAAAGGCACATTTCCGCACACAAATCCAGCAGCCCCCATCCACCCACCGTACCTCTCTTCGAAGGTTCTCCATGTCGGCGGCCGAGACGGGCCTGAAGTAATTCCTGTCCAAGTCCTGCCAGTGCTGCCCCCAGTTCCGGCTGGACGTACGCTTCGGCTCCCCTGTGGCCCCCCCGTTGCTGTCATTTGTGCTGAGCGCCGCCACGTAGTGCGGGCTCTCCTCCTCCGCCTCCATCACTCGCAAGTCTTGCGGCCCCAAGGGTGGGAGGGAGGACAAGGGGACGACAAACGCTGGGCAGGAAAGACCAGACTGCCTGCGGTATCCGGAGAAGCGAGATGGTGGCCTGCGTCGTGCGTGGGGGAGAGCGAAGTGAGCACAGATGAGGGGTTGAGAGGCAAAAAAGAAAAAGAGCTTGTGCACGTGCATGCATTGGCATGACCATTCGATTGTGTGTAGAGGCAGGAAACAACACAGTAAAGCCAGGTCAAAGGAATGAGAAGCATCCCGTTGCCAAAATCTCTCCATCGGCAAGAAGCTCTCATGTGTTCCGTGACTTTGCCTTGTTGTCCTGCAAAACCCCACAGTTTCCAAACAAGACACTAACATACGCCCTTGTCCACGCCCTTAAACACAGGCAGGAGCGCCGCCTCGACCACCCCGCGTGTCAGAAGGCAGGCCCCAAACAGCCAAAGCGCACGCACGCGCTCGACGCCATCATCACATCATTATCGGAAGCCCTGCCCATACACAGCCCCGGTCCTCATCCTCAGGCGCGCCTGCCGGCTTGCGCCTCTAAAGCGGCATGGCAGCCCCTACTCCTGCTTCCTCTACTTCGTCGAGGCAACAGCAACCGCTGCCTCCAATGCCGCCCCCCGCTATCCTGCCTCCTCCCCAATCGCAGCAGAAACCCACGACGACGGCTGCCCACGATTACGATGACGCCTATTACCGCACCCTGCTCAATCGCGTGGACGCACAGCTCTCCTTGGCGCATTCTGGGCCGGGCCTGGTCACTTTCCACGGCGGCAGGCATGACGAGGACGAGGGGGAGGCCGCGGCGGCAGCGGCGCCCCCGGCCACGCTTTGTGCCTATCTTCTGACATCGCATACCGTGCTGGGCACCTGCTGGCATTTGGAGCTGGAAAACACCTTTACGCGCCCGCTCAGGATATATTTTCTGCTTTCCTCGCTCCTGCTGGTTTTCTTTTTGAGCATCAAGATCCGCCTGGCCACCACCTTTGCCGAATTTTCGGTGGTGGCCGTCATTTTGAATGCCTTCCACTATGGCCAACGTCGGGCGTTCTTCCGCTTCCAAACCTCCCTCTTCCTTTGGCCCTTCTTCGCCCTTGCCTTGATAGTGACGCTGGGCATTTGGGATTTGGTTTTAGTGGTGAATAGCGGGGCGGAGGGCTTGCACCATGAAGTGGGGGTGGCCATCATCACCTACCTCCTTGGGTTTCTGCTCCCGGAGGTTTTGGGTCGGGCCGTTCTGTGGCAGCGACACCGACGTGAGGGAGAAGAGCAGGTGCGGCGACAACAACAGGGGGGAAGGGCGGCGGCGGGTGCCCATTTTGAGGAGTATAGTATCTTGTAAAATCAACCAATCTCGTCGCGACGAAAAAGAAAAAAAGTGATGTACATATGTGTGGTAATCAAGCAAAAACAAACCCCCGCTGAGATTTCATGCATTCCATTTGATTTCCGTTCTTTTTTCTTTCCTTCTAATGCCTTGCTTTTGACGTCGACGAAAATGAGGGATCTAATTATGTTTACAATCCATGCGCTATGTCTGTTGTTGTTGCTGACATGTCGGTCTCTCCGGCCTTCGTCTTTGGCTCATCTCACCCCCACACTCCCCACACTGCCTCACACCCCTTCTCAAGCCCCTCCTCCTACTAACTTAGACACGAAGGCCCATTCTCGCCAAGGCCTCCGTTTGCACCGTCTGCGAATGCTGCAGAGCTTGGTTGATGCGAGGGTCCTGCTGGTGCTTCAGGACAAGCCGCTGGAAATCCGTGGACGTCAACCCGTATTTTTGCAGCAACTCAGCAAGATTATCCTGGGCAAGGACCGAGGCCTGCGACTGGAAGTCAAGAAGCACCTCCTGGTCAGCCTCCGACAGATCACGGCCTTGTGCCTGGAACTCACGCATGGTCTTCTCATACGCGTCGCACCAGGCATCCCCAAACTCCTCCACAATAATCCTCTCCAGCTCCTCTACCCCAATATCCCCCTCCAACCCTTCCTCCCCCGTAGCCTCGCCGTCGCCGAGGTAGAAGCCCTCCAGCTGCACCACCAACGCCGAGACCTCAGGGTCGTCCTTGTACAGCTCCGTGGCCGCCTCCAGCTCCTCCTCCGTCACCTCGAAATGCCCCAAAATCTGCGCTTGGACGCTCTCGAGAATTTCCTCAAAGTTCTGCTTGTACATGGCCACTGTAAGGGTGTAGGGATCAGGGCGTGAGACGTGTCATGTGCTTGATTATTACGTCTGTCTGCGCTTATATAGAGGTAAATGCGGCGGAGGGGTAGGAGCACATAGAAAAGCACGAGAGTCGATCTTGCCACCAGCTATGCGCCACCCAGCGAGGTCGCAAAAGCGCGTAGAACAAAATACAGCAGCAAGCATGACCTAAAATGCAACTTCGACGTCTCTCTCCCCCTTACCGTTCCCCGTCTCAAGAGTACGTACCAATGTGCTCGTCGGGGACCTCGGTGCCTTGCTGCGCTAGTTGGGCTCGCTGCTGATACAAGACCTGCTGGATCTGGTACTTGTGCAGCTCCATGTTCTTGACGAGCATGCTCCACAGGCTTATCAACTTCCGCTTGCTCAGCGCTGGCTCGTCGTCGTCTGCTCGGTGGAGTGTGTGGTGGTGGTGGGTGAGTGGGTCGGGGCAACAGCGGAGGCAAGGGCATGAGACCCGCACAAATAATGCCACAAAGAGGTAGATCTAGGAGCCGCACGGCACACAATCATCTCCCTTCACAACCCAGCCTTGAACTCACCTCCGTCGCTTTTGCCGCTCTCACCCAGGGGTCCCACCACGATGTAGTACAAGAGGGCAGCGGCCGAAAGACCTGCACCCCACAGCAGTAGGGAGTCGCGGGCCATGCTTCGATTGTTGTTCGATTTGGCTTGGGCGAGGGGGACGAAAGCGGGCGCAACCGGGGCAGTGGCAGGTAGCAGCTGTGTATGCGTGTGTATGTGTGCGGGTGTGGATGTGTGAACGTGGGTGTGTGGTGGTGAAGAGGCGCTCAAGCAATGCATGGCTGGGTAGGATATGCGTTCCCACCCCCCTCCCATTTTCCAGCAACAAAACCAAAACAACGCAAGAGCGTAATTTCATTCACTAGGCA
>Ga0105054_10005551_pt1 | contig 18072 bp, 10 predicted proteins | sample BON02_FD_78091 | JGI IMG/M metagenome (GOLD analysis project Ga0105054, IMG submission 78091) | Freshwater microbial communities from Lake Bonney liftoff mats and glacier meltwater in Antarctica - BON-02 (megahit assembly) | ecosystem: Environmental > Aquatic > Freshwater > Ice > Glacier...
AAACTGATCACTAGCGCTGATCACTGTCCACTGATCACTGTCCACTGATGACTGATCATTCCCACACCTTCAAATCCGGGTTGTCTGGACCGAAGTGTTTCAGCATGACAATAGGGTCAGTTTTGGAATGATTGCTGATTTTCACACCAGCTTGCGCAGCTTTTTCACTTACAAAATACTCGTCATGAGTCAACTGGCCAAAGCGAATAAGCGCAGGACTTTCAATATCCCACTTATTCATTTTGCCATAGCCCTGCATCATGATCATACCGTAAGCAGCACCGTCTTTGATCGTCACAGTCTGACCTGGATAGATCGTCAATTCCTTTGCACTGTAGTCATGAGAACGGTAGCAAATCCAGCTGTCATGATAACCTGCTGCATGCATTTCTTCTTCATCTCCAACTGGAATAGGTCTCATAAAACGTGTTTCAAGCAGATTTGGGTTGACATTCAATTCCCAGTCAATCATTTCTACTAACAGGTCGTAATCTCCTACTCTATCTTTTGGCGTAGCATTCCAAAGCAACTCATCAGGTATGATTGCCTCGTTCACCAAAGATTGGTACATCGCAAAAATATCAGATGCTTTTTGTGGCTCATATGTACACAGAGAACCCGGTGCATGAAGCATTCCTGGAGGGACATCCCAACCCGTTCCTGGCTCAAGTCTGAAAGCCTGAGAAAAGTTGGTGATCTTATTATCGCCCTTATTGAAGTTCATTAAGCATTCCTTGATCTGCTCTTTTGTAGTTCCTGGAGCGATACCAAAGAAAGTATAGGGGAAATCACCCCCATGATTATTCAATTGAGGAGGATAGTAATATGCTTCAGGCTTTCCGTTTTGACCCGTTAATTTTCCAAACTCATCACTAGGGTGAATGTGGTGCGGGAGTGGCCCCATGTTGTCAAAAAACTTGGAGTACATAGGCCAGGACTTATAATTGTCCCAAAGTCGGCTGCCGATAATTTCAGCGCCCAATTCATCTATGGCATCTTTTAAAAGGAAAAGCTCCGTCTTTCCATCCTCTTCTAAAGCGATGTGACTTTGCCCTTCATTTTTACTGGTCAGCGGACCGTTTTCAGCTGGTGTCGTAGATGAAAACCAACGCTCGTCGATTCCTCCACGCTCACCGCCTAGGCAGTAATAATCATCTGGATGAAGTTTGATTCTTCTGCCTGGTACGCAAAACGAACGCGGCACCCAGGTTGGTGTTAATCTAAGTATTCCTTCTCCTTGCTCGAGAGCTTTTTTTGCTAAACTCATGGGTTTATTAATTTGGTATTTGAGATTTCTTGCGTGAGATTGAATTGGGAAATTACCCCAATTCTTCAACCTAATTCAATTCTAAATTTTAAATTCCTTTACTTTTTTTCCTTTGAGAACTTCCAGCTTGATTTCATAAGTTCTGCTTTCTCCAGGTTCCAATAAAATCAACGTTCCATTTTTGCGAGCCGCAGCTTGACCGATTGGAGGATTTGTCGCAGGCTCTAAGGCCGTCACATATTCATTTTTCCCCCAGTGTTGCCAGTTAATTAACAAGGGCATCTGTTTTTTGGAAAATGAAATAGATAAGCCAAGCTCCAATTCATCATTCATATAGCCGCAAGTGACCTGGTCATTCTCATCTGTTTTTGGATCTATGAAAGCTACATCCTCTCCAAAAGCTGAATGCTCTTCCAATGGAGCAGCGCATTTAGTGAATCTGTTTTTCTTATTGAAATCTGACATAGAATCGTCTGATTCTCTTTTCTGAATTTCGCCTTTCCACACGATCCTCGTTCCTTCGTTGATCAGCGGCCAACCACAATTGATATGATATAATACCATATGAGGTGCAGGTGAATTACCGCGATTACTTACCTCATCCTTTATGTTGATTTTGGCAGAACCAATAGTTCCTGAAATGGTTCTTTTCAGCACCAAACTTGGCCCGAAAGTCGTCGTCTCACGAATCAATCCTACAATTTCAAAATCCAGATTTCCAGCATAAATATCCGGTTGCTTGATAGAAATTACCTCTGCAGGAGTATTGCTATAATTCCCATGCAAACCACGACTTCCAGTTTCATCTGCATTGGGCGGACCCATAGAGGAAATTCCGCAGGTAGTCAGCAAACCTCCACCGAATGTTCTCAACCAATCTATTCCTTGGTTGGAAAAAGGCTGAGAAGCTACATGACCTGCATTACTTATCCAAGAGAGGCTGTGCTCGTTGTGAAATGCATCCAAAATGTCCATTCCCCGATCCAAAACAACTTTAAATCGAAGGCCTGTTCCGGTATTAATCCAAGCGATGCGAGTTCCACGACCGGCTCCATTGTCAAGCACGGAAGTTTCTATCCCACCAAGCTGGCGGGAATTGGACAATTTATCTTTCCAATTGGATGGATCTGAGAGGTTCATTCTTTGGTTTGAGACTAGTCTGTAATCTATTAAAAAGGCCTTCTGACACTGTCCTGCCCTATATGGGTTAGGCGCGAAAGCAAGGGAATAAGTTATGCAACTTATGACTGAGAAATAAGCCGTTAATAAAAAAATGGCCCACGTTTTTCAACAAGGGCCATACTGGTTCAAGTCTTCAGATTATTTACTAGACCTCAATCCTCGCTTTCATCTTCTTCAAATAGAATAACCTCAGCATCAAACTCTGCTTCCAAAAATTCATCTCGAGCCATCCAGTATTCTGAAGTGATCATCTGGTACTGGTTATCGCCTTTGTGACTCAAATCCCAAATAATCGAATCTGCCTCTTCGAACTTGACTTTGCCTTCTAGATGATCTGAGAACAGCCGCTTGATCAAATTGCTGGCATTAAGTGTATGCTGAAAAGCCTTCAGTACGACTTCCTTGGTGATAGGTTCTGCATCTGCGTCCACACTACTAATCTCAAATTCTGCGATAGTGGCTTTGGCGCTTGGAAATTTCCCATTGTAAGCCTTGTGCAATAACTGGTTGATATTGAATAGCTGATGATGAAGGCCGATCTGTGGATATTCTTCAGAGATTTTATCCAAGAGCATGTCATGAGACATTTGATCAATCTGGCCTTCGTTCAGCTTATCAGAAAGTCTATAGTCAAGGACAATCGCAGCCGCCTCAGCAGGTTCAAAGTCAGAAATTGCCATCGAAAGGAGCTCCTTCAATTCTGCAGGATTGGATTTGGAAGCGTCTGGAAAACCAAATTTATCGAGTAGTTCGATTAAATCTTGATCGCTCCAACTTCCTGGTAGTTCATCTACAGTTTTTACACTATTGATGATCACATGGTAATTCATAGTTCGTGGTTTAGGTAATAAATAGACTTGATTTTGGATTTGCTGAAAAAGGATCTCTTCTAAAAAGAGTAGGCTAGCTCAGCTCACGTCTAAGCTCTTCAACGAAACTTTCCTGTTGGCGTTCGGATTGCGAAGGGGAATTTTGCTCAATTCTTCTGACTTGAACAGTGAATGGAATTGGTTCAAGTCTTCGGACCTGTCTGCCGCCAGGCAGCTTGAATGCGGTTCTATTGAAGTACGGAAACTTGATAAGGAGCCCGTCCCTTACAATAGAATCAGGTATTACGTGATTTCCCACACTTAATATCAGTGCATAAAAGCAGGAACCAGTACAATAAAAAATGGCTCAAGTTTTTCAACCTGAGCCATTTTAGACTTTTTCCAAAAATCTTAAACTATTGCTTCAGCATAACATCTTTATACTGCACTGTCATCGGAGGACCTACATGCACCTGAACACCAAGATATCCTGACGCCATCCTGTTCTTAGGATCTTCATCATGAACCTCAGACATCAACTGACCATTTACATAATGCTTTAGTACATTTCCTTTGGCGATGATGTGAATACTATTCCATTCACCTGATTTAATCTTAGCGCCAAGTTCGGCACGATCTCCGATTTCCTTTTCTACACTAAGACCCTTCCAAGCATTGCTCTCTACATAATCTCTCACTCCGACGCCATCTGGTTGCGAAGTAATCTTTGTTTCTTGACCTCTATAGGCTAATGTAGTACGCTTACGCTCTTCGTAGTTTTGACCGGTATAATTGTTCTTTCCGTCAATATCAGCTTGATAGCCTTTCAACGCAAAAGGCACCTCTTCCACCATTTCACTTCGGTAGTTGATTCCAGAGTTACCTCCTTCAGAGACTTTAAACTCAGCTTTGAGCTCAAAATCTCCCGGCTGACCACCTTGCCAAATCAGGAAAGTATTAGCTTTCAAAAGTGTCTCAGGAGTGATTTCTCCAGTGATTGCTCCATCTTTCACAGACCAATACACTGGATTTCCTTCCCAGCCATCTAGCGTTTTACCGTCAAAAATCGATTTAAAACTCGCCTCGCTTGCATCCATTGATTCCACGATAGCGCTACTACTCTCCGAAGGTTGTTGACAATTTACCAAGCCAATCACCATCATCGCACCTAAACTGAGTGCTTCGATTCTTAGCCATTTTGGTTTTATTAGATTTTTCATTCTTCAGCTTGGGCTTTGGTTTGATATACTTCATGATTTGGCTTGCCACCCGAAATCAGGTAAGCCATCAAATCTTTCAGTTCTTCTTCATTTAGACTATTAATCATGCCAGGCATCATTACCGATATCTTTGAGTCCTTAATGGTGGTAACATTGCTTTTGGCAACTTTGCGCAACACATCAGGAGAGAAAGGATTTTGAGAAATAGAATAGCTTGTTTCATCTTCATTGATGACTCTTCCCATCACAGAGCTTCCATCTTTCAATTCCAGAACACTCGCTATATATTGCTCAGAAATCTCATCACTTGGATTGATCGTTGCTTCCAAGATATCTTTTGGAGAAAAACGAGTACCCAACTGAGTTAAATCTGGGCCAATAATCCCGCCTTGTCCACCTAAAGCATGACAGGAGATACACTGGGAAGCCGCAAACATTGCTTTTCCATTTGCCAAATCTCGTCCACTCAAATTTGCCATCATAGGCTCTGCCTCTTCTACACTCCATCTTCTGCCTGGGCCAGTAGGCTGAATATCTGTATTCACCAAGTCATTTCCATTCCCCGTGAGCATAGATGCTCCAGATAGTTCGTTGTATTTATCAAAGTCACTCTTAGCCACATGTGTAAGTGCCATTTTTCTAGCTCTATCAATGAAACCAACGTAACTACGTCCGCCTTTGTATTTGAAAGCGTCCTGAATCCACGTGAAATATTTGTCATGCAGCTTAGGAGTCCAACCTGTAGTTGCCCCACCTAGCACTGTAGCAAGGTAAGTCTGCTGAGCAGGAGGAACATTCGCCAGCATGTTGGCGATATCCATTCCATACTGAGGATTTCTCATAATCAAATCAGATGAAGACGTGAAAGTCTTCTGGTAATCGGGATCATCTTTAGCATTTTCAAGAAGTGCCAACGTTTTTGCCACTGCATCTGGAGCATCCAAATACACAAGAAGAACTGCCAAAGCACGATCAAGATTATTGTTGTTTGCAGGGAAATTACCATCCAAATAAGCGACTAGATCAGTTTTCAAAGAACCCGTAGGCTCTCCTTGTCTAGCTAGAATCAACTCAAAAGCGCGCAATAAGTCTTGCTTACCTTTTTCATTCAAACTTTTGTAATCAATACCCATCAATGCTTGAATCATCGGTGCACCAGCGCCTTTATCAGAATGTCTTGCCAATGCAATCATTGCTTGAGTCAAAACCACTGGATCTTTCTCCCCTAGCGCCTTAGCTTTCCAAGAATTAACAGGCTGATGTTCTAAAGCTATTCTTGCAGCATATTGTACGAATCTATCCGCGTTATTCAAATTTGACCATGCCAGGTCAAGTCCTGAAGCTGGCGCTCCATCCAGATGTAATGCCTCAAGTTCACGACGGGTTTTCGCCTCAGCAGGTAGACCAGCTAGAGTCAATGCCCCATCATTCCCTTCAATGTCTCCTTCATAGTAAACTCTATATAAGTCCGACTCCAGCCTTCTTCCGCCAGTCATAAAGTACATGGCACCGTCAGGACCTATTACCCCATCTGTCAATGGAAGTGGTGAGCCAGAAATAAATTCCTCAGCTTTCGCCTCATAAGTCCCTCCTTTTGGTGTCAAGGTCATGGAATAAATCATCCCAAAACTCCAATCAAATGCAAATAGTGAATTTCTGTATTTTGCAGGGAATTTCGCACCAGTGCCAAACATAACATTGGTAGGAGATCCCTGACCAATATTAAGCGTTGCCGGCAAGTTGTCAGGATAATTAGGAGACCACTTTTGGTTACCTGTTCTCCAACCGTATTCACTTCCTGAAGTCACATGACAGATACGAGTTGGTCTATACCAAGGCATACCAAAATCCCATTCCATATCTGAATCGTAGGTAAAAAGGTCACCAACTTCGTTGAACGCAATATCAAATGGATTTCTGTAACCTGCAGAGATCAACTCCCAATGCTTGCCTTCTGGATCTATATTGGCTACCCATCCTCCAGGAGCCATTCTGCTATTCGCATGACCGCGCGGATCCTTGATTTCAGGGAAAAGATTATCCTCTTGCCAAACATTTGGAAGTCTGTAGGAATCCATTTCTGGGACGTCCGTGTGATTTCCAGCTACTATATAAAGCGACTGACCATCTGGAGAAAGTTTGATGCTGTGTGGACCATGCTCTCCTGGCTGACCAGTAAAACCTTTTATTTTTGTAACTGATTCATATTGATCATCACCATCCAAATCCTGAATCCTGTAGAGTCCAGTACTTTCTTCAAAGTCCTCATTACCATTGTGATTTACCATCACATAGATACTATTGAATGCATAGAGCAGCCCTTGAGCATACCCCATACCTACTTGTGGTTCGGCTACTTTTCCAATGATGAGTTTTTCCACCTTTGGCTCTAAGGATGCAGCGCCGATTTCCGGGATTTCCAATCTGTAGAGAAAGCCATATTGGTCAGCAGTGATCAGTCGATTTTTGTCATCGAAGGTCATTGCAACCCACGATCCCTCATCATTTTCTCCAGGACTTAGGATGTGCTCTGCCACAAACCCATCCGGGAGTTTGAGTTTATCTAATTTTGGATTTCCGGTAAGCTGTCTTTGCGAGGATTCTTCCTTCTTATCCGTAGCACATGATACAGAAAAAAGTACCACCGCCGATAAGAGAAATAAATTCCTTATTGAGTATTTGAGTTGCATAGGTCAATTATTAATTGAAAACAGTATTTAGGATTTTAAGTTGGGGATTAATTTTCCGAGAATAAAACCACTCATGAAATATAATGGCGCTCCATCACATTAATTTTTACTATTCAAATTAGTATAGAGTCAAAATAACCCAATGCTGATAGAAAATACTGATCTATAGCATTGGGTATTTTATATAAGAGCGTTTAGAAATAAGGGCTCAAGTCTGATTCTGCTGCTGGATAGGCATAAAACTTACCCAGATTTGAAAAAGCATTTGATCTTGGCTTAGAATTCTGATTCGGTGGGTAATAATAGTCTAATGGATTAGCAATTATCCGCTGACCGTAAGGCACGATGATTTCCTGAATTCGATCTGTTCGCACAATGTCAAACCAACGCTTATTCTCGAAAGCAAGCTCAACTCTTCTCTCCTTGAAAATGGCTTCGCGAAGTTCATTTTGACCAGCTGCTGTGGTGGCTGCAAGTCCTGCGCGCTGTCTTATCTGATTTAGAAACGTTACAGCTTCTCCTGTTTTCCCTTGTTCATTCAGAGCTTCTGCCATGAACAATAAGACCTCAGCATAACGATAGACTACCCAATTGGTACCTGTATTACCGTGTTGAGAGTGTAATTTGGCATGTTTCTTTATATAAGGATAAGTCTTATTATCTCTGAAACTTCCCGCAAGAGTCACATAACCAACGGATGCCACTTCGCGGAGATCGCCCTCTTCATATGCAGCGATAATATCCGGAGTAGGAATATTATTTCCTTCACCATCAATATTCTGAGGATTACTTGTGCCCATTATAGGCTGCAATTCAGCAGCACTGATCGGTCTTGGCATAAAACTGTAAATAAAATTACCGTTCAGCCCAGCTGCTCCTTCTATAAACTGTACTTCAAAAACAGACTCCGCATTATTTTTATTTGCCGTATTTCCTGGGAAAGCCATTTCATAACTACCCATCAACTGATAGCCCTGTGTCAATACCGGAGCTAAAATCTGTTCTGCTTCAGGCCATTTCTTTTGGTGAATATAGACATTCGCTAAAAGTGTCCGAGCGGATCCTTCTGTAGCTCTACCAGGTTCTTGAGTAGCTTTTTTTAGCAACAATGGAACTGCGTCTACCAAATCCTTCTCAATCTGAGTATATATTTCAGCTTCTGTAGACAATGGCAACGCAGCCTCTCCTCTCGTGGCTACAGGAGTCAAATGCAGTGGCACACTTCCGAAATACCTAGCCAATTCAAAATAGGCATATGCACGAAGGAAAAGAGCCTGCCCTTTCACATTTGCTTTTACAGCGGCGTCAAAGTCAACCTCATCGATCAATGTAAGAATTTGGTTGGCACGAGAAATTATCAAATAATCCTGTCTCCATTGATTCAAAACGTGTGTATTGGCAGTGGTACCGTTAGATTCAGGAATAGAGAAATCAGCTATATCCTCTTGGTTATCTGTCGCACCAAAGAGCACATTTCTTGCATAATAGGTATTATCAGAGTGCATCTCTGAAAGAAGCCAAGCACGGTCGTTGATGATGGTCCGTAGCGGAACATAGGCCGCATTTACTGCTTGCTCAAAGTCAGTTTGATTTTTATAAAAGGTAGCCGAACTCAGCTGAGTCTCTGGCACTACCGTAAGAAAGTCTTCACAGCCAGTTAGCGCAAGAGCTGTCACTAATATAGCTAAGATATATTTTTTCATTTTTTTATCTTTTGTAGTTGGATAAATAAGGTGGATTCTTTCCTATTAGAAAGTAACATTGACACCAAAAGTGATCGTGCGTGGGATTGGATAACCTGCCAAATCTACTCCTGGGCTTAGGTTACCACCATCTCCTTGACCATTACTTTGCATACTAACTTCTGGATTTGATCCACCCCAATAGTCAGTAAATACCCAAACATTCTGAGCAGAACCATAGACTCTAGCTGATTTTATAGCTTTTGGCAAATTCTTGAATGTATATCCTACTGTAATATTTCGAATGGTGAAATAAGATGCATCCCAAACAAAATTGCTATTATTCCAGTCACGCTCAATTCCTGTCACGTTTCCTCCACCTACTGTGGTGCCAAAAATCCCTGCACCTGGATTTTCAGGAGATCTAAAGCGATCTGCAACTCTAGACACCATATTGAATACCCCATCCAAATTAGCAGTAGAAAAAAGATGTCGCATATAAACCTGATTTCCTTGAGAACCTGAAGCTGTTATACTTGCATCCCAATTATTCCAAGAAAAATTGTTGATGATACCGTAGGTGAAATCAGGAAATGGATTACCGATGATTGTTCTGTCATCTTTATCGCCGCCGTTAGTAATCACACCATCTCCATTGATATCCTGTAACTTGATACTTCCTACTGTAGACCGTCCTGGAATCACAGGGGAGCTAGCCAGATCTTCTGCATTGGCATAATTTCCTAATTTTTTTAAGCCATAGAATTGACCAAACGGCTCCCCAACTTTAGTGATATGCTGGTTTCCGTATACCCTATCAATCCCATCCGCCAATGCTATCACTTCGTTTCTATTGAAAGAGATGTTCCCATTAGTCGTCCATCTAAATGCACCTGTGGTATTCACTGAAGTGAGCGAAAACTCATGTCCCCAAAACTTAATTTCTCCAATATTGTCGTTGAAATTAGTGAAGCCGGACTCCTGAGGAATCTGTACCGCATAAAGTAAGTTTGTAGTGTTTTTAGTATAATAGTCATACACAAATGTGAGTCGATCTTCAAATAACCCGAGGTCTAATCCGATATCAAACTGTGTGGTAGTTTCCCAGCCTAAGTTTGAATTACTTAAGGAAGTCACTCCTGCTCCTGGGAAAACTGTATTTCCAAAAGCTGCATTAATGGTATTATTTACCAATGCATATTGAGTATAGTTACCAATATTATTATTGCCTGTCACACCATAACTAGCTCTGATTTTGGTAAAGGAGATTGCCGAATTATCTACCAAGAAACCCTCGTCAGAAAGGACCCAACCTACAGATGTAGAAGGGAAAACACCCCAGCGATTATCTGCGCCAAAACGAGAGGATCCATCACCCCTGATAGATGCCGTAAATAGGTATTTACCTTTGAAATTATAAGTCAGTCTAGAAAATAAGGATGTTAATGACCACTCGTTAACTCCTGAAATAGTACCGCCGCGGTTCACATTGATTGCTCCTTGGATAGTAGGCAGTCGATCATCCGCGTAAGTATCCGCAGCAATTCTGGTTCGATCCTGTCGGAATCTCTGATTCGAAAAACCTAACAAAGCCTCAAAATTGTGATCCCCAATGCTTCTTCCATAGGTTGCAATGTTTTCATTCAACCAAGACAAATTCTGGTATTCATCCCGAATAGAAGATGCTACCGTAGGAAGTGCCACATTGATTCGGTTCGTTGCTGTAGAAGGGTTGAAGAAAAAGTAATTGGAGTTATTGAGTTCCGCATTAAAGGTTGTCTTAAGTGACAGTCCTTTAATAGGCTTCCACTCTACATACGTATTTGCCAAAAGGTTAATCACTTTGGTCTCATTGGTGATTTCTTCAGCAGATCTTAGCCAGTTTGGATAGGCAAAAATATTCCCAGTATTGGAAGGGAAACGATTGAAAGAAGTCAAATCGCCATTTTCTTCATAAATCGGCATCACCGGCCAAGTATGAAGCGCATTGAATAGAATACCAGTTCCACGAGAACCGTCAGTCTGCGGCGTGTTATCGACCACATAGCTAGGTGCTATATTGACTCCTATTGTCACTTTATCCGAAACAGTATAATCTGTATTCAATCGAAGTGAAAACCGCTCATAGTCGGTATTTCTTACAACTCCTTTTTGATCAAAAAATCCGACTATAACGGCGGTATTTACACGCTCCTTGTTAGAGGTAACGGTCAAGTTGTACGAAGTGATTGGAGCAGTTTCTAACATAGCCCCATACCAATCGTTAGTTTTACCACGGTAATCTGCTGGATTTTGAAAAATATCAGGAACAGTCTGACCTGCATCACTATAATATTCTTTCTTGAACTGAGCAAATTCTTCAGCGTCCAACATTTCCAGTCTGCCACGCTCAGGAACGGTCTGCCAACCGGTAAAAACGTTAAGATTCACATTGGTTTGTCCTTTAACACCTTTTTTGGTGGTGATCAAAACTACGCCATTCGCAGCTCTAGAACCATAAAGTGAAGTAGAAGCTGCATCTTTCAATACTGTGATCTCCTGGATCTCGTCTGGATTCAATGCATTGATATCTCCTGTAATTGGAAATCCATCCACTACATATAGTGGAGAACTACCCCCTGATACAGAAAGCTGGCCTCTAATCCTGACATTCATGCCTTGACCAGGCTTACCTGTAGTTTGGTTGATCTGAACACCAGCGAGCCTACCCTGAAGCTTCTGAGCTACGGAAGATACTGGAAGGTCTTTTAATTCCTTTTCGCCGACAGATTGAATGGCGCCAGTCACTTCCCGCTTGATCTGACTACCATAACCCACAACAACTACTTCCGACAAATCTGAAGTAGAATACGATAAGGTGATCTGAAGACTAGTACTAGAACCAACAACCACTTCTTGAGTATTGAATCCAATAAAGCTTACAACCAAAGTTTCGCCTGTAGCAGCTTGAATTGAGAATCCACCGTCAATATCCGTAACGGTTCCTTTTTGAGTTCCTTTGACAGAAACTAAGGCTCCCGGAACTGACTCATTGTCCCCTTCGGAGACCACAGTACCTTTTACTGTTATCGACTGCGCAAACGATGCTGACACAGACACGATAAACAAGGCTAATAAAAACCCCACGAATCGGGTTTTTATAAATGATTGATAATAGTTTAGCATAGGATTGGGTTTAGGTATTAATTTAAAATTTTCCCAATTAACTAGTATCAAAACCCTTTTCTATCCTGCACCATCCTGAACTACAAAGCCTTAAATATATAATATTTCACCAAATCAGCAGGACGGAACAGGATGGGGATACAAATCAGCTATTACCTAAGGCAGGCCTGCTTTACACCTGCACCACACATATAGATTTTAAGCCCTTTAAAACAATAGTATAAACATGTTAAGATAGGTAACACAGATAAATACAACAAGACTAAATAAACAATAGATAAAAATTACTATGTATCAATAAATTCATACCTAAAAAAGAAATCTCAGGACTCAGCAGGACACATAAAGTTTACTACAAAACTAAATTGTAGAATCAATAAACCTCCCAAAATATGCTAAAACATAAACTCAATCAGTGGAAGACGCTAAAAATCGGTCTTCTCCTTGTCTTGTTTTCTTTTTGTGGATTTGCTTATGGGCAATCCACTGTGTTAAAAGGAAAAGTAACTGAGGAAGGCTCTCAGGTACCGGTGCCAGGCGCACTTATTATTATCAAAGGTACGCAACGAGGCACCGTCACCGAGAATGATGGCACCTTTAGTATAGAAGCAAAGACTTCTGAAACACTGGTAATTAGTTTCATAGGCTACACTACTAAGGAGATTCTGATAGGAAATACCTCAGAAACTATGAATATCGCACTTAAAGTAGATGAAGCAGAACTTGATGAAATAGTAGTTATCGGATACGGTACCCAAAAGAAGTCAGATTTAACTGGTTCAGTTGGATCAGTTGGAGAGAAAGATTTAAGGGATAGGCCTTCTGCCTCCTTAAGTCAAAATCTTTCCGGGAGAGTTCAAGGTGTAAATGTCTCCGTAAATTCCGGACGCCCGGGCGGACGAGCAAATATCCGAATAAGAGGCAATACCTCTGTGAGTATTTCCAATGATCCACTTTATGTGATTGACGGAGTGATCTTACATTCTGCTGGATTAGCAAATGGCAGCACGCCAATTGATTACATCAACCCGAATGACATTGCTTCTATAGAAGTATTGAAAGATGCTTCTGCAACTGCAATATATGGAGCGCGTGGAGCAAATGGAGTAATATTGGTAAGTACCAAACGAGGAAGCAAAACAGGTGGAACAATCAATTACGACGGAAACTTTAGCATAGGAGTACTACCTAAGAAGATTCCGCTATTGAATTCTGCAGAATTTTTGGGTGCAGAAGATTTAGCCTATCAGAATGCACAAAAATATGATCCAAATGGCTGGGCTAATGGAATCTATAAGGATCCAAAGCTAAAAAGAACAGATCCCAGACTTTTTGACACGAGCGGAAACCCGCTTTACGATACGGATTGGCAAGATGAATCATTCCAACAAGCGTTCACCCAAAACCACCAACTGAGCTTTACCGGAGGAAATCAGGATGATAGCTTCGGAGCCTATCTTGGATACAGAAATGAAGACGGTTTGATGAAAGAATCTTGGATGAAAAGATTCTCTGGCAGATTTGTCTTTGATAGCAAGATTAAGGATTGGATAAAAGTAGGCGGTGGCATGAGTTATAATGACCAGAAAGAAAGTCAAGTAGATCCCTTAGGAAATGGCGGTATCATAGCCATGAGACAAGTACTTGAAGCACTACCGATTATTCCTGTAAGATATCCAGATGGAAGCTGGGCAGGAAATGCAGATTATCCTGGCATGGAAGGCGGAAACAATCCCCTTCATGTTGCAAAAGAGCGCATTTACTTGGTTAATACGCAAACGATACTAGGTAACATTTATGCTAACTTCTATTTGGCAAAAGGGCTTGAGTTGAGATCCAATATCTCGACTAACATCGTGAATCAGCGAGTTGATTATTATGGTGGTAGAAACCTTAATTATATAGCTAAGAATCAAGGTGGAGACGCCTCTGTTTTTAATGACAGGCTAAACTCCTGGCAGTTTGAAAACTACCTAACTTATATTAAAACCTTTAATGAAAATCATGCTATCAATGCAATGGTGGGTCTTTCTTGGCAGCATGTAGACAGATTCAACTCCAATGCGAGAGCCCAGAATTTTCAGGATGATTATTTCATGTTCAATAATTTGGGTGCTGGCGCAAATGCTATTCAACCTCAATCAGGCAGCGTAGCTTATGGACTTAATTCATACTTCTCTCGCTTGAACTATACTTTAAAAGATAAGTATCTATTCACGCTGACAGGTAGAGTAGACGGTTCTTCTAAATTTGGTGCAGCTAATCAATTTGCATTTTTTCCTTCAGCAGCCTTTGCCTGGAGAGCATCAGACGAAGATTTCTTAATCAACAGCTCTGTAATTTCAAATTTGAAATTCAGATCTAGTGTGGGTGTTACAGGAAACTCAGAAATCACAGCCTACCAAGCACTTGCTGGAATGGGTAACTATTCAGTGGTATTCAACAACCAAAGAGAGATAGGAATCGGGATTAGCAGACTAGCCAATCCAGATTTACGTTGGGAGAAAACAACTCAAATTGATATTGGCGCTGAACTTGGTTTATTCAAAAACAGAGTGATGTTTGAAGTTGATTTATACAGAAAATTGACTGATAATATGTTGCTGAGTGCTCCTGTACCTTCAAGTAGTGGCTATACAGTAGTGAGCCAAAATGTAGGAAGCATGGAAAATAAAGGAATTGAAATTGGCTTAAACTCAGTCAATTTTGAGAAAAATAACTTCTCGTGGAATACCACATTCAATTTCTCTTACAACAAAAATGAAGTAATAGAACTTGCCGGAGGATCCGATATATTCCTTGGTTCCACCATAGTCAGAAAAGGTGAATCAGTAGGGTCATTCTTTGGATTTATCCATGAAGGCACTTGGAATACAAGTGAGGAATCTACTGCCGCAAAATTCAACAAACGTCCAGGAGACATTAAGTATAAAGATGTAAATGGAGACGGGGTGATCAATGATTCCGATAGAGTAGTGATTGGTAAAGGTATCCCTGATGGATTTGGAACATTTGCTAACACCTTTACTTTCAAGAGTTTCGAATTGTTGGTAGATATACAGTACACCTATGGTAATGACGTGCTATTCAGAAGTAAGCACTCTGCTGAAGACAGAACAGGTATTGCCAACAGTTTTAAAACTATATTAAACGCATGGACACCAGAGAATCAGGAAACAAACATCGCTCAAATCCGACCATTAACTGCTGGATATAACACCAACAATGATTCTGACCGTGTTCAGGACGGCTCATTTTTACGAGGCAGAAACTTAATGCTCTCGTACAATTTCTTGCCTCAAACATTGGAGAAAATCAGTGTGGCAAGGATGAGGGCTTACGTATCTGTACAAAATTTCTTTCTCTCTACTAACTACGACGGGTATGACCCTGAAGTCTCCACATCGGGTGCTGCATTTGATCAGGGAGTTGACCTCTATGCTTACCCTAAGCCAAGAGTATTTATGCTGGGAGTAAGTATCACATTGTAAATTTTAATTAGCAGAACTATGAAACGTATAGAACTATATATAAAGAAAATATCTCTGGTCGCTTTGCTGATTTCAGCCGCCGGCTGCGCTGACTTTCTAGACGAAAGTGACAATTCAAACTTCACAATAGACAAATACTTCACTAAACCTGAGCATGCAAAAAGTGTTGTCAACTCTATTTATCAAAGTTTACAACCAGTTATGTCCAGTGGATTTGGAGGAGGCCCCTGGATGATGGTAGAGTTTGCTACAGGTCTGGCTGACACTGAACTGGGACAAGCTCAGAATAGTCTCTTTGTAAAAGACTTGGTGAATAACTCCGATAATGGATATGGCCAAACTATCTGGACCAGTTATTACAGAGGAATTGCCAATGCAAATATTGCGATTGCCAAGATTCCGGGAATCACCATGGAGGAAACGGCAAAGCAAAAATTAATTGGTGAAGCGAAATACTTAAGAGCTTACTACTATTTTAATTTGGTGAGGATTTTTGGCAATATCCCATTGACGTTAGAGCCCATCGATTTAACTTCTGAGGGCCTTTTAGCTCCTGCTGCTAATCCTGAAGATGTTTATAATCAAATTGTCTTGGATCTAAAGGAGGCTGAAGAATCTGGTCTTCCGATGAGAGAGACTAGCGGACGGGCATCTTTAGGTGCTGTCAAATCACTGTTATCTTCAGTTTATTTGACAATGGCTGGATATCCACTGCAGAAAGGAGCAGAATACTATTCTCTGGCAGCAGCTAAATCTAAGGAAGTGATAGATTCAGGGGTGTTTTCATTATTCACATCCTACGATGACCTCCACGATCCTTCCAAGAAAAATCTCGGAGAAAACATCTTTATGGCTCAATTTGCCGCATATATTTTACCATCTAGCTGGCAAGTATCTATCATCCCTTATAATAGAGGTATCTCAAATTACAGCGCAGAAACAGGCGGAATATTTGCAAATCAAGATTTTGTGGCATCATATGAGCTGGGAGACAAGAGGATTTCTGAGAAAGCATTTTATTATACCAGTTTTACGCTGAGGGCTGATAGAACAAAAACACTGGAGCTTGGCGATTATTATATCTACAAGCATTTTGATGAGGTCGCTCAGACAAGTACTACCAGTAGTGGGATGAACTGGCCAATATTGAGATATGCCGAAGTTCTTTTGATCCATGCTGAAGCTTCAAATGAAGCTAACGGTCCTAATACCGGATCATACGATGCCGTCAATAAAGTTAGAGAAAGAGCCGAATTAACTCCTTTAAACGGATTATCTAAAGAGGATTTACGTGAAGCAATTTGGAGAGAGAAATTCCATGAGCTTTCTTACGAAAATAAAACATGGTTTGACATGGTACGAATCCGAAAAGGGTTTAATGTCAAGACGTTGGAATTTGAAGAATATGTAGGTCACAAATTCGTTTACGGCCCTACACTTAAGGAGCGTGAATTACTTTTCCCTATCCCTACCGCTGAAATAAGAAACAATAAGAACCTCGTTCAGAACTCAGGATATTAAAGAAGCTATTCAATCAACTAAACTATAACTATGAAGGGTATTATAAGAATTATTTTCCTAACCCTATTCATCAGCTGTACCAATGAAGGTTTTGCCCAAAACGGCAAGACCTTCTTGCAGTTCGAGGGGAAAGATGGGCCTGGGGAAGGCAAAAATGTGGTACTGATCTCAGGCGATGACGAGTACAGGTCTGAGGAATCCATGCCGATGATGGCAAAAATCCTATCCGAGCACTATGGCTTCAATACCACCGTGTTATTTGCTATTGAGCCCGAGACAGGATATATAGTTCCGAGCTATCAAAACAATATCCCGGGCTTGGAGCAGTTGAAAGATGCCGATTTGGTCATCATGCTCATCCGTTTTCGTGATTTGCCTTTGGATCAGATGAAGCAGTTGGAGAATTATTTCAAATCAGGCAAGCCTTTTATTGCGCTGCGTACGTCCACTCACCCCTTTGCCATCAAGGACAAAGACTCTCCTTTTGCCAAATGGACCTGGAATAGCAAAGTCCCTGGATGGGAAGGTGGCTTCGGTCAGCAGATCATAGGGGAAACCTGGATAGCGCATCATGGGATCCACAAGTCGGAAGGAACACGTGCGTTGATCGATGGCGTAGATCGTGATGCAGATCATCCTATTCTTCGAGGCGTAGATGATATCTGGGCACCGACGGATGTTTACTCGGTGAAGAATTTGCCGGCAGCAGCCAATGTGCTTTTGTATGGACAATCCACTGCTGGGATGACTCCGGAAGCACCGCTGATGTGGGATAAGTCAATCATGCCAATCGCCTGGACGAAGGATTATTCGCTGGATGGAGGCAAAACAGGTAAAGTTTTGGGAAGTACGTTGGGTTCTTCGATTGACTTCGAAGTGGAAGATATGCGTCGCCTGATTGTGAATGCTTCTTTTTGGCTATTGGATATGCCAGAAGTGATCACACCTGATCTTTCGGTAGAAATTATTGGCAACTATGAGCCGACGATGTTTGGCTTTGACAGCTTTCGGAAGGGAATGAAAGTAGCAGATTTTAAATAAAAAA
>Ga0105054_10005554_pt1 | contig 18066 bp, 14 predicted proteins | sample BON02_FD_78091 | JGI IMG/M metagenome (GOLD analysis project Ga0105054, IMG submission 78091) | Freshwater microbial communities from Lake Bonney liftoff mats and glacier meltwater in Antarctica - BON-02 (megahit assembly) | ecosystem: Environmental > Aquatic > Freshwater > Ice > Glacier...
GGCAAGGCCCAGCGCGCAGGGGCAGGTGATGATCAGCACGGCAGCAGAAATATTGATCGCCACCCGCACATCGCCGCCCGTGATCCACATCCAGACGCCAAAGGCACCGAATGACAGGATATGCACCAGAGGCGAATAGGCGCGCGCGGCACGATCGGCCAGCGATGTGTAACGGTTGCGCGCCGTCTCGGCCACGGCAACAAGGTCTGCCATCCGCGCCAGCGAGGTATCGCGGCCAGCGGCCAGCACCCTGACAACCAGCGGCCCGGTCAGATTGACCTCACCGGCACTCACCAGCGCCTCTGGTCCGGTCTGCACCGGCAGGCTCTCTCCGGTCAGCAGGGCGCGGTCGATCTCGCTCTCGCCATGCGTCACCACGCCATCGACAGGCATACGGCCCCCCGGACGCACCACCACCATATCGCCCACCCGCAGTGCCGCGACGGCCACCGTCTCCTCGCCCGTCTCGGTCAGGCGCACCGCACGCGGCACCTCAAGTGCTGTCAGTTCCTGCGCGGCAGACCGCGCCACAGCCCGGCTGCGATGATCGAGCCAGCGACCCCCAAGCAGGAAGAAGGTGAGCATGACAGCCGCGTCAAAATACGCATGTTCGCCCCCGTTCAACGTCTCATAGACCGAGATGGAGGAGGCGAGGATGATGGCCAGCGAAATCGGCACATCCATGCCCAGCCGCCCCGCGCGCAGCGATGACCAGGCAGAACGGAAAAACGGCTGTCCGGCAAAGATCACCGTTGGCAGGGCGATCATCCCCGAAATCAGGTGAAACATGTCCCGCGTCGCATCGGCGGCACCGGACCAGACGGCGACGGACAGCAGCATGATGTTCATCATCGCAAAGAATGCGACGCCCAGACGCATCAGCAACTCGCGCTCGGTCCGGTCCGATTGCGTGGCCGAGAGTGCGACCATATCGAGCGGCAGCGCCTCATGCCCCCATGCGGCCAGCCTCGCGATCAGATCCTCGACACTGACATCGGCATCATGGCGCACACGCACCCGCTTCAGCGTCAGATTGACCCGCGCATCCGCAACGCCGGGCATGGACCCCAGCCCCTGTTCGACGGTTGACATGCAGGTGGCGCAATGGATCCCGGGCAGGGCCAGTTCGGTGACCTCGGCCCCCGTCGCCGCCTGCCCACCCGCGCGCGCGCTGATCGCCGGGGCGACTGCGCAACCGGGGCACCCCATGCCGCCGCCTTCATAATCCACCACGCTCATGTTCAGTCCACCAAAACGATGATGCGTTGCTGAAACGTCGATCCATCCATCGCCGTGGCCACCATCCGCAGGTTCCAGTTGCCCGCATCGGTCATGACCGGCGCCACATATTTCGTGCCGTCAAAGGCCAGCACCGGGATCTGGTCATCGCGCACCGATGTGGCACGGCCAAAGGTGGCGGTCAGCGCGGCCACTTCGACAGGCTGGCCCGCCGCATCATTGATGCGCAACTGCAACTGCCCCTGATGCACTACCGCCGACACATCCCATCCCAGCGCCAGCTGCTCGGCCCGGTCTGCGTCGAATGTCTGGCTCGCCACATAGGAATTGCGCACTTCCAGACCGGGAAACGTGCTCACCGCCTTGAAGGCCAGCACGAGGTTGACGCTGATGATCACCACAAAGAAGCTGGCGAATATCGCAAAAAACTTTGGCCCGGTGATCGGTCCGGCAAAGGGATTGGTCATCTATTCATCCTTTCCATTGAAATGCGTGGCGACAGAGGCGCGCTCGCCGCCCGTGACATCCTCGATCCAGAACCGGAAATCAGAGCGTTCCTCGCCTGCGGCGGCGGTCCGTGGCCCGGCATCGACATAGACCCGCACCTGCAGCGACTGGTCCGCCGGCACGGTAACTGACGCAGTCTCCTGGCCCTCCATCCCGATCATCAGCCCCTCCTCCCCGCTCAACGACATTTCGAACAGACGGGCCTCGTGATGCTTGTTGCGCAGGCGCACATCATAGACATTGCGTATCGTGCCGTCCGACTGTGTTATATAGATCGGATTACGCACCGCCGCGACGGTCAGGTCAATCTCGGGACGGATGAACAGCGCAAACATCAGGCCAAAACCAACCAGCGCCCAGAGCGTGGTATAAAGGATCGTACGCGGGCGCAGGATATGTTTCAACACCGGCACCGGCGGCACCCCGGCACGCTCTGCCGGTTCATCCTTCAGCGCGAAATAGTCGATCAACCCGCGCGGCTTGCCGATCCTGGACATGACATCGTCGCAGGCGTCGATGCACAGACCGCAGGTGATGCATTCCATCTGCTGCCCATCGCGAATGTCGATCCCCATCGGACAGACATTGACGCAGGCCATACAGTCGATGCAATCACCTGCCCCTTCGATCCGGGCCTTGCCCCGCGGCTCTCCGCGCCACTCGCGGTAGCCGATGGTGATCGTATCCTCATCCATCATCGCCGCCTGAATCCGGGGCCATGGACAGGCATAGATACAGACCTGCTCGCGCGCGATCCCGCCCATGAAAAACGTGGCCAGGGTCAAAATTGCCATCGTGGTATAGGCGGCGGGATGCGCCTGCCCGGTCACCAGATTGACCAGCAGCGTCGGCGCATCGGCGAAATAGAACACCCAGGCCCCGCCGGTGGCGAGGCCGATCAGCAGCCAGATCACCCATTTCGTGCCGCGCAACCGGGCCTTGCGCAGGTTCCACGGCGCATTGAACAGGCGCACACGGGCGTTGCGGTCACCCTCGACCCAGCGTTCGGTCAGGATGAACAGATCGGTCCAGACGGTCTGCGGACAGGCATAACCACACCAGACCCGGCCCAGCGCGGATGTGAACAAAAACAGGCCCAGCCCGGCCATGATCAGCAATCCGGCAATGAAATAAAACTCATGCGGCCAGATTTCGATCCAGAAGAAATAGAACCGGCGGCCAGCAAGGTCGATCAGCACCGCCTGATCGGGCAATTCCGGGCCCCGGTCCCAGCGGATCCACGGCGTCAGGTAATAGATGCCCAGCGTCACCGCCATGATCACCCATTTCAGATTGCGAAACCACCCGCTGACGCGACGCGGAAACACCGGCTCGCGCGCGGCATAGAGGGGGGTTGGGGTCTCTGACTGGCTCATGGTAATTTCTTTACGGCGGCGAAATGCTACGCCCCCCAACTGCGCCGGTTTGACCCGACCCGCATTGACATGGATCAACCGTTTCCGACCTTTGATTTCTCCCGGCGCGGCAGCGCGATTTGATATTGGCCCAACCTGCGGTTTCTGCAACAAGACCGGCAGCCTGCGCCATTTTGCGAAAGCCGCTCTCATGTCCTTTGGCCTCAACCTTGCGCCACAACACCGGGTCTATGCCGGTTTCGCGATCTATTCCTTTTCTATGGGCAACATCTTTCCGCGCCTGCCCGATATCAAGGCGGCGATGGGGGTCCAGGAGGGGGCGCTGGGTCTTGGACTGATCGGCGCACCGGCAGGCACGCTGATCGCGCTGACTTTGGCCGCACCGCTGTTGGACCGGATCGGGTTCCGGCGTGCGCTGCTTGCGGTCATTCCGCTGGTGGCACTGACCTATGCGGTGGCGGTGCAGGCGGGCGGTCCGCTTGGGCTGTTCTTTCTGCTGATCCCGGTCGGGCTGGCGATCGGCTGCACCGAGATCATCCTCAATGTCGAGGCGGACCGGACCGAGGCTCTGGTCAAACGGCGGATCATGAACCGGGCCCATTCGTTCTGGAGCTTTGGTTTCTTTGGCGCCGGCCTTTTTGGGGCCACTTTGGCGCAATTCGGGGTATCACCACAGCTGCATCTGGCCCTCGTCGTGCCTATCAGTCTTGTTGGCGTCGCCCTCTGCCTTGGCGGCTATCAGCCATCCCCGGCGCGCAGCGCAGGCAGCACCGGTGCAGCACCTCGTTTTGCCCGGCCCACCCTGCCGATCCTGATCCTCGTCGCGGTCACACTCTCTGCCATGCTGCTCGAAGGGGCAAGCATGGACTGGTCGGCAATCTATATGCGCAGCGTGTTCGACACAGGGCCGTTTCTGGCCGGTCTGGTGGTGGCGACATTCGCCCTGTCGCAGGCAACCACCCGGTTCTTTGCCGATCATTTCGTCGAAAAGCATTCGCCCAGCGGCGTGGCGCGCCTGTTGCTCTGCGGGCTCGGTATCGGGCTGCTGATGGTGTTCTACTCGCCCTCGCCGCTGGTCTCGCTGATCGGTTTCGCGATGATGGGTGCCGGGACGGCGGTGATCTTTCCGCTGGCGATTTCAGCAGCGGCGCAGCGCACGGACCGGACGGCTTCGGTCAACGTGGCGGCACTGGCGCAGATTTCCTTCATGGTATTCCTGCTCGGGCCGCCGCTTCTGGGCTATGTCGCTGAACATTTCGGCATCCGCTGGGCCTTTGGCATCGCCCTGCCGCTCGTCGTCGTCTCCATCGCCATGACCGGCGCGCTCGGGCGCAAACCGCAAGGAGCCATGCCCGCACCGGTCTGACCGGCACCGACAAGACAGGAGTTTTCATGCGCACAGGTATCGCCATCGCACTCCTCTCCGCCGCGCTCTTTGGGGCGAGCACGCCCTTCGCCAAACTGCTGCTGGGCGCGATCGACCCCTGGATGATGGCCGCCTTGCTCTATCTCGGCGCGGGGTTTGGCCTTGGGGCGCTGCACCTCGGGCGGATCGCGCTACGGCTGCCCGTGGCAGAGGCACCGCTACGGCGGGCCGATCTGCCATGGCTCGGGCTGGTAATCCTGACGGGGGGCATCGCCGGGCCGCTCCTGCTCATGTTCGGGCTTGCGGCGACCAGCGGTGCCACCGCCGCCCTTTTGCTCAATCTTGAAGGGCTGGCCACGATGGGCATCGCCTGGATGATATTCCGCGAGAATGTGGATCGCAGGCTTCTGCTCGGGGCGGCGGCAATTCTTGCCGGGGCGGTGGTGTTGTCATGGCAGGGCGGGGCCGCGCTCGACCGGGGCGCGCTGTTGATCGCGGGGGCCTGCCTGTGCTGGGGGATCGACAATAACCTGACGCGGCAGCTTTCCTCCGCCGACCCGCTCCAGATCGCGATGCTCAAAGGGCTGGTTGCGGGCAGCGTCAATCTGATCCTCGCGCTCTGGCTCGGGGCCAGCCTGCCGCCCGTCGGGATCATCGGCCTTGCCGGGTTCGTCGGCTTTCTCGGCTATGGCGTGTCGCTCGCCTTTTTCGTGCTGGCGCTGCGGCATCTGGGCACGGCGCGGACCGGCGCCTATTTCTCGCTCGCGCCCTTTGTCGGGGCGGCGCTTGCGGTCATGCTGCTGAACGAGGCGCTGACATGGCAGTTGCTGGTCGCGGGCGCGCTGATGGGCCTTGGCCTCTGGCTGCATCTGGCCGAACAACATCTGCATGACCACAGCCACACAGCGCAGGAACATGAACACCGGCACCGGCACGACGCGCATCATCAGCACGATCATGCGCCGGGTATTGACACCTCTGCGCCGCACAGCCACTGGCACAAGCACAGCCCGCTGACCCACGGGCATCCGCATTACCCGGACCTGCATCACCGGCATGACCATGGATAAAGGGCGATCGGGGCGCGCGCTGCGTTAACGCAGCAAACCCCTGAAATGGCACCGCCGCGATACCGCCGGAATACCGACGTGAAACCGCAGCGGCTTTTCTCATGAAATCAAGGGAATTAACCCTGATTCGGCCTCACCTGTGCCGGGCGGCTATTCACCGCCGCCCAGTTGGTGAACATAGGCCGCCACCGCGTTGATCTCGGCCTGATCGAGGCCGGTGCCGACCCGCCATTCCTGCGACCAGGCCGGCATCACGCCAAAGCGGGCATTGGTCACCGTATAGGTCAGGCTGTCGACATCGCCACCATAGAGCCAGATGGCATCCGACAGCATCGGGGCACCCAGATCACGGCTACCTTCGCCGGCATCACCATGACAGGCCGCACAATTGTCCATGAAAACAACGGACCCCGTCTCGGCCAGTGCGGCGTCATGCTCCTGACCCGAGATGGCCCTGACATGCTGCACCACGGCGTCGATCTCGGCAGGCTCCAGAATGTCGCCAAAGGCGGTCATCTGGCTCCACCGTGTATCCGGCGACTGTTCGTTGCGGATGCCATGCGTGACGGTATAGGCAATGTCGGTAATCGCGCCGCCCCAGATCCAGTCATCGTCCAGCAGGTTGGGATATCCCGCCGCCTGCACCCCGGCGGCACCCGACCCATGGCATTGCGAACAGTTGGCGCGAAAGATCGCCGCCCCGCCATCCACCGCAAAACCCTGCAATTCCGGGTTGTTACCCAGTGTCGTCAGGTCCGCTTCGGCCAGTTGCGTCATTAGCGCGGCATTGGCGGTTTCCACGGCGGCGATATCCTCGGCCACCTGCGCCCGGGTCGAAAACCCCAGGTAACCCGCCGTCGCACCCTTGATCATCGGCCAGGCCGGATAGGCGATCGTGTACCAGACACCCCAGACAATCGTGGCATAGAACAGCCACAGCCACCAGCGCGGCAGCGGATTGTTCAGCTCCTCGATCCCGTCCCAGTTGTGACCCGTGGTCTCGACAGTCGGTTTCTTTGGTTGAACCGGCTTTTTCATCATTTATCTCCGGAGGTTACGTCTGCTCGCTTGCTTTCGGTCACAGGGTCGGGAGGTGGGGCGTCCTCGTGGCGGAACGGCAGGTTTGCGGCATCGTCCTGCATCTTCCGCGCGCCCGGGCGAAACACAAAGATGACCGCCCCGACAAAGAAAGCAAACAGCGCAAGCAGGACCCAGCTATCGGCCAGTTCGCGCAGGAACGTGTAGGTATCCATATCCGGCACCCTAGCGGTTCGCATCGGGCGTGAAGGTCGAGAAATCGACCAGTGTGCCCAGCATTTGCAAATAGATGATCAGCGCGTCCATCTCCGAAATACCCGCAAGGCCATCCGGATTGGACGCAGTTACCGTAAGGCGCGGATCCACATCATCATCCGGGTTGGGGTCGATGACATAACGCGCAATTAGACCGTCATAGCCGTCCGAGTCCGGGTCGATCTGCGCCGCGAAATCGGCCCGAGCGTTGGTAATCATATCCTCGGTGTAGGGCACGCCAACCATGGCATGGGTCGACACCAGATCGGCGACATATTCGCCGTCGATCAACCTGTCCGACAGGAACCCATAGGGGGGCATCACCGATTCCGGCACCACCGATTGTGGGTCGGTCAGGTGCTGCACATGCCAGGCATCCGAGTAGCGGCCGCCTACACGGGCCAGATCCGGCCCGGTCCGCTTTGACCCCCATTGGAACGGATGGTCATACATCGACTCTGCCGCCAGCGAATAGTGTCCATAGCGCTCCACCTCGTCGCGCATCGGGCGGATCATCTGGCTGTGACAGACGTAACAGCCCTCGCGGACGAAAATCTCGCGTCCGGTCAGTTCGAGCGGGGTATAGGGGCGCATCCCCTCTACCGTTTCGATCGTGTTCTCCAGATAAAACAGCGGCGCGATTTCGACGATGCCGCCGATGGTCACCACCAGAAGTGACCCCGCCAGCAGCAAAGTCGCGTTCTTTTCCAGTATCTTGTGTTGGTCCAGAATTCCCATGTCCCGATTCCTTTATTCGGCCGGGGTGGCGATGGCTGCGGGCTGTTGTCTGCCCCAGGCCGTCATCCACAGATTGTAGGTCATGATGAGCGCACCGGAGAGATACAGAATCCCGCCCAGACCACGCACCACATACATCGGGAACTTTGCGGCCACGGTGTCGGCAAAGCTGTTCACAAGGAAACCCTGCGCATCGACTTCGCGCCACATCAGCCCTTCCATGATCCCTGTGACCCACATCGAAGAGGCGTAAAGAATGATCCCGATCGTCGCGAGCCAGAAGTGCCAGTTGACCAGGCTCAGCGAATAGAGCTTGGCACGGCCCCACAGGCGCGGCGTCATGAAGTAGAGCGCGGCAAAGGTGATCATCCCGTTCCAGCCCAGCGCACCGGAATGCACATGGCCGATGGTCCAGTCGGTGTAATGCGAAAGACTGTTGACCGCCCGGATCGACATCATCGGCCCTTCAAAGGTCGACATGCCGTAAAAGCCCAGCGAAATAACGAACATCCGCATGATCGGGTCGGTACGGATCTTGTCCCATGCACCGCTCAGCGTCATCAGACCGTTGATCATGCCACCCCAGGACGGCATCCACAGGACGATGGAAAACACCATGCCCAATGTCGCCGCCCAATCAGGCAGGGCGGTGTAATGCAGGTGGTGCGGACCGGCCCAGATATAGAGAAAGATCAGCGCCCAGAAGTGTACGATCGACAGTTTGTAGCTGAAGATCGGCTTGCCCGCCTGCTTGGGCACAAAGTAGTACATCATCCCCAGAAAGCCGGCGGTAAGGAAGAATCCGACCGCGTTATGGCCATACCACCACTGGGTCATCGCGTCCTGCACACCGGCAAAAAGCTGAACCGAGCGCGAGCCGAAGATCGACACCGGCAGCGACAGGTTGTTGACCAGATGCAGCATTGCGACGGTCACGATAAAGCTGAGAAAGAACCAGTTGGCCACGTAGATATGCGGCTCGCGGCGCTTGATGATCGTACCCATGAACACGACCAGATAGGCGACCCAGACGATGGTCAGCCAGATATCGACGTACCATTCCGGCTCGGCATATTCCTTGGACTGGGTGGCACCCAACAGATAACCGGTCGCGGCCAGCACGATGAACAGGTTATAGCCCCAGAACACGAACCAGCCGAGGTTGCCGCCCCAGAGCCGCGCGGCGCTGGTGCGCTGCACGATGTAGAACGAGGACGCGATCAAGGCGTTGCCGCCAAAAGCAAAGATCACGGCGCTGGTGTGCAGCGGGCGCATCCGGCCAAAGTTGCCATAGCCCTGAAGCCAGTCGAAATTGAGCTGCGGAAAGGCGAGCTGGAACGCGATCCAGGTGCCGACCAGAAACCCGGTCACACCCCAGAAAGTCGTGGCAATCACCCCGGCCCGGATCACCGCGTCGTTATATCCCTCTGCGACGGGTGGTTTCGCGTCTCCCGTGCCGCGCACCGTCCAGACGAACAGACCGCCCGCGACGGTCATGACGATCAGGGCATGCACCATATAGGCCATGTCCCGCGCCCAGTTTGCGGCCAATGCGGCGAGAAGGGTTATGACCCCCAGCGCCACGATCTTGATCCAGTCCCACATGAGTCGTTTTCCCTCTGATCCCGACAGTGACCATCCGCGGGCCACAGATGCGGGCCGGGCAGTCGTTCCTGGCAACCGTGTCACATTTCTGCGATGTGGCGACTTTGATCCATGTCAACTCCTGCTGCCAAAATTCTTGTTAGATAACCGATGTCAAAGAGACTGGCGGTACGCCGGCGCGCGGCGATCAAAGTCAGCGTTGCGCCGTGGAACCGCCCGAAAAGGAAGGATATTTCGTGGGCTACAAATCTATTACCGTGATCGTGACCGATAGCGGCAGCGATGCAATGGCCCTCGCGGCGGCAGCAGCACTGGCCCTGCGCGACAATGCGCATCTGGATGTGCATTGCATCGGTGTAGATCCCGCGCGCTATGACGCCATGCCGATGGGCGGCAGTGCGATGATCATCGACATGGGCGCGACTCAGGCCCGCGAACAGGCCGAGACGTTGCTGACCTGGGCGCGCGCGCAGTTGCCGGTAGACCTTGAGAAAGTGGCGACGCAGGCCGTCGTGGCACCGCAACTCGGGCTCGATGCCATCGTGGCACGGCTCGCGCGCTATGCCGATCTTGTGGTGGCGGGCAAACCCTATGGGCCCGGACAGTCACCGATGCAGGTCAACGTCCTCGAAGCCGCCCTTTTTGGCACCGGCGCCGCGATCATGATCGTGCCGGATGCCGAAACCTTCCCGGACCTCAATTTCAAACGCGCCGTCGTGGCCTGGAACGAGAGCGACGAATCCTTTGCCGCGATCCGGGCAGCGATGCCCGTCCTGCAGGCAGCATCGCATGTGGATATCGTGATGATAGATCCGCCCACCCATTCGGCAGAGCGGTCCGATCCGGGCGGTGCGATCTGCATGATGCTGGCACGGCACGGGATCAGGGCCGAAGTCTCGATTCTGGCGCGCACGCTACCCCGCGTGTCCGAAGTCCTGCTGCGCTTTGCCCGCGAAAGGGGTGCCGATGTGATCGTGATGGGTGCCTATGGCCATTCGCGGTTCCGCGAGGCGATTCTCGGGGGCGCCACACGCGAAATGCTCGAAACCACGAGTCTGCCACTGGTCATGGCGCATTGACATGCCTCTCACGCGGCGTGGCAGGATGAATGAAATCTTATGGCAGCAGTCGCGCTCAGGCGACCATGCCGCCATCCACATCGTCGCCCGTCTCTTGCATCAGACGGCGAATGTCGGGCACCTGCACCCGGCGTTTGCCGTCCAGCACGATGATATTCTCGCCCTTCAGCGCCGACATCTGGCGGCTGACCGTCTCAAGGGTCAGGCCCAGATAATCCGCCATCGCCTCACGGGTCAGCGGCAGGTTGATCATCACCGGCCCCTTGATGCGGGCCAGCGCGATCGTGGCCTCACGCCGCGCAATGATGGTCAGCAGGCTCGCGATCTTTTCCCGCGCGGTCTTGCGGCCCAGAATGAGCATCCATTCCCGCGCCGCATCCAGTTCATCAAGGGTCATGGTCAGCAATCGCTCGGAAATATGCGGTGTCGCGGCCAACAGCGCCTCGAACGGTTTGCGCCGGAAACAGCACAGCGTGATATCGCTGACCGCCGTCACGTCATAGGACGTGCGCAACCGGCCCGGTCTGCCAATGAAATCCGACGGCAGCAGCAGGCCCAGCATCTGCGTGCGGCCATCCTCCAGCGTCTGGCTCAGCTTGGCCACACCGCGCACGACCGAGGCGACAAAGCCAAGTTCGTCCCCCGCCCATGCAATCGTCTGCCCCGCCTCGAAGTTGCGGTAATATTTGATCGCTTCCAGTTGTTCGAGCTCTTTCGCATCGCAACGCGCACAGACCGCCGAATGCCGGATCGGGCAATCAGAGCAGTTAAGGCTGGCAATCGCATGGCTCATGGCATGGTGACCTCAATGAAGGAAACTGCCGCACTCTACCCTAACGCACACTGCAGGGAAACGACCAATGACGACGCTTGACGATCTGCGCGCCCTCGGCCTGTTCGAGGCACGCGCACCGCGCTACACCAGTTATCCGCCCGCCAACCATTTCAGCAGCGCGGTCGGACCCGAGACGACCGCAGGCTGGATCAAGGCGATCCCTTCCGGCGCGCGTGTCTCGCTTTACCTGCATATCCCTTATTGCCGCAGGCTTTGCTGGTTCTGCGCCTGCCGCACCCAGGGCACAAGCACGGACCGGCCGCTCGTGCCATATCTGGCGCAGCTCCTTTCGGAACTGGCCCTCGTCGGCGCGCAACTGCGCCCGGATTTGGTGATCAGCCAGATTCATCTGGGCGGCGGCACCCCCACATTGTTCAACCCTGCCATGCTGCGGCAGCTTGGCGCAGCCCTGCGCGCCTTTCGTCCCATGGCAGATGATCTGCAATTCTCGGTCGAAATCGACCCGACCGAACTTGATCAGCCCCGAATCGACGCGCTAAGCGAGATCGGAATGACCCGCGCCAGCATCGGCGTGCAGGATTTCGACCCCGAAGTGCAGGAGGCGATCGGACGGAAACAAAGTTTCGAGCTCACGCGCGAGGTCGTCGACATGCTGCGCGGTGTCGGCATCACCAGCCTGAACATGGATATCCTCTACGGCCTGCCCTACCAGACCAAGGCGCGGATGGCCGATTCTGTCGCCAAGGTGCTCTCGCTCAACCCCGACCGGGTGGCGCTTTACGGCTATGCGCATGTGCCATGGATGGCCAAACGGCAGGTAATGATCCCCGCCGACGCGCTGCCCTCGCCCGAGGAACGGCTCGAACTGTTCGACGTCTCGCGCCAGATGTTCCTGGGCGGCGGCTTCCGCGAAATCGGGATCGACCATTACGCCCGCGCCACCGACACATTGGCGCTGGCCGATGATCAGGGCCGGCTGCGGCGCAATTTTCAGGGCTATACCGATGACACGTCCGACGTGCTGATCGGCCTCGGCGCCTCTGCCATCTCGCGCTATCCGCAAGGCTATGCGCAGAACCAGACGATATCGTCACGATATGCCACCGCGATTGCCAAAGGGTCATTGGCCACCGAACGCGGCTACGCGATGCTCGACGAAGATCAGCTGCGCGCCGCGATGATCGAATCGCTGATGTGCAGCTTTACCCTCGACCTGCCCGCCATCGCCGCCCGCTTCGACCTGCCGGTAGAGGCAATCCGCGAGCGCACTGCAAGCCTGCGCCAGCGGTTCTCCGGCCAGATCGCCGACAGCGGCGACATGATCCGGCTGACCCAATCCTCGCGGCTCATCGCACGTCTCGCGGCACAGGAACTCGACAGTTTCCAGATGCCGCAGGGGCGCCACAGCCGGGCCATGTAGGCCGGTACTTGCCGTCGCACGCCCGCGCTTGCTATGCCCCCGGCATTGTCCGGGGGAACCACCATGCCAAATCCGCTCTACGACACGCTCTTTGGCCGCCATGCCGGGGCCACGACGCCGTTCCTCTATCTGCCCGAAGGTTCGGTCTGGACCCATGCCGACCTGCTCACCCGTGCCGCAGGTTTCGCACATGCAATGACGGGGCTGGGTCTGCTCCCCGGTGACCGGCTCGCCGTGCAGATCGACAAATCCGCCGACGCGCTGGCGCTCTATGCGGCCTGCGCGCAGGCCGGGCTGGTATTCCTGCCGCTCAACCCCGGCTATACCGCACCCGAAATGGACTATTTCATCGGCAATTCCGGCGCGGCGCTGTTGGTCTGCACCCTTGACCGGGCCCCCGAACTGGCAGAGGTCGCGGCACCGCACGGCGCGCAACTGCAAACGCTGGACAGTGACGGCACCGGCACGCTCGCCGATCTGGCGCAGGGACAACGCACAATCTACCCGACCGTGGCTCGCGCGGAAACTGACCTTGCCGCGATCCTCTACACCTCCGGCACCACCGGCCGGGCCAAGGGCGCTATGCTCAGCCAGCGCAACCTGCTCTCAAATGCGCAGGTACTGACCGATGTCTGGCGCTTTACCGCCACCGATGTGCTGCTCCACGCTCTGCCGATCTATCACACCCATGGCCTCTTTGTTGCCACAAACGTCAGCCTGCTCGCCGGTGGCGCGATGATCTTTCAGCCCCGGCTCGACATCGACGCGCTCATTGGCGCGCTGCGCCAAGCGACGACGATGATGGGGGTGCCGACCTTTTACACCCGCCTGCTCGCCGATACGCGCTGCGACCACACGCTCACCGCGCATATGCGGCTTTTCATCTCCGGCTCCGCACCGCTTCTGGCCGAAACCCACCGCGATTTCACCGCGCGCACCGGGCACCAGATATTGGAGCGTTACGGTATGACCGAAACCAACATGAATACCTCCAACCCCTATGAGGGGGACCGTCGGCCCGGCACCGTGGGCCTGCCGCTGCCCGGAACCGAGATACGCATCCGCGATGGCGCCGGCCATGACCTGCCCCCCGGCGGGATCGGCAATGTCGAGGTGCGCGGCCCCAATGTGTTCATGGGCTATTGGGAAATGCCCGAGAAAACCGCTGCCGACATGCGCGTGGATGGTTTCTTCATCACCGGCGATCTGGGGCAGCTCTCCGATGACGGCTATCTGACCATTGTCGGCCGCGCCAAAGACCTCATCATCGCGGGCGGTTTCAACATCTATCCCAAAGAGATCGAAGAGGCGCTCGACGCGCAGCCCGGCGTCGGCGAAAGCGCGGTGATCGGCGTACCCCACCCCGATCTGGGCGAAGCGGTGCTGGCCCTCATCACCGCGCGAAAGGGGGCCACCCCCGATCCGACAGCGATCCTCGCCAGCCTCAGCCAAAGCCTCGCACGGTTCAAACTGCCCCGCCGGATCATCATCCTGCCGGACCTGCCGCGTAACGCCATGGGCAAAGTGCAAAAGGCAGCCCTGCGCGAGACCTACCGCGCGATATTTGGCGGTTAGATCTTTCTTCCTTCCCCGATTTGTCACCAGACAAATCGGGACGCGCCTGCCTGCCCCCGGCAGGCGCGTTCGCGTCAGCCCAGGCACGCGCACCCCGATTGGCACCGTCTCACAACCATCACAAAGTGATTGCCTGCAGGCTTGCGCCTTTTGCAAGGCACCGGACCTCTCTCCACTGGTGAGCGGTCTGATCGGTGCCGGCCCCCAAACCCGGCATCTTGCCCCACTTGCCTCCCGCCTCCCGCCATGCGACCTCGGCAAACGGAGGAGCTAACCATGCGCATCGGATTGATCTGCCTTGTGCTGGCCTATGTGCTGTCACAGTTCTATCGGGCCTTCCTCGCGGTGCTTGCCCCGGCCTTGCAGCGAGATATCGGCGCGACCCCCGATGATCTGGCGCTCGCCTCAGGCGTCTGGTTCCTCTGCTTTGCGCTGATGCAGATCCCGGTGGGCGCAGCACTCGACCGGTTCGGTCCGCGCTTTACCGCCGTCGCCATGTTCGCGCTCGGGGCCGGGGGCGGTTCCGCACTTTTCGCATTGGCGCAAAGCCCGATGCACCTCACACTCGCCATGGCGCTGATCGGGATCGGCTGCTCACCGGTGCTGATGGCCGCCTATTACATATTCGCGCGCAGCTTTTCGCCCGCCGTTTTCGGCACGCTCGCCGCAGCCATGATCGGGGTCGGGTCGCTGGGCAATATCGCAGGTTCCGCGCCATTGGCCTGGACGGTCGAGGCGCTTGGCTGGCGGGCGACGATGGGCGGGCTCGGCGCGATCTCGCTCCTGATCGGCGCGGCGCTCTGGATCAGCCTGCAAGACCCCGCCCGCACCGAAACCGCCCGCACCGAAACCGCCCAGCGCGGCTCGGTCCTCGATGTGCTGCGACAACGCGCGCTCTGGCCGGTCTTTGCGATGATGTTCGTCTGTTACGCACCTGCGGCCGGGCTGCGCGCACTCTGGGTCGGGCCTTATACCGCGGACGTTTACGGCGTGGACGTCCAGGTGATCGGGCAGGTCACGCTGGTGATGGGGCTGGCGATGGTGGCGGGCAATTTTGCCTATGGACCGCTCGACCGGATTTTCCGGACCCGCAAATGGGTCAATTTCATCGGCAATCTGGGGGTGGTTGCGGCCTGCGGCGCGCTCTGGTTCTGGCCCGCGCCGGGCCTCTGGACCTCGGCGGCATTGCTGGCGATGGCCGGATTCTGCGGCGCGTCGTTCGGCATGGTCATGGCGCATGGTCGGGCTTTCGTCCCCGCGCATCTGACCGGGCGGGGCGTGTCCCTGCTCAACCTCTTTGGCATCGCCGGGGCCGGGATTGCACAGCTTGTCACCGGGCGGCTGCATGCGACCTCGGGAGACGCACCCTATGGCGCCATCTTCCTCTACTTCGGGCTGACCACGCTCATCGGCCTCGGCGTCTACCTGTTCAGCCGCGACCGCACCGACTAGCAGGCCTTCCCCTCGGCCCGCTTTGCCGCTATGCAGCCCACGCCTGAACCAAGGGAGCCATAACATGGGCTACAAAGTCGTCGTCGTCGGTGCCACGGGCAATGTGGGTCGCGAAATGCTCAATATCCTCGATGAACGCCAGTTTCCGGTCGATCAGATCGCCGCTCTGGCCAGCCGCAAATCGCTCGGCACCGAGATCAGCTTTGGCGACCGGACTTTGAAGACCCAGGACCTCGATACCTTTGATTTTTCAGGCTGGGACATCGCGCTGTTCGCGATCGGCTCGGACGCGACCAAAATCTATGCGCCCAAGGCCGCGTCGCAGGGCTGCGTGGTGATCGATAATTCCTCGCTCTACCGCTACGATCCCGCCGTGCCGCTGATCGTGCCAGAGGTCAATGCCGACGCGGTCACCGGCTACAGCGCCAAGAACATCATCGCCAACCCCAACTGCTCCACCGCCCAACTCGTCGTGGCGCTAAAGCCGCTGCATGACCGCGCCCGGATCAAGCGGGTGGTGGTCAGCACCTATCAATCCGTCTCCGGTGCCGGCAAAGAGGGCATGGACGAGCTTTGGGACCAGACCAAGAGCATCTACAACCCCACCGACAGCAAACCCGCGACCAAGTTTCAAAAACAGATCGCCTTCAACGTGATTCCGCAGATCGACGTCTTTATGGAGGACGGGCAGACCAAGGAAGAATGGAAGATGATGGTCGAGACGAAAAAGATCCTCGATCCCGCGATCAAGGTCACCGCCACCTGCGTCCGGGTGCCGGTCTTTGTCGGGCATGCGGAATCGGTGAATATCGAGTTCCACGATTTTCTGGACGAGGACGAGGCCCGCGACATCCTGCGCGAGGCCCCCGGCTGCATGGTCGTCGATAAACGCGAGGCGGGCGGTTATATCACCCCCATCGAATGTGTGGGCGACTACGCCACCTACATCAGCCGGATTCGGCAGGATCAGACCATCGACAACGGGTTGAACATGTGGATCGTCTCGGACAACCTGCGCAAAGGTGCGGCCCTGAACGCGGTGCAGATCGCCGAAGTGCTGGGGCAGAGGTGCCTGAAGAAGGGGTGAGGGGCGGGGGGCACCGCCAATGGTTGGGCTGTGCTCCCGAATTGTTCTCAGATTACTTGGGCGATTTTCGTTTTGTCATGTCCATCGCCCGGCGCAGTGAAGTTGGTAGGTCGGGGACTGATGACACCGCTCCGGCAAACCAATCGAAAAATGCCGTGCCATAGGACAACGCGATCTCGGCAAAGATCGGCCACTGCATCGTAAGCAAATCCACAATCGGTGCTTTTGCAAAATCGACGACTACGGCACCGATCAAAGCTCCGGGTGCGGCGCGGATCAAACGGCCAATTTTGATCAGCACGTTGCGGTGCAGCGTTATTTGGACAGCGCGACCATCTTCACCAGAATCGCGATCCAAAGTCCTTGCTTCCAAAGCGCCTAGGCGTTCACCAATCGCTGCTTTATCAGCCGCAAGCGCAGTCGCCATCTGATTATGGTCGGCCTCATTGGCCTCAGAACCAGCGATTGAGCGCCGCTTTCGGGTTTCCAATAGCTCTACATCCGGGTGATCGAGTGTCAGGCCGGGCCCATCTTCGGTGACATCGGCAATGGCATCGCGAAGGTCACTTGGAAACTCCGGCTCGTTCGGCCGTTCGCGCCCACGCTCGGCCAAGCGTTTCAATTCGCCAATATCGAGATGTATGTTGAGCATGTCGAGGTCGGCAAAATTGGCGTCGAGCCTGGCGGAAAGCGACCGTGCCTTGGCTGCGACCACGATAAACTCATTCCCGGCCTGACGGGCCAAATCTTGCCCGCGCAATTTTAACCGCTGGTGAAGCACTTGTTTTAAGCGCTCGTCCACCTCTGCCTCGGTTGGTAAGCTGGCCGCAATCTCCAGTTTGCCGTCAACTATCTGGACCGGCAGAAATCTGTCCTGTTCTGGCGCGTTGCCATCACCCTCCCCCGGCGGCACCCAATCCTCCAGATAATCAAACAGCGCCCGCGCCCGCTCGGCCTTGTCCTCGATCTTGGCGATTTCAGCGATTCGCGGGTCCTGCCGCGCGGCGCCGCTGTCTTTGAAGGTCAGGCCTGATCGGTAGGGGGCCGCGACGAGCCGTTTCAACCCCCGGATCGGGCGCAAATCAACTGCGGCGATGTCGTCGAGGGTGAGCGTAGTCATCGCCGTCATACCCGCGATGGGGATTAGGTCGGTGACCTTGAAGCCGCTGAGGAAGAGCCCCGTCATCGCCGTCATACCCGCGATGGGGGTGAGGTCGGTGACCTCGGTTCCGTTGAGGTCGAGCACCGTCATCGCCGTCATGCCCGCGATGGAGGCGAGATCGGTGACCTCGGTGTTGATGAGGGAGAGCACCGTCATCGCCGTCATGCCCGCGATGGGGGTGAGGTCGGTGACCTTGGTCCTGCTGAGGTAGAGCCACGTCATCGCCGTCATGCCCGCGATGGGGGTGAGGTCGGTGACCTTGGTGTCGATGAGGGAAAGCCGCGTCATCGCCGTCATGCCC
>Ga0105054_10005555_pt1 | contig 18066 bp, 15 predicted proteins | sample BON02_FD_78091 | JGI IMG/M metagenome (GOLD analysis project Ga0105054, IMG submission 78091) | Freshwater microbial communities from Lake Bonney liftoff mats and glacier meltwater in Antarctica - BON-02 (megahit assembly) | ecosystem: Environmental > Aquatic > Freshwater > Ice > Glacier...
CCGCGCACGATGGCCAGATCGGTCTGATGCCCGGCCGGGCGCCGCTGGTGGCCAAACTGGGCGATGGAGCGCTGCGTCTGGACTTCACCGAAGGCGGCTCGCGATGGTTCTTCGTCGGCGGCGGCTTCGCCCAGATGAAAGATGACAAACTCTCGCTCGTCGCTGATGAAGCAATGCCCGCAGATGAAATCGCCGTCTCCACCGCAGAAGCGGATATGAAAGCAGCCCTGGCGAAGATCGCTCACACCGATGAAGAAATCGATCGCAAGCTCCGCGCCATCGACCGGGCACGCAAGCTGGTGGCAGTGCACGACAAGGGCGATGGCAAAATTTGAGATCGAGCACGTGATCGTAGGGTGTGTCAAGGCTCGGCGCTGACACACCACGCTGGACTCAGGTCTCATCTATGACTTTCACTCATTGAAATTCACTCATTGAAATTCGTCGATCCAATTTGGTGCGTCAGCGCCGAGCCTTGACGCACCCTACACGCGATACCTTTGATTCAACCGCTCCGCTCTTGGCGTAATCTCAACACCTGTTAAAGTACCTGCCGGGATTCATGCGACAAACGTACTTCCACCCTTCACTGAGCCCCGCCACTGCGATGGCTCACTAACTCCGACTACCGACACCCCGGACACCCCGGACACTTCAAAGAAAGGTTCATCATGGCTCGCTTCATCTCACGTCCACTCATGCTTGCACTCGTGCTCATGGCAGCACTCTTCATCACCGCCTGCGGCGGCGGCGTTGATGTGCCCAAGACCGCTGACATGGCGGTTCTTCGCGTGGCCAACGGCGTCGCGGAAAACAAGCCCGTCGTCATCTGGGATGCCCTGCCCGAAAGCTATCAGAAGGATGTGCACGAACTCGTCCACAACCTCATGGGCAAAGTCGATGGCTCTTTCTACAACAGCATCGCTGACACTTCCAAGAAGCTGACCAAAGTGCTCAAGGAAAAGAAGCAGTTCATCCTCGCTCACCCGATGGTCGCCCAGCAGATGCCCAACAAGGCGGAAGTGGAAAAGCAATGGGATCAGATCGTAGGCATTCTCGACAGCATCCTCAGCAGCGATCTGGGCAAATATGAAACCGCCAAGACCGTGAACGTAGGCGCGTTCCTCGATACCACCGGCTCCAAAATCATGGCCGACCTCACCAATGCCGCCAAACTCGCCAGCACCGGCGAACGACGGAGTGAGGCCAACGAGATGCTCGATATGTACGAGAAGCTCAAGAAGATCAAGGCCACCATGGTCAAGGAAAGCGGCGACACCGCCACGGTCAAGGTGGAAATGCCCGGCGAAGAAACGAAAGAAACCGAATTCGTCCGCATCGAAGGCAAATGGCTGCCCAAGGAAATGGTCGATGGCTGGAAGGAAATGATGACCGAGGCCCGCAAAGCGCTTTCGGGCATCGACGCAGCCGAGCTCAAGAAGAACACCGACCAGGCTTTCGACATCATCGGCAAGGTCAACGGCGTGCTCGACCAACTCGACAAAGCCAAGACCCAGGAAAAATTCAACGCGGCCATCAACGGCCTCATGGCTCTGATGCAGGGCGGCGGCGCAGGCCCCGGCCCCGAAGGCAAAGGCGACGACTTTTGAGAAGTGACCCGACAAACAGAGTCTGCGAAAATTGAATCCTCCTCGAAGCCCGACCCTTGCGGTCGGGCTTTTTTCTCATCCGAGCCGCCAAGCGTAAGCCTGCGGTTGCATTTGCGACACAAGACTTGCCTAAGCCTCTGCGGGCTTGCGCCGCGCGCTCAGATAATCCACGTTGCCCTCACACAACATCCTCGCCCATCGCAAATGTTGCGTATTCGCCACATCGACCTTAACCGGCCGCCATCTCCTGACGATATCACTCAGGATATGTCTACTCATCTCCACAACACGTACGACCGCCCCGCCGGTCAGGCTGCCAAGTTTGCCCACGAACTGGCCAACCTTCTCGATGGCTCGATGCGCAATGTCTCACTCGTGCGCTCCATGCTCAGCGGGCCGTCAGGCGAGCGGACGGTTGCGAGTGAAGAAAAGGATCTGCTCGCACGGCTGCAGACCGCAGAGCAAGGCATGAAGCAGATGGCCACGCTACTCAAAGGCTGGCTTGCGGAAAATCATCAGACCGTCGCAGTATCCAGCGGCAGCCAGACGCTCAGCGATGTGCTCTTTGAAGCCCGTGCGCTGCACGCCCCTGCTGCCCAGGCCATCGGCATCGACATCAACATTCACGTCACCGGCAGTGCCGCCCGCATCCCCGCAGGCCCCATCTTTTCCATCATCGCCAACGCCCTGCGCAACAGCATCGAAGCGATCGCCACCGATCAGGATCGCAGCAATCGCCGCGCGGTAGAGACTGGCCTCATCGAGATTCGCGCCCAGGTACAAAACGGCCAGGTGCGCATCTCCATCGCTGACAACGGCCCCGGCCTGCCCCGCGAACTCTTCGACACCGCTGGCATCTTCCGATTCAACGGTACCACCAAAACCGATGGCCACGGACTGGGCCTGGCGCTCTCCCGCGACATCGCCACTAGCCTCGGCGGCACCCTCCGCGTCACCAACCTCGACGAAGGTGGCGCTCTGGTCACACTCACCTACGCCTCCGAAAAAACCATCAAAGCAGGACAAAAGTAAAACAGGAAAACATGAAATGACCCGCTGCTGATGTCCCCTGCCTTGAATTTGCTGCTTTCGTGCTTTTGTGCTTTTTCCCGTTCTCCTGCCTTAAATTTCTCGCTTTCTCGCTTTCCCGCTTTCCCGCTTTCTCGCTTTTCCTCCCATGCCTACCGCCCAGCGCATTTTGATTGTCGATGATGACCCGATCGTGGCTGAGAGCCTTGCGGAGTTTCTCTCCGAAGAAGGCTTCGATACCACGACGGCGGGCGATGGCAATGAAGCGGTTGCGGTGCTCGATGCGCAGGCCCCGCTGTCGCTGGTCAGGGATGGTGATGATGAAGATTCGCCGCATGGCCCGGGCAACATTGCGATTGTCATTACGGACATGAACATGCCGCGCTGTGACGGATTGGAACTGCTCAAAAAACTGCGCAAGACTTTTCCTTCGGTCGTACCGATCATGATCACCGGCTTTGGCAAGATCGAATCCGCTGTCGAAGCGATCAAGCTGGGCGCTGCGGAATATCTGACCAAGCCAATCGTCGATGATGAGCTTCGCATTGCCATCAACAAGGCTCTGCGTCAGCACGCGCTGCTGGCTGAAAATCAGACGCTGCGTGCGCAGCTCACCGAGCGATTTGGTCTGGGCAATCTCATCGGCTCTGACTTTCGGATGCAGAAGATTTACGACCTTGTCGAAGCTGTCGCCGAGAGCAAAACGACCGTCCTCATCGAAGGCGAATCAGGCACCGGCAAGACCATGGTCGCCAAAGCAGTACACGCCAAAAGTCCGAGAAAAGCAGGGCCTTTTATCACTTTCAGTTGCGGCTCTATTCCCGAAACGCTCCTCGAAAGCGAACTCTTTGGCCACGTCAAAGGTGCCTTCACCGGCGCTGACAGCGACAAGCCCGGCCGCTGTCTCGCAGCCCACGGCGGCACGCTCTTCATCGACGAAATCAATTCCGCCACCCCCGCGCTGCAGCTCAAACTTCTTCGCGTCCTTCAAGAAAAACAGTTCGAGCCCGTCGGCTCCACCAAAACCGTTCACGTCGATGTGCGCTTCGTGCTCGCCACCAATCAGGCGCTGCCCGAACTCGTCAAAGAAGGTCGATTCCGGGAAGACCTTTTCTACCGCATTAACGTCGTCAACATCGCCATGCCTCCGCTGCGCCAGCGCACGGGTGATGTCCCTTCACTAGCGGCTCACTTCCTCACTAAGTATTGCAAAGAGGTCGGCAAGACCGTGACAGGTTTCACCGAAGAAGCGATGGTCGCCCTGCGCGGTTACGAGTTCCCCGGCAACGTGCGCGAACTGGAAAACGCTGTCGAACGCGCCGTCGTGCTTTCTCGCCGTCCGGTGATTGATGTGGCTGATCTGCCTGATCTGATTCGAGATTCGTATCAAGGCACCAGCCCGCGATCTTCAAGTTCACACGCTTTGAGTGATAGCAAAGGTGAACCTGATTCTGCCACAGGATTCGTGCATATTTCCGCACTCGATGGCGGCTGGAATCCCACGCCGCTCGAACAGGCGATGATTGAACCGGAGCGCGAAATCATTCGCCGCGCTCTGGAAGCCAATCAATGGAATCGTCAGACGACCGCAGCACAGCTGAACATCAATCGCACCACGCTCTATAAAAAGATCAAGCTGCTTGGCCTGGAAGATCAGATGGGTTGATGCGCTGGTACGACACGCATCGCAGACATCTCAGAGAACACATCACGGATAAGGCTTCATCTGCGGGCCCCAGAGCCAGAGCGAGAATTCGCTTTGCACACGGGTGATCATCTGCACTTCGCCGCCCAGTTTCAGCGCGTTGTAGTGCGCGAAGCTGTAGGGATAGCCCCAGCCAGCCCATGATGATGCAGCAGCATCGATGAGAATCAGGTCGGCTGAAACGGGATTCACCCACGTGATGCCGTTGCCTGCGGGCGTTGGATCATCGGTAGCTCGAATCTTCTGATAGTGGTAGGCATAGGTCGCGTGAAACTGAACGAACGATTCCTTGGGGTCGGGGTTGTAAATCGTTTCGTATTTCGCCGGTATGTCCGGGCAAAAAAGCAGCCGGGCATCGGAAAGTATTTTCGTATTCACGACCAGCGCTTTGGCAGGTGTGCCCGGCCGACCCGTGGAGCTGTTGGATTCGTGCGGGTAGTCCGCGCTACCGTTGGAAAACTGCCAGGGCCTGCGCATGCGATGACGATGCTGATACTCGAAAATCGCCCCGTGAACCTGATGCAATTGATTAGCACACAGCGCCACCCGCGCAATACCACGCGACTGCTGAAGCGACGGAAGCAAAAGCGAAATCAACAGCACAATCAGGCTGACGACCAGCAGCATCTCGATCAGCGTGAATGCACGCGCTCGGTTCATTCTCACACCATGGGAAAAGAAAACAGACAGAACCCCTCGTGACCGCGAACGGGCCACCGCAAGAACTGTCTATCCTATCGGATTGACGGCTGGATTGAGACAGACAAATGATGGCCCCGCGCTGCCAGTTGGTACCATGACTGTTCATCCCTTGGAGGTTCCCATGCTCTCATCTTCTCGCGTTCTTCCCTGCTTCCTTCTGCTGTTGCTCATGTCGCTCATTGCACCTGCCACTGCCACAGCCGACCAGACCGCTCAGACTTTCAAACACACCATCAATGGCACCGAGCACTCGCTGGGCTACCTGCTCTATCTGCCCAAGGGGTTCGATGCCAAGAAGGATCAGAAGTGGCCCGTGCTTCTGTTCCTCCACGGATCAGGCGAGCGCGGCAGCGACATCAACAAAGTCAAAGCGCACGGCCCACCAAAAATCGTCGGCACCGGCCATGACAAAGATCTGCCCTTCATCATCATCTCGCCGCAGTGCCCTGAAAAGCAGTGGTGGAACGCGCAGCTTCTAGTCGCGCTCATTGATGAAGTCGTGAAGAATCATCACGGCGACACCGATCGCATTTACTGCACCGGCCTGAGCATGGGCGGCTTTGGCACCTGGGACCTGTGCACGAAATATCCTGAGAAGTTTGCCGCGGCTGTGCCTATCTGTGGCAGTGGCAACCCCGCTGTCGCTGCGAAGATGAAGGACATTCCCACGTGGGTCTTTCATGGCGACAAGGACACCGCTGTGAAAATCGAAGGCTCGCAGAAAATGGTCGACGCCCTCAAAGCCGCAGGCGGAGATGTGCAGTTCACCATCTACCCCGGCGTCGGCCACGACTCGTGGACCAAGACATACGACAACCCGGAACTGTACAAATGGCTGCTGAAACAGAAGCGGAAGCAGTGAACCGATGAACTGAGGTCGAGGTCGAACAGCGCGAAAGAGCCGCGACTCAACGAGTCGCGGACGCCTAGGGCCTGTTGGAGTGTGAATCGCGGTGTGATCTGGGGCATCGATCTTGAGGCCATAAAACTTTTGAAACAAGGCGCAATCGATACCCCTTTAAGTCCGTTGACGTCCGCGACTCGTTGAGTCGCGGCTCATGAAACCCAACCCCGATCAATAACATCCTTTGCCTACCTCCCCACGCATTCTCGTCATCGGTGCGGTCAATCTCGATCTGGTGGTCGAGGTGAATCGTCTGCCATTTGAAGGCGAAACGCTCATCGGCAAACGAATGACGCAAGCCCCCGGCGGCAAAGGGGCCAATCAAGCTGTCGCTGTCGCCAAGCTCGGCGGCAGCGCCTCATTCTGCGGACGCATCGGCAATGACGCGTGGGGCAAACTCGTCAAAGATGGGCTGTCGCAAGCGAATGTCAACACGCGAGCGCTCATCACCGATGTAGAGCGCGCCACAGGCTCGGCCGTCATCCTCGTCGAGCCGACCGGCAAGAATCAGATCATCGCCGTCGGCGGCGCGAATCTGGGCGTGACCGCTACTGATGTCGAAGAGGCGCTCAAAAATCTGCCACATCTTGATGCGATGATGCTCACGCTGGAGACGCCGCTGGAAACGGTGCAGCATGCGATTGCTCTTGCGAATGAGCGTGGTCTGCTGGTGATTCTTGATGCGGCGCCGCCTGCAAATTATCCGCTGGCTGCTCTACGCGGCACCACCGTGCTATCACCCAATGAGACAGAAGCACAAGCGCTGACGAGTATCAAAATCGAAACCGCACACGATGCCCGCCGCGCTGCTGAACTGCTGCGCATCGGCACTCAGGCAAAACATGTCGTCATGAAACTGGGCGAGCGCGGCGCACTGATTCACGATGATGCAGGTCACCGCTGGATTGAACCGATGCATGTACACGCCATCGACACCACCGCGTGCGGCGACGCCTTCACTGCGGCGATGACCATGCGACTTTGCGCCGGTGACTCTATCGATGATGCGGTGCGATATGGAAGTGCGGCAGGCGCGGTGACGGCGAGCAAGGCCGGGGCGCAAGCGTCGCTCCCAAGTGCAGCGGAAGTAGCGGCGCTGATCGCGCAGCAGCACTGAGCGCTCGTCTTGCTCATTTCAACACTCAAATAAAATCTCTACAACAAACCGCGCCGCGTCAGGTGTTCGACGATCTGCGAAGGCGAGTTGCCGGTGGGATCGATCTGTTCCACCTGCCAGCCGCGCTCACGGGCAGCGGCGACATTGGGCGGATGATCATCGAAAAACAGAATCGAACCGGGATCGATGCTCAATGTTTTTTCGACGTGTTCGTAAATAGCGGGGTCAGGTTTCATTGCACCGATGAGGTGGCTGGCAAAGCGATGATCGAGCCGATGTAGCGGCACGGCAGCGCGGGTGTGGCCGTTTAATCCTTGCATCATCGCCCAGTGCGTGGCGTTGGTGTTGGAGAGGCAGGCCGTCATGAAATGTGGCAATTGCGTGACGCGCTCGACCAGTTCATGAGCGCCCGCGTAAGGCTCGATGACCCAGTGATCGAGTGCTTGCTTGACCTGATCGCGCGAAAGGCCGGTGAGTTTCGCGCTCTCAGTAATGAAATATTCTTCATCGCTTTGGCCGGTTTCAAATCGCATGCCGATGTCGGACAGGGCCGAGAGACCTTGCGGATCATCGAGAATAGCGGGCGCGGTGAAGCTGTGATATTCGCAGACTTTTTTCCAGCCGTGACAGATGCGCACGAGCACACCGCCGAGATCGAAGAGGATGAGTGCGGGTATCGGAAGAGGTGAAGGCATGATGAAAGAGAATATCCAATGGCCATTGCAAAATGAAAATTAAAAAGTGGTCAAGGCAGGCGCGAAGGGATGTGTTCTTCAATTTGCAATGGACATTGGCCATTGGCCATTTTGCAATTGTCTTATCGTCTTTCGCATTCAACGCGTTTCACTTTCGCACTTGACCATTGCCGCGTGCCACCCACTTGTAAGTTGTCAGGTCAGCGGCGCCCATCGGGCCGCGCGCGTGGAGTTTGTCGGTGGAGATGCCGATCTCAGCACCGAGGCCGTATTCGCCGCCGTCGCTGAAGCGCGTGGAGCAGTTGACGAACACATTAGCCGCATCGACCTGTTGCACAAACTGGTCGGCTGCGCTGATCGACTGTGTAATGATCGCATCGGTGTGGCGTGAGCCATACTGATTGATGTGGTCAATCGCTTCACCGATGGAACCCACCACTTTCATCGCCACGATGAGATCGAGATATTCCGTGCCCCAGTCACTGTCGATGGCTCGAACTGCTTGCGGGTGTGCAGCACAGACGGTGGCATCGCCGCGAATTTCGACTTTCTGCTGCGCGAGTGCCTTGCAGATTTTTTCGACGAGGCCGCGCGAGGCTGCGTCTTTGTGAATCAGGATGGTTTCGCAGGCATTGCACACACCGGTGCGCTGCGTCTTGGCGTTGACGCAGATATCCAGGGCCATGCTTTCCGCTGCATCAGCGTGGACATAGACATGGCAGTTACCGGTGTAGTGTTTGATGACGGGGATGCGTGATTGTTCGACGACCGCGCGGATGAGCGATTCGCCGCCGCGTGGGATGGCCAGATCGATCTTGCCTTCGAGTTTGAGTAATTCGCCCACCGCAGCGCGATCGGTGGTCTCCACGAGTTGCACCGCATCACTGGCGAGACCCGCTTCGCTCATGCCTTGCCTGACACACTGGGCGATGGCAGCATTGGAATGCATGGCCTCTTTGCCGCCGCGCAGGATGGTGGCGTTGCCGCTCTTGATGCACAGGGCTGCTGCGTCGCAGGTGACATTGGGGCGCGACTCAAAAATGATGAGCACGACGCCGATGGGCACGCGCACTTTTTCCAGGCGAAGGCCGTTGGGCCGCACGGAGCCTTCGATGATCTGCCCGACAGGGTCGGTCTGGGCTGCGATCTGCGTGACGCTATTGGCCATCTTGGCGATGCCCGCATCATCGAGCTTGAGGCGATCGAGCATCGCTGCGGAAAGTCCTGCCTCTTTGCCCGCAGCCAGATCGAGAGCGTTGGCCTCTTTGATCTTCGCAGTTGAGTCGAGGAGGCATTTGGCGATGTTCGCCAAGGCTGCGTTGCGCTGCATGCCCGAAGCCGTGACGAGTTTGCGCGACGCTGCCAGCGCCCGATCAGCCAGTTCGTTGCAGTAGGTCTTCACATCCATAAGCCAGCATTGTAGGTTCCAGATGGCAAAGGGGCGGCAGCGGGTCAGGCGGCGCTGTCAATCGCTCAGGGCCATGGCCATTTCTGCAGCCACGATGGGGCCTACCATGTCGCGTTATCGAAGGTACTCCCGGTATGGAACCTTTTCTCCACTGTTGCGAGAGTTCTGACCGATAAACTTTGTGAAACCTCTGGCAACAGGGCGGATGGGGAGTCCGCGGTGGCGGGCATCGCGTCATTTATCCACGATGGGATGTCGTGGTAAGCTATGGATCAGGAGTGTCAAGACCATGAAGGTCACACGAAGACAAATGGTACTGGCCAGCATGAGCATGATGCTCACGGGCTGCCAGACGGATTCGCAGATGAGTTCCGCCGCGAGGCCCGGGCCGATTTGGCCTGATGATGTCACGCGCCCGGTGCCTTCGGGACAGTCGCTGGTGCTGCCCAATCAGCCGGCGACGCCTAGGCCGACGACGCCTGTGACGCCAGCGCCTTCAGCGCCGGCTGTCGCATCGGGACCGGTGCGGGCCATCTCCCGCGCCACCTGGGCCAAGGCTGACCCGATCGGCTCACGCATCAATAAGATGGGCGCGATTCAGATGATAACCGTCCACCATGAAGGTTGGACGCCCGTCTGGTTTGAAGATACGAAGTCCACTGCTGATCGCCTCGATGGCATCCGCCGCAGCCACATCGATCGGCTGCGTGCCGGCGACATCGGCTACCACTACATCATCGATCGTGGCGGTCGCATCTGGGAAGGACGCAACATCGCATACCAAGGCGCTCACGTCCGCGAACACAACGAAAATAATGTGGGCATCATGGTGCTGGGCAACTTCGATCAGCAGCAGCCATCGACCGCGCAGGTGGGCACGCTGCGCACCCTGCTGGCGACCGTCACCAAGCAGTACCGCATCCCCACGAGCAAGGTCTATACCCACCAGGAACTCAACAAAACCGAATGCCCCGGCAAGGTTTTGCAGGCCCACATGACGACGCTAAGAAGGAATGGGCTGGGGTGAGGATGCCTTTCTGATAAGTAAGACATCTGACCGTTGTGATGTGTAGTGACGATATTTCCCTTCGACCAATTGGCGCATATCATTTAGCCAACTTGTAATTAAGGTGCAAGCATGGCTAGTGCTAAAATCAAGACATTTCATATGCCGCGCGGTCCGTTGGAATCAGTTCCCGGTGCCCGCATACTGGGTATTGAACCCGGCGATTCGGCGCAGCTGGTTCGGCTGGTGCAGAAAGGCTTCCACTTCAAGCGCCTGGTCCAGTTACAAAAGGCCTCCGCTCTTCCTTGGGAAGGTATTGCACGATTCACGTCTATTCCTCAGCGCACGATCGCCCGCAGGCAGAAAGAAGGTCGGCTCCATTCGGATGAATCCGACCGAGTTCTTCGGGCTTCGCGTATCTTCGATCTTGCTACGGATTTGTTCATGGGAGATGCGGCCCAGGCAAGGCAGTGGCTTGAGTCTCCGCAGCGAGGGCTCGGTGGCCAAGTGCCTCTCGATTATGCATCGACCGATGCGGGGGCACGCGAGGTGGAATATCTCATCATTCGACTCCAGCACGGGGTGTTTGCGTGATCGTTCATGCCTGGCGCATTGTCGAGCATCCTTTCGTGAATCACGCCTTCACCGGTGAGGGCGCGCGTGTGGCTGGCGGACGGTGGAACACGCCGGGTAAGCCGATGGTTTACACAGCTGCAAGCGCCTCGCTGGCCATGCTTGAAATGCTGGTACATCTGGGTAGAAATGAATTGCTTCGTGAGTATGTGCTCTTTGAGTTGACCTTTGACGATGCGCTGATGACCGGGGTTGACCCCACGATCCTGCCTGCAAACTGGCGAGAGTATCCGGTGCCCCATGCTGTCCAGCAGATCGGCGATTCGTGGATTGCCCAGACGGCGTCAGCGGTACTGCGTGTGCCCAGTGTTGTGGTCCCCATGGAATGGAATATCTGCTCAATCCTTTGCATGAAGACTTTGATGCGATCAACATCGGCCCGGCTCAGTCGCTCAGGTTCGATCCGAGATTGAAATGAATGATTCGCTGGCGCGCCCTTGATACAACGCTCCAGGTTTCAAAGCGACTCCAGAAACTTAATCAGCGCCTCGCGGTCAGCCTTATTCATCTTGCGCACTTTTTCGCGGGAAGCTTCGCCTTCGCCGCCGTGCCACATCACCGCTTCCATCATTGTTCGCGCGCGGCCATCATGCAGATAGCGCGTGTGACCGTTGACCACATCAAACAACCCCACACCCCAAAGCGGCGGCGTGCGCCATTCTTTTCCATCAGCATCCCAGTCTGCTCGGCCGTCGGCCAGGTCGTCGCCCATGTCGTGCAAAAGCAGATCGCTATACGGATGAATCGTCTGATTCGCCAGCGCTGCAATCTCATACTCACCGGTCTGCATTGTGGGTGTGTGGCACTTGGCGCAGCCGGCATCGTGGAAAAGTTTCTCGCCTTGCCGAACGATTGGATCGTTGACGTTGCGACGAGCAGGAACGCCCAGCACGCGGGTGTAGAACGTGAGTGTGCTTAGATCATCATCACTCAGCTCCGGCTCGCCGCCTGCGATCGTTTTGCCGGCATCCTTCTGCGCATCTGTCACATTCTGTTTCGGGAAGAGCGATGTGGTGATGCCGATGTCGCCGCTCAGTGCGCCAGCATTTTGTTGTTTGAGTGAAGGCTGATTCGCTTTCCATCCGAACCTGCCCAGCGTTTTTTTCTGCTGCATCACATCCCACACGCGATTGACCTTGCCGCTGATGCCGTCGCCATCAGCATCATGTTCATCCGCCAGGGCTTCGATGTCTTTCTCCGGGACCGCCTCCAGCAATCCCAGCCCGATCATCTGCGAAGCGACGCGCGGGCTGAATTGAATGTCTGCACCCAAGGGACCAAAGGCCAAATCCTTAAACGTATAAACAGGTTTCGCCAGTTCATACGTCGAACCATCTGCAAAGCTACCTGACACCATTTCATACTTCACCACCGCACGCCCCTCAGCAGGCACACCGGGAATAGCGCGGTCGTTGAGCTGGTCGCCATAAGCCGGGTGAGGCTTGATGCTGCCGCGTTCATCTTTTCCGGGCACGCTCAGACGAACGAGCATCGACATCATCGGAGCATCATCACCTTCAGGCGGTTGTCCGCGGCCATCACGCAGATGACAAGCCGAGCAGGAAACGCGATTGAACACCGGGCCAAGGCCATCGAGTTTGTTCACCGAAGCAGGAGCGATGACCCAGTTAGTGTTGAACAGGCGATTGCCCGAAGCAAAGGTGCGCAGGTCAGGCACGGGCAGATTGGAAACAGGACTGGCGAAGGCGTTGCGATTGGTGACAAAGACGGTGGTCTGCCCGCCGGAGAGTTCATCGGGATGGTGGGCATGATGCGATGCGACACCCGCAATCGCCGGTGCGATCAGGAGCGGAGCGAAGATGGCGAGTGTCAGTTTTCGCATTTTCATTTAGTGAGCAGTTCGCCTTGGCGAACGGAGGGATGTTTACATTCGCGGCCAGTTCATTCGTCGTTCGCCAAGGCGAACGGCTAATTACTCCGCCTTCACCGCGACTTCCAGGCCCAGCTTTTCGCCGACCTGTTTGAAGAGTTCCGCTTGAATTTGCAGGCTCTTGACGAGTGCTTCCATTTTCTTTCGCGAGTCGCTGCCTTTGGGTGAAGCGAGGACGCGGTCGATGGGGATGTCCAGCGCGTTCACGAGTGTCTGAGTGGTTTGCAGTTGCGATTCGATTTTTTTGTTGAGTGCTGGGTCGGCTGCATCGACGAGCAGGTTCAGGCCCTTGCCGCGCCAGGTGCCAAGCTGACCGAGATAAACATTGGCGATGCCTTGGCAATTGGCGATGAGGTCGCGGTGGGTGTTGTCGGAGAAGCAGGATTGTTCATTTTCCTGCGAGCCGGAGTCGAGGGAGACAGCGATGCGTTCGCTGGCGAGTTCGAAACCGCAGAGAGAAGCGAGGCCGGTGAAGACGTTGCTGAGCGCGACTTTGCTGTCGAGCTTGGCGAAGGCGGCAGCGTAGTTGTCTTTGTTGCTCGGCGCCCATGCGTCCACGAGCGTCTTGAGGTCAGTGACGACGAGGTCGGTGACGATCTTGAGATAAGCACGACGGCGATCGCGAATCGGATCGCCTTTGTCGAAGTCGCTGGCGGGCCGATTGCCTGCGGAATCGAGGCTCAGGTCCTGGCCCCAGAGGAGAAACTCGATGGCGTGGTAGCCGGTGGTGACATCGGCTTCATCATCCTTGGCGTTCTTGCCAGCGAGGGTGGCGGCATCGAGCGTGATGTTGCGATCGCTGATGATGCCAGCCTTGTCGTTGCCCTGCACGTAGTCGATGTAAGCTTCATTAAGTGGCCAGGCGTTGAGCTGTCCTTCGGGGCCACCCTCGGCATCGATGGGGCCTTCGTAGTAACGGAACGCTTCGGTGAGACTATAAGGATCACGCGCCGTCAGCCAGGCGCTCTTGGCTACTTGATGCGATTTCGCACTGGGCTCAGCGAGGAAACCATCGACCGCTTTCTGAAGTTTGAGGGCAGCTTCATAAGCGTCGGCATAACTCTGATGCACCAGCTTCGCGTGGTCAGCGATCACCGCAGCGCGATCGACGGGCTTCGTGGTGGCGGTCGCCTTGTGCGACTGGGCGGAGGTTTGGCAGCCGAGCAAAATCGAAGAACTGATCAACATGTAGCAGAGGAGATTCGTGTACATGGGAAAAACCCTATTGAGAATAAGACTCAGTGATGATAAGAGTTTCGTTCGTGAGCGTCAAGTAATATTTCACAATGTCTACCTGAGGTGTTTTTCATTTTCGAAATTGTCTTTATGTCATTTTATTTTCATTACTTAAGCATGTCTATGTGGAAACTGGTAGACGTCTACCCCCTCAATGCTTCACTGAAAATGAGGTTTGCGTGACTGGAAGGACACAGGGTGTGGCGGCGGATGCGCCAGCGGGATGATGAGAGCGGTGGGATTTGATGCTGGCTTCGCGCAGAGAGCATGCGCCGCGATTGCTTCTTTGAATTGTCATGGCGACCCCCGGTTGTGTATCGAGAAAGATGAGATTAGACCTTGTGTATTATACCATGCGGGCGATCTTTGCGTGCGATCTTTTTGCTGCCCCTCGCATGACCACACTCAGGGCAATCGCATGTGCGCGTTTGCGGTCCCCCTCCCTTGGGGAGGGTTTAAGGGAGGGCACAACATTCGCGTTGGACTTCGCAAAGCAGTGTAATTCTCGCTTGTATAGACGGCCCTCCTACTACAGCATGCCCATCGCGGTGGTCTGCGCTGCGCTTGTGTTGCGGCTGCTCATGAGCAGTGTTCGCGCGGAGTTTTTTGGATCTTCCACTGAAGCAGAATCATGAAGAGACGGGGAGCGAAGCCGCGAGCGGCTGTAAAGGCACGCTCAAACCCAGGCATTGTTCCATCGCCTTTCTCTCGGGTTCTGTTTACAATGGTGCGATGAGCGACACCGACCAGATCACGGATGAAACGGTTGAATCCAGCCAGGCCACCGCCGAGGCTGCTACCACGGAAGCTGCCAGTGAAATCGAACTGCCTGCTGATGAACTGGCGCTGCGGATCGAAGCAGCGCTGATGGCGACGGATCGGCCGATGCCCGCGGCAAGGCTTTCCGAAGTGCTCGCGCCGCCGCCTGCCAAGCTCAGCGCCAAGGCGCTGACCAAGGCGGTGAGCTCACTCAACAAAATCTACGAACAGTCCGGGCGATCTTTTCGCATCGAACAGCTCGCCGGCGGCTGGCAGATTCTGACGCTGCCGCAGTTCGCCGATGTGGCTGCTGCGATGAACAAGGCCAGGCAGCAGACGAAACTGAGCGGGCCATCGCTTGAGACCCTGGCGATCATTGCGTACAAGCAGCCGGTGCTCAAGGCGGAGATCGAAGCGATTCGCGGCGTGGCGTGCGGCGAAGTGATTCGCGCTCTGATGGAACGCAAGCTCGTCAAGATCGTCGGCCGCGCCGAAGAGCTCGGTAGGCCTATGCTCTACGGCACCACCAAATCCTTCCTCGAAGTGTTCGGCCTGAGCAGCCTCAAGGACCTGCCCAAAATCGAAGACTTCAAAGCGAAAGCGAGCGAGTGATCCATGCGGATGCTTCAGGTTTTTTTTCTCCCACTGTTCTGCGCGATGGCCATGATTTCCATGATTTCCATGCCCGGCTGCTCGGCGTATCAGCTCCAAGGCGTGGTCGTCGAAGGGCCCCAGCCTGGTGTTTACTTGGTGAGCTCAGATGATGCGCGGCTCAAGAACGTCGCCGTCGCCGATGCCCGCATCATGGCCACGCTTGATCCTGACAAACTGCGCAGCAAGCAACTGCCTTGGACGATGTCCGATGACCTGGGCCGGTTTGCGATTCCTGTCGATGAACCTGGCGCAGGGCTACTCGAATACAGCGTCTCGATTTATGCCGATGCAATTGGGTACAGCGATGCGGGTGTGGATGTAATGGCGCTGCCTGGCGCGGGCAAGAAACTTTTGATCGTGCTCTCTGCTGGTCGAAGCAAACGCACCAACAAGCCCGGCGAACAGTCCACCGAAGACCTGCTGCGCGAAGCGGACAAATTCAAGAAGCAGTTTGAATGATGATCAACGATGGACGGCGAGATGACTGCTCGTGTGGCACCGGGTCAAACTTTGAACTTTGAACTTTGAACTTTTAACTCTGAACTCTGAACTTTTAACTTTTAACTCAGCCCCATGACCCGAACGCGAATCCAGATCGGCCAGGGCGGCCTGCTCTACCTCATGGTCGCCGCCCTGCTGCTGGGTGCTGCGATCTATACCCAGGCCAACCTTCTCTTCTGGTCCTTCGGACTCATGATCGGCGGCCTGCTCATCTCGCTGATCCTTTCCCTCTCAGCTTTGCGAAAGCTCACCGTGCAGCGACTGCTCCCGGGCCACGGCGTGGTCGGTGAAGCGATGGTCATCCGCTATCGTCTCACCAATCGCAGACGCATCATGCCCGGCTTCAATCTCATCCTTCGCGAAACTTGGGGCAAAGGAAGAAACGGCTGGCGCAATCAAGGCCCCCTCGCAGAATCACCCCAGCGACTGGCATCGCAGCCCATCGGCTGGGTGCTGCATCTGGGCCCGGGACAAATCGTTCAAGCTGAAGCCATGTGCTGGCCACTCAATCGCGGCATGCTGCGATTCGAACATATCGAAGTCTCCACCACGTTTCCCTTTGGCGTCATTCGCAAAACGTTGCACCTCCATCAGACGGATGAAATCCTCATCTACCCGCGCCTCTACCGCATGAACCGCAGACTGCTGGGCAGCATGACGCAGCTCGATATGACCGGCAGAAAACAACTGGATCGCAGCGGCGGCACCGAAGAGTTTTTCGGCCTTCGTCCCTATCGCACCGGCGACAGTTTCAAAACCATCGACTGGAAACATTCCGCACGCACAGGCTCGCTCATCTCCCGCGAGTTCACGCAGCCCAGCCCGCCCAAGATCATGCTGCTGCTCAACCTCACGCTGCCTGATGAAATGAAAGCGCCCGTCAATGCGACAACGGAAGATGAGCGCCATTTGCTGCCGTGGAGCCTTCGCAAGCGCAAGAAGCAACCGACGCGGCCTGATCCGAATGATCCTATTGAACGCGCCATCAGTCTGGCGGCATCACTGGTTTGCGATGCTTATTTCTACGGCTATCAGGTGGGCATGATGGTGCACGGCGGCAAGTGCAATGCGTTTCCTCTGCATCACAGTTTGCCTCACCGTGCAAAAATGCTCGAGGCACTCTCGACCATTGATACCTCATTGCCCGACAGCAACAGCGGCCCGCCGCTCACGGAGCCTTCGGTGATTATTCACTGCGGCCAGTCGCAGCAGATTCGCGGCCAGAAGATGTGCATGGTGCTGGGCGCTGCACAAATGGAACAGTTCGTGCGCGAACTTCATGGCAGCAACATCAACGAAATTCTTACGCGCAGAACAGCCCCGGTGAACCGCCGCGATGAACTGATGATGAACGACAAAGCAAAGACACACAGCGAGACGGAGATTCATAGTTAGTGCGAATGCATATGGCTTTTCTTATTCCCCTCCCTCTTAGGGAGGAGTTAGGGGAGGGTCGATCGCTCGATCAACCCTAAACGAAACGTAGCGATTTGATTCATCATAAATCCAACCCTCCCCCCGCCCCTCCCAAGAAGGGAGGGGAGTAAGAGCCAAATACACTGACGCTGGATTCATCGTTAGCCGTTCGCCTTGGCGAACAAAGTCGTCTGCCACCCGTGCTACGATGTGAACATGTCCGACCTCTGGGAAACCAAGCGCCAGGCACACCGCGATGCTGCTGCACCATTGGCGGTGCGGATGCGGCCGCGCACGCTTGATGAATTTGGCGGACAGCATCATTTTCTTGGGCCGGGCAAATTGCTGCGGCGAATGCTTGAAGCGGATCGCATCACGAGTGTGATTTTCTATGGCCCGCCAGGCACCGGCAAGACCACGCTCGCGCAGCTCATCGCCGCTTACACCAAGCGCCACTTCGAGCAGGCCAACGCCTCATCCATCGGCGTCAAGGAAGTGCGCTTCGTTCTTGATGAAGCGCGCAAGCGCCTCGAACTCACCGGCACGCGCACGATTTTTTTCCTCGATGAAATTCACCGCTTCACCCGCGCTCAGCAGGATGTGCTCCTTGGTGATGTCGAGCGCGGCATCGTCACGCTCATCGGAGCGACCACCGAAAACCCTTATTTTTCAGTTAATTCGGCGCTCGTCAGCCGATCGCAGATTTTTCAATTCGAATCGCTTAACGAAGAAGACATCACCGCCCTCCTCCGCCGCGCTATTGCGGACAAAGAACGAGGCTACGGCCAACTCGAAATTCA
>Ga0105054_10005568_pt1 | contig 18039 bp, 16 predicted proteins | sample BON02_FD_78091 | JGI IMG/M metagenome (GOLD analysis project Ga0105054, IMG submission 78091) | Freshwater microbial communities from Lake Bonney liftoff mats and glacier meltwater in Antarctica - BON-02 (megahit assembly) | ecosystem: Environmental > Aquatic > Freshwater > Ice > Glacier...
ACGGGGAGCGAGCGAGGTACAACCAAGGAGGAGCGAGCGAGGTACAACCAAGGCTCTTATCGTTGGTATACTTTGCCAAGGGGTGTGGGGGTTGGGTGTTTACGTGTGTTAATGGAGTGGTTTGTGTGCATGGTTAGGATCGTGCTGTCCTTAGCGGTGGTTGGGACGAAGCCCAGTTGCGCACGAGAGACTGAGACAGGTATGTTTATATCCAAAACAGCGAAGGCTGTGAGGCACCTCACAGGTGTGGTCGGGAGGGGGGTGGGAGTGAAGTGTTGTGGGGTGCAAGGGTGTTGTGCAGGTGAGAGGCCAATGTGAGGTCTTGTCGGAGCATAGTGTAGGTAGCGGCGAGCACGAAGACAAACAGAAGGGAGGACAGGGTGCGGATGTATGTTGGCGATTCTCAATCGTGGGTGCGTGCCCCCTGGCTCGCTCGTGAAGAAGACCTGCAACCGTAACAGTTCCCCAATATCGGTGTAATAAAACAAAGCAACATACACACTAATCCCTGATCAGAAATTGACATATTGATCTACAATGGTGTTTTGTGTAATAGAATTAGCTGCTAACTTGAAAAACTACAGCGCTAGGATTTGGATGTGTGTCTAGATATACTTGTGATCATATGTTTCTTGAAATATTTCTGGAGTACACATCACAAGAGCCACGACCATACCGTGGGCATGTGAGGCAAGAGGACGGTCCTCTCGGTAGCACAATGCAGGTCACAGTAAGAGGTGGTCAGGCCCATCAGCTTGCATCGACAGGAACAAGACGACTCAATGGCGTCAAGAGCGCGTGGTGCCCGATGACGAGAACCTAAGGGCGCCAAACCCAATGCGGAACCAAGATGGGAGCTTTTAAAACGTTTGCATTCATTCACAGATTTCATTGCCAGTGTAAACTGGAATCAACAATTAATCAAGACAATGTCTAACAGACGAGTGTGACGAAAAGGGTGGACACACACGCCACTTGTCGATCACTTTGTCGTAGGAAAAACGTTTCAAACTCTGCTCCATTGTCACAGCGCATTTCATCACAGTAGAAACATCCGTGTCATATTATATCTGGTCGTCAGAGGCAATGACAATTGGCAGAAGGTTTCTGATCCTCATTTGCAATATTTACACTTCTCAATTATGTAGACTGGATTCTGCATTCAGTGTTTAATGACGTTTTATTTGTGTGCGCAAGGCCCGAGCCTCGAAATATCTTACGCAGTATTGCCAAACGGAGATCGAGTCTATTGATTGCATGATTGACGAAGTGCATTTTTTGGTTAGAGGGGTTGCCTGCGGGATGTAGGTTGCGCGCATCCAGGATTTGCCCCATACCTTGCGCGTATCCGTTGCCCAAAAGTCCGTTGCGTGCATCCGTCAAAATGGCCTTTCTGGTTGCGCGCATTGGTGTCCCAAAAGACCCTGGTGTGCATCCATTTCAAAAATGATCCTTGCGTGCATCCGTTTTCAAAGTCATTAAAAACCAACATTTGGATCCGAACATCACTCTCGAGTTCGAAACTTGGGGTTTTACTACTGGGTTCGAACAAAAAAGCCATTGGGTTCCATTATCCAACCCTTATCTATGAGGGGTTATACAATCGACCAGAACTATTCCTCATGCAACCTGAACCCGAACGGTGTCAGCGGTCAGGGCCATGATCTTAATGAAACTATTTTCCTAAAGAAAATAGATAAAATGAAACAAAATTAAATAAATAAGGATTCTTGTATATGAGTATATAAAACAAATTCGCTAGCAATCTCCTTTATCGAAGCAGAAAGCAGAAATACATTAGTAAATTCTAAAAAAAATATGGCGGTAATGACAAGAGATGGACCCTCACCCCTTCCCCCTTCCCTGTGCCTTGGCCTTGTCGCCCACCAGTCATCGAAATGCCACCACGCCCAGTCCCTGCTTAGTCTCTCATTTCGTGACCCGAGAACGCCTCATGTTCTCGAATCCCACCCCAAGCGAGCGGCGCCTCTCTCCAATTGTGATGGTGAGCTACGACATGCTGTCGGCTCCCACTCTGCCACCCTTGCACTGCACCTCTATCTTGCAGTCTGCAACCCCTGCTCACGTTGTCGCTTTTGAGTCTTGGACTATCTCTGCTCCAATTTGTCTCAACCGCAGAGAGAGATAATGTTGTTTATTGGAAAACCAATGGGAAGATCAATAATGATCTCCAATGACCGCATGCCATTATGATTCCATCTTGCTGAATCACGAAAACACGAACTTTGAACATACGTGTGTGTTTTTGCCTCTTCTACTTCTGCTTTTGCTTTTCTGATAGAAAATGGACTTCACCTCTCAGTGCCTGTGTGCAATTTGGTCGTTAACACCACAGTAATTCCACGATTACTTTCACTTTGTTTTATTTTTTGGCAGTATCAGAAATATTGAACTATTTTGATACTTCTGCCATGCCTTCTGCATGTAACACCGATGATTTGCTCATTGTCCTCAAGCTTTTCCCTGCCTTTACGTTTCTTCAGCAGCTGGTGACAAAGGGATTGAGAGTTATTTCCTAGTATACTTCTTCTCCGAGGTTCTTCATCGATCAGCCCCAGACGACCCATATATTTGCTGATAGTAGGATTGGATCATTGTGTCATGCGCTTCGCATATGCGCTGCACATGCGACGCCAGAATCTTGTCCCTCTTTCCTGCTTGTATGCTAGCTAAGCCTTTCGAGCTTGTTATAGAAATCGTCTTCCACTGCTGCACCGCGCCTTCCTGCCACAATATGAATCGATTCAAACGGCCATTCCGAGGCAGCCACTTTGAGCGACTCGATGATGCTGTTGTGTTGCTCATTAGCTGCCAGAGCATCTTTCTTTACCCCCAAAAAATCCTCATTTCTGCCGACAGTTTAAACTCTAAGATTTATAGTGTTCCATTATTCTTGTCAATCACTATGCCATCCGGCCTTCGATTCCAAAAACGATTTTCATAAAACGTTGTCGGGTCGAAATCGTGTCGTTCTCTTTTGTGCTCTTTCAATGACATCATTTTGTCAATTTGTGCTGCCTTTTCCAACAGAGATTCTCTGCTGCATATCTATTCAAACTTTTTCTCCTGCCACAAATTGTTGAAATGGTGTGCGGCCGAGACGGTTGTCGCCATTCCGTCTGAGAGGGCACTGTTGATGTTCCCATACGTCTCCTCTGGCAAATTTTCAGTGCTCACACCGCGTTGTTCTTGCGCCCTTTTGCACAATCTGCAGCCTACATTTGATCGTCGTTTGATTGTTGCAAGCCACTTGGCTTCCGGAATGATCCCTGCAATTGCCATCATTTCTCGCCATTTATGTCTCCAGGGGACGCACGGGTCGTTCAAATACTTCCATAAGAACACTCTGCTTCTATTTGGCCGTGACATGGAGTCTGCCGTCCACGTGCCATATGCAGGTTGATTGGCATTGTCTTACTCTGCCATAGCATGCACACACGATCTCAAGAATTTTCTGTCAACAGTTCAAGTGTTTTGCTGCAAGACCTTCACGTGCTACATTCCTGAGAACCCTTGGAAAACAAATGGAGTTGTTCTCTTAGTTTCAACATGCGTCCATTGTGTTTCATCATTTGTTCGAAACTTATAACTCATATTACATAGGGCGACATTGCTGAAAGATCCCTACAACTCTTGTATTAAGGCTTCTTTGCGGAAACTCTTTCAAATGTGAATGGATTTTGTTGGAAAAATACACCAGGAAAAACGCCGAAGGCCAGACTGTAACGAAAAAGTGATACAAGAAGGATGTCACAAAATTGATTGACTAAATTATGTATCAAATTTCGTGTAGATGCTCTTGTCGGGTTGGGGCATTTTCGCATTGGTGATGCTCCGCATGGCTACATTGATAGGACAGTTCACGCATGTGCACGTATTGGGGTCCTTTACAACTTGAAAAAAAATCACCGCGACGAAGGGGTCTCGAATTAAACACCAAGAGTTGAAAGATGCCCACGATTCGCCAGAGTTGCGTGGATAGTCTGGGAGTGCAGCGTCCCTAATAGTTATGCACTCGGCTTACTGAGGCGTATCACTGCGGCCACGGTATCATTGAGTTGAATTTCTGTATTCATGGCATATTAATTGGGTTCACCAGCAGGATTTCCGAGAGTTTCTGCGTTCATGGTGTATTAAAAGATTTCACCAGCATGATTTCCGAAAGAAACGCTGTGGTCAATTTTGTCAGTGTCAGGCAAGATCTACGTAATTCATTTCCTTTAGGAGAGTGAAAACCAAGCCTTGCAAAAACAACGATTTGCATCGTGAAACGATGATTTATACTTCCGTGATATTTATACACTTTCAATTCGTGCTCAGTGTGTTTGAGCTCCGATAGTGTAGCGTGAACTTTGACTGCACGTGAACTTTGCTGTTGAAATAGGTGTTGAGATTCATTACACCCTAGAGACGAAACAAGATATTCTCTGGAATGGGACTGTAGTAATCTAACAGAGCTGCAGGCCTACATTGAGTGCACACACACAAAATCGAACACTTGTTTGTATTGGGAACGATGACCATATAATTGGGGATTACAGGGCGCCGCCTTTCCAGGAGTAAGGAATTTTCACGGGCTCTGGAGGAAGAGGAGGAAGTGGAGGCTGAAGATACTCTCTACCTCACCTGTTGCGGTGTTTAAATTGCAGAACAAAGAAGCAGACGATGCGCCAGCCCAGGCTCATGAGAAATATCGCCGAAAGGTTACTGGCCGAGTTGATAGCATTATTCTCTTCGTCATACGCTGGGAAGCAGTACACGAATTTGCATGCCACGATCGGTTTGAGCTGCTCGCACATTACCACCGAATCTGTTGCCTCGGCATACCAATTGCTCAGAACGGCGTGCTCGACAGACCAGCGGCCAGGGCAAAAAATCCCAAGCGCAGTCGGACTTGCTGTGGACCAGCCTTCGAGGTAGGCTGCAGACCCGATATGAGCCCGATTCAGACATTACTGTAGAGCACCGTCGCCAGCACGCATTCAATTTTGCGTGCAGTATGCATTGCTACGCACCCAAGGTGACGATTGATGGCAAGACGGCAGTAATACAACTGGCTCACTTGCCATTTTTGAAAGATCGATCAGAGAAAGAACTGCGCAAAGACTGCCACAGACGATTTCCCCATGGAAAAGACACATAAAGTATGCATATTTGGCAAAATTTGCTCACAGAGGTGTTCGAGTCTATTCGATTCGCATGTCCAATGTGACATGGATGCAATAGCGTCTGCAGTGGAGATCCGAACACACACACGCACACACACGCACACACACACACACACACACAGGCACACAGGCACACATGCTCACACAGACCCCGACATGCCCAAATATGTATGTGCACATATGAGCGCTCAGCTGTTGATTACCTGCGCACAATTTCAGGATGTTGTGCGGCAGAGAAACCTGGGGACGTGTATTTGAATCTGTTGGCTTGGATGCCCTGTGCAGTTGCTGAATTGACAGAGCGTGTCCAGACAAACAGAATGTACAAAGTTCTGCCCCAGATCTCGCCCCAGAAGACGGAGAACATTAGGCGCTGGTTTGTCCATGCCAATCTCGACGGGGATGGGAAACTTGACCACGACAAACTCAAGGCTTTGGTGTCAGACAAGTTCCAGGCAGCACACATCAAGCAATGGTTCCGTATTATTTCCAGTAAGTATGATCATGCCGGGAACGGGAATCTTGATGTGCAAGAGTTCCTCCGGGCTATGACCAACATCATCAAAGGCGATGAGGTCGCGCAGGTATGTGAATACTTAAAACCCACTATGTTTATATGGACAAAATGGCTTGGGTGTGGCCCCCTCACTGGCAGCCCGTCGAAGACCTGTTTGTATGTATGCATAAATGTATGTATGTAAAGGATTTTCGGTGATTCATCCGTCACCATAGCTCAGTGGTGGAGAGCGCGGCACTTGACAAAATTAGTAATCCGTAAGGTCCCCGGTTCGATTCCAGCCGAAAACACGTCAACTCAGATACACATGGATTTGAGCACATAGACCCTCAATCAAGGGTTCTAAACTACTGTTTCTAGTAATACAAGCAATTTAAATCAATGACCGCGAGCATAAGGTATGTATGTATGTGTGTGTGTGTGCATATGTATGTTACGAAATACCTGGACGGCGGCACACTTGACCACGTGCAAGGCAGAGGCTGCAAACAACAGGAGCTCTCTCTCGCATACACACACCAAAACCTCATACACCTCTCTCTCACACACACGCGCACACCAACACCTCACACTCACACACATACACACAAACACACACACACCTTGACAGCAGCACGCTCGAACAATTGCAAGGTAGAGCCTGTGAGCAACAGCAGCACTCACCTAAGCACACATCAACGCTTCATACATGTATCTATACCAAACCACGGGCACCTCATACACGCACGCACAGCAGTACTGCACAAGTTTATTAATCCGATCGTCAACCTTGTCAATTTCGCTGTCACAGGCAAGGGTTCCTGACACAATGTCCATCACCCAGTCTGCATGGTTTTCATTCTCGGGCAATTTGAAGCTGAGATTCTGGAAGTAGGGGTCGCTGTAGTGGCAGGCCCCGAGAAGCCTTTGGCTAGCTACACACACACACACACACACACACACATGCACACACGCACGCATGTGTGTATGTGTGTGTGTGTGTGTGAGAGAGAGAGCGAGTGAGAGACCGAAGAGATAGTCTCAAAAGTCCGTGCCCAAATACATTTACTACATACACACACACACACACACACACACACGCACACACGTGTATATTTACACACACACACATACACACAAACCAAACACTCTCTTGTAGGTAAGAACAATGAACCTGAAGCTGTCTGCCTTTGGCTGGCTTTTCTCTTTTACCGTCACAGTACGTACAGTAAACATGTGTGTTATGGAGTAGCACAAAGAAAGCTGGACACAGTTTGTAAGCTCGATCAAATTCGAGGTCATTTCGTGAAAAGCTTTTAAACAACACTGCACATTGAGCTGTGCAATGCAGTGCGAAAAATGAATACCTGTTTGTGCGCTGGTGGGGCTAGCTGTGGCTGCCCCATACCAACCGAAACCAGCAGGGGCATCACGCTCTCTGACTCATTAGTACCCTAGAAACCCGTGTGCTCTGGGGTGTCCGAAAGCAGGATAAGGCTGCATGGGCAGGGGGGTGGCGGGGAGAGCATCTGCTTCGAATCTTGACCCAGCAATTATAAGAGTGAGCCGGCTGCCAGCAGTCCTTGGGTACAGAGCTTGCTGATGGAAGGCAACAAATGAGTCAGTGCGAGATGACAAAAAATTGGCGGAAAATGTTTTGCCTATTGCGCCTTGCATTTCGATTCTCACATTTTCTTGCAGCTCACTCGCATAGATTGACATGTACGCTGCAGTCTCATACCTCTTGACATGCGAGTATGCAAGGTGGAGCAGCAGGGCAACGACATGGATAATACCAATGATCCAAAACAACGTCTGCGAGATCTGGGGAGAGGATGAGCCCTCTTCACAGCTGGCTCCCCACACGCAGGGTGTCGGAGCATCGGATCCAGTACAGCACAAGTGACCTTGCAGGCATATTTTCTTCATCATGATGGGTGAATTCGTGGCTGCTGCATACATAGCCGCCACCTTGTCCTTTCACGTGGCGTCCGCTTGCGATGAGCTCCCTTCATACAATGTATTAGGAGGACAGAAATAAGCCTTTGGGCACGGGATCCCCTCCTTCAAGGCAAGAGGGTACGGGAATAGGCGAACCTGGTGGGCAATAGAAGCCGCGCCGACAGAAGGGGGGGTTGGCAGCAGGGGGGCATTGGGGCACTGGCTAAAGCTGGAGGTAGAAAAAAGATCACCAAAGTGCTTTCCAGGGTTCAGAGCGTAGGAGACACTTCGCAAGGTCTTGCGGAGGCGGACACTGCGATCGTGCGGCGCCTATCGGCGCCTATGCAACGTCTTTGGCAACGGAGTATGACAAAAGCAGCAACATCTCAACTTGCGTACCGAGAAGATGAAGAGAAAGAGAGAGAGAGAGAGAGAGAGAGCGAGAGAGAGAGTACCAACAGATGGAACCACCTGGAGACAGCTTGCATCCACAATACGACTCTTGGGCATTTGTAGAGGTGGCAGCCAGCACAAAGGGAAACATGGCAAAGAGAAAGAAGGAACGAAATGGGCGCCCATTTCTTTCCTTCTTTCTCCCTGCCTGTGGAGTGTGCTCGGCCTCGGAATTCCGACTTCAATAACAAACAAGAGAGAGAGATTTTATTAAAAAGGAGCCAGAAACATATCTTCGAAAGATATCGAGATTGCAGTTCGAGAGCCACCCATACACCTAGGATGGAGGGTGTAGGGAAACTACGTAAGGGTCCTGAAGGATCTTCGGTGATGCATCTGTCACCATAGCTCAGTGGAGAAGAGCGCGGGACTGAACAAATTTGGGTTATCCGCAGGTCCCAGGTTCGATTCCGGCCGAAACCCTGTCAACTCAAATCAATATGGATTTGAGCAAATAGACCCTTAAGCAAGGGTACTAAACTACTGTTTACAGTAATAAAAGCCAAAAAACCCAAAAATTGACGGTCATGTCCTGAGTGTCCTGAAAGATGTCAACGGGCGAAACACGGCCATTATCTGCAACGTCGACACCAAGACCAACAATAGAACATCGGATTGTTGTGTCAATGCATTCTTTGACGGAGTGAATTTGAAGATGACTACAGTTAAGAGAGGGAAAAGTTTATTACAAGACAGTCACCGAAAGGGGAAAAGGATTATCATGATATTCAAAAACTCTTGGATCTCAGGTGGGCTCTCCAGCAGTAGCAGAAGAAGGAGAAGAGGGGAGGGGAGGGGGGGAGAGAGAGAGTGGAGAAAGAAGGGAAGTGTGATTAGAGTCGACGTTGAAGTCGACAACGCCAAAAGCGAGATCAAGGTCGGGAGCAGGCGTGGCCATTGATGGAGTGCTGAGGATTTCTCCAAGAGTGATGGTCAGATTTATTCCTTCAGTGTGGATGGGCTGTCTGAGCGAATAGGTCCACCTGATGATAGATTGAACGCAAACAATCCAACATTCGGATGCTTATTCTGCCAAGATTCGGCACCTAACTTCAGATTTCTGTGTGCTTTGTGCATCTTGGTTGGGCTGCCTGTAGAGCCTGCCAGTACTCACTTGGCGAGAACTCGTAAGTGCTTTCCGAGAATATGGGTCTTTTCTTTGCTCTGTGTATGTGTGAAATTAATATGTACTAATGTGCGTGTGCAGGGCTCTAGTGGTCCAGGAGCTCGTTCGTCAACCGTTGCCGTTGACAACGGCAAGTGTGCGCGAGCGAGATGACCCTCATGATCGAGATGTTCCATCCCATTGGCATGCCCTCTCCTGCAGTTCTCCAAGATGGCAGTATGGCCAAGGCAATCAGTCCCTCCGAGGTGCGGCAGGTGCCCCTATACTGGGAACGGGGAAGGCAATGTCGGCAGCGTGGTTGTTAGCATGTCGCTTGGCTGATGAAGTCAAAAACTCTGTATCTGCCGCTAGTTAGTCTGTAACAGTCTCTGAGCTTGTGCGTCATGGATCGTGGACGCCGCCACACGAAATGCGTCCTCTTTGTCGTCCACAAGATAAGATGGTGGAGTGTTCAACACACGCCAACAACAAGGTTCAACTCGTGACACGAGCTGAACAATGTGGAAAGCGGTTGCAGAGCGCCTAATTGTTTCTGAGCGAGCCAAACTTATCTGTAGATGATCGTACAAAACTGCAGTGCAAACACGATGCACCTCTCGTCGAACTCAGTGAGCAACTAGTGAGTATTTTATTCTTCCCGACATTCCCGAGTGCGTGTACTGTTGTGTTATACTCATGTCCCTACATCTGCGCGTCTCTTTTTTAATATCTGTATTCACTCGTGTGCGTCTTTCAAACATGAGATTCCCTGTATGCTATTATTCTGATTGTATGTGTGTGCGCAGCACAAGGTGCACCTCGTCGCATAATACAATCAAGAATTGCACGAAGTTCTTTATCACCTTCTCGTTGGCGATGTCCTTGCTCGTGCTCAAGTATCTGAGTGTGATGGAGAAGAACTTGACATATACGACTTGTTCTGGTATGTAACATAGTCGCACTGTGGGAACGGATAAGTCGAACGACTTAGACCACTTTGCCAAATAGGCTTCGGTCCGGTCCGAAATTACCTAGCTAGGTAATTTCAGACCGGACCGAAGCCTATTTGGCAAAGTGGTCTAAGTATTTCGACTTATCCGTTCCCACAAAATCTTAATTAATGGCCGCCACAACCAATGGACTGAGCATGGCTCTCCCTAGCAGGCGTACCCCCATGCAGGCTTCCATCCGTTCCCATGGTTGGTGTTGCCCCTCCCTGATGCTGCTGCCGGCCCCGAGGGGGATTCGCGGTTAGCGGAGTTCGAACGGGTGTTGCCCCCCTATTTCATCCGGCCACTGACGGATTCGCGGTGAGTAGGGTTCGAACTGGTGACCTTGCGATCTGAGAACGGTTAAGTCGAACGACTTAGCCCAGTATGCCAAATAGGCTCGACCCGGACCGGAAATTACCTAGCCAGGTAATTTCGGACCGGACCGAAGCCTATTTGGCAAAGTGGTCTAAGTCGTTCGACTTATCCGTTCCCACAAGATCTTAAAAGGTCGCCAGTTCGAACCCTTCTCACCGCGAGCCTAAATAGGGGGGCAACATCTGTTCGAACCCTTCTCACCACGAGCCTAAATAGGGGGGCAACACCATGGGAATGGATGGAAGGCCCGCATGGGGGTACGCCTACTAGGGGAGAACCATGCTCGGTCCAATTGGTTGTGGCGGCCATTAATTAAGATTTTGTGGGAACGGATAAGTCGAACGACTTAGACCACTTTGCCAAATAGGCTTCGGTCCGGTCCGAAACTACCTAGCAAGTGGTCTAAGTCGTTCGACTTATCCGTTCCCACACACACCCACACCTGCACACGTACATATATGTGTTTGTGTGGGTATGTGTGTTTGTGTGCGCGTGCACACGCGAGTGCACCATTTAAATCTCATCGTAAATATTAGTGCACCATCTAAATCCCATCGTAAATGCATGCTCAGTATATATACATATATATATACATATTTATATATGTTTATATACATATATATACATATATATACATAAATATATGTATGCATGCGTGTATATAAATGTTTATATACACACACGTATATGTTTATATATATAGATTCACATATGTGTAGTTAGGGCAGGTTAAAGCAGGTTTGGGTTAGGACCAGTTAGAGCGACATATATGACGAGCTTGGGCGAATTAAAGCGATTTAGAGCGAGTTCAAGTGAGTTCGAGCGAGTTTGGGCGAGTCAGAGCAACTTAGGGCTGGTTCGGGCGAGTTAGAGCGAGTTTGGGCGATTTAGAGCGAGTTACAGCGAGTTGAGTTAGAGCAAGTTTGGGCAAGGACCACAACACGATTTAGGAACTTGCGGTGACATAAAAGGAAAAAGAGACACGGACACAGGTCTAAATATTGATGTGGGCAGTACTAAAATTCGTACTGACTCCACGTCATAATTTATACCAGCCCAATTTCAAGGGCACCAAGTCCTTTTACTGGATTTTGATCTTTTTTACCGTGATATACCGGGACATCCCTGGAAGCTCAGGCTGATTCTTGAGTTAGGAAGATCTTTTGGAGACTGAGACTGAGACTAGGTTTTTGTATCGTGATCTTTTCCAACAAGTCTCAGGCTCAGTATTAAAATTCTTGAACCGTATAAAGTGAGGTTTGACGCCGGCAGCCGGATCAATTTTTCGACCAAATTCCCAGACTCACATTTCTTTATATCCGAAACGATGTAAAACTAGCTCAGTTGGTCAGAGTGCAGGACTGTTAATCCTGAGGTCGTCGGTTCGACTCCGGCAAAAACTCAAAAAATTGAGAACTCAAATCTACATGGATTTGAGGTACATAGACCCTCAAGCAAGGGTACTAAACTACTTTTACAAGTAATAAAAGCAATCATCAATCAATAAACGAGTTTTCATGAACGAGATTTGAAGTTCTGCTTTACTTGATATCCAATTGACATTACTTTATGTTTGTGGAGTGGATTCATTTCTCCCCGAATTAGAACATTTGTAGAAAAACGTTTTCACTGTCTCTTTTCCAAAAAAGAAGGCTTTGAAATCCCACAACGCTTTGGGGTGATTTGGAGCGAGGTCGGTTGAGTTTGGGCGAGTTACCGCGAGTTAGAGAAAGTTTGGGCAAACCGGAGCAAATTGGGGCGAATAGAATCGAGATTGGACGAGTCAGAGCGAGTTCGGGCGGGTTCGGGCGAGTTTTGGCGAGTTGAAGCGATTTTGGGCGAGTTTGGGCGAGTTTGGGCGAGTTTGGGCGAGTTAGAGCGAGTCAGAGCGAGTTAGAGCGAGTTTGGGCGGGTTAAAGCGATTTCAGGTGAGTTAGAGCCAGTTTGGGCGAGTTTGGGCGATTTAAAGCGAGTTTGGGCGAGCCAGAACGAATTTGGGCAAGTTACAGCGAGTTTGGGCGAGTCAGAACGAGTTTGGGCGAGTTTGAGTGGGTTGGAGATAATTCGAGCGGGTTTGGGCGAGGTGGAGCAAGTCGCTGCTGCCGCTCGAATCATCTCGCTTCCAATCCGTCGTAACGCCCCCTAAACTAGCATCACAGCAGCTCCTACACCCGGCGTCCCGGCGACTTCTTTTTTTGGATTAGTATGTAAAATTGGAATTTAAAATCAGTCTTGGCAAAACATTTTGTGAGTCATCCTGTGAAAATGTCGAATTGCTCGTGAACAATGGACCCCTGCTAGGCATCTGGGAAGCTTGGCAGCTGCGAACTGGGTGTCTTTCGATTTTATTGTTTCTTGCTCCTCTTGTTGAGATCAATCTTTTCAAAAAATGGACGAAAATGAATCTTAAGGTGCTGCTGGTGTCGCACATGCCGACGACATGGTACCTACCCCTATGCCACTAGATCAGCTTTATAACCTGCTCGGAGAAGGGCCATATTTGCAGTGCAGGGTGTATGTGTTCAAGCATGCTGGGGGGGTTGGCCATGGTCAACCGTGCCCCATGCATCAAAAGAATCAGGCAACAGTGAGAGAGTATGTCGATTCCTGTTTCGCTGTCAACGTGGACAGGCCCCCGTGTGAGCGATGTAAAGGGACATTCCCGCGGGCCGCACACGTCCCAAGTTGTCCAAGATCCGAACTGTGGTCAGTAGGGTGACTCAACTACTTTGCAGAGGTTGTGCAAGAGCAACGGAGGGCGCAATTTGCCGCTTTGCGTGTGTGTCTCCCGGCTGCATCCTCACCGTATTCCATCGAGCGCCCTACTACGCATCTCGGCTCTTCTCTCCTTCTTTCTTCTTCTGGATCCGCTGCTGCTGCGAAACTCGGATCAACTCCCTCTAACTTGCCCTTACTCGCTCTAATTCGCTCTAACTCGCTCCAACTCGCCCTAGCTCACTCTAACTGGATCAAACTCGCCCTAACTCGCTTTAACTCGCACTAACTCCCTCCAACTCGCCCAATTTCGACCAAACTTGGCCAATCTCGCTCTAACTTGCTCTAACTTGTCCAAGCTCGCCCTAACTTGCCCTAACTTGTCCGAATTTGCTCTAACTCGCTCAAACTCACTCGAACTCGCTTTACCTCCACCAAACTCGCTTTGACCGCCCAACCTCGCCCGAAGACCTAAACTCGCTCTAACTCGCCCTAACTTGCTCCAACTGGCCCAAACTCGCCTGAACTCGCTCCAACTCGCTCTAACCTGCCCTAAATCGCTCGAACTCGCCCTAACTCGTTCTAACTCGCCCATCAGCGCCAGTCCCTCGAGCTACCTGCTCACACTGCACGACAATTGATGTTGACGTCACACCTCTTCTCTCTCTTCAGAACGACGCTCCTGGTGGCAGCGGCGACGGAGAAGATTGCGATGGTGTTGAGCGTGGCGTTACTTATGCTCGTTTACACGATGACACATATAGTGACGATGATGATGACGACTCGGCGGACATCCTTGAAGCAATCCTTGGCCATGTGGGTCAGCGCGAGGATGCAGGCCACGACAATTATGGGGTGGATGTCAGTGTCGGTGTCGGTGTTAATGAAGTTGTAGGTGTAGGTGCGAATGGTCATGGTGTCGATCTAGATGTCGATCTAGGTGTTGGTCTAGTTGTAGCTCCCCCCCCCCTCACTTCCCTTGACAGGGAGCCCGTCTGAGATCTAGGAGTCTTGTCACAAGACTGACCGAACACTTGGGCACGATGCCAATTGCCGTGCCAAGACAAACAACTGTGCCGTCCCCTTCATCCCTCGAACAGGAACAGCGTGATTACACCTGCTGTGGGCAGGTCAAAGTATTATCGCAAAGCTGAATCAAACAAGCAACCTCCACGTCAGGCATGAGGCCACGCACAAGCACGACGATGGAATGCCGCTGAACACCACCTGTTTGGAGCTTGAGCCTGTCATGCATGAACCCCTGGTGCCAATGATTGCTCGGTCCACCCACACTGATGATTTGATCCACAATCAATCCCCGCAAGATCACTTTCAATGATCCCAGAAGCTGGCTTGAATGAACGCTCGAAAGTTTTTTTTTTTTGCAAGAGGGAAAAAGAGCACGAACTCGTCTGAAAAAAACACATCGAGAAATTTTGTGAATTCCCACTGAAGAGCCCGTCGAAATGGATGCGAACACCTGGCTTTGTACCGGCGCGTGTACCTGGGTCTGAAACATACCTGTAGTACCGATCAGGGTTTGTGTGTAAAGATCAAGAAACACTGAGTCTTCCGAAGACTGAGTCAGCACATTGAAAAATTTGAAGAAAATGTGGCCCCTGAAAACAGGCGAATTCAGCACCCTACACAATGAGAAAATGTATACCTCCCAGCAAAATCAAACCTAAACAATGGTTCCGTTCAGAATTTGCATGTTACTCGGAAAGGAGTTAGTCCCTCCAAAGGGCTACTCCCTGTGATTTTAGGTGTTTAAACCAACCTTAAGGGGGGGTAACTAAAAATTAGTATCTTGCAAAATGATATCATTTTGCGTGATGGAAAGTTGGCTAATCCGAGAAGACCGTTTTTGAATACTAATGTCGCGCAAGGTAAGGGATCTCGGTGGTGACTTAAATTACCATTTGCCCTTTTGCTGAGGTTATCCTTTTGATAAACACTCATTATATACTAATAAAGAAAAAGAAGTCGCCGGGACGCCGGGTGCAGAGCTGCAGTGGTGGCAGTTTGGGGGGCATCACGATGGATCGGATGCCAGATGATTCGAGCAGCAGCAGCTCCAGCAGTGATAGGGGAATATATATATATATATACATATATAATTATGGAGAGAGAGAGAGAGAGAGAGAGAGAGAGAGATAATCATAGATATATATATATGTATATATATATGAATAACATTTCAGTGAGGGCACACGACAATGACGTCGACATCCGCGCGTACATTGGCCTGCTCGTTGGTATCATCAAAGCAAGAGGATTGACGACGAGCCGAGGGACCCGAAGAGGTGCTGTGATAATATGCTCGACATTGTGTCGGCAGGTAGAGACCGCGACCCGACGACAGTAAGGCAGAAGCAGAGGCATCAGAACCGGCGGAAGCGCCAGTTTTTTTATTTTTATCGGCTTTTATTACTGGAAACAGTAGTTCAAAACTATTGCACGAGGGTCTATTTGCTCAAATCCATATTGATTTGAGTTGACGGGGTTTCGGCCGGAATCGAACCGAAGACCTGCGGATAACCCAAATTTGTTAAGTCCCGCGCTCTTCTCCACTGAGCTATGGTGACGGATGCATCACCGAAGATCCTTCAGGACCCTCCTCTAGAAGACAGCAAAGGATTGCCTTCCCCCACGTCTTCACCTACAGGAACAAGTGCCGCGTCAGACGATCAGGCAAGAACATTACTGCTGACATCACCTAGGTTGCGTCCACGGTTATCACGCCCATCGAAAGCATCGTCGTCCAAAGCCGACGCGACGACATTATCAGCACCTTCACCTACATCAAGGCCATTGATAATGTCGCTACGAACAAGACCGCTGGCAGCAGGCATGTCTGCACGAGTGTTTCCCTGATGACGAGGATGAGAAATGTCAACAGCGCTGCGGATGAGATTAACAGCCGCCGACCGAGGGCGAACAGTCGCAGTGCTCGTGGGATGAGCGGTGCCATGTACCGACAAATCGGTGCCAGTGTATGGCTGAAGCGCATGCAACGGCACGGCCAATCGCATTCCTATTATAGCTGAATGTGCTAGCTCGACTCCACTTCAAGCGCTCACTCCCGATGTCATCATCATCCCCAACGAGATTGAAATACTTAACCGTCTGCATGTCAGCCATCATCCACAGCAGATGCAGGAATTCAGGATGAATCTTGCCAGCGATAGATAAAATTGCAGGTATGCAAGCGCTCGTCTTGGCAGCGTAATCACGTCTGAATTTGCCGATTTTGCTGCGAGCCCGAGCGTCAGTGGGTAAAACACTGGTACATGTGGACATGTGGGTGCATGTGGTTTTTTTGTGGGGGCGCATGCGTGCGTCTACACATGTGGGTGCATGCGCGCTTCTATTGTGGGATATACAAAGAACGTTGGGCGTCGATTAGTTTCGGTAACATCGGTGTGCATGCTTGTCAGTGCATGTGCGGGCACATGCACTGACACGCACGTGTGGCATGGGAAGGGGTGTGGTGAATGGGCATGGGGAGGGGTGAGGTGCATTCACCACACCCCTCCCCTCGGATAACGAGAGTCTCGTGGCTCCTTGTGACTGTGTGCAGGAATGGGACAGGAGGCGAGCATGCTGACTGGGCACCGTATTTTCGCAAGTTCACCGACATGAAGTTGCAGTTGCCTTACTTTCGAGGAGGGTTTGGAATTTAAATTTGAAATCACGCCCAACGCTGACGTGCTATCTCTGCTTACTACTCTACCACGTGCTCACTGGGCATCACGGCAGTGCTCAACTGGCTAATGACTTTGCCAACTGCTGGGTACTGGGACAGGATTCAAACACCTTTGCATCTTGGTATGCGCCCCTTTGAATGGCACTTGCGCAATCTCATGCTCTGCTTATCAAGGAATATTCGTGCGTAGAGTGGATCCCTGTTACTCATTCGCCACATTCAGCGGCTTGAATTTCAGCCAATTATCCTCCACAATCCCTCACAAGGAAATACATCGTACGGATTGACAAGCTCTCTTTTCGAGACAAAAAAAAGAAGAAAATGTTCCTAGAAAAAGGACCAAACTGTCTCGTTTTGCTTTTTGAATGTTTCTTAAGAACTTGACTTTTTCAGTTGGTATAGAAATTTTTATACAGGAAGTCATGATCACGGGACTTGCTACTGCCTACCACTTGCGAGTTGCTACGGTGGCAATAAATCCCCCCAAATTATCATGCTGGACACAAAAATACAATTTTACAAAATATCTTTCTTTCTTTCTCTCTCTTTTTGGTGGCGATTGCCCAACTTAATCACTCTTCTTCCTTCTGGTTTATTAAGCCAAAGTTAATTCAAAAAGTCGACAGTGACATCCAAGTGACCACCGACTTGGGGCTCAAGCGCCTATACACCGGCCTCGGAACAACTCCCAGCCAAGTTCACACCGGCTTTATTTAACGTGACCATTCACAAACCGTCTTGGTGTGCATATGAACGTCAGAAGACAGTGTGGAGTAACTCCTGTCTCCTGGTTGCATACATGTGAGTGATATGACATATCACTCGTACCCAAACAGTACATTAGCTAAGAAGCCGCCCTATCTACCCTTCTGCGACCACCTCCTGGAGTCGACTCATGGATCTCAAGTCTTCCTGCAACACTTGTTTAATTGTCATGCTTTGAGGTGAAATATGCAAGCATGATTGTACGTATGATGACGAAGCAACTGTTAATGTGTTTCTACACTGATAGTACTTGAAAGGAGTACTACCCAGGGGAGAGTCTGGGAGAGATAACAGTTTAG
>Ga0105054_10005573_pt1 | contig 18031 bp, 16 predicted proteins | sample BON02_FD_78091 | JGI IMG/M metagenome (GOLD analysis project Ga0105054, IMG submission 78091) | Freshwater microbial communities from Lake Bonney liftoff mats and glacier meltwater in Antarctica - BON-02 (megahit assembly) | ecosystem: Environmental > Aquatic > Freshwater > Ice > Glacier...
CTATCTAAGTTTTTTTGTATTCTAGTAGATGAACGTGCTGATTGATATATTGTGCGCCAAATGAATAAGAATAGGCTAATTATAAACGTTTACGAATGGCAAAGGGTGCTTTAGAAAAGACGACCTACGAAACCAAAACACCCGCTGGAAAAGACTTAAAATTAATGCGGTTATTTGCGCAAATTCGGCTTTTATTAGCGCAAGACAAAAAGCGTTAAAATGGAAAAGACCCTTTATAAACTCATCCTGTTTCTGCTGTTGGCATTGGCCAGTATCGACCTCGCCTTGGTTGTGATGGCCAGCTTCTTCGGTAGCCGTTTCCCGCAGCTTATTCCTTTTCAATTCGTGCTTGCCCTGAGCTTCACAACAGTCACCGTGTTTCTACTTATCGCCTGGAAAAAGTACAAAGACCAATTTGGCGCCAAGGATAGCTAAGCCAAATACCGAACTCAGACCGATAAAGCGTGTAAATATGTATACAACTACCCCCATCCGTACGAAGCGATTGATGCTGCGACAGCTCCGCTTGGAAGATGCAACAGCTTATTTTGCACTGCGGAGCTCCGCCGAGGCAATGTTATATGTTCAACGGCCACTGGCTGTATCTGTTGAAGAAGCGAAAGAACAAATTACCCAACAATTACAAGCTCAAGCCGAAGGTAAAATTGTGGTTTGGGCCATTGCCGATTTAAACGATGTACTCATTGGCATTGCCGGTTATTGGCGCATGCAGCTGGAACACCAACGTGCGGAGGTGGGCTATATGCTGAACCTTCCCTATCACGGCCAAGGATTAGGTAAGGAGGCACTCAAAGAGGTGCTTGCTTACGGCTTTCGAGAACTGAATTTGCATAAAATTGAAGCCGGTGTAGACCCCAACAATACCACTTCATTGCACATTTTGGCGCATTTTGGCTTTCAAAAAGAAGCCCTATTCCGCGAAAATCTACTGTTCAATGGTCGTTTTTACGACAGATGTTGGTTGGGCTTGTTACACAGTGAATGGGAATATTAACGCAAAATCACCCGAATCGGAACAGTATAAATCACCGAAACCGCACGACCTCTTTGTTTACCAGGCGTAAAACGCTTTAATTTTTGAATAGCCCGCATAGCTTCTGCATCAGCTGCCGGACTCAGTCCGCGCAAAATCTGCACGTCAACTACTTCTCCGCTTGCATTCACTACAAAACTAAGATAAATAACACCTTCAAATCCGGAGCGTTTGTCTATTTCGGGCAGCTTAAAGTTTTTACCAATATCTTCAAATAACGCACTTTCACCGCCCGGGTACAACGGCATATCTTCGACTATACGAAACGGAAGCTCAGGCTCGAAAGTGGTATCAACCGGCAATGCTCCCCCTCCTAAAATTAGATTGGGGTCGGTTAGATGCTCCGGATTTGGTTCTGGATCAGGATCGGACACCGGATCAGAATTAGTCGTGGTAGTGGTGTTTTGTGGGTTGGGTTTTGGGCGTTTCACTTGTTCTTTTTCTATCTCCCTATTCCTACTCAGCTCAACGAACTCGAAGACCTCCTTTTGATCGGCATGGTCGACATAAAATCGGTTGATTTGTTCTGGACTCGACCACCGAAAGGCAGTGAGTATGGCCGTTAAACTTAAACTCAGGCCCAATAGCAGAAAAAAGCTGCGGTCATATTTTTTGGGGTTCATTGGGTGAATTGACATGGCATAGCTAGATTTAGTGAATGGTGAATACGACGAGGAGCACTGGGCCTTAAGAAGGCCGGGTTAACCGGAAGAAGTATAAGCTGCGAACGCATTTTACTTTATAAACTTTTAGGCTGACAATCTTTTTACAATACGGAACTTTGGCCGTGACGTATAGGTTGTGCTAGGCGTTTAATACCATACATCCAGCTTCACCGTCATCCACCATGATTTACAAAACACTCCTACCCCAGAAATTCAGTTTGGTCGTGCTAAAAACAGCCCTTTACAGCATTCTGATGAATGTGCTGCTGTACGTACTTTTCGAACGGCTGGGTGTAATTCACAAAACTGTTTTCATAAACGATGACCCCAACATGCCTATAACGCTCGGCCCAGTGATTATTAGCTCTATCGTACCAACCTTGTTGGGCGGTTTAGTTTTTTGGCTGATGGTGCGTTACCTCAAAAAAGGGGTGACCGTTTTTGGCATCACCGCTGTTACCCTTGGTCTTTTATCGTTTGCCATGCCATTTAGTTTGCCAGAAGTACCCTTAGGTATGGCCATGGCTTTAAATCTTATGCACGTGGTCGTCATCTACAATATGCTCCACTATTTCCGCAAATCTCCCCACCAATAAGCTGTAGTTTACTGTCCTCAGCAGCGGCTTAATCCTTGAGCGTTTCTCTACGGTTTACGCACATTAAAAAAATAAGCCTGAAAGCAAATGTTGCTTTCAGGCTTATTGACATGAGCTACAGCGGTTGAATTATTTTCTCACCAAACGGATAACGCCGCTTCTTTCGGCATCTACCCAACGTAAGAGATATAGGCCAGAAGCTTGATTACTTAGATCGATGTTTGTTTGGGCTGAGTTGGTTTCCTGACTGAAAATTTTCCTGCCGTGTAAATCGGTAATTTCGAACCGAACAGCCAATTGTCCATCTTTTAATGCCAATGTAAAACGGCCGTCTTCTGAAGGATTGGGATAGATGCTAATTTGCTGCATGCCCACGACTTCAACACTGGTGAAGAAAAAGTTGAAGTTAGCCGAGCGGCTTGAACTACAACTAGCACTATCTACGACCAGCTGATAATTGCCATTTTCGAGCGGTGCATAGCTGCGGCCAGAGGCACCAATGATAGCCTGCTGATTCAGGAACCACTGATAAGCAGCGGCGGGGCGAGCGGCACGTAAGCTGTCGTTTTGTCGTACAATTTCAGCGGTAGGTGCTACGAACACCGTTATAACTACCGAATCGGTAGCTTGGCAACCACTAACACCTGTTGTATAGCGCAGGGTGTGCTGACCAACACCAGCCGTTGCGGGATTAAATATCCCAAACTGAACGCCATTGCCGCTGTAGCTACCTCCTTGAGGCGATGCAAAATTCAATACCAGGTTGTTCGCTAGTACACATATGGGGCCTAAAGGAGCAAAGCTGATTACTGGTATATTCGTCACAACAACTATTTTGCTACCCACACCAATACATCCTGTCGCATCACTGAAGCTATAAGTGACTCTATGAACACCCGGACCGGCAGTAACCAAATTCATCTGACCATTCACCGAAACGCCAGGTCCGCTGAAAATACCCCCAGAAGGACTTGCCGTCAGTTGAATATTTCCCACGGAAATACAATAATTTTCTTGCCCGCTGAAGTTGACCACCGGAGCAGCCAATACACGCACCAATTGAGAATCGGTAGCGGAACATCCATTGGGAGCCGTATAGGTATAATAAAGAGTAGTTAAACCTGAACCAGCCGTGGCTGGCACAAATTGGCCGTTGTTATTCACCCCATTTCCTGAAAAGCTACCACCTGCTGGACTAGCGCTGAGTGTGATCGTTTGTGCCGAAATACAGATGCTATCGACCAAACTAAACTGCAAAACTGGCGCGGCTACAACCGTCAAAAAAGCCGTATCAAAAGTCGCACAGCCAGCAGCTTGATATTGAATGAGGTGCTGCCCAATACCAGCAGTTGCCGGATTAAATATCGCTCCGCCACTAACACCTGGTCCAGCATACGCACCTCCTCTAGGGAGCCCTGATGAAAGGGCAAAACTACTATCGTTTACACAAACAGTGGGCAGATTGTTAAGGCTGGTAACCATCGAATTGTTTAGTACGCGTACTACATTGTTGCGCACCAGCGTATCAAAACCGACCATATTACCTACGATCAAGGTGACCGAATAATCACCCAGGTTGTTATAGACGATTGCCGTTGGCTGCTGTACTACTGCAGAATCGGGTACAGCACCAGGGAAGTACCACTTCCAAGTTGTAGGCGCGTTATTACTGGTATCGGCAAACGAAAGTGAACCCCCTGTGCAAATACTATCGGCTGAGGCGAAAAAACCAGCATCCGGCCGCATAATGGGGGATACACATCCTAAAGAAGAACGCAAACTGGCGCGGCGCGGACTGTTCAACATGACCACCCGCATACGATCGGTTTGGTTAAGGGTAAAGATGTTCATGCAGTTATCCTGCGAATAATCCATGTAATTCTGAACCATATCCACTGTAGTGCAAGAGACGTGGGTAACAGCACAGTTATAATTGGCTGCATCACTGAGCGGTGTGTCATTGCAAAAATCATCCACGCCACAGCCTCCGTCGCCCCAAATGTGACGCAAACCAAGATAGTGTCCAACTTCGTGTGTGGCCGTTCGTCCACCATTGTAAATACCCGAAAAAGGGTTGGCAGGCGGTCGACCAACGGAAGTATGTAACAACACTATCCCATCGGTGTTGCCAGCACCCCCGCCTGTTAAACCGGGCAAACCAGAACCCGTAGGAAACTGCGCATACCCTAAAATACCACCTGACATGGGGGCCACCCATACATTGAGGTAGTCGTTGGGATTCCATGAGGTGGCTGGTTTAACGGTATTGTTAATGAAAGAGGTACTAAAGCTCGTGCCCACGGGGTAATTGTAACGGATAATACCATTGGTTGGATTCCCTTGGGGATCGCGCTGTGCGAGGCAAAACTGTACGCCGGTGTTTGAGGCAACAGGCCGAAAGCCAAGGGGTGTATTGACCGTATCGGCATTAAAACGCCCGAAGTCTTCGTTCAAAACATCCATTTGCGACATGACCTGCAGCGTGCTGATATTTTCGATTTCGGCACGCCATAAGATGTGAAAAACCACAGGGATGGTGTACACCTCCTGCTCGGGACGGTTCATGCGCTGGTATTCGGCAATTTTTTGCGCCATCCAAGCTTCAAACTGTGCATCCGTCTCAATTTTCTGGCCTTGCTGTAATCTGGCCTGCTCATTTTCGACCGTAAAACAGCGGATAATATTCTCCTGGGCTTGGACCAAAGTGCTCAAAAAGCAACAAGCCAGGACAGCTAAACTCAAAATTCGCATAAAAGGAAAACTACTTTATCGGGCAATCGGATAGATTGTACGTCGTGGGCTGGAGGGCTCTGTAATAGGTATCGCGCCTGTAACAGTGTATTTAAAATCCGGGCAATCAAACGTCCCTTTCAGGAGGATGGTATAGCCGGTTGCTGTTTTAACGATGTCTAAATTATTCTTCTTAGGATGTTGGGAAATGCAGGGCTGTTGAAAATTACCTGGCATATATACCAGTTTAAACGTCCCACCATCATAAATACCTGGCAAGGTATCGGTTTCCAATTGCTGAATCTGCAACATGCGGCCATCACTTGTAGCAATAGCGACGCTGAAATTACGACCTACCCATTCGGCACTAATTTGTTCGATAGGGAATTGAATGCTGCCGCTTTTTTGGTTATTAAAAGCAATCCATGCATCGGCTTTAGCAGTCTCTGCTGGCACCTTATTACGGGAACAACCAGCTAAACAAAGAAGGGCAACCAGCCCCAAACGGGCAATAGAAGGTATTAACATAGGCATAAGAAACTAAAAGTACATAATTTCAGCGCATTTTTGCCCTTTGGCAGTGGGGAAGTGTAATTTTGTAGCCTATGCTTGAAGCGGGTACCGACCTCAGTTATGCCAGCGCCTGTCTGAAACAAGGCAAAACCGTTGCCATACCCACCGAAACAGTCTACGGACTAGCGGCCAACGCTTTAGCCGTAACAGCTGTTGCCGAGATATTTCGCATTAAAAACCGGCCTGCCTTTGATCCGTTGATTGTTCATGTAGCCAGTCTGGAGGAGGCCACTCCTTATGTGGCATTAATCCCCGACTTGGTCAAACGTCTCTACGCTCAGCTTGGTCCGGGGCCTATCACCTATATTTTACCTAAATCACAGCGCATACCCGATTTAGTCACCGCTGGCCATGCCACTGTCGGCATTCGTATCCCCGACCACCCGCTCACATTGGCATTGTTGAAGTTACTCGACTTCCCACTTGCAGCACCGAGCGCTAACCCATTTGGCTTTACCAGTCCAACAACAGCGCAGCATGTCGCAGATCAACTGGGGAGCGAAGTCGCTTATATACTAGATGGTGGCCCTTGCCGAGTTGGATTAGAAAGTACCATTTTGGACGCAAGCGGCGATAAGCTAAAAGTATTACGTTTGGGTGGTTTGAGCCTAGAACAGCTCGAAGTCGCTGCCGGTCGCTCTATCACCGAGGTGCAGTTATCGAGCTCCAATCCGCAGGCACCAGGTATGTTGACCCGGCATTATAACCCTGGGAAAAAGCTACTACTGGGTGCGTTTCCAGCACTTTTAGCAAACCACTCCCTTGAACGAACCGCTTTATTGACGTTCAAAGATTACTACGCCAGTTTCCCTATCCAAAATCAGTATGTGCTCGCTCCCGATGGCGAAATGAGCACTGCAGCCAGCCGTCTATTTGCAGGGTTGCGCGCGCTGGCGCAACTGGATGTAGACCTCATACTTGCCGAAAGCCTGCCCGAAATTGGCTTAGGAAGGGCCATCAACGACCGTTTGCGCCGAGCAGCTGCCCAATAAATGAAGAAGAGATGTAGCGGGGGTCTATCGCCGACCTATTCGTGTACCACTTCTTCGAACCAAACACCATCACGATAGGTATATTTTAATTGGTTGCGACCCAAAACCTTTTCCCGTTCGCCACCAGGATTAAACATCAACTGCTCGTAGTTTACTTGAAATACCATTTGGTTATCATCTGCCTCGATATAAATATAGTCAGCAATATCCCAGGCAATATCTCCATCAGCATACGTACCTGCATCAAACAAGCCGATATAACTGATTTTGCCATCATCGAGCAGATAGACATCACTTCCCAATGAAAAGTTGATTCTATTAAAGCCTAAAATAATAGTCTTTTTAGGGTAGCGCGGTGATTTATAAAAACTTAGTCGGTGCACATAACTTTCCTGTAAGGCCGGTGAACGGAAAACCAACTCTCCTTTCTCGTCATACACCATCATGCGCAATACGTAGCTGGTAGAATCATCAATCTCTTTCGAGCGAATGTGGTATTCATAGCCTTCAACCTTATAGGCACCGAGTATATTAAACCCAGTAGCATCGGTTTGCAGCTCGAGGGTATCGTAAGGAATACGTACAAAATCTTGAGCAAAAGCAGCTGTACTCAAAAATGTGACGATAAAAAGTAAACGAAGCTTCATTTTCGAAAACAATTGCATTTGCCGTTTAAAATTATTGGAATAGGCAGTAATCTAGCCTAAATTTTGAATTTTTATCTACATAAAAATTGTGCACTGAGTTGTCACCCAATATTATCGAGACTTTTTGCAGCAGTTTCTAAAAACGTCAGCTCTTATTTTAACTACTTAAAAAAAAACATCCGAAAGGGCACAACAAAGCCGTTGCTCGCACAACGGCTTTGTTTGTTTTTATTTCGATTTTACCACTTACTCGCTGTGAAAAAAGTCCTTCATCCGGTCGACAAAAGATGATTTTTTGGCGTTATCGGCCCCTGGTTGAAAATTCGGCGATTCTTTGAGTTTTTCAATCATCTCCTTTTCTTCACGACTGAGCTTAGCGGGTACAAATACATTGACATATATAATCAGATCGCCGCGACCATAACTATTAACGCTGGGCAAACCTTTGCCCTTCAAACGCAACAACTTACCCGGTTGTGTACCCGGATCGAGTTTGATGCGGGCCTTGCCTTCGAGCGTCGGAACATCAATTTGTGCCCCAAGCGCAGCATCCGAAAAGCTTATTTCGAGATCAAAAAGAATGTTGTTGCCATCTCTTTTGAAGTGGTCGTGCTCCTCCTCTTCCACTAAAACCATTAAATCACCGGCCGGACCGCCATTGCGACCCGCGTTGCCCTTACCCGAAACGGTAAGTTGCATACCCTCGGCTACACCAGCAGGAATTTGAATCGTGATAACTTCTTCTTTGCGGGTAAGTCCGTCGGCATCCACACCAGCAGGGCGCTTATCAATCACCTGACCGGTGCCTTCGCAGCTCGGACAGGTTTGGGTGGTGCGCATCTGACCCAAAATGGTATTGGTGATGCGGTGCACTTGGCCTTGGCCATTACAGCTCGAGCAGGTTTTGAAGGTCACCCCTTCGGCCGGAACGGCTTTGGTGACCCGTATTTTTTTTTCAACGCCGGCAGCAATGTCTTCAAGGGTCAGTTTTACGCGTATACGCAAGTTGGTACCCCGTGCAGCACGACTGCGACTGCCACCTCCTCGGCCTCCGCCGAAAAAGCTGTCGAACGGACTGCCGCCCTCACCGAAAATATCGCCAAACTGACTGAAAATATCTTCCATCGACGGACCACCGCCAGGTGAGCCACCGCCCATGCCTTGGTGACCAAAGCGGTCGTATCGGGCACGTTTGTCGAGGTCGCTGAGAATTTCGTAGGCTTCGGCAGCTTCTTTAAACTTCTCTTCTGCGGTGTGGTCGCCCGGGTTTTTGTCGGGGTGAAATTTGATGGCTGCTTTGCGGTAGGCCTTTTTGATTTCGTCGTTTCCAGCATTTCGCTCAACGCCCAATATCTCGTAAAAATCTCTCTTCGCCATCTTAAACTCCTACAATCACTTTCGCATAACGCACCACGGTATCGTGGAGGCGATAGCCTTTTTCTACTTCTTGAACCACCTTGTTCACCGCTTCAGGACCGGCAGGTGCCTGTGAAATGGCTTCGTGTAGTTCAGGATCAAATTCGGCACCAGTGGCATCAATTGGGCTAAGCCCCCTGTTTACCATTATCTGACGGAATTTAGTATATACCAAGTCGACACCGGTTTTCACCGAGGCCATATCCTGTGCTGTTTCCATTACCTGCAGTCCTCTTTCGAAGTCGTCGAGCACCGGAAGCAGTTCAATTACGAGGTCTTTAGAAGCTGTTTTGAACAACTCCATTCTTTCTTTCGAGGTGCGGCGTTTATAGTTTTCAAATTCCGACATCAGATAGAGGAATTTTTTATTCAACTCCTCGTTTTCAGCACGCAGTTTTTCTAAACCAGCGGCTTCTTTATTTTCGTCGGCAGCGGCATTGGAATCGGCAGCCATATTGTCGGCAGCAGCAGCCGTTTCGGCAGTGGCCTCATTCTGTTCCAAATCAGGTGCTTCTTTATCCTTACTCATGCGGTCTTTCGTTTTGCTCCACCAGGATGCAAGATTTTTGCCATTGGTGTTTTTCATGTCAAACTGTCAGCGTGTGCTGCGGGTGCAAAAGTCCGAAAAAGAAGTGAGTCCCTTTTAAATGATATGCGTTGGGCCACTATTTTTTTTTACGAATGCTATGATTTTCGCCCATTTTTTTCATAAAAAATATGCTTATGTAGTACGTAACAAGTAAGCTGAAATTTGTTCTAATTCAATCTGCTGTTTTTTTTTCCAAATCTGAACTTGCTTGAGCCTCGTCGAAACCATGTACCGTCAAGTCTAGGGCATCGAGCCAAGGGCGCCTGTAGTGCGTTTGCCGAAATAAGCTTGAGGATGATTTGAGTCGAAGTGTACAGAAATGAGTTTTAGCTTACGGGATAGGCGCAAAAAAGCATGGAAATTAGCTACTTCCAAAGTAGCCGATACGCGTATAAAAAAAGCCATCCGTCGGCTGACGGATGGCTCGGACTATTTTTGACTTTATATTTATTTGAGCAGTTCTTTCAACTTTGAAGGAAGGGCTTCGCCGCGGGGGCTAACGGCTACGATTACGCCGTCTCCATCAATAAGATAGCTCATTGGGATACCATATACGCCGTATTGTTGGGCAGCAGCATTTTTCCAACCTTGAAGATCACTTACATGGTAAGTCCAGCTCAATTTATCGTCGGCGATGCCTTTTTCCCAACGCTCCTTGCTGGTATCAAGCGACACACCAAAAACAGTAAATCCTTTGCCGTTGCGGAAGGTTTTGTCTTTGTATTCATTGTAGGCATTCACCACCGAAGGGTTTTCCCGGCGGCACGGTCCGCACCAAGAGGCCCAGAAATCAATAAGTACCATTTTGCCTTTGAGTGAACTGAGTTTGATTGGCTTGCCATCTATACCCGCCATTTCAATGTCAGGGGCTTTTTGTCCTACTTTAAGGCTGCCCGACTGCGCATCGGCAGCAGGCTGCTGTTGGGTAAAGAAAAACGCCGTGGCGGCAACCAGTATAAATGCGGTAAGGATGGTTTTTTTCATGTTATGATTTATTTGAAGTTGTTCAAACGGTGGTTCTTGTTCCGAATTGTGGCATGGTTAATATACGGAGAAACGTCGGCTTTAGTTCAGCACTGGGATAAGCAGCTTCACCTAGACCCGTTTCAACTGTGCACCGAGTGCTTTTAAGCGATTTTCGATGTCCTGGTAGCCGCGATCAATTTGGTTGATATTGTCAATCACCGACTTGCCTTCAGCGCTCAGGGCGGCGATGAGCATGGATACCCCTGCACGGATGTCGGGAGAAGTCATTTTAATGCCCCGCAATGGATAACGGCGGTCGAGTCCGATAACGGTAGCGCGGTGCGGATCGCAGAGGATAATTTGCGCGCCCATATCGATGAGTTTATCGACGAAAAACAGGCGGCTTTCAAACATTTTCTGGTGAATCAATACCGAGCCTTTGGCTTGGGTGGCCACCACTAAAACGATGCTCAGTAAGTCGGGTGTGAAACCAGGCCAAGGGGCGTCGGCGATGGTGAGTATAGAGCCGTCGATGAAAGTATCGATTTGGTAGGAGTCTTGTTGTGGAATGAATATATCATCCCCCTTAAATTCCAACTCAATGCCGAGGCGGCGAAAAGTATTTGGAATGACACCCAAATGTTCGATGCCTGCGTTTTTGATAGTGATTTCACCTTGTGTCATGGCGGCAAGGCCAATAAACGAACCAATTTCAATCATATCGGGCAACATGGTGTGTTCGCAGCCACCGAGTTCTTTCACCCCTTCAATGTGCAGCATATTGCTGCCAATGCCGCTGATTTTACCACCCATGCGGTTAATCATCTTACACAATTGCTGGATGTAGGGCTCACAAGCGGCATTGTAGACGGTGGTAATGCCTTTGGCCATAGAGGCTGCCATCACCACATTGGCGGTGCCGGTTACCGAAGCTTCGTCGAGCAAGATGAAGGTGCCCTGCAGATTTTCGGCATGTACCCGGTAAAACTCTTCTTTGGCATCAAAAATAAACTCCGCACCAAGTTTTTGGAAACCCAAAAAATGAGTGTCAAGTCGCCGGCGACCAATTTTATCGCCCCCAGGTTTAGGGATAAATCCTTTGCCAAAACGAGCGAGCAAAGGCCCTAAAATCATGATTGAGCCCCGTAACCCAGCACCACGGGTGCGGAACTCTTCGCTGTGGAGGTAGTCGAGGTTAATGTCGCGTGCTTCAAAACGGTAAGTCCCAGGGCCTAGTTTTCCGGTTTTTACACCGAGCGACCCCAACAGCTGTATGAGGTTGTTGACGTCGAGTATGTCGGGGATATTGTGGACAGTAACGGGCTCAGGGGTAAGCAAAACGGCAGATAAGATCTGCAGCGCTTCGTTTTTTGCTCCTTGTGGGGTGATTTCTCCATTGAGGCGTTTGCCACCGATGACTTCAAAAGAATCTTGTTGCACGAATTAGCGGTTTTTACGGTGGAAACGATTTTGAGGTTTGTTTTTGTTGTTGCTGTTGTTTTTGAAGTTGCGCCGCGGATTGGCTGCCAGCGCTGCCGGGTTACCGGTAAAATGTTCAAGAACGGTACTTTCACTGCTGAGAATAATACGGCCTTGAGATAGTTTCTTCAGATCCTGAAAAATATCTTCGTCATTGATCACACTTTTATTCCAGTTGCGGTAGCTGAGCTTCATAAAATTGGCGATGTATTCACACAAAGCCTGACGTTCCGGTCCTTCTTCCATGCCAACAGCCTCCTGTATCATTTGCTCCAAAATTTTGCCGTAATGGCGTATTTTGATATTGGTAGCAGGATAAGGCAAACGTTCTGGGCGCCGCTCTAACACTTCGGCCGAAGGTTTGGGATAGGGAGAATCTACCTCTATGTCGAGACCAGCGATTAAAAAAAAGTGGTCCCACAGTTTGTGTTTGTGCTCAATCACATCCTTGGGCTGTGGGTTGAGTATCGCCATGATCTCAATGAGACTGCTCGCCGCTTGGTTGCGCTCTTCGCGTGTAGGCATGGTTCGGATTTGGCGCGCCATATTGTGCACATTGCGGCCATATTCACTAATGACCAGGTGTTCGCGCTGGGTATTGTATTCCATAATGCTCCTTAAGAGATAATCTTGATTTTAGCAAATTTGAGCAAAATCTGCTTCTGTCCAAGCCCTTGAAAAAAGATGGTGGCTTTTGTATCCGGCATTGCACCTTCTAACTGTACCACTTTGCCCAGACCGAAACGTTGGTGCTCTACCTCCATACCAACGGCCAAACGACTCGCATCGTCTGGCACAAACTCCCCTTCAGGGGTCAAACGTACCGCCTGTTGCTGCTGCGCCAGACCGGTAGGCTGGGGGGCGCGACCACCTAACACCGACGGCCTGCCAGCAGCAGCAGGGCCAGCAACAGCGGGGCGTTGTGCAGGTTGACCACCTCTTTGCGGCAGGCCATTTTTCGCCGATTGTTGCCATCCCGAGCTCCAATCGCTTTTTTGACCCCGTTCCTGACCGAAGTCGAAACTTGTAGGACGCTCTCCAACCAACTCTAAAGTTTCGGGATCTACCTCCTGCAAAAACCGACTGGGTTCACAGTTGAACAACGACCCATGTTTAAAACGACTGAGGGCATAGGTGATGGTAAGTTCTTCTTCGGCACGGGTTATAGCCACATAAAAAAGGCGGCGCTCCTCCTCCAATTCAGTGCGACTGTTCATCGCCATTTGACTCGGAAAAAGATTTTCTTCCATACCCACAATATATACCTGCGGGAACTCCAAACCTTTGGCCATATGCACCGTCATGAGGGTGACTTTGTTTTTGTCGCCGTCTTCATCGGTGGTATCGCGGTCGGTGAGCAAGGATACATTTTGTAGAAAAGCGCCCAAACTTTTATCGTTGGCCAGCTCCTCGCCTTCTATTACCACATCGTCTTCTACAAATTCCTTGAGCGCATTCAGCAACTCCTCCAAGTTCTGCAAGCGACTAATGCCCTCTACCGACTTGTCACTGTTCAGTTCTTTGTACAGATTGCTGTGTTTACCCACATGCACCGCCAAATCGAAGGCATTTAATCGTTTCGCCAAAGCCTGAAAACTCTGAATCAGCACCCCAAACTCAAGAATTTTTTGTGCGCCACCGCCAAAATTGTAATTCTGTATGTTGGTGACTACCTCCCAAAGGGTAGTATTGTGCTGATCGGCCAGCACGATGAGTTTATCGATGCTAACTTTGCCAATACCTCTTGCGGGGTAATTAATGATACGTTTGAGTGCCTCCTCGTCATTAGGATTGATAATCATGCGTAGGTAGCCGATTATATCCTTGATCTCTTTGCGCTGGTAAAACGATTGTCCACCATACACCCGGTAAGGAATATTCAGTTTGCGCAAACCTTCCTCCATAGAGCGAGATTGGGCATTGGTACGGTATAAAATGACAAAATCGCTGTTCTGCAGCTGCTTTTTCAAACGTTTTTCTTGGATGTCGTGGGCAACGGTCCGGCCTTCGTCGTTGTCGCTCATGGCACGAATCACCTTAATTTTGTTGCCAGCAGGATTTTCTGTCCATAGATTTTTTTCGAACTGCTCGAGGTTTTTTGCAATCACACTCGAAGCAGCGCTCACGATAGTTTGTGTAGAGCGGTAATTCTGCTCGAGGCGGAAAGTGTGTAGTTCGGGGTAATCTTTTTCGAACGACAGGATATTTTGAATGTTGGCACCCCGGAAAGCATAAATACTTTGAGCGTCGTCGCCTACTACTGCTATATTTCTTGAGGCGGCGGCCAGCATCTTCACAATTTTATATTGGGCGAAGTTGGTATCCTGGTACTCATCCACAAGCAGGTATTTAAAGCGGTGTTGGTATTTGTTGAGTACGCCATCGTTGCGTACAAGCAATTCATGGGTTTTATAAAGCAGGTCGTCGAAGTCCATAGCGCTAGCTTTGAAGCAGCGAGAGGCATATTTTTCGTAGATCTGCTGGATTTTCGGCCGACCGGTACTTTGGTCTGTGGCCATGAGCTCGTCGTTCAGTTTGTATTCGGCTGGTCCGAGCAAATTATTTTTGGCGCTCGAAATGCGGCCAAAAACCTGATTGGTCTTGTAAAGGGTTTCATCCACACCTTCTTCGCGTATGATGGCTTTGAGCAGACTTTTGCTGTCGTCGGTATCGTAAATGGTGAAATTTTTTGAATAGCCAATTTTTTCAGCTTCAACACGTAACATTTTGGCAAAAACGGAGTGGAAAGTCCCCATCCACAGGTTACGTGCTTCGGCGCCGACCATGGTCTCGATGCGGTCGCGCATTTCGCGGGCGGCTTTATTGGTAAAGGTGAGCGCAAGGATATTAAATGGATCGACCCCCTTATGCAATAAATGGGCGATGCGGTAGGTTAACACCCTTGTTTTGCCCGAACCTGCACCTGCGATGATCATAACCGGCCCTTCAGTACATTCCACCGCCTTACGCTGTTCGGGATTGAGTTTTTCGAGATAATCCATTCCCCAAAAATAGCCGATGCCGTGAGGATTCAGGCAGGGAGTTATCCCCTTTTTTATCTACCGTTCATCGGCCCAGTTTGCTTCGGGTAGAGGCCGAACCGCGTGGAACCTTTCTTTTAAGCCAACTTTAATGCGCCCATTTTATCATAAAAATGTAAAATTTCGTTAGTTTCAAATTTCAACCTCACAGCTATGCAGAAATTATTACTCACCCTATTTTTATTGACAGCCGGCGTTTCGGCCACTTTTGCGGGTTCTGGCGGTCCAGATGCCTATGGTTATACCTGGCGCGACAATCTCGAGCCCAACGGCCCTACTTTTGCCTGGTACGACATCACTACCATTGGCACCCAGATTTTCGGCTTGGGCGATGACAATGTGGCTGGTCCCTTTGGCTTTATCTCTGGTTTCCAATTTTACTGGTATACAACCGAACAAATCTGGGTTGGCTCCAATGGTTACTTGGGTTTTTCAGGTGCAAACATCGCCTCTCCCTTCCCTACTATTCCAAGCACGGTTGCACCCAATAACTTTCTAGCAGTTATGATGTCGGATTTGATTTTTGGTTCTCCAGGGTCGAATGCACAGGCATTTTACCATGTTACCGGCGACACCATTTGTGTGAGCTGGATCAATGCGCCTTTCTGGAATGTAACAACCGGTTTTACTGGCAGCAACACTTTCCAGGTGATTTTGAACAAAGCCGACAAGAGTATCACCTATAACTACCAAGGACAGTCGGGCATCACCAATGCCAACGATATCACCATCGGCATCGAAAATGTTTCGGGTGGCGTGGGTTTACAGCACAGTAAGAACATTTATCCGGTGGCAGGTCGCTCCATCAAATTTTATTATCCGGCGGTGGTAACCTACCAAGCGGTAGATGGTGGTGTAAACTGGAATATGGACGAAGGAAACGGCGGCGTATTCGTCAACAAAAACGTGCCCGCGGTCTTAAAAACCAATATTCGGAACTTTGGCAACCAGCCATTGAACAATATTAATGTGAGCAGTTCCGTTAGCTTTCTTGGCGTTTCGGCGGTAACCAATACTGGTGCGGTATCTGCCCTAACACCTGGCGGCGATTCGCTGATTTCCTTCAGCAATCTACTCACACCCCTGAACGATGGCATCTATAATATGACAACAACCATCAGCGGTATAACGGGCGATTTAGTGCCTGCGAACAATACGCTTCAAACGAAAATTATCGCGGTCGATTCAACCTCGCCAGCGGTCGTCTTCGATTATTCCGATGGAGGACTCAATGGCACCGGATTGAGCTGGTCGGGCGGAAGCGGTGGAATAGGCTATTACATCCAACCTTCCTTTTACCCAGCAAAAATTAATGCTTATCAGATGTGGATTATAACCAATGCAGCGGCTACTGGTTGTTACCTAAAAGTATTTGATGATAACGGCCCCAATGGTGGGCCAGGTACGCTGCTCGACTCAACATTTGCCGCACCGGCCAGCATCGTCATGGGTGGTTACAGTACCATTCCTTTGAGAAATACAAATTTAATTGTTCAGGGTGGCGGCTTTTATATCCTTTGGGAAATGCCAGGCGGAGCCGATCTTACCTTGGCCCGCGACACCGATTTACCCATCTCTTACCGTGCCATGGAGTACCTTGGTGGTAGTTGGGCAAGTTACCGGGCGCGTTCAACCGAAGACTTTTTGTTCGGCGTGCAAGCACAACAGTTTCTGGTGCGCGATCTCGAATTGGTCAATGTGATACAGCCCACACCGGGTAGCACCATCAATACACCGACCAGCCCGCAGGTCGTTGTGAAAAATATCGGTAACCTGGTCAACAATGTAACGGCCATCAGCTATCGTTTTGCAGGATTACCAGCTGTAAACGAGAACATACTCCCCAACACACTGCAGCCGGGCGATTCGGTAAGTTATACCTTCAGTGTGCCTTTGTCGAGTCCGATTACCCAGACAGGAAGTCTGTGCATCTGGGTAAGTATGAACGGCGATATCACCCGCACCAACGACACAATTTGTATGCAAATCACCTACGATGCAGCCACGAGCGTATCAGAAAATGCACTCAATCCCATAAAACTGTATCCTAACCCTGCCTACGACCGGGTAACACTCGATTTTGGCGAACTCACGGGCAAAGGCAAACTACAGTTGTTTGATATGCAGGGCAAGTTGATGCGTGAAGTGCAGCTGAACTTGGATGGAACCTATGAGCTCACGCTCGAGGGACTGCCAACGGGGCTTTTCCAATATGTGCTTCAAACAGAAAATAATTACTACCGAGGCCGCTTAATGAAAGCAAGACCTTAATTTAATCGTCTATCCATACAAAAAGGCAGTTCGGCAACGAGCTGCCTTTTTTTGTACAAAAATAGTTCGCTAAACACACCGCGCCATAACTACCTAATAATCACTACAACAGCCGTGGTCAGTAAACCCTATGGTCAGTGCCACGTACTGGCAACCGTGGTCAGCGCAGCGTGTGGGCCTGCTCATCAAGTTGAAGAGCAAACAGTTACCCTCATTCAATAAATATCCCAGACCATCCGTCTAACTAAAAAAACCCAGCGCTACATGCAAACCGTTCAACCAGCATCCACTATCAGCTTTTAGTGCTGGTCGCTGAATTGGAGATTATACACTACCTTTGCGAAAATTTTAAGTTAGACTTATGTCAACCAATCGCACTTTTACCATGATCAAACCCGATGCTGTTAAAGCTGGGAACATTGGCAACATCCTCGCCATGATCAACAATGCAGGCTTCCGTATCGTGGCCATGAAATATATGCATCTCAGCGCAGCACAGGCTGGTGAATTTTACGCCGTACACCGCGAGCGTGGTTTTTATGACGAACTCGTTGCGTTCATGAATTCAGGTCCGATTGTGGCTGCGATACTCGAAAAAGACAATGCAGTAGCCGATTTCCGCACCCTCATTGGCGCAACCAATCCAGCAGATGCTGCTGAAGGCACTATTCGCAAAAGCTACGCAAAAAACGTTGGCGAAAATGCTGTACATGGTTCAGATTCTGATGAAAACGCAGCTATCGAAGGCACCTTTTTCTTCTCGAACCTCGAGCGTTTCTAAATTAAAGGTCTCCATCCTTTCTAATCCCGCAGGACAATTTCCGTGCGGGATTTTTTGTTAGCATCAGCCACTGCTTTTAATGCCAATTCGGATCGCTGAAAACATCCGTGGACAGCAAAGCGTATGGTCAGTGCCATGTTGTGGCAACAGCGGACAACGCAGCCCGGGAACCTACAAATCAAGTTACGGAGCAATAGATTACCCCGTTCCACTAAACGCACCAGGACATAA
>Ga0105054_10005574_pt1 | contig 18029 bp, 9 predicted proteins | sample BON02_FD_78091 | JGI IMG/M metagenome (GOLD analysis project Ga0105054, IMG submission 78091) | Freshwater microbial communities from Lake Bonney liftoff mats and glacier meltwater in Antarctica - BON-02 (megahit assembly) | ecosystem: Environmental > Aquatic > Freshwater > Ice > Glacier...
CTCCCACCCCCCCCCCCCCCCCCCCCTCTCCGCCCACAAGGCGACAAACACCCCCCGCCCCCCTGCCCACACCCCCCCCCCCCCCCCCCAAAAAACAAAACCCACAACCGCCGCCACACAAACAAAAACAAATCCAACAACCAATCGCCAACACAAACAACCAAAACCCACAACCGCCACGCCACCACCAACCACCACAACAACACGTAACAACACGTCAACAACAGCTCGACAACCCCGACTACTTCTGGGACGTGCCGGACGACCTCCAGCGCCTGTACGACGCCGTGTTTGCCTACCTCGAGGTCGACAGCCGCGTCGACGTGCTCAACGCGCGGCTGCAGGTGCTGCAGGAGATCCTGGACATGCTGCGCGAGCAGCAGGCGCACTCGCACACGTCGCACCTCGAGGTGATCATCATCGCGCTCATCCTGGTCGAGGTGATGTTGGGGCTGGTGCAGCTGCTGGGCCTGTTCCGGGCGATCGGGTGATTCCGGTTTGTTTGTTTTTTTGAGAGGGGGAAAAAGGGGGAGGGAGAGGCAGGGGCGGACGCTTGTGGATTTGTGCTTTGTGCGCGCTGTGGGTGTTTTGTGTGTGTGCGTCCAGCAGGCATCAAGGGGAGTGCAACACGAGTGAGAGATGGAGCGAGCGATCCGGGGGCGCGGCCTTTCCTTGGCCGTTTTGCACGCCGCGGGCCGCTTGCGTCGTTTTGCACAGGGAGGGGCTTCCGAGCGAGCGGCGCGGTCGCCGCGAAGACGCCGACGCGCTTTGTCAATCCCGGTGTAAACCGACGCAACCTCCGCGATCACGCATTGCCAGAACCCACACTCACACATTCACCGCATCTTCATCACATCGAGAGAGCGCTGCTGCGGATCGAATTAGAGAGAGACGACGGGGGACGTCCACTCTTTGCAAACGCGACAGGAAATGCAATCGCGCGCCTGCTCGCGGGCCGCGCGAGCGCCCGCCGCGGCAGTACCCCTGCCCTCGCATCGGAGGCGGGTGCGCGTGGCCGCCAGGGCGCTGTCCATGAAGCAGGTGCGCGTTCGACCAACAAAGCAAGATTTTTCCCTCACTCGCGCCCGCCTGCTTGGCATGCTGACCCCCCTCGACCGACCAATAACACACCACACCGTACCATCAGGTCCTCGAGAAGCTGATGGACCGCGCGGACCTCACCGAGGAGGAGGCCGAGGGCACCGTCAAGGTGCGTTTTGTCGTCGTCGATCGGCGCCGTCGGTCGCCGTCGCCGTCGTCGCCCGCGGCTCTTGCTCCGTCCCGCTCACACGCGCCCCCCCATTCCCCCAGAACCATCGAACCATTGTTTTTTTTTTCCCTAAACACCGCAGGCCATGCTCACCGACGCCTTCGTCCCCGAGCAGGCCGCCGCCTTCGCTGCCCTCCTCCGCGCCAAGGGCGAGACCCCGGCCGAGGTCGCCGGCATGGCCCGCGCCCTGCTCGCCTCGGGCCTCCGCTGCCGGCCCCGCGCCGCCGCCGCCGCCTCCTTGCTCGACATCGTCGGCACGGGCGGCGACGGCGTCGGCTCGGTCAACATCTCGACCGGCGCGTGCGTGGTCGCGGCCTCGGCGGGCGCGCGCGTGGCCAAGCACGGCGGCCGCTCGGTCTCGTCGCTGTGCGGCGCGGCCGACGTGGTGGAAGCCCTGGGGGTGGCGATGGACCTGGGACCGACGGGCGTGGCCGCCTGCGTCGACGAGGCGTCCGTCGGCTTCATGTACGCGCCGCGCTACTCGCCCGCCATGGCGCGCGTGCGGCCCGTGCGCTCGGCCTTGGGGGTGCGCACGGCCTTCAACATCCTGGGCCCCTTGTTGAACCCGGCGCGGGCCGGGCGCGCGCTCGTGGGCGTGTACGACCCCTCGGCGTCGGAGCTGATGGCGGGGGCGCTCGCGCGCCTGGGCGTGCGCAAGGCTCTCGTAGTCCATTCGATGGGCTTGGACGAGCTTACGCCGATGGGCCCCGCGGACGTGGTCGAGGTGGAGCAGGCGGTCGACGACGCGGGAGACCCCGTGGGGGAGCCGACAATCCGGCGGTACCGGGCCGACCCGCGCGACGTGGGCGTGCCCCGGTGCGAGGTCGGGGACCTTGCCGGCGGCGGCGCGGCCGACAACGCGGCCATCCTGCGGCGCGCGTTCTCTGGCGAGCGGTCGGCGGTGGCGGACGCGCTGGTGCTCAACGCCGGGTACGCCTTGGCGGCGGCGGGGGTGGCCGGGAGTCCCGGGGAGGGGGTGGCGATGGCGCGGGAGGCGCAGGAGAAGGGGGAGCCGGCGCGGGTGCTCGAGCGGTGGGCCCAGGTGAGCCGGCGGGAGCGGCAGAGGGAGGAGGCCGAGGCCAACAACAACGGGGCGGGGGCGGCGGCGGCGGCGGCGACGGCGTGAGAGCGGGGCGCGATTAGGCGAGTCGACTTGTTTTGCTTTGCATCACGAATGGTGTAGGAATGAAACGGGACATCGTCATCGTCGTCGTCGCGATCATCATCATGATCATCATCATTTCTAGAGGTGCACGTTGCTGAACGACGGGGCGGCGGCGCTCCTCGCCCCTCCCCCGCCCCCGCCGCTCGAGGGCGGCAAGGGCGGCCGCGGCGCAAAGGGGTTGTGCACAGCGGCCGGCGCGGCCGTCGGCGGCGGCGGCGCAGGCGGGGCAGCGGGCGCTCCTGCGCCCGCTCCCGCTCCCGCTCCCCCGGAAGGCCGCGCTCCGCCGCCGCCACTACTGCCGCTGTAGTGGGGCGAGGCGCCCGCGCGCGCCATCTCGACCGCGACAAACGCTGCCGGGACCGGCGGCGGCGGCGGCGGCTTTGGCGCGAGCCCTGCTCCGCTCGCGCTCGCCCGCGCCGCCGCCTCTGCCGCCGCGCCCGCCGCGCCGCCGCCCCCGCGCGCCGCCGCCGCCCGCCGCTCCGCCTCTGCCAGCCGCCGGAACGTCAGGTGCCGCAGCTCGACGCCCGACGCCACCGCGCCGCCGCCCCCTCCACCCCCCCCGCCTTCTTCTTCCGGGACCGTCTCGTCAAACCGCGCAAAGTCCAAGCCCAGTTTCCCGCCCCTCCTGAGGCCCAGGTGCATGCCCGCGTGCGCCCGCCCCGCGAGCACCCCGTCCTCCCCGAGGCTGTAGCTGTGCCGCGCCTGCATCTGGCGAGAGGTCATCGCGTCGGTGCCGTCGACAAATACGAGCAACTCGAACAGCCGGGCCTCCATCTCGGCGAGCGACAGGTTGTACAGCGGGGACGTGGGGCGGACCACGTGCGTCACGGTGGCCGCCAGCCCCAAGGAAAGAGCCAAGAGCTGGCGCTGGGGCGCCTCCACCTCGAGCTGGTCCAGGGCGAAGCGGCCCGGGTCGACGCTGTCCAGCGAGGCGACAAACATGCGGACGTCGGGCGCCAGGAGCGTGTGCTTGCGCAGGTTGGCGACGCGCACCTCGACGGCCCACCAGATTTCGTGCTGTGGGTGGTGGTGGGGGTGGTGGTGCTGCCGGTGGTGGGCGTTCTGGTGATTTTGCTGATTCTGCTGCTGCTGCTGATTCTGGTGCTGCTGGTGAGAATGCTGCTGGCCCTGCTGCTGCTGCTGCTGCTGGGCGTCGAGGCCCGCGGCGGCGTCCGAGGCGACGGACAGGGCGCTCTGCGCGCCGGACGCCGGCGCGGAGCCCCCGCGCCACCTGCGCACGACGGCGTACCGCGCGAAGCGGATCGACCGGGCGCGCTTGCCCGGCGCCGAGAACCGCGCAAACACGAGGCCTAGCATGATGAAGTTGATTAGGCTGCACGTGATGACCTGGAGCATGACGAGCAGGTTGACCCAGGGGCAGGTGGGCAGGGGCATAAGCAGGTCGCTGTACCCCAGGGTGGCTGCGTGTTGTGTTGTTGGTGTTTCGGCGTTCGTTGGTGTGTAATGGCGGCCGGGGCGGGGGACGAGGGCAGCGTCGCGGCAGTTTTTTTTGTTTTCGATTAGTCGCGCGTTGTCTTTCCTTCAGCCAAACGATCTCTTCCCTCGCAAAAGCACCCCCGCAAACAAAAGCCCGTCCGAAACCACCCCCTCCTCCCGGACAACAGGCCACATAACAACAAGCACCCGATAAAAACCGATAAAAACCGATAAAAACCGATAAAAACCGATAAAAAACCTCGCACTCACCTGCCGTCCGGCTGGCGATCCATAGCGCGTGCGAAAACCTCCCCTCCAGCCCTTTGATGCACCGATCGCTGAAGGAGAGGTAAAGGAGGGCGAACAGCACGTAGAGCGCCAGGTAGACCGCGAAGAACATGGCGTAGAAGCGCCCTGTCGGCAGGGACACCATCGAGTGGAAGGGGTCGCGGAAGTAGGCGAGGCCCTTGCTCTGGACGCCAAAGCGCTCGACGCCCGTGGCGAACGAGGAGCGGCCGCCGGCGCCGCCCGCCAGCAGCGACGGGCGGGGGGCGGCGCGGGTGTAGGCGGCGGCGGCGGCGCGCCCGGCGGCGAAGAGGGGCGGCGGCGCGGGGGGCGGGGCGAGCGGCGGGTAGGCGCCGGCGCCGGCGCCGCTGCTGTGGCTGCTGTTGAGGCCGCCGGCGAGGCCGGCGCCGCCGCCGCCGAGTCCGTCGCGGTCGCCGTCGCGGTCGACGCCGGCGCCGCCTCCGGTGGCCGAGCGCAGGGCGGCTCGGACGCGCTCCATTCTATTTCTTTGGTTCGCAGAGAGAGCGGTGGACAGGCGTCGGCACGCGCCCGCGGCTTCAGCTCGGGGAGGGCGGGGAGAGGGGGAGGGCCGCGGCAGCGAGCGCCGACAGCGGCTCGCGAGCGAACGAGCGGCGCCGGCGCGCGCGCTCGCGGCCCGGCGGTTGAGCGGCCGCCGCTCTTCCTTCGATCGCGCCGCCGATCGGGTTCCGCGCGCTGGATGGGGCTGGGCTTTGAAAGAGTGGAAGAATGGGACGCGGGCGGATCGAGAGCGACCGATCGACGTGATCGGCGGGGGCCTTCACGTTGGTGCCCGTTGGTGAAGAGGGGCGTCGTTTGCTCCTGTTTTGGTTTGGCGTCGTCGATGCGCCTGCTCCAGCTCCAGCAGAGCAATGACGGCGAGTGATGCGGGGAGAGAGAGAGAGAAGACGAAAGGATCGTCGTTGTTTTTGTTCCAGGATCAGACCAGCAAGAAGCAGATGCATACGGCGCGGCGACGGCGACGATTTGGGCGGCGCCGCCCGCCGCCGCCGCCGCCGCCCCTGCCGCGCCACGTGCTCACTCCCCCTTGCCCTCGCCGCCGCCGCCGTCCGCCGCCGCGCCCGGCAAGACGGCCAGGTTGGGCGCGTCCCAGCGCGGCACCAGCAGCCAGCGGGCGGGCCCGCCCTCGCCCATGACGTCGCTCAGGGCCCGCCACAGCCTGCGCCCGCGCCGCCGCGCCGCCGCGGCCGCCCCGCCCCACCTTCCTCTGCCTCTGCCGCCGCCGCCGACGCCGTCCCCGCTCGTCCCCCACTGCTGCTGCTGCTGCTGCTGCTGCTGCCGCTGCTGCGCCTTGAGCTCGCCCACGTACGTGGTCCCGCGCGACAAATAGTCCAGCTGCCCGGACAGCAGGACGCCCGTGCCCAGCATCGACGCCAGTGCCAGCGCGAGCAGGTAAAAGGCGGCCAGGAGCGGCGCCGGCGCCGCCGCAAAGGCAGAAAACGCTCCGAGCGACAGGCGCAGCGCCAAAGCCCCGGCGCGCCTGGCGCCCGCCTCGCCCGCGGGCCCGACGGCGGCGGCCCATCCCCGCGCAGGCGGCGGCGGCGGCGGCAGGGCGAGGGCGGGCTGCGGCGGCGGCGGCGGCGGCCACCCCGCGGCGACGCCCCTCGAGCCCAGGCGCGCCTCGTCGCCCCCGGCAAAAACGACGCCCCCCAACGCCCAGCCCCCGCCCCCGCCCGACAGCGCCGCCGCCGCCGCCGCCGCCGCCGCCGCCGCACCCCCGGGCGGCGACAGCGCCGCGGCCACGGCGAGCCGCTCCCTCGCCAGCAGCCGCGTCGTCTGCGCGGCCACGTAGGCGCACGCCCCAAAGACAAACCCCAGGAACAGCAAAAAGGCGCGCAGGTTGCCCCTGCCCACGCAGCCCGCCAGGAAGACGCAGTGGTGGTCCAAGTCGACGACGCAGGCGCCGCACTGGCGGCAGTGCGACGCGCGCGGCGGTTTCGGGAAACGGCAGCGGCCGCACCACGCCCAGCCCGCCCAGGCGCCGCGCGCGTAGTGCCCCTCGCCCGGCAGGCGCCCGGGCGGCGGGCAGCAGAGGCGCACGGCCCCTGGGGCGGCGGAGGCGGCCGCGGCGTAGTGAAAGGCGACGTTGGACGCGAGCCAGAGGGCGAGCAGGGTGTGGAGGCGGAGGCGGGGCGGCGAGTCGGCCGGCGGCGGGAGCGGCGGCGGCGGCCAGGCGCGCCAGCTCAGGGGCAGGGCGCGGGGCGTGTATAGGGCGGGCAGCACAAAGACGACGCCGCCGCAGACGATGGCGGCGACCAGGGCGGCGACCGCGGCGACCGCGGCGTAGCGCAGCGCAAAGGCCGCGGCCGAGAGGGCGGCGGCGCGCGTGCCTCGCCGCGGGCCGCGTCGCCGCCGCTTGCCGTTGGCGTCGTCGTCGTCGTCGTCGTCGTCGTCGTGGGTTTGTTGATTGCCGCCGCCGCCGCCGCCGCCCTCAAAGCCCGGATACCGAGCGGCAGCGCCGCGCGCCTCCCCGCGCGCCCCAGGCGGGTGCGTCGGGCGCAGCGCCGAATCGTTGACGGCGCCGCACCAGCCGCACGCATAGGCGCGCGCGAGGACGAGACGTGAGAGCGGCGGTGGGTTGGGCGGCGTCGTCGTCGTCGTCGTCGGCGCTGCAGGCGCGATCGTCGCCGTCGGCGCGGCGGGGACGAGCGGCACCTGCACCATGACGCCGCACGCCCAGCAGGCGTAGGCCTCGTCGCCGACGGCGGGGGCGCCGCCCTCCTCCACCTCTACCATCCCTCCTGGCGTCTGCGTGCAGTCGCGTGGTTGCGATGGCGCGTGCGCGATGTGCAAAAAGGGAGAGAGTGAGTGATCGTTTGATTCTCTCGCGTCCTCTCCTGTTTCGCCGAAACAGGCGAGGGAGGAGGAGCGGTCGTGGGGGGATGAGTTCGGAGCCGGCGGGCTGACAACCGCGTTGACACAAGGTCTTCAAACACGTTACAGTGGTCGCTCTATCAAGAGGCGGCGGCGTCGCCTCCTGTGTCGTCGGCCGGCGGGGGCACCGTCACGCCGTCGTCCGCCGCCTGCGCCTCGACCGCCGCCGCCTGCACCGCCTGCTCCAGCACCCCCTCCTCCTCCGCCTCGACCCAGGGATAGGGCGCCCCGCCGGCGGCTGGCAGCGCCAGCTGCGGCTGCTGCGCCCCGCCCGGCAAGGCACCGCCCCCGCCGTCGTGCTCGTCGTCGTCGTCCTCGTCGCCGTCGCCGTCGCCGCCGCCGCCGAGCGCCGCCGCCGACGACGCCGCGGCGACCGCGTCGGATTCGCCCAGCGCCGCAAACAGGGCGTTGCTGGCGAGCGCGTCGCACGCGAATTGCGCGAGGCCGACCCACCGGGCGGTCGAGTGGGCGCTGCCCGTGGTGGCCAGCAGGCCCGCGAGAGCGGCGGCGCCCGCCGCGGCCGAGAGCCACGTCAGCGCGCAGCGGAGCGACTGCCGCGACACGGCGGCAAACCAGCGCCGCAGGCGCCGGCGGGCCTGGCCGCCGCCGCGGCCGCGCTCGCGCCGCCGCCTTGCCGCCGCCTGCTGCTGCCGCTGCTGCTGCTGCTGCTGCTTTCCTGCTTGCCGCTGCGCCTGGTCGGCAACCTCCTGCTCGGGCGTCGGGAGCACCAGCAGCGCCGGCGCCGGGCCGAAGGAGGAGGCCCCCGCCCCTCTGCCGCCGCGCCGCGCCGGCGGCTCGGGCGACGGCCCGGCGCCGCCCAGCGCCGCCGCCGCCGCGCGCTGCCGCGCCGCCTGCGCCGCCCGCCACGCTCCCCGGGCGGCGCCGAAGGTTGTCAGCGCCACGGCCACGAGCCACTCGGCGCAGTAGCCCAGCGCCGTCGCGCGCGCCACCGTGGCGAAGTAGCGCGCGACCCGGGCGCCCCGCCCGAGCCCCGCCCCGTAGAAGGACGCCTTGCGGCCGCACGAGTCTCGGAACTCTTTTAGCAGCTTCCACTGCCAGCGCGGCGGCAGCGTCCCGCGGGCGGCGGCCTCGAGCGCGCGTCGCGCCGCCGCCGTGGCGATCTCGCGCGCGGCGTTGGCGCCCGCGCGCCGCGCGATGGGGCCGGGCGAGGGCAGGGGAGGGCGCTCGGGCGGCGGGGGGTGCAGCAGCAGCAGGAGGCCGCCGTCGTTGGGGCCGGCGGCGTGATGCCCCCCGCCGAGACCGCCGCCGAGACCGCCGCCGCCGCCGCCGAACCCGCCGTCGCCGCCGCCGCCGTGCGCGTGCGCCAGCGCGGCCTCCTCTGCCTCGATGCAGTCCCAGAGCCACAGGTTGGCCGACACCAGGCCGACCAGGGCGAGGTTCTTGCCCAGGATGCGCGCGACGTTGGACGGGTGGAGGACCGCGAGCACGGGGCGCACGGGCACGTCGTACGGCTTGTAGAGGAGCCAGTCTTGGCTGACAGGGCCGCCGCCGCCGCTTTTTCCGCCGCCGCCGCCGCCCTCTCCGCCGCCAAAGCCGAGCGGGCAGCCGCCGCCACCGCCGCCGCCGCCGCTTTTGCCCCGGGCGCCGCCGCTTTTGCCGCCGGACGAGCCCGGGGATTGGGATGAAGGAAATGGCCCTGTTTCGGGCTCGAGGGCGCGCTCGAGGCTGTCGGCGCGCGCGGTGAGGGCGCCGAGGGCCGGGGCGACGGCGGCGGCGGCGGCGGCGACGGCGGCGGCCGTGAAGGGGGAGAGGCCGCCGCCGCCGCCGCCGCCGCCGCCGCATCCGCCGCATCCGCCGCCGCCGCCGCCGCCGCCGCCGCCGCGCTGCGCGAGCCAGAGGGACCCGGCAGACGCGGCGGCGGCCGCGGCCAGCGCGGCGCCCTTGAGCGCCAAGGTCGGGGCGGCCGATGCTGCGCCGGAGGGGGAAAACGCGCGGGCGCCGCCGCCGCCGCCGACGCCCGCGCCGACGCCCGCCGCGCGCGCAAACGCGAGCAGCGGCGGCGGCGATGGCGCGGCGGCGGCCCAGGCCCCGCCCCCGCCGCCGCCGCCCGCGCGCCGCGACATCGGCGCGCGCGCGCTCGGGTGCCTGCCGCCTGGATGCGGGAAGTAGTTTGCCCTTTTGGACTGGGGTGCTTGCGAGAGGGGAAGGCGATTTGAAGGAGGGAGGACTCTTTTGCAAAACCCCCCCTTCTTTCTACTGAGACAGAGAGATGGTGTGATGGTGATGGATTGATCTGAAGCCGCGCTTCGTCGCCCGACCTCCTGCCTCTTGCAGGAAGGGGGGGTTGTTGCGCAAAGGTTCCACTCTCCCCCCTCCTCCCCCCCCTCTCCCTCTCCCCTCCTCTTCTCTCAAACGTGCATGCCTTCCCCGCTCGTCTCATCCTCACTCTTCGCGCGCGCGCGTCCAATAACGCCTCACTCTCCCCTCGACGCGAACACGTCACTGTGAGCGCAAGAACACACACTCGCACACACACACACTCCCCCCTCTTCTCTCACACGTCTCCTAGCCGCCTGCAAAAAGAAACGGACACCATGGCGCTGCGCGTCTACGTCGGCAACCTCCCGCCCGAGACGCGCGAGGAGGACCTCGAGGACCTCTTCCACAAGGTGCGCGCGCGCGCGGCGCGGCTGCACCGCCCACCAAGCCGACGCGCGGTCGACCCCTTCGCCAGAAAAAACAAGGCGTCGGCCTCGGGGAGTTCCCGCCGCCGCCGCCGCCGCCCGTTTCGCCGCCGCCGCCGCTCACCCTCTCACCGCCGCCCGCTCCGTCTCCCCCGCCTCCCTCTCCGCGCCCATCAAACAACGTGAAAACCACAGTACGGCCGCATCCGCAACATCAACCTCAAGCGCCCGGCCCGCCCCCCCTACTTTGCCTTTATCGAGTTCGAGGACCCGCGCGACGCCGAGGACGCCGCGCGCGGCCGCGACGGCGCCAGCTTCCTCGGCAGCCGCGTGCGCGCCGAGATCGCGCGCGGCCGCGAGGACGCGCGCGGCGGCGCGGGCGGGGGCGGCGGCGGCGGGCGCGGCGGCGGGGGCCCGCGCTTCCGCGTGCTGCTGCGCGGCGTGCCGCCCGCCGCCTCGTGGCAGACGCTGAAAGACTGGGTCCGGGACAACGGCGGAGGCGCGCGCCCCGCCTACGCCGACGTCCGGCACGACGGCCCCGAGGGCGGCCCCGTGGGCGTGGTCGAGTTCGAGACCAAGGACGAGGCCAAGGACGCCGCCGCGCGCATGGACGGGGGGGACTTTGACGGCGGGCGCGTGCGCGCCGACTACGACGGCGAGTCGACACGCGGCGGCGGCGGCGGCGGCGGCGGCGGCGGCGGCGGCTATGACGGCGGCGGCGGGCGCGGCGGCGGGTACGGCGGCGGGTACGGCGACCGCGGCGGCAAGGACGGGGACCGCTACGGCGGCGGCGGCGGTGGCGGCGGCTACGGGCGCGACCGCCCGCGCGGCGGCGGCGGCTACGGCGACGAGCGCGGCGGCGGCGGCGAGCGCGGCGGCTACCGTGACGGCGGGCGCGAGGGGCGCGGCGGCGGCGGCGGCGGCGGCGGCGGCGGGCGGTACCGCGACGAGCGCGACGAGCCGCCGCGCCGCGCGCGCTCGCGCTCGCGCTCGCCGCGCCGCGGGCGCTCGCCGCCGCCGCGCGGCTCGCCCACGCCGCCGCGCGGGGCCGAGGGGCCGCCCCGCGGCGGCGCGGACGACGGCGGCGCGCCGCCACCGCCCCAGCAGCAGCAGCCGCCGCGCGAGGGCAGCGCGGGCCACGGCGAGGGCGGCGCGCCCGCCGCGCCGACGATTGTCGCCGACCTGGACGGGGGCTACGCCAGCGGCCGCCCTGCCGAGCACCACCACCGCGACGCCAACGGCCGCGACGTCCGCGACGCACGCTCGATGAGCCGGTGAGTTCGTGTGTTTTGTGCCTCTCTTTTTTGTCGCGCCGGTCTTTCCTCGCTCGCGTCTGTTTGCCCGTTTCTCGTTTTAGCGGCGCGTCCGCGCATATTTCCGATTCCGTGTTGGTTTCAGCCGCGCGCGTCCTCCCTCCTCACGCTCGACTTCCCCTCTCATCCGTCGTATTGCCGTCGCGGGTTCGCGGTCTTGCCCCTTGGTCCTCCTGTTTTTCTCGGGTCGCGGGCGCGTTCGCACACACAAAACCAAACGGCGCAAACCTCTAAAGAGAGCGGACGGCGCCCCTTGCGGCAGAGGCGGCGGCGGCCTGAGCAGCTCGATTGCGGCTTCTTCTCCCGCTGCGCAGAAACGCAAAACGCAACAATCGTTGTTTGGTTGGCCCCGGCCCGTGTCATGGAGTCCCCTCTTTTTGCATTCTCCGGACGGCTTCGGCAAGAGACAGAGAGAGGGCCACGTCACCGGAACGCAAAGAAAAAACACAGCACACTCTTTCCCCCCCCGCTCCTTGCGGCGGCGCCCTTTCGCCCGCCCGCTCGCTCTCGCTCGCCCTTTCGGGCGCTCGCCCGTTCTCGCGCAATCTCCTTTCTTCACTCCTGGTATTCTCCCGCAAACATGCATCGGTCCCCCTATTCGCGATCGGGCGCTCATCACTTCTCATCCTCTCTCTCTCCCTTGTCTCTCGGACGGAACGGTGCCCGGCCCCCCCCATGTCGAAAACAAACGCACACGGACACACCCGCCCCCGCCCGCCGGACGACGACGGACGCGGAGCAATCTTCCCTCGAAAACTAAAACTCAATAAAACCGACAGGTCGCCGCCGCGCGAGGAGTGAGGATGAACAAGGCGCACGCGCGCCTGAAAGGCGCGCAACAAGAACCACCACCAACACACGAGCGCAACGATTTCTCTATACATCTCAGTGAGATGTTCTCACGCTTCTCCGCCCCCGTATTAGAAACACGACGATTTAAGCGAGCGAAAATTGAAGTCGCGGATTGCGGGCGCTTTGTCCTTCTTTTTGGTTTTTGTCGGGCGGGGTTAAAGGCGCCTCCCTTCCGCTTGCAATCGTCTTTGTGCAACCGTCACCGCAGCCCCGCTCTGCTGTCAGCGCACGTCCCACACGCGCGCGCGCAGGTGCAGGTACCCGGCCTTCTCGCCGCCGCCGCGCTCGGACGCGGGCGTCGTCGCCGTCGTGTCGGCCGTCTGCGGCCGCCGCGCCGCCGCCGCGCCGCCGCCCCCGCCGCCGTGAATGAATGGTTCGAGCGCCCGTCCGCCCTCCCACGCCGCCGAACCCCCGCCGAAGAAGCCGCGGAAGCCCGTGTCGCAGCCGCGCCCGCAGCATCCCCCGCGCAGGAACGAGCCGGGGGGCAGGCGCAGCTCGCGCCACGCCTCGCCGCCCTCGCCGTTCCCGCCGTCGCCGTCCTCGCCGCCCTCGCCGCCGCGCCGACCGTCAGGCGCCACCCCGCTGCCCCTTCTTGCCGCCAGGGCGCCCGCAAACGCCACCGCCGCCGCGTCCTCGCCGCCGCCCTCGGCAGAGGGGGGGTCGAGCGCGAGGGCGGGCGCCGCCTCGAGGGCCAGGCGCGCGCACCACCACGGGCCCGGCTGCCCGGGGGCGGCGGCGGCCCCGGCAGCCCCGACGCCGCCGCGCCCCTCGTCCTCCCCGCCGTCCTCCTCCTCCTCGTCCGCGTCGGCGCGTCGGCGCTTGCGGGCCCCGCCGGCGGCGGCGGCGCCGCCGCCGCGCCCCTGCGGGGGCGGCGGCTGCGAACCCGACAGCGCCGCGCGCCCGGGCCCGCCGCCGCCGCCGCCCGCGCGCGCGCCGTCGGCGGGCGCGGGCGCGGCGCTCCCGCCCCGCGCGCCGGCGGCCCTGGCCGCCGCCGGGCCCCCGGCCGCCGCCGCCGCCGCCGGGCCGCGCCGCCGCTTGGCCGCCGGCGCCGCCGGCGCCCCCCGCCCGCCGCCCGCCGCCCGAAGAGCCGCCGCCGCGGGGGGCGGCGGCGGAGGGCTGTGCGGCTGGAAGTATAGGACGAGGTTCCACGACCACCCCGCGAAGAAGACGGGCCGGGAGCGCAGCTTGAGCCCGCTGGGGCCGCCGGGGCCGCCGGCAGCGCCGCCGCCGCCGAGGCCCGAGCCGGCCCCAGCCGCCGCCGCCCCCGCCGCTGCCCCCGCCCCGGCCGCCGCTCCCACCGCCGCCGCCGCCGCCGCCGCCCCCGCTCCTGCCGCCGCGCGAAAGGCGGCCTCGACCGCGCGGATGTTCGGGCGCCAATCAATCAGCAGCGAGGGCCCGGACCCGGCGGGCGCGCGGGGCGGGAGGGCGTGGGAGCGCGCAATTGCCCAGACGGCGGCGGACGAGGGGCGGGGGGGCCCGGCGCGGGGGCCGCGGCCGGGGTGCGGCCGCTCGCCAGCCTCCTCCCTCCTGTCCCTGTCCTCGTCCCCCTCCTCCTCCTCGTCGTCGTCGTCGTCGTCGTCCTTGTCGTCGGCGTCGTTGTCGTCGTCGTCCTCGTCGCCGTCCCCCCCGTCGCTGCTGCTGCTGCTGCTCCAGAACGCGCCGTCCCCGTTCGCCGCCGCGCGTCCGGCGGCGCCGCCGCCTTGGCCCTCCTCTCCTCCGTCCTCCTCCTCCTCGGTAATGCCAGAGGCAAACGGCGCGCGCGCGCCGCCGCCGCCGCCGCCGCCGCCCCCCGACCACGGCGGCAGCGGGCGCGCGGCGCCGAGCCAGGCCGCGGGCGCCGAGCGGAGCTGCGACCGCAGCACGGGCGCGGCCGCGGGGTCGCCCAGTCCCGCGGCCAGGGCCGCGACGCGCGCAAACCCGGCGGAGCCGATGGCCTCGCGCAGCCAGGGGACGCGGGGCGCGGCGGTCGCGAGGAGCAGGGGCGGCAGCAGCGGGAGCCGGACGGCCCCGGAGAGCGCGAGCGCGTCGGCCCGGCGCCGCCGCTCGCGCTCTTCGTGGGTCTGCTGCTGCGACGCCGCCGCCGCCGCCGCCGAGGACCGGACCCAGGCGTCCGCAAGGCACAGGGCCGTCGCCTCCCCGCACGCGGTCGCGCCCGCGTCGCACAGAACGTACACCGCGGCCTCCACGGGCAGGGCGCAAAAGGCGGCCCGGCGGCGCCCCTCGCCGCACGTGCGCTCCAGGTCGCCAAAGGCGAGGCGCAGGCGGCGGCGGCAGCGGAGCTCGACGTCGTTGAGGGGGGCGTCGGCGTGGGGCATGGGCGGGGCGAGGCTGCGGCGTGGCGGGGGCGGGAGCGGGGTCAGGTGGGGGCGGCGGGCAAGGGCGGGGGCGGCGGCAGTGGCGGCGGCCGGCAGAGGAGGGGGCGGCGCGCCGCGCGCGTCGGCTCTGGACCCGCCGCCGCCCGAGACCGCGGCCTCGACGCGGCGCCGCTCGTCGCGCGCGAGCTCCAGCGCGAGCGCCACGGTGCGCCAGTCGAGCGCGGGGAGCGGCAGGGAGAGCAGCGCGTCGCGGCAGGCGTCGGCCGCGCCGCGCACGCCCCAGCGGAGCGAGAGCGAGAGGGCGTGCACCAGCAGCCGCTGCCGCGAGAAGGCGGCGTCGCGGCGGCGCGCGCGCTCGGCGCGGCGCTCGAGGCGGTCGCTCGCCGCCGGGCGGGCGCGGGGTGGGCCTGCCCCGCGCTGCTGCTGCTCGTCGGCGTCGGCGTCGGCGTCGTCGTCGTTCTCCTCGTCGTCGTCGCTCAGCTGCGCGGGGCTGCCCGAGCCGCCGCCCTCGCCCGCCGACGCCGGCGTGCCCACCACGGCCGACGCGCCGTCGCCCTCCTCCTCCTCCTTGACGAGCGCCACGGACGGGGACGCCGTCGCCGCCCCCGTCGCCGCCGCCGCGCGGCTTGGCGGCGCCGCCGGCAGCCTCAGGCGCCCCTCGTAGATAAACCCCAGGACCAGGCGCGCCGCCTCGACCTGGCCCGGCTGGACGGTCAGCACGAGCTCGCGCGACGATGATAACGTGGCCGGCCTGGCGCTTGCTTTGGCGGCCTGCGCGCTGCCGCCAATGACGGCCGACGACAGCGCCGAAAAGAGGGCGGCGGTCGCGCGGCGCGCAGCGGGCGCTGGCGCGGGCGCGGCGGTCCCGGCGCCGGCGCCGCCCTTTCCGCTGTTCTCGCCGAGGCGGTCGAGCTCGGCGCGGAAAAAGGGCGAGGCGTTCTCCAGCACCAGCGCGTGGCCGGGCAGGCGCTGCTCCTGCTGGACAGCTGTTGGGGGGAGAGGGGCGGTGGCTGCTTCGGCGGCCGCGCCAAACAGTCTCAGGCGCTTCGACGGCGGCGGCGCCTTCGCGGCCTTGTCGGTGTTTTTGTCCCCAGGTGCAGCGGCGGCGACGGAGGCAGGCGTCACCGCGCGCAGGACGATCGAGCAGTCGGCCAGGTGCTCCGACAGGAAATAGGAGGCGAACGCATGTGTGGTCATTTTGAAACGGGCAGAGCTGTCCAACGTGTTGTTGTTGTGTTCGCTTGTTCTTTCTGTGCACACAGTGTGTATGATGACGCGTGTCTACAACAAAGGAGCCTCGCAACGCCGCCGGTCTCGACGCGCGGACTCGTCAGGGGCTTCGGTTCTGGCGACTTGGAAGGAGAGGCCCACGATTCAACGCGAGAAAAAAAGAGAAGGGGGGGGAAGTGGAGAGAGAGGCAGAACCAAAAAATCCAGCTCCTTCCTCCCAGCCATCAGCCATCAGCCTCTTACCTCTCCGCGAGCAGCCCCAGTCTCGCCACCCCTTCAATCGAGCGCGTCATCGAACCCAAGCTAGCACTAATGGCCCTCTCTGCTCGCTCCGCCGTGAGTTCGATTGGTCGTTCGCTTCCCCCCTGGGCTCCCAAGTGGGGCTCGGCGCGCCGCACAAACTTGCGCGCCGGGCGCTCAGCGATGGCGCGCGGGGACACTTTGCCCGGTCTCCACACGACGCCTTGGCCTGGGCGTCAATCCGGCGCCCAATTCGCCGCCCCAGAGCACCCGGCGGGTGCCGCGCCCCTTCATGTTTCCACGCTTCCCTCACCCGTCTGGCCCCCCACTCCAATCTCATTCTCCCCCACACACAAACGCACCCAACAGGCCCCGCGCGCCGTCGCGCGCCGCGCGTCGCCCCCGGCCGCCCGCGCCGCCGCCGCCGCCGCCGCCCCGCGCCGCCGCCGCGCCGCCGTCGCCGTGCGCGCCGCCGACGCCGGAGCCGACACCAAGCTCGCTGTCGCCTACGTCGAGCCCAAAGACGTGCGCCGCCTGGTCGACGACCGCGGCTACGTGGTCCTCGACGTGCGCATGGCCGAGGAGAACGCCGAGGCCGCAAAGTGGTGGTGGAAGAACCTCCCGCTCTTCGTCACGCTGCGCTCGGGAGACGTGGTCCGCAGCAAGGGCTTCCAGCAGATGTTCGAGAAAGCATTCCCAAACAAGATGTCGCGCGCCATCCTCGTGTGCGACGACTCGCTCGAGCGCTCCGAGCTCATCTGGGAGGAGATCGTCGCCCCTGGGGGGTACACCGCCATCAAGGTGCTGAAAGGGGGCGCAGAGGGCTACTTTGAGTACGAGCCGCTCGACGAGAAGGACCTGCGGCCCAAGTGGCGGTTGGTCGGGCAGACGAGCGGCGTGCGGTACAGCTACGGCGACGGGGACGGCGACGACTCGGCGTAACGAGGGGGGCTTTTTTTTTAGGAAGAAGGAACGGGCGCGTCCGCAGCCAACGTTGGCGAGGGCAAAGGGGGCGACAATCGGCCTAGGGAGAGGGCTTGAGGTGGTCGCGCAGGTTGGGGTGCGTACGCGCTGCACACATAGGTCTAGCGGCTGGTCAGTCGACCATAAGAAAAGAAGGAAAAAAAACCGATAGACTGGAGGGCGCCGGCTCCGGCATCGGCGTCGCCTGTCGTCGCCGCGTCGGCGTCGGCGTCGGCGTCCGAGCGCACGCGCGCGCGCTCGGTCGAGAGGAGAGGGGCGCCGTGCGTGGCGTGGCTCTCGCGACGGCTTGCGGAGGCGTCTGCACCCGAGGTCGCTAGCGATAGCGAGGAGGGGGAGGACACAACCACTTGCGGAGGCAGTATGGCAGGGCGCGCGAGCGACCGACGAGCGAAGAGCCAGGGCGGGGGTGCGGGGCCGCGGCAGCCGTCTCTCTCTCTCTTTCGTCGGCCGCTCGGTCGCTCGGCGCAAGCGACGAAAAGAAGAGGGAGCGGCGGCGGCGGCTTCAACTCCTTTCCAGACCCTCCTTCTTTATCGCCAGCAAGAAGCGGCCTGCGCTCTCTCACACATCAACACTCACAACGATAAACAATCTCCCCCATCCGCTTCCCGCACAAGCGTCACAGCTCTTGGAAAGCAATTTTGTCTCTCGTCGATTGCGTCGCCGCTCGCTCGCTCCTCCTCCCTCCAAAACACAAGAGAGAGAAACGCTCTCTCATCCCTCTCTTGCAATCCGCCTTGTTTGCCCGCTCTCCCCATCCCAGGAGCATCATCAACGAGCCCCTCTCACCCTCGCCGACAAGCATGGCGGCAGCAGCGCACGGCGGCGGCAGCAGCGGCTTTGGCGTCAGCGACCGCAACACCGGCGCCGCCGCCGCTGAGGACGAATGCAGCGGGCGCGTCTACTGCGCGGTCGCGGCGGGCGAGAGCGCCGAGGAGGTGCGGCGCGTGATCGAGCTGTGCGCGCAAGGAGACGAGCAGCGGCGCGCGCAGGCCGTCAACCACAAAGGCGTCGAGGAGTCGCCGCTGCAGGCCGCGCACCGCCAGAGGCGCGGCGACCTGGTCGGCGCGCTGGTCGAGGCCGGCGCCGACGTCGGAGGGATCTTCGACGGCCGTCTGCCCGCCTTGGCTGTCTGCGTCGCGTACGGCCAGGTCGAGAGCGTGCGCGCGCTGCTGCGCAAGGGGCACACCGCCAAAGCAGATGTCAAGTGGGATCCGCGTTCGGGCTCGGGCTTACCCATCAAATCGACCCTTGCCCAATTTTGCCTCGCGCCGACGCCGGTCGACCCCTCCTCCGCCGCGCGTTGCGGCCCGGTGCAGGTCGGCTGCCTCGAGGTCCTGTTGACGGAGGGCGGCGCCGACGCCAACGCGCTGGACTCGGCC
>Ga0105054_10005581_pt1 | contig 18014 bp, 11 predicted proteins | sample BON02_FD_78091 | JGI IMG/M metagenome (GOLD analysis project Ga0105054, IMG submission 78091) | Freshwater microbial communities from Lake Bonney liftoff mats and glacier meltwater in Antarctica - BON-02 (megahit assembly) | ecosystem: Environmental > Aquatic > Freshwater > Ice > Glacier...
AAGGGGAGGGGGTGGGGGGGGGGGGGGGGGGGGGGGGGGGGCGCCTTTTTTTGTAGGGGGAGGGGGAGGCGATCGATCTCGGTACGAGATCAATTGCTCACTCGGCGGCAGAGGGCGGCTGCAGCATCGACTTGATCGTGCGCTGCTTCTTGCCCGCCTTGGGCGCCGCGGCCGCCTCCTTCTTCTTCTTGTCGGCCGGGACCTTGCCGCTGCGCGGGCCGCTGCCGCCCGCCGCGCCCTGGTCGGGCGAGGCGGCGCGCTTGCTGCCCGCAGAGGCAGCGGCAGCAGCACCAGCGGCAGCGACCGCCGCCGCGCCGCCTCCGACGGCGGCTCCTCCTGCCGCCGCCGCTGCCGCCACGGCCGCCGCCGCCGCCACCGACCCTCCTCCTCCTGCCGCTGCCGCCGCCGCGCCGCCGGCCCCTCCCGCCGCGTACGCCGCCTTCATGCGCCCCATGTTGACCTTGCACGCCGCCGTGTGGTCCACGATCGGGAACGGGTAGTCCCGCCCGATGATGCACCCGGCCTGCCGCTGCACGTCCAGCGGCGCCGTCCACGGCTCGTACACGTACTTCTGCGGCATGCGCGCAAGCTCGGGGACAAACCGCCGCACGAACTTCCCCTCGGCGTCGTACTTCTTCGCGAACGTGACGGGCGAGTAGACGCGGTAGTACTGCGAGAAGAAGGCCGAGGCCGAGAGCCACATCCAGTTGGCCGAGTTGACGAAGTGGTCCGCGTCGATGAGGCGCTCCTCGAACACGGCGGCGCCGGCCTCCCAAGACTGGTACAGGTCGCCGCGCGTCAAAAAGCAGGCGACGGCGTGGCGGGCGAGGTGGTGCATCCACCCCCACTCGCGCAGCTGGCGCATGGCCGCGTCGATCCAGGGGAAGCCCGTGCGCCCCTCGCGCCAGGCCGCGAGCTTGGCCGGGTCGGCGTCCCAGTCGATCTGGCGGCACACGAGGTTGCCGCGCATGCTCGAAAAGTTGGGCGTGGCGCTGCCGACGGCGTAGAAAAACTCGCGCCACAGCAGCTGGCCGCGCAGCGAGGTCGGCGGCTTGGTGTGCGTGCCGCCCGCGCGCCGGGCCTTGGCGTAGGCCTCCTGCAGCCGGGCGTGGAACAGGCGCGCGGACAGGCAGCCGAACTTGAGGTAGGGGGACAGCACGGTGGTGGCGGGGCGGTCAAAGGCAGTCGGGTCGGTCGCGGGCTTTTCAAAGGCGAGGACCCAGGCCTCGTCGGCCAGGGCAGCCTCGAAGCGGGCGAGGGCGGCCGTCTCGCCGCCGGGGAAGAGGCCCGAGGCGGGCGCGAGCAGGCGGTCCTCGACGACGTTGTTGGCGCCGTCGCTGGCCGTGTCGCTGCCGGGCATCGTCATGCCGGCTGCTGCCGCGGCGGCGGCGGCGGCCGTGGGCGACGGCGGCAGCGCGAGCAGCGACGACGACGACGGGCCCGCGCCGCCGCCCGCGCCGCCGCCGGCGCCGCCGGCCGCCGTCGTCGCCGCCGCGCCGCCGCCCTCGGCCGTGGGCTCCCTCGGGATGGGAAACCCCGCCTCGCGCAGCGAGCGCGGCGGCCGCCCCTCCTCGAACGACGGCGCCACGCTGTCGTCCACGGGCGGCAGGCGGGCCGGCGGGTCCGGCGCGGGCGGCGGGGGGTCTCCCATAGAGTCCACCAGCCTCTGGAAGGCCTGCATCGTCAGCGGCGGCCTGCTGCCCGGCGCCCGCGCGGCCAGCGCGGCCGGGTCGTAGAGCGTGTGGCTCACGTGCGACGCCACCTCGGCCACGCCCGCCGCCGACGCCGCGGCGGACACGCGCGCGTCGCGCTCGCGCGCGTACGGCTCGCTGTCGGCCTCGAAGCAGAGGCGCGTGCAGCGCCAGCGCTTTAGCGCCGCGGCCACCTCGCGCTCGGGAGGGCCGCGCAGCACGATCAGGCGAGAGCCGCGGGCCCTGAGGCTGGCGTCCAGGTCGCGCAGCGACTCGAGCAGGAAGTTGTACCGGTTGGCGCCGACGCTGGACGTTGTTTTTTTGGATGGTTTGGGTGTGTTTGGTTTTGGGTCGAGTGGTTGGGAGGGTTTGAGAGAGAGAAATGCTGAGGGTGAGCGCGGCGATGCGAAAAAGCGCAGGCCGCTCGAAATCCCCGCAGCGGCGGCGGGCGATCGATCGGCAATCCCCGTCTGCCTCACCGGTATTGGCCGCTCGAGACGAACCACGGGTCCAGCACGTAGATCGGGAACACGTGCGACGCGTCGCGGCACGCGTCGAGGAGCGCGGGGTTGTCGTGCACGCGCAGGCCCTGTTTCGTTTCGAGGGTTTGGGTTTTTAGGAGGGGGGCGGCGGCGCGAGTGAGCCACTCGTTTTCGTTTGTCCGTTTGTCGTCGCTCGTTTCGCTCGAGGTCGACGTCGGCCGCGAAAGAAAAACACAGAAGGAATCGCATTGCCCCGGGCCGGTCCTCTCACCTTGCGGAACCAGACGATCGAGCGCGCCTTGGCCGCCGCCATCGCTTCCGGGTGCCTGAAAGAGGCTAGGAGGGGCAGCTGCCGCGTTGCGGAAAAACGCTCTTTTAGCTCTGGCTCTCCTGTCCTCGACAGCCACAAACGAGAAGCGAGACGCGTCCTTTGCTCAAACGGAACGCGCGAGAGGATGGCGGGCGCGCAATGAACCGGGCCCTGAGGAATGGGATCGGGGTCAAGTAGTAGCAAGGCGCGCAGGGAGGCAGGCGCGCGCGTGCGAGAGGGATTCGACGGGTTGGAAAAGGAGGAACTCTTTGTTCAAACGTGTGGCTCGAGATTTTGCGAGGTGAACGGTTTGGGTGGGGGGCGGTCGTTCCAGGAGGCAGGCAATGTGCGTTTGAATAAGGAGCGGTGGTGTATGGCTAGCCTCTGCTATTGGGTCGCCTCCTCGTTTTAGGCGCACGGGATGGGGACGAGGCGACGCCGGCTGCTGCGCGGCGGCCGTGGGCGCCGCCGACGCCGCCGCGTCGTTTTGCGCTCGGTGCGTTGCAAGTTGCTTCGGGTCGCGGCGCGCAGCAACTAGGCGCTTCTCGGGCTCGGGGCGCACAAACGTCGCCCGCCTGACGAGCGGCGTGTCGCACAGCAGGGCCGACGCGCGACGAGGCGGAGCTTTGTGCGCGCACGGCCGTCGACGAACCGAAGAGCGTCGAGCGCGACGCGGCGCCGTTTCTTTCTTGGGGGTCTCGGTGACGCTTCCATTGGTTCACAGACACGCGATCCGCCACCGATAATACTCCCTGTCCACAGACCTCGGTCCCTCACGCGCGCCGCGTCGATTCGTCAAGAGGAAGAGCGTCCATCTGCTCCTTGTCCTCCTCCCGCTCCTCTTCTCTGTTTTTGAACGCGCGTCCCCACCGATCGGCCGGGCGAGAGTCCCCCTGCCCCCGCCCCGTTTCACACGCCACCATGCCGCTCGCCATCGCTGCCCTCCCGGCCGGGGCGCCGGAAGACGACGCCGGAGACGGCCCGACCCCATCGTCGCGGCCGGCGCGGCCCCCCGACGGCGACGACGACGGCGCGGCCGGCCGCATCGACCACGGCGCCGCCGGCGGGTGGGCCTCCTCGCGCGTCCCCTCGCGCCCCTGCGCCTTTGCCGTCATGAGCCGGCACAAGGAGGCCGCCCGGCGCCGCCTGGGCCCCGGCGCCGCGCTGCTCGACCTGTCCATCGGCTCCTCGGACCTGCGCCCGCACGCCCGCGTGCTCGGCGCGCTGCGCGACGCTCCGCTGGGCGACCCGCAGACGCACAGCTACAGCCTGCGGGCCGCGACCGTGCCTTTTTTGGAGGCCGGGGCGGCGTGGTTCGCGCGGGAGTTCGGCGGCGAGGCGCACGCGCGGACGGCGGCGGCGGCGGCTGCAAGAGCGGGAGCGGGAGCGGGGGCCGCCGCCGCCGCCGCCGCCGCCGCGCCCCCGCCCCGGCCCTCGCCGCCCCCACCGGCCCTCCGCCCGCTCGACCCGCACCGCGAGGCGCTCGCGCTCATCGGCGCGCAGGAGGGGCTCGCGCACCTGCTGCTCGCCGTGTGCGAGCCGGGCGACCGCGTGCTCATGTGCGACGTGTCGTACCCGCCCTACGCCTCGGCCTGCGACGTCGCCTCGGCGGTCCCGCGGCTGTACCGCCTGGCGCCGGGCGGCGGGTGCTGCGGCGGCGGCGGCGGCGGGGGCATAGATGGCGGCGGCGGCGCCGTCGGCCCCCTGCTGCCGGCCCTGGACGAGATCGAGGCGGACCTGGCGGCCGAGGAGGAGGAGGGGGAGGCAGCGGCTGGCGGAGGGCGTGGTCCGCGCGTCCTGTTGGTCAACCTGCCGCACAACCCGACGGGCGCCGTCCCCTCGTACGCCTTTTGGCGCCGCGCGCTCGACCTGTGCGAGCGGCGCGGCCTGCTGCTCGTGAGCGACAATCCGTACGCGGCGCTGGTGTTCCCCCGCGCCGGTGGGAAGGGCGACGCCGACGAGGACGCCAACGAGGGCGACGACAAGGACGCCGCCGCCGCGCGCCCGTCGCCCGAGGCCGCGCGCGCGATGGGGTTCTCAGAGGGGGAGGACCCCTCCTCGCTCCCCGACACCCTCACCGCCCCGGGCGCCCTCGCCTACGCTCTCTACGAGGGCCGCGGGCGCGAAAGCCGCGTCGTCGAGCTGTTTTCGCTCTCGAAATCGCACCTGATGGGCGGCATGCGCCTCGGCCTCGCGCTCGGCTCCTCCGAGGCGGTCGCCGCGCTCGAGGCCGTCAAGGCGCCCATCGACTTCAATCCGTGGCGCGGCCTGCTGCGGGCCGGGGAGGTGGCGCTGCGCTTGCCGGCGGGGGCATCGACGTGGCGCGCCGCGCGGGAGTACGGGCGGCGGGCCGGGGCGCTGTCGCGGGCGCTGGCGCGGGAGGCAGGGTGGGACGTGCGCGGGGGGCCGGCGGGGGGTTCGGCGGGCGGCGGCGACGGCGGCGGCGGCGGCGGCTGCGCGCCCGTGGCGGCCATGTACGTTTGGGCGCGCCTGCCGCGCGGGTGGAGCGCGGCGCGGAGGCGGAGGCGGCGGAGCCAGGACGCCGGGGGCGGCGGCAAACCGAGCGACGAAAAAGACGACGCCGAGACCGGAGGCGAGCGCGGCGGCGACGGCGACGGAAAAACTCGCGACGGCGACGGCGACGACGACGACGACGCCGCGTTCTGCCGCGATCTGGTCGTCGCGACCGGCGTCGCCGTCGCTCCCGGCAGCGGGTTCGGGCCCGGCGGCAGAGGCCACGTGCGGTGGGCCCTGGTCGCGCCCGTGCCCGCGCTCGAGGCCGCCGCCAAGGCCGTCGGCGCGTTTTTCCGGGGCGAGGTTTGACGACGACGACGAGAAAAAAAGAGGCCAGGCGCTCTTCCACAAACGCGACATGTTTCATTTGTGTTGTGTTTCCGTCGTGGGCTTAATCTTGGTCGTAGTCTATTGCCAAAAATCACCACAGCCCAAAGGGCCCCGTGCGCACGGGCGGCGTCTCCGGCTCGACCGTCACGGCCGGCGGAGCCGCGGCCGAGAGCGCCGCCGCGCGCCCGCGGAAGAGGCCGCCGCGAGCAGGCGCCGGAGCCGCCGGAGCCGTCGCCGCCGGAGCGGCGCGAGCCGCGGCCGCCGCCTTCTTCCCGCCGCCGGCGACCCGGTCCCGCGCCGCCCCGCCCAGCCACGCCGCCGCCCTCCCGCCCGCCCGCGCCGCCCCGCGCGCCCCCCGCGCCGCCGCCGCCACGCCACCCGGGTCGCGCGCCCACCACAGCACCGCCGCCACGGGCGCCGCCGTCCACACCAAAAAGGCGCGCGCGGCGCGGCCCCACCGCGGCCGCGTGAGCTCCTCTCGCCGCCACCGCTCGTACCGCCGCCGCTTGTCGCGCACGATCGCCTCTAGACCCTCCTTCAGCAGCAAAGCCCGCAGGAACAGCAGGTCCGAGTGGTCCGGGTTGAAGGCCTCGGCCGTGCCCCAGGCGTACCGGCGCTCGGGCCAGAACACGGGCGCCTCGAGGGCGCCCATCTCGTCGTTGACGTCGTTCGAGGCGACGACCAGAAAGGGCACGACGGGCGGCGGCGGCGAGGCGCCGCGGCCGCCGCCGCCCTCGCCGCCGCCGTCCTCGGCTCCGCCGCCGCCGCCGCCGCCGACGCCGCCGCCCGCCACGGGCAAGCCCGCGCGCGCGAGCGTGTCGCGGTCAAACTCAAACACGTTGATCGCGTAGCCGCCGCCGCCGCCGCCGCCGCCGCCGCTCGACCTGCCTCCGCCGCCGCCGCCGCTTCGCCGGCCCCCGCCCCCCCTGTCCACCCCGCCGCCGCCGCCGCCGCCGCCGCCGCCGCCTTTCTTCGTTTCGGGGCCAAACCCGCGCACCAGCCGCCCGTGCACCTCTTTCCGGAAGCGGCGCGCCTCGCCGATCGTCATCGTGTCGCACTTGCACACGACGGGCACTAAGGGGGCGGCGCGCCCGAGCTCGGCCATGTACCGCAGGTCCGAGGCGCGCAGGCGGTGCGGCGGCAGCGCGTACAGCACGAGGTCGACGCGGGGATCGTCGGCCGCGTCGCCGTCGTCGTCGTCGTCGCCGCCGCCGCCGCCGCCGGAAGACGAGGGCAGCGCGCGGTCGGGCGAGCGCTCGCGCGCCAGCCACGCGGCGTTCTGCGCGCGCACGTAGCGCCGGATCATCGCCGCGTGCGCCGCGCGCCCGCCGTCCCGCCCGGGAGGGAGCTCGAGGTCGCCGTAGCCGGGGGTGTCCTGCACGCGGTAGACCCACACGACGCGGTCGTCCTCGTCGCGCCACGTCACCGTGGTGCACAGCGACTCGGGATCGGCGGCAAACTGGGCCGCCGGCGTCGACGAGCCGTCGTGCACCTGCAGGCGCTCGCCGGGCGTGCTCAGCAGCGTGCGCACGAGGGTGGTCTTGCCCGTGCCGCTGTCGCCCACGATCAGGAGCTTGACGTAGCGGCGGCGCCAGGCCTTGTGCGGGCGGGGGCGGCGCGGGCCGAGCAGCAGCTCTTGCGACTGGCGCAGGGCGAGCGCGGCGGCTACGCCCCTTGCGGCGGCGGCGGCGGCGGCGGCCGATCCGCCGTCGCCGTCGTCGTCGTCGCCGCCGCCGCCGCCGCCGCCGCCGCCGCCGCCGCCGCCGCCGCCTGTGGTGGTGGTGGTGCGGCGGCGCGACGGGGGGAGGGTGCCGAGGCGGTCGCGGCCCTCGTCGCCGTCGCCGTCGCGCTCGCCCGCCGCGCGGGGCGAATCGGCGGGGACGGGGTCTTCTAGAGACGCCATCTTCTCAAATTTTGGCGGCGCTGCCTTTTCAAGCGTTTCCGACCGGCGTCGGCGTCGGCGTCGGCGTCAGCGGCAGCGGCGCCGGCAAGCGGCTGTAGCGGCGAGGGTGCAGCAGCAGAGGCCGTCGGCGACGCGTCGCTGCTGGCGCACTGTCGACTGTGATGCTGCGTGTCGGATCGGTTGGTCGTGGAAGCATGGCGGGAGCATCAGCGTTTCGGAACCGGCGGTTTTGCCCCCCCTCTCTCTCTCTCTCTCTCTCCACGCAGGCCCTGATGCGTGGGCCTCGATCGACGTCCGACGGTTGCGATGTTTTTGTCAATCGGCGCGTGTCCTTACGGGTCCATCGCGCGTTCGAGCGCGCGGCCTCGAAACTCACCTAAAAAAACCCGATGAAAATCGTCGCGCGATGCGGTGCGTGCATGTGCTGAAGCGCGATGGGGTCGTAGCTTGATGTTGATGATACGAGCAGGCCAACAGATTCTGGGGTGAAAGTGAGCGCGCGACGTGTGCCGATTGCGTGCTTGCAGGCAGAAGCGCTCGTTTTCAGCGGCGACGGCGTCCAGCAAGCGCGCGAGCGAGCGTCTTGCGGGACGTCGGCGGCAAGCGCCTTGCCCCCGAGAACAACCGGCACGCTCCCCCGCCCGCAGAGCCCCACATCACACAACAATCGACACGAAGAATCGCGCCGCGTCGGAGCCTCCACCGCAATCTGTGTGCGTGAGCGCGAAAAAGCGACCATCCCGTCCTCCTCTCCGCCACCCCCCCGAAAGCTCCCCGCTCAACGAACGCTCCGTCGCCCCCGGGCCAATCGCGGCCGTGAACCGGCCACATGCAGTGCGCCCGCGTCGGCGTCGGCATGCGGCGCCTGGCTCTCCTGGCGCCCAGGCGGGTGCTCCTCGCGTCACGCCGCGGCGGCATCTGGGCGACCGCGCCTTCCTCATCCGCATCCGCCGAGTGAGTCTCTGCCTTTGTCGTCGGTCCATCCAATCGCGAGTTGCTTGTGTGCGCGCGACAGACAGCACTGGACAAGCCGCCGCGCGCGCGCAGAGGGAGTCACGCAGAGAGAGAGGGAGAGAGCGCGCACCGCCGCCGCCGTCGCGCAGCTGTCTCGGCGCGTCCGACGCCGACGCCGACGCCGACACCGACGCCGACGCGCCCGCTCGTCCTTCTCTCACGCCCGCCCCCTCTACATCACCCCCCCCCCACCAACACCAACAGGGCCCCCACATCCCCGGACGGCAGCGCCAGCGACACCCAACAGCAGCAGCAGCAGCACAAGCCTCCAAGGCCGCCCAAGCAGCCCAAGGCCGGCAAGGGCGGCGGCGGCGGCGGCGGCGGCAACAACCCCAACAAAAGGGGCGGCGGCAACGGCGCCGCCGACTCGGGCTCCTCCGCCGAGGAGATCCGCGCCGTGCGCCTGCAAAAGGCGGCCGACCTGCGCGCGAAAGGGGCCGACCCTTACGCGCCCCGCTTCGACCGCACCCACCTGGCCGCAGGGCTGCACCGGCAGTTTGGCGAGCTGGCGCCCGGCGAGGAGGTCGAGGTCGCGGCGTGGGCAGCGGGCGGCGGCGGCGGCGGCGGCGGCGCGTCCGCGCAGCAGCAGCCCCTGGCGTTCCCGACCACGCCGACCACGCCCGCGGCGGCGGCCGGCGGCGGCGGCGAGACCGCGGAAGAAGCAGCAGCGGCAGCAGAAGCAGCGGCTGCGGCAGCAGCAGCGGCAGCAGCGACGGCTCCCCCCGGCGTCGTGGCCGTGGCCGGGCGCGTGGTCGCCCGGCGGGTGATGGGCAAGCTCGCCTTCCTCTCCCTGCGCGACGACAGCGGGTCGGTGCAGCTCTACGTGGACAAGGCGCGCCTGGACGCCGCCAACGGCGCGTCCGACCCGGAGGCCTTCGCCGCGGTCAAGGCGCTCGTCGACGTCGGCGATATCGTCGGCGCCGTGGGGACGCGCGTGCGCCGCACCGACCGCGGCGAGCTCTCGCTGGTCGCGGACGAGGTGCGCGTGCTCACAAAGTCCCTGCTGCCGCTGCCGGACAAATGGCACGGCCTCGCCGACGTGGAGAAGCGCTACCGGCAGCGGTACGTCGACCTGATCGTCACCGAGCAGGCGCGCCGGACGCTGCGCGCGCGCTCGCGCGTCGTCTCGGCGCTGCGGCGCGCGCTCGAGGCGCGCGGCTTTCTCGAGGTGGAGACGCCCGTGCTCGAGTCGGTCGCCGGCGGCGCCGACGCCCGCCCCTTTGCGACCTACCACAACGCCCTGGCGCGCCCCCTGACCCTGCGCATCGCCACGGAGCTGCACCTCAAGCGCCTGGTCGTCGGAGGGTTTGAGCGCGTGTTTGAGCTCGGGCGCGTCTTTCGGAACGAGGGCGTCTCGACGCGACACAATCCCGAGTTCACGTCCGTTGAGGTTTACCAGGCGTACGCCGACTACGAGGACATGATGGAGCTGGCGGAGCACCTGGTGCGCGAGAGCGCGCTGGCGGTGCGGGCGGGCGAGGCGCCGGAGGCGGGGGCGGGAGCGGGAGGAGGAGGGGGAGGACGAGGGGGAGGAGGACGAGGAGGAGGAGGCGAGGCCGCGGCGGCCGCCGCCGCCGTCGAGGGCGAGGCGGCCGGCGCCGATGCCGCCGCCGGCGCCGCCGATCCCGCCCCCCTTCCCGCGGGCGTGGTCGACTACCAGGGCGTGCGCATCGACCTGTCCCGCCCTTTCCGGCGCGCCACCATGGCCGAGCTCGTGCGCGACGCGACGGGGATTGACTTTCTCGCCGCGTTTGGCGGCGGCGGCGGCGCGGCCGGCGCCGGCGACGTCGACGGCGCACGCGCCGCCGCGCTCGAGGCGCTCGCCCGCGTCGCCGCATCCCCAGACGCCGACGAGGGCCGCAGGGCGTCCGCGCGCAAGGGGGCGCGCAAGGTCCGCGCGTGCGCGTCCGTCGGGCGCGTGCTGAACGAGATGTTTGAGGCGACCGCGGAATCCTCGCTGATCCAGCCGACCTTTGTGCTCGAGCACCCCATCGACGTGTCCCCGCTGGCCAAGCCGCACCGGTCCAAGCCCGGCGTCGCGGAGCGCTTCGAGCTGTTCGTCGCGGGCAGGGAGCTGGCTAACGCCTTCTCCGAGCTGACCGACCCGGTCGACCAGCGCGCCCGTCTCGAGGCACAGGTGGCCGCGCACAGGGCGGCGGCGGCGCGCGGCGCCTCGGCGGCGGCGGCGGCGGCGGCGGCGGCGGCGGCGGCCGCGCAGAACGGCGCCGAGGCCGGTGCGCCGTCGGCGCCTAATGCCGGCGGCGCCGACGACGACGACCGCGAGGCGGCCGAGTACGAGGTGGCCGTCGACGAGGACTTTCTGCACGCGCTCGAGCACGGCCTGCCGCCCTGCGGGGGGTTGGGCGTCGGCGTCGACCGGCTCGTGATGCTGCTGACGGACGCGGCGTCGATCCGCGACGTGATCGCGTTCCCGGCGATGCGGCCGCTGACCGGCGGCGGCGGCGGCGGCGGGGGCGGGGCGGCGGCGGGCAAGTGAGCGCGGGCGGGGGAAAGATTGGGCGAGGCCCCCCGGGAGTTTGGGCGGTGGCGGCTGCGGGCGGCGCGGCGGGGACCACCGCTCGACTCGCTGACCGAGGCGGTCACGTCTCCGTGGGCCTGTCGCCCGACGGCCTGGCCCTGGCCGTGGGCACGACCACCTTCGAGCCGCTGGACGGCGGCGGCGGCCTCCTCGGGCCGGAGCAAGGTGCTGGAGAGCGTGGCCGTCGCCCGCACCTACAGCCGCGCCTCGTCGAGCGCCGCAGGGCAGCAGCAGCAGTTTGCGCCGCGCTGCCGCTTCGGCGACCTCCTGCCGCCGGAGAGCGACTGGGCGACCGACCTGGCACAACGCGGGGCGCGTGCAGGCGGTCAAGCTGGCGCCGATCCTCGGGCAGGCGCCCCGGCGGCGCGGCGCGGCCAGGCCGGTCGTCGGTTACCGCCTCTTCGCGGGCGTCCTGGGCGCGCCCGCCGAGGTGTACGACTTTAACGCCAGGAGCGGGGCGCCCTGCCCGAGCGGTCCCGTGCAGCGGCTCGGGTGGCCGCGGGGCGTGCCCGGCGCGCCCGACGCGTTTGGCGACCTCGCCGGCGCGGCCATGGCGGACGATGGGCGGACGGCGGCGGTGGGGTCGGCGTTCGCGGCCGAGGCGTCGCAGCCGCGGGAGGCCGGGGCGGCCTATTACTACGGGTTGGTGCCGCTGCCGACCAGGCTTTGATGGTGCGGGGGGGTGGCTGGGTACTTGGTTCGGGGGCAGGAGGGCGCTTGGGAGCGAGGTTATAATCTTTTTTTTGTTTTGTTCTTCATTTGCTCGGGCGCCCGCGTCGCCGCCGTCGTCAAGAGACGACAATACCTCCTTACTTCGATTTCTTTTTCGACGGACATATAGCAACTCAACATACGTCCCTAATGACGCGTGAGATGCCGATCAGCTCGACTTATGGATGGACTCGAAGAGACCCGCTGCAGGACGTCCCCGCCCCCCCCCCTCACTGCCGCTTCGTCCCACCCTCGGGGCGCCGGCTACCCGGCGCGGCGCGGCGGAGAGAGGCGTTCCCGCCTTTGCCGGTTCCTCCCCCCCGCCTCCCATCTAAAGCATCGCCTCCCCCCCTCCACCACCACTCCCTCTGCCGAACCGCACCGCAACCATCCGGTGTTTCACTCCAACCTCCGCCGTCACCCGAGAGCCCGCGCGCGCGCCGCGCTCCCCCCCCCCTTGTTCTTTGTGGCGGAAAGCATCAAACAACCCCAACCCGCGAGAAATGGTCGAGGCCGAAAAGGTGGCCGAGGCCAAGGTCGTCGAGGATGACGTCGGCGACATCAACGACGGCGGCGGCGAGGACCGCACGGGCAATAAGGCGCCGTTCACGGCGTTCTCGTCGGGCCTGACGTCTGCGGGTGAGTGGAGGCAGAGAGAGAGAGAGGAAGAGGAAGAGGAGTTTTTATTCCCCTAGCCGAGGTCCTTCCCTTCCCTCCCCGCGGCGCTTCGCGCGCGCCCGCGCGCGGCGATGATGGGCTCCAGCGTCCGGGCGCTCCCGGCCGGGCGTGTTCAAGGCGCGGCGCCGCGGCACGAGCGATGAGAGCTTCGCTTGGGGTTTGTTTATGTCTCTTGTCACTCCCCCTTCTCCCCCGTGCGCCCTCCCCCCTTCCTCCCGCGCCCTCCCCGCCGCTCCCTCCCTCCTCTCCCCGCTGCTCCCCCCTTGCCCTTGAAACTTCCCGCCCTGGCCGGCCCGCACGCACATGGGCGCGGCGGCGCGTTCTTTGCCTCGGGCGCGCGGCCAGGTCTCACATTGTCTCCGGCCCGGCCGCCCGCCGCCCGGCCGCGACCCGCAACTGCGACGGGCCGCCGCCGCCGCCGCCCGGACCGCCGCCGCCGCGAGCCGCGGCGAGTCGGGGTCGCGCCTTTCGGAACCCTCTCACTACCATTTTTTTTGGTTTCCTCGGCCTCGTCATCTTACGCGCGACCGCCCCCCCCCCCCCCCCCCCCCTCCCCCCCCCCCCCCCCCCCCCCCCCCCCCCCTTATACCCTCCCCGGTCCAACAACCGCAGAGGCCGATGAGCTCCGCGCCAAGTGGGGCAAGAACGAGCTCGAGGAGAAGTCGACGCCCAAGTGGCTCGTGTTCCTGCAGATTGTGAGTTTTTCGGCGCGGGCGTTTGCGCCCCCCCTTTTTTTCCTCTCGGGCGGGGGGGGGGGCTGGCGCGCGCGCCTCTCGCCTCGTCGCCTCGCTGGCGCTGGCGCTGGCGTCCGGGGCCGCGCGCGCGCGCGCCCGTCCGTGCCCCGCGCAACCGGCCGGCCGTGCGCGAAGCGATCCACCCTGGAAAGGCGGCGCGCCAAATCGCGACCAAAACTGACACACCTCTCTCTCCCTGCCGCTCGCCGAATGAAACCCCCCGGAAACGCGTCAAAAACAAAAACTAAAAAACTAAAAAAATTCACAGCTCTACCAGCCCATGCCGCTGATGATCTGGGTGTGCATCATCATCGAGATGGGCATCCAGAACTGGCTCGACGCGGGCATCCTGCTCATCATCCAGATGGTCAACGCCACGCTCGGGTGGTACGAGACGGTCAAGGCGGCCGACGCCGTCGCCGCGCTGAAGGCGTCGCTGAAGCCCGTCGGTGAGAGGAGGGAAAAACATTTGGGCAACGAAAAAGGGTTTTTTGTTCCTCTTCGTTTCTGTCGTCTGAGGGCTGTGTCCGCGGCCCGTTCCTTGCCCTGCGCCAGCGTTTACTCACACACGTCACCCCCCTCTTTGCACGCGCGCCGCACATCCAATCGCCCCCACAAAACAACAAAACAAACAACGAAAAAACAAAACAAAAAAACAACCCGTCCCAACAACACAGCGACCGTCAAGCGCGACGGCGTGTGGGCTAACACCGACGCGGGCCTGCTGGTGCCGGGCGACCTGGTGCTGCTGGGCAGCGGCAGCAACGTGCCCGCCGACTGCATCGTCAACCACGGCACGATCGACGTGGACCAGAGCGGGCTGACGGGCGAGTCGCTGCCGGCTACCATGTTCCGCGGCGACAGCGCAAAGATGGGCAGCACGGTGGTCAAGGGCGAGGTCGAGGCGACGGTCGAGTCGACAGGTGAGGGAGCGCGCTTCGCCTTTTTTTTTCGCGTTTTGTTCGCGTTTTTTTCTGTTTTTTTTTTCTCTTTGCTTTTCTGATCGTCATGTTTCTTCCGCCTGCCTCTTTGCCTTGTCTGTTCCTCGTTCTCTTCCCCTTCACCCCTCGCCTCTTTGGCCGCGATCGCGACGCCCTCTCACGCACAAAAAACGACCCCCCCCCAAAAAAACACGACGAAACGCACGCCCGACACAAAAAAAACAAAACCCAAATCACACAGGCGGCAACACCTTCTTCGGCAAGACGGCGTCGCTGCTCCAGTCGGTCGACGGCATGGGCCACCTCCAGCTCATCCTCATGCGCATCGTCCTCGTGCTCGTCGTCATGTCCATCCTCGTGTCGGTCAGCCTGCTGATCTACCTCTGCGTCAACGTGCCGCCGGTGCGTTCCTTGCTTCTTGTCCTAGTTTTTTTGCTTCGCGCGTCTCCGTCCTTTGTTGCGCGCTTTCTTTTCGCCTGCGCGCCCGCCCCCTTTTCTCGATGTGCGCTCCGACACGCTCACCCCGCCGAAAATATACGCACGCCCTGCCCCCCACCCCTCCTCCAACACACACAACACACACCCAACCGACACACGCACACACAAAACACAATCACAAACGCAGGCCCCCTTCGGGCGCGAGAACTTCAAGGAGGCGCTCACGTTCGTGGTCGTCGTGCTCGTCGCCTCGATCCCCATCGCCATCGAGATCGTGTGCACGGCCACGCTGGCGCTGGGCTCGCGGCAGCTGTCGGCCGAGGGCGCCATCGTCACGCGCCTGGGGTCGATCGAGGAGATGGCCGGCATGAACATGCTCTGCTCCGTGAGTTTACCCTGCATGGCGTTGGGTGTCTTGCCGCCGCCGCCGTCGCTGCCGTTTTGTGTGTCTCTCTCGGCTCGAGCGCATTTGTGCGCGCCAGAGCGGCGCGCGATTAATGAGAGCGCGGCCGCCCCATAAACCCCTCGGGTTTCCCGCGACACCGTCACGCAGCGCACGTCCACTGCTGTGCCCCGACGACCAACAACCAACAACGACAACACACGGCCCTGTATGCTGACGCCCCCCCCCACGCACCAACCCCCCAAACGGCCGACCGACCGACCCGAACCGAACAAAAACCAAAACAACGCCACGCCAAAAAAAAAAACAGGACAAGACCGGCACCCTCACGCTCAACAAGATGGTCATCCAGGAGGACTGCCCCGTCTACACGCCCGGCATGGACCAGCGCGAGGTGCTGCGCATGGCCGCGCTGGCCGCGCGCTGGCGCGAGCCGCCGCGCGACGCGCTCGACACGCTCGTGCTCACGCAGGCGGACCTGCCCTCGCTGTGCGTTCTTACTTTTCTTCTTTTGCTTTTTCTGTTTCGATTCCTTTTCGTGCTTCTCGCGATGTATCCCGGCGCCGACAGCGGGGTTTGCGGACAAGGGGAGGCGCGGCGGCACAGGACGAGAGCAAACCAGCCGGCTCCGCTGCGCTCCCGGCGAGCGGGGTGAAACCGCATTTACGCAAACATCATCCCCCGTCAAAACAGACGACCACCACCGAAAACAAACAACTAATTACACAAAATCAATCCAAACACCACCCAACAACCAATCGACACAACAACGAACAACAGCGACCACTTCGAGCAGGTCGAGTTCGTGCCGTTCGACCCGACCGTCAAGCGCACAGAGGGCACAATCCGCGACTCGACGACGGGCCGCACGTTCAAGTGCACGAAAGGCGCGCCCAACGTGCTGGCCAAGCTCATCGAGATCGACAGGGATGAGGTGCAGAAGCGCGTCGACTGGAAGGTGAGCAGAGAGACGAGAGCGATTTGCGCTTCTGTTGTTTGCCGCCCCGCAAAAAGAGCCGCAAGAAGGGAAGAGACGCCGCGCGCCGCCGTTTTTCTCCGTCGGTCTCCCACATCAGCTAAACCAAGGCTCAAGACACCGCTCTCTAATTCCTCCGCCCCGACACTCACAACAACCTCAACCAACCCAAAACCGACAACGCAAAAAAAATAAAAAAACAGGTGACCGACCTCGCCCGCCGCGGCATCCGCTCGCTGGCCGTGGCGCGCACCAACGACGACGGCAAGTGGCAGATGCTCGGCATCCTCACCTTTCTGGACCCGCCGCGCCCGGACACCAAGATCACGCTCGAGCGCGCCATGGAAGCCGGCGTCGACGTCAAGGTGAGAGGACAAATACAGAGAGAGATGGATAGAGCAAAGGGGAGCGCTTTGTCCGTGCCGATCGCCTCGCTCGGAAAAGGGGACGCCGCATATATGCTTTGCCGGGAACAAACGAATGTCTCTGGCCAACACCACTACCCCAATCCCACCAAACAAGCTCCCAAACCCCCCTAAAACAACCGCGCAGATGATCACCGGAGACCACGCCATCATCGCCAAGGAGACCGCGCGCCAGCTCGGCCTCGGCACCAACATCCCCGACGCCACGGGCCTCCCTACCCTGGGCGAGGTAAGGGAGAAACTTTTTTTGTTGGTTTGCTCTTCCCCTGTATGTGGATCTTTTGCTCGCGCGCGAGGCGCGTGCTGACGACGCATCGGCGGGCGGCGATCGTCCTCCGCCCCCGAAAAGCAGACAGCTCCCGACGAAACAACCAAACTCACCCGTACCCGCCGCCGCCCCCCAAAACAAAAACAAAAAAACGCCGCCCCCCCCGCCACACCCAACCGCCCAACTTCAAAAACACACACAGGACGGCAAGATCCCCAAGGACCTCGGCGCCAAGTACGGCCGCATGATCATGGAGGCCGACGGCTTCGCCGGCGTCTTCCCCGAGCACAAGTACCTGATCGTCGAGGCGCTCCGCCAGGAGGGCTTTGCGTGCGGCATGACGGGCGACGGCGTCAACGACGCGCCCGCGCTCAAGCGCGCCGACGTGGGCATCGCGGTGCAGGGGTGGGTTGTTGTTGTATTTTGCTCTTTGTTTGTGCTTGCGTTGTATGGGTTTTTGCGGTTTTGCGTCGTTGTCTGGTCGCGTGGTGGTTTTGGGGGGGCGCGGGCGCGAGGGGGGCGGGCAGGGAGGGCTTTTCTGGCGGCCGCGAGAGAGAGCGAGGGGTTGGCGGCGGCGGCTCTCCCGGGCGCCCTGTCGCTCCCTTCTCAACACGCGACCTCCCCCGGACGCGCGCTCTCGCCCTGTCCCAGCACCCACAAGAATACAACGGCTCACGACCACACCCCAACCGCAAACCGACCTCCCAACCAACGAAAACAACCTCCCCCCCCCCAAAAAAAACGCGACAACAAAAACAGCGCGACCGACGCCGCGCGCGCCGCCGCCGACATGGTCCTGACGCAGCCGGGCCTGTCCGTCATCGTCACGGCCATCCAGGTGTCGCGCTCGATCTTCCAGCGCATGAAGAACTTCATCAACTACCGCATCGCGTGCACCCTCCAGCTCCTGTGGTCCGTCTCTTCTTTCTTTCGGCTTTGTTTGTTTGTTTCGCTCCCGTCCGCCGTCCGTTGCCCGAGCCCGCGCGCGCGCGCGCGGCCCCCCCCCCGGACACACGAACGCGAAAACACGCAACCTCAACCCCCCCCCGCCCCCCCCCCCTTCCCCGTCGACGCACCCGCCCGAAACAAAACAAAACAACAGGTTCTTCTTCTTCGCCGTGCTGTTCATCCACCCGGGCGCCTACCCCAGCCGCTTCGAGGAGATGGAAGAGTCGGCCGAGATTGCCAGCGCGCGCGGCCTGCGCGACAGCGAGGCGATCGTGTCCTACTACTTCAAGATGCCCGTGCTCATGCTCATGCTCATCACGGTGCGTTGGGCTGGCGACAACAACACGGGGGGGACGTTTGCGGCGGCGCGCGCGCGCGCGCTGCCAAAAAGGAGAAGAATAAGCCGACGTCGTTTGTGCGCTCACCCCCATTCCCCCCGCCATTTGCCCCCCCCCACAAAAAAAAAAACCTCGACCGCCAAACCAAAAAAAAAAAAAAACCCCCCCCCACCCACCCCCCCCCACCACCCACCCCCCCCCACCCCCCACCCACCACCCACCACCCTCCACCCACCATCCACCATCCACCATCCACCATCCATCTCAGAAGGTGAATTTGGGGGCATTTCCCCTAGAGGGCCCACCATCCAGGTTCATTTTACAATCGTAGGCTCCTGAATGGCAATAGCTTATGAGATGAATGACAATAG
>Ga0105054_10005583_pt1 | contig 18007 bp, 21 predicted proteins | sample BON02_FD_78091 | JGI IMG/M metagenome (GOLD analysis project Ga0105054, IMG submission 78091) | Freshwater microbial communities from Lake Bonney liftoff mats and glacier meltwater in Antarctica - BON-02 (megahit assembly) | ecosystem: Environmental > Aquatic > Freshwater > Ice > Glacier...
ATTACAATTGACCCGGCGCGCGACACGCCCGCAGAAATGGCGCGGTTTACGTCATATATGCACCCGCGCATGGTGGGGTTAACGGGCACCCAAGCTGAGATTGATGACGTGACCCGCGCCTATCGGGCCTATGCCGCCAAGCAAGGGGGCGACGCGGAAGACTACCTTATGGACCATTCAATATTTACCTATTTGATGGACCCGAATGAGGGGCTTTTGCAGGTATTTGGCCGGGCTGAACGCGCCGCGGATATTGCGGAAACGACAGCCTGTTATGCGGCGGTGCTGGGCGAATAGTTTTGATTTTGGGTAACGCGTAGGCCCCGGATCAGGTTTGGGCGGCGCGGGAAATGTCGCGGTGCTTAGCCCCGGTCAAGTGCTGCGCGTAAATCGCGCAATATGGGTAGGATTGCGCGGATACGGTCATGGCCCAATTGCGCGACCACATTGTCAAACACCGGTGCAATCGCTACAGCCGCCCTATCGCGCGCGGCATGGCCATTGGCTGAAAGACTGACGCGTTTTTTGCGGGCATCATCCCAATCAGGCCGAATATGGACATAGCCCGCCGCCTCAAGCTTGCCCAAGGTATTGGTCATGGCGGCCTTGGTGACATGGAAAATACGCGCAAGCTGGGCGGGGGTTTTTTCGCCGCCAAGCCGGGCAAAATGGTTGAGCACGGTGAAATGCGAAACCTCCATGCCAGCGGGCAAAGCGCGGGCTAATTGCGCGCGCGCAAGCTGGTCGGCCATGGTGATTTCGCTGAACAAGGCTATGGCCAGCGGGTCGTTGACGGGTGCTTCACTCATAATGGTGCCTCGCTTGGCAGATCAAATGGGCGATCATGGCGCAGAGACGGAATGCGACTGCGCGCTTCGTCTACATGCTTAAGGTCGATCTCGGCAAAAGTCACGCCTTCAGTCTCGTCCGCTTCGGCAATGATGTTGCCCCAGGGGGACACAACCAGCGAATGCCCATAGGTTTTGCGCCCAACATGCTGGCCGCATTGGGCTGGCGCGATGATGAACGCACCCGTTTCAATAGCACGGGCGCGCAGCAAGCTATGCCAATGGGCCTGCCCGGTTGGCACTGTAAAGGCTGACGGCACAGTGATGATTTGCGCGCCAGCCTGCGCCAAGGCCCGATACAGCGCGGCAAAGCGCATATCATAACAAATTGTTAGGCCGATTTTACCAAGCGTGGTATTGGCCAAAACCGCGCGGTTGCCGGGGCGAAAGCCCGCACTTTCACGGTAGGTTTCCCCGTTTGGTAAATTGACATCAAACATATGAATTTTGTCATAGCGCGCCACAACCACGCCCTGTGGGCTGATGAGGCAGGAGCGATTGACGAAACGATCGTCATCTGGCGTATCCCCGAGCAGGGCGAGCGAGCCGATGAGCAGCCAAATGTTGAGCGCTTTCGCTTCGGCAATCAGGGCTGTTAGGGTTGCATCATCACCCTCATGGCGCAGCACGGCGCGTTGGTGGCTGCGCGATGTGGCGACGATATTTGTCACTTCGGGTGTTGCAACAAACTGTGCACCACCCACCGCCGCATTGCGGATATGGTTTAGGATGATCGGTAGATTAGCGGCCGGATCATCGCCCGAGTTTAGCTGAACAAGCCCAACCCGGAACGACATCAGGCGGCGATCAACTTGTCGAGCTTGCCTGCGGATTCCAGCGCGTAAAGATCATCGCAGCCACCGATATGCTGCCCATTGATAAAAATTTGCGGCACTGTGCGCCCGCCATTTGACCGCGCCAGCATTTCACTACGCTTGGCGGGGTCGCGTGCGACATCGGTTTCCTCAAATGACAGGCCTTTTTTGCTAAGTATGCGCTTAGCCGCGTGGCAATAACCACACGTTGGAGAGGTATAGATTTCGATTTTAGGCATAATTTCACCACGGTTGCTTGACGCTAATATAGTCATTCAATCGGGCGGTGCAACGCGTGCCAGCACAAGCACGTTCACAGCTGCGGCACCGGCGGCAAAACACGCCTCGGTTGCGGCAGCAAGTGTGGCACCGGTGGTAAGAACATCATCAACCAACACTATGTTTTTGCCCTTGATCAGCGCCCTATGCTTTGGATTAACAGCGATTTTGCCACGCAGGTTTTCACGCCGGGCGGCGCGGCCTAACCCATCTTGGCTGGGAGTGGGCTGAGGGCGGATGAGCAGGTTGAACACCGCTTGGGTTTTTGGGGTTGTGGCGATATTGCGGACAAGTTCGGCGGATTGGTTGTAACGCCGTTTCATTAAGCGCCGCCAATGCAGGGGGATGGGGGCAATCAGGCCAGCCTCGGCCAGTAAATGCGCGCCGCTGCGGGCCATCCAAGCGGCCAATTGCGGGGCCATGTCCACGCGGTCGCCATGTTTGAACGCGAGCGCCATGCGCCGCCCCGTGCCGGTATAGGCCAAAACCGCCGCCCCACGGCCCCAAGGTTGCGGGTAGCGGCGGCATTCTTCGCAGATTTCGGCGCTATGCGCGCCACCGGATATGGGCTGGCCGCAGGTATCGCAGCACCCGCCCGACAGAAAATGCGCTTCGATGAAGCAGGCGCCACATAAGCCGCGACCAAGGACTGCGTCATCGCCGCATGCCATGCAGCGGGGTTGGTAGATGAAGTTGAGCAAAAGGCTGGCCAAGGGCTTCAAACCCGCTGCTGCGCGCGTTATGGGTAGAAAAACGCTGGAACCGCTCATGCCATCACCGCTTCCCACTTTGTTTGACACGGGGCTTTTAGCCCAGCGCCGCAGCCGCGCGGCCCATGGTTTTGCGCAGGCTGATTTTTTGCACCGCGAAATTGCGGCTGAAATTCAAGAAAGGCTGGAAGAGGTTAATAAATCCTTTCAGTCGCGGGCGATTATTGGCTGGCAGGCGGGTTTATGGGGCGAAATTATGGGCGGCACCGGGCTGGCCGTGCCTGATGCTGATGTGCTGGGTGTTGAAACGGGTGCGCATGATTTGGTTATTCATGCGCTGGGCCTGCATTGGGCGAATGACCCGGTTGGCCAATTGGTGCAATGCCGCCGTGCGCTGCGCCCCGATGGTCTGATGATTGCGGCGCTGTTTGGCGGCCAAACCTTGCATGAACTGCGCGTCGCTTTGGCTGAGGCTGAAATTGAGCTGAGCGGTGGGCTTTCGCCGCGCATCGCCCCTATGGGCGAGTTGCGCGATTTGGGGGCCTTGTTGCAGCGTGCTGGGTTTGCGCTGCCGGTGGCCGATTTGCGGCGGTTTGATGTGACGTATAAAACCCCCATGCACTTAATGGCCGAGTTGCGGGCCATGGGCGAAACCAATGTGATGGCCGCAAGGTCACGCAAACCGATGCGCCGGGCATTGCTGGCCCGCGCATGTGAGATATATGCGCAGCATTTTCCAGCCAAGGGCGGCGGGGTGCGGGCCACGTTTGAGGTGGCCTTTTTAACCGGGTGGGCCCCACATGACAGCCAGCAAAAACCACTGCGCCCCGGTTCAGCTGCCGCAAGCTTGGCGGATGCGTTGGGCACGGTTGAACAATCGGCTGGCGAAAAGCCCGGCAAATAGCCACAAGGCGGCGATAATCATTGACCATTGGCGGGCAAGCACTAGGTTCCTTGCCAGTTAGAAGGATCCTAAAATGCAAACCTCACGCCCTGAACATGCCGCCGCCGATCACCCAAAAGTGGCATCGCGCCGTGTTGGGATTATTTTGGCCAATTTGGGCACACCTGAAGGCACCAGCTATTGGCCGATGCGCCGGTATTTGAACGAATTCCTGTCGGATCGGCGGGTCATCGACTATCCGCCATGGAAATGGCAGCCGCTATTGCAGCTTATTATTCTAACAAGCCGACCGTTTCGGTCGGGCAAAAACTATGCGTCGATCTGGAATAACGACAAGAATGAATCACCGCTGATGACCATTACGCGTGATCAGACAGCGAAGTTTGCCACAGTGGCCAAGGCTGCGTTTGGTGATGGTGTGATGGTGGATTTTGCCATGCGGTATGGAAAGCCGAGCATTGAAAGCGTTGTGACGCGGATGCAGGCCGAGGGCTGCGACCGGATATTATTCTTCCCGCTTTACCCGCAATATGCCGCACCAACCACGGCCACGGCGAATGACCAAATGTTCCGCGCGCTAATGAAAATGAACTGGCAGCCTGCACTGCGCACTGTGCCGGCCTATCTTGAGGATGACACCTATTTGGATGCGCTGGCGGCATCTGTAACAGAAGCCTATGCCGCGTTGCCAAACCGCCCAAAACGCTTGGTGATATCTTATCACGGCGTGCCCGAGCGCTATTTGCTAGAGGGTGACCCTTATCATTGCCAATGCCAAAAAACCACGCGCCTACTGGCGGAACGGTTGGGTTGGGATAGGGCTGAGATGATTACCAGCTTTCAATCCAAATTCGGCCCCGAAAAATGGGTTGGACCGGCAACGGTGGAATTGGTGGCTGATTTGGCAAAGCAGGGGATTGACGATATTGCCGTGATTTCACCGGCGTTTTCAGCTGATTGCATTGAAACGCTTGAGGAAATTCAGGGCGAAATTGCCGAAGCGTTTGAGCATGCAGGCGGCAAGAAATTCACCTATATCCCCTGTCTCAATGATCGTGATGATCATATTGACGCGCTGTTTGGGATTGCCAAGCGCGAATTGCAGGGGTGGATTTGATGTTGAAGCTAGGTATCGCTGTAGCCCTGATCGCGGGCGCGGGCTTTTTCTTTCCGCAAATTTATGAGGGGACAGGCAGCAGTTGCGCCGCACTTGAGGCAAAATTGTTTCGGGATGTTGCCGGAGAAGATGCCAATGCCGTGATGGTTGTGCAGATGATCGCGGGCCGGTCTGACGGCGCGGTTGGTCGCCGCATTGTGGCCGAACAATATCCGAACCTGCCACGCGGCATCGGCTGTGTGGTCGGTTATTTTGACCTGAACCCAAGTGAAATTGAGCTTTGATGCAAAAAAGCCCCGGTCAACCGACCGGGGCTTTTTCGTTTCAAGTTGCGATGGCTTACTCCGCGCGGATGTAGCGCTGCAGGAAGGCCCGCACAACGCCAGAACTTTCACCCGAATATTGGGTAATCGCGAACAGGTAACGACCGGCTTGCAACTCCATAGCCAACTGGCTGTCATAGCTTGACGGTCCGTCATCATTCTGGCCGAGCTGGGTGCCGCGTTCGTTGAACAGGGTGACAACAGGGTCCACCTGACCATTGCCAATGGCTTCAAGCACAACCATTGAGGCTTCTGTTAGCTCAAACGTGGCCCAAATGGCTTGGCGGCCAACGAAAACATCAGCCGAAAGCGAAGTCGACAAGGAGCCCATATTCTGCACCGGATAGTCGCCGCTGATTGGCGGGGCAGCTTCGGCACGGTCATAACGGCCATTTTGGAAGGCAACCGGGTCAAACTCAGTAACGGTAACAGTGATCGGCGCATTGCCATCGCTGAGCGCCGAAACGGCTACACAGTAATCGCCAGCGGCCAACGGTGCTTGCTGGTCAATCTGCGAATTGAGGCTGTTATTGGCATCATCGTTTTCAATTACCAGCACGCCGTTTGCGTCATAAATGCGCAATACCGGGTCGGCATCTGGGTTGATGGCCGTCAGGGTTAAGCCCATCGGCGCATCAAGCGTGAAGCGGTGATAGGTGGGTGAACCCGTGCGCGTTAGGCTAATATTGCCACCACCGGCCAGTGCCGCATTCAGGCTGCCCATGGTGAGCGGTTCGGCAGGGGTGTCAGCCGTGCAAGCGCCTGAGTCTTCAGTGCCAAAATCAACGCCGGGTGTCAGGGCTACATGGTCCAAGCGACCAAACTGTAGCAATGTGCGGCCTGCTTGGCTGCCATAGGCATTGACCTGCGCACAATAAGTGCCGGGTTCCAAACTTGTTTCGATCCGGCTGGAGCGACCGCCACCACCATCATCATCGCTGACAACCTCAACGCCAGACGCATCAAGCAGCACGAGAACGGGGTCAGCGCCCTCAGAATCGCTCGCCTCAATGCGAACGCCGGTGAAGGTGGAAACGTCAAATTGATAGACGACCGGCCCAGCGCCGCTAAGTTCGGCGGTGGCTTGAATCGGCTCGCCAATTGTTGAAATGTCAGCATTGGTAATGCCCGAGCCTACGACCATTGCGTTTGGCACACCGCAAATGCCTGTTTGGGCAAATGCAGCCATGGGCAGCATGCACGCCGCGGCCCCGAGCAGCATAAGTTTAGTATTCTTCATAAAAATTCTCCTAACAAATCGCTAAGGCCAAAGCCTTGAAGTTGAGTTTGCCAGCGCATCACCCCAAAACGCAAGACACTTCGGATAATTGTTTATATGAGTTGGAGGCGAACTGCGTAAAATACGGTCTAGTCGGGCAGGGGGAGATGGGTGGTGTTTTTGATTTCCTCCATTGAAAGCAGTGCTGTGACATTGAAGATTTTAACTTCAGAGATGAGCGCTTGATAGAACACATCATAGGCGCGGGCATTTTTGACGACGACCTTTAGAATATACTCAATATCACCCGCTAAGCGATGCGCTTCCAAAACTTCGGGGCGGTCGCGCAGGGTGCGCAGGAATTTATCTTGCCATGTCCGATCATGCTCGGCGGTGCGAATCAGCACAAAAAAGCAGCTTTCTAGCCCCAGCGCCCCCGCATCAAGAATAGCGGTTTGGTGCTTGATAACCCCAGCAGCACGCAGCTTGCGACTCCGGTTCCAAACGGGGGTTTTGGATGAGCCTGCACGCCGGGCAATTTCCTCAAGAGGCAGGGTCGCATCTTCTTGCAGGGCTATAAGAATGTTCCGGTCAATCGCATCAAGGCGGACGGCTGTAGTGGGTTTATCGGTCATTTGCGAATTCCGTTCCGTTAATTGCCAAAAAATGGCCAGAAGTTCTTATTTGCCGAGGTATATACCGGTTCAATTAGAAAAATGTTCTAATGCAGGGGAATTAAAACCACAAGCAGGATGCATCATGCGCCACTTTCCGATATTTCTGGATACATGCCAGCAACGTGTTGTTGTGTCAGGCGCGGGTGATTGTGCGCTGGCAAAATTGCGGTTGCTGATCAAAACCCAAGCTGAAATTGCGGTGTTTGCGGTTGAGGTTGGTGCCGGTGTTGCTGCGCTGGCCGCTGCGGGCCGGATTGTGCTGCATCGCCGGGTGCTGGATGTCGCGGATTTGCGCGGCGCGGTGCTCGCCTATGCGGCAAATGATGATGCGGTGTTGGATGCTGAGGCCGCGACGCTGGCCCGTGCGGCGGGTGTATTGCTCAATTGGGTGGATGACCTCGAAGCCAGCCAGTTTATAACCCCGGCAATTGTTGACCGTGACCCTGTGATTGTAGCGATTGGCACAGAAGGCGCGGCCCCGGTTTTGGCGCGCCAGATCAAGGCGGATTTGGAACAGCGCCTGCCCGAAAGCCTGGGTGTGTTGGCGCGTATTGGGCAGGGGTTTCGGCGCGCAGCATTGCAGTTGGCCCCCGGTCGTGCGCGGCGCGATTTTTGGGCGCGCTATTACGGTGGCGCGGGCGCAGCGGCGCTTGCCTATGGTGGTGAAGCGGGGCTGAAGGCTGAATTGCAAGTGCTATTGGTGGCCGCTGCGGCGCATACACCCCGCCCCGCCCATGTGGATTTTATTCCCACCAGCGCGCCTGATTTGCTGACATTGCGCGCCCAACGGAAGTTAGATGCCGCCGATGTGGTTGTGTATGACGCAGGCGTCGCCCCTGAAATATTGGAGTTGGCGCGACGCGAGGCGCAGATCATCCCGGTTTTGCATGACAAGGCTGACCTTGTAGCGCTTGCCCAAGGCGGTGCGCAGGTGGTGCGGCTTATAGCCGGCGATGCACCGCACCCGCTGGAGGTGGCCGCTTTGCGCCGTGCGAGTATTAGCCATACAGCCTTGCCCGGCGTGCCAATGCCCGCGCCGGCCAAACCCACGCAAATTTCGGAGGTCCGCCGCCATGGCTAAGCCTTTTACCTTACAAGTTGTAACGGCCAATGACCTGCTTGATGGCGATGCTGTTTGGCTAACACCAGCCGGTGAATGGTCGTTGTTACCTGACACCGCCTTGGTGCTTGAAAACGCCGAAGATGCAGCCCGCGCGCTTGAAGCTGCGCAGGCCCAGCCGGGCCAGATTGTGGGCGCATATTTGGCCGATGTGGCATTGGCAAATGGCCGCCCGGTGCCGGTGCATACCCGCGAAGCCCTGCGCACACGTGGGCCATCCAATTACCACCACGGCAAGCAAGAGGCTGCACATGTATAACTATACCGATTTTGACCATGATTTTGTGCGCAGCCGGATTGACCAGTTTCGCGGCCAAGTGATGCGCCGGGTCGATGGCAGCCTAAGCGAGGATGAGTTCAAGCCGCTGCGCCTGATGAATGGGCTATATCTACAACTCCACGCCTATATGCTGCGCGTCGCGATCCCTTACGGCACGCTGAATGGGCGGCAAATGCGGCAATTGGCCTATATTGCCGATACATGGGACCGGGGTTATGGCCATTTTACAACCCGTCAGAACATCCAATTCAACTGGCCTAAGCTGCGTGATGTGCCGGAAATTCTGGATGCGCTGGCCGATGTGCAAATGCACGCCATCCAAACCAGCGGCAATTGCATTCGCAACGTAACGGCTGACCATTTTGCCGGGGCGGCTGCCGATGAGGTGGAAGACCCGCGCCCTACAGCCGAATTGCTGCGCCAATGGTCAACCGATCATCCGGAATTTCAGTTCTTGCCGCGCAAGTTCAAGATAGCGGTGTCCGGTGCTGCTGTTGATCGTGCGGTCGTGCGTGCCCATGATATTGGCCTTTATCTGCGCCGCAATGCGGTGGGTGAGGCGGGCTATGAAGTGGTGATTGGTGGTGGGCTTGGTCGCACGCCGATGGTGGGTAAAACCGTGCGGGATTTTTTGCCGAAGGCGGATTTACTGCCATACTTAGAGTCGATTTTGCAGGTGTATAACCTGTCGGGCCGCCGCGATAATAAGTACAAAGCACGGATTAAAATTCTGGTGCATGAAACTGGGTTGGATGTATTGCGCGGCCAGATTGAAGCGGGTTTTGCGGTGCAGAAGGCTGCGTTTGCGGGTGTGAATGCAGCTGTGTTGGCCGATATTGAAGCGAGCTTTGCGCCGCCTACATTCATCAATACCCGCAGCCAAGCCTTGGAGGCCGCGCTGCAAACTAACCCGGTGTTGCAGGCCTTTGTTGACACGAATGTCGCGCCCCATAAGAACCCAGCTTACGGAATTGTGACAGTTTCCATTAAAACCATAGGCCAAACGCCGGGTGACGCGACATCAGACCAGATGCGTGCCATGGCTGATATTGCTGAAGAATTTGGCCATGATGAGTTGCGCATCAGCCATGAGCAGAACGTGATTTTGCCGCATATCCGCCGCAGCGACATTCCTGCGGTTCATGCAAAGCTAAAGGCCGTGGGGCTGGCAAGCGCCAATATTGGGCTGATTTCAGATATAATCGCCTGCCCCGGCATGGATTATTGTGCGCTGGCAACGGCGCGGTCTATCCCCGTGGCGCAAGCGATTGCGATCCGGTTTGATGAGTTGCGCTTGGAACGTGAGATTGGGCCGATCAAGATCAAAATTTCCGGCTGTATCAATGCCTGCGGGCACCATCATGTGGGCCATATCGGGATTTTGGGTTTGGACCGGGCGGGGGTGGAAAATTACCAGATCACCCTTGGTGGTGATGCCACAGAAACCATGGCCGTGGGTGAACGCGCCGGGCCGGGCTTTGCTTATGAGGCGGTGGTGCCCGCATTGGAGCGGTTGTTAGATGCGTATTTGAACCTGCGTGACAGCGCTGAGGAAACCTTCATTGAGGCCTATCGCCGCCTAGGAGTGGCACCGTTTAAGGCCGCTTTATACCCAGAAGTGGCCCGTGATGCCGCGTGAAACCCTAGCCCAACGTGTGGCCCGGCTGAATGCAACCACTTGGGCGGATGACGCCAAGGGGTTGTTGGACCAAGTGTTGAACCGGCAATTGCTGGGCAAGGTAGCGATGGTGTCCTCTTTTGGGGCTGATTCAGCGGTGCTGCTGCATTTGCTGGCGCAGGTGAACCGCAAAGCCCCGGTGATTTTCATCGACACGCAAATGCTGTTTGCCGAAACACTAGGCTATCAGCGTGATTTGGCGGCGCAGTTTGGCCTAAAGGATGTGCGCGTCGTGTCGGTGGATGAGCTTAGCCTGCGCCGGTCTGACCTGTGGGGCAACCTACATCAGGCCAGCACTGATGCCTGTTGTGATTTACGCAAAACCCAAGTGTTAGAACGAGCGCTGGATGGGTTTGAGGGTTGGATTTCGGGCCGCAAGCGCCATCAGGCCAGCAGCCGCGCCGCTTTGGAATGGTTTGAGGCGGATCCTGTGCATGCGCGGATCAAGATCAATCCGTTGGCCTATTGGGGGGCAAGCGATATTGCCGCATATTTTGAGGTGCATAACTTGCCGCGCCACCCGCTTATAGCACGCGGCTACCCCTCCATAGGCTGCGCACCATGCACAAGTGCGGTCAAGGCTGGCGAAGATACCCGCGCTGGGCGGTGGCGGGGGCAAGATAAAGAAGAATGCGGCATTCATTTCGTGAATGGTAAATGGGTGCGAACCGCGGCTTAGGCCGCCCTGAAAGGACATGACATGACCAAGGTTTTGATACGTGATGATGGGTTTGCGCCTGATGATTTCGGTAATTTTGTAGCGCTCGACGTGCTGCAAGCCGGGGTGGAAAGCCCGCTGCCTTTGGAAATTCCCAATGATATTGACCCGATGCTGCTGGTGCCGCTTTTCCCGTGGATTTCCGCCATCCGCATTCCCTTTCCCAGCTTTGCTGATGGGCGCGGGTTTTCGCTGGCGCGGCGATTGCGGATGCTGGGTTATACCGGGCGGTTGCGCGCCACTGGGCATGTGATTGCAGACCAGTATTTCCATGCCCGCCGTTCTGGCTTTGACGAGGTGGAGATTGACGAATTACTTGCCCGCCGACAGCCCGAGGCGCAGTGGCTGACCCGCACCGATTGGGACCGCCCGACTTATCAAGACCGGCTGCGCGCCGTTTAAGAAAGAATTGCAATGAATGAGATGAGAACTGTCAGCACCCCCGTGCTGCCCGACGCCCAAATTGTGACCGAGGTTCGCCATTGGACAGACCGGCTCTTTTCCTTCCGCTTAACGCGGCCCGCCAGTTTGCGGTTTCGCTCCGGTGAATTTGTGATGATCGGCTTGCCGGGCGATAATGGCCGCCCGCTGCTGCGCGCGTATTCCATCGCCTCGCCTAGTTGGGATGATACGTTGGAGTTTTATTCCATCAAGGTGCCCGATGGGCCACTGACCAGCCGGTTGCAAAATATCCAGCCCGGTGATGAGGTTATTTTGCGGCCCAAACCCGTAGGCTCGTTGGTTTTGGACGCGCTGACCCCCGGTAAACGCCTCTGGCTCGTTGCCACCGGCACCGGCATTGCACCCTTTGCCAGCCTGGCGCGTGACCCGGATATTTATACCCGCTATGATGAGGTGGTTTTAACCCATACCTGCCGCGATGTGGCCGATTTGGCCTATGGGCGGGAATTAGTCACGGCACTGGTGCTTGACCCGTTGGTGGGTGACGAGGCCGCCAAGAAACTGCGCTATGTTCCGACGACAACGCGTGAAACTTCGCCCAAAATGGGCCGGATAACCGATTTGCTGCGCCAAAATGCGCTGCCTGTGCCGGGGATTGGGTTTGAGGATCGGGTGATGATCTGCGGCTCCATGGCGCTGAACTTGGAGATGAAGGCAATTTGTGAAGGCGCGGGGCTAGTCGAAGGGTCCAATTCTGCACCCGGCGGGTTTGTCGTGGAAAAGGCGTTTGTTGGCTAAGCGGCTGCAAAATAATTTGACCGGTTGGCATGCTTGGTCGTAGCGTTGCAGAATATTGGCAACAAAGGGAAATGATCATGGCCAAAACACCCGAAATCCGCGCCGAAAAGGGCGCTGCAAAGGACGCCGACCGGCATAATCTTGGCGACCCGGTGGCCGATGCCGCCAAATGGGTGCGCGCGCTGACCACCAAGCGTGTGTCAGACCTGTTCAAAACCGAAAAGGGCCTTGAGGGGCATTGGAAACAGGTGCAGCAAGAGGTTGTGCGCGGCAATAAACATTTCTTTGCCACCAAAACCGAACCCGGAGGCTATAACGATGGCGGTAAAACCAGCCCCGAGGGCAAAAAGATGATCGCCTTCATCGCCGATGCGGTTGTGGGCGCGGCCAAGGGCAGCAAAATTGATTTTCCATTGCAGGAAATGAAGTTCAACAGCGATATGGCTTGGCTGAAGATTGAGAAGGTCGCAGGTAAGGTGAAGGTGAAATCAACACCGGGGACGAAGAAGTAGGGTTCTGCAGGCAAATGCGTTACGCTAACAAGATACGCATTCCTCGATTTAATGTCGAAACCTTCTCCAGATAAGCGCCGCCACGGTTGAACGCACAAAAAACTGATTAATTGTAGCACAGGACCGCACCCTCGCCAAACGCGGCGAGGGTGTTGGACGGTTTGAATGGCTGCTATGCGGACAAAACCGACCTTGATGGCGTTCGGAGCAATGGCTGCTATTTAGGAAATAGGCATTCAGCCGACAGTAGTTTTTACGTTCCAAAAACGGTGGTTTTTGGGAAGAATTTGCCAGCTTCGCTTCAGTCAAGAAGCTGCGGAACAACGGCAGTGATTATAGTCTGCAACGCCGCTACAGCGTGCTCGGATAAGAACTGGTTGCGGAACATAAAATCTGGCTGTCGCTACACCTGTCGGTAGCTTCAAAAGTGTGATTATATAGCGGTCTGTCGAAGCCTAACTTGGAGGTTAAATGCCGTATATTATAATTAACAAAGAGAGCGTTGACGAAGAGAAGGCGTTCATAAAGAAATGTGGAAATGCAGGTTTTATACCTGTTATCTGTACGATCAGAGGCAGTAAGGCTGACATATACGCAGATGTTCATGCTTTGGGGGATCAACACGACGAGGTTCGCCAAAAAATCTTGGCTGATCAAAGTGTTGTTTCTGAGATTGGGCAGGAAGTTTTTAAAAGATTTAACCCTAAGGCCAAGTCTTGGAGTTTTGGATACTATTCTGATATTCAGGGCGTCGATGCAGATATTGCCCAAGAGATGTCGGCCATACTGGCTGGGGAGTTAGATGCCTTCGTAATGAGGTTTCGTAGAAGTTCTGAGACCCGCTAGGCAAAGGCTCTCCATTAGGAAAGCCTTTGAGTCCGCTCTAGCCATTATCGGCGGGACTACTCCCAAAAACCCTCGTTTTTAGCACAGACGCAAAACACCCAATTTTCCGCTGCCACAAACCCCGTTCAAAACCCAAGTAGTTGTTGAAGGTTTTTGGCTCTGCCGAGATAGCAGACATTAGCCGCATTGCAGAAAATCGATAAAATGGGCTCAAAGCGGTCATAGCGAATATTGTCAAACTAATCAAAGTGCATGAACTAAACCATACAAACAAAAAAGGCCCCAGATCATCTCCGGGGCCTTTCCTAATTCATAGCTACAAGCCTTACTCGTCGCCGGATTTCTCGGCCAGTTCTTCGCCGGTTGCCTGATCGACAACTTTCATCGACAGGCGCACTTTGCCGCGATCATCAAAACCAACCAGTTTCACCTTCACCTCTTGGCCTTCTTGCAGAAGGTCTTTGGGGTGGTTTACGCGATCGGCAGAGATTTGCGACACATGGACCAGACCGTCGCGCTTGCCAAAGAAGTTCACAAACGCGCCGAAATCCATCAGTTTCACAACCTTGCCGGTGTAGACTTGGCCCACTTCGGGTTCAGCCACGATCGACCAGATCATGTCATAGGCTTTCTTGATCGAATCCGCATTTGGCGAGGCGATTTTGATCACGCCATCATCGTTGATATCGACTTTAGCGCCCGACATTTCAACGATTTCACGGATAACCTTTCCGCCCGAGCCGATGACTTCGCGGATTTTATCGATCGGCACCTGCATGGTTTCAATGCGGGGTGCGTGGATCGAGAATTCCGAAGTTTCGTTCAGCGCTTTGGCCATTTCACCCAGAATATGCAGGCGGGCATCTTTGGCTTGCGCCAAGGCCTGCTGCATGATCGCGGGCGTGATGCCTGCAACCTTGATGTCCATCTGCATTGTGGTGATACCGTTTGCGGTGCCAGCCACTTTGAAGTCCATGTCACCAAGGTGGTCTTCGTCACCCAGAATGTCTGTCAGAACGGCGAATTTTTCGCCCTCCAAGATCAGACCCATGGCGATACCGGCAACCGCTGCTTTCAAAGGCACACCAGCATCCATCATCGACAGCGAACCACCACAGACCGAAGCCATGGAGGACGAACCGTTGGATTCGGTGATTTCTGAGACCAGACGCAGAGTATAGGGGAAGTCGGTTGCCGCAGGCAAAACAGCCTGCAACGCGCGCCAAGCCAGTTTACCGTGGCCAATTTCGCGCCGACCTGGGCCCATCATACGGCCAGCTTCACCAACCGAATAGGGCGGGAAGTTGTAATGCAGCATGAAGTTGGAGCGGCTGGAGCCGTGCAGCGCGTCGATGATTTGTTCGTCATCGCCGGTGCCCAGCGTGGTCACAACCAAACCTTGGGTTTCGCCGCGTGTGAACAGGGCTGAACCGTGTGTGCGCGGCAGTAGGCCGGTTTCACACACAATCGGGCGCACTGTTGTGAGGTCGCGGCCGTCAATGCGGCGACCCGTGGCGATAACATCGCCGCGCAGCACTGTGGATTCAAGCTTCTTGAAGCAACCGCCAAGGGCTTTGTCGGCGGCATCTTCTGGGCTTAGACCTTCGGTGATCATGGCACGCGCAACCGAAATAGCGGCCTGACGCTGTTGTTTGTCGGTAATCGCAAAAGCAGCGCGCATGGCGGTTTCACCAAGCGTGGTCACCTTGGCAAGCAAGGCGCTCACATCGGGGGTTTGGAAGTTGAACGGCGCTTTCGCGGCTTCTTCGGCCATGCCGATGATCATGTTGATCACGGGTTGCATTTGCTCATGGCCAAATACGACGGCACCAAGGATTTCTTCTTCGCTGAGCTCATAAGCCTCAGATTCAACCATCATCACGGCGTCGGCGGTGCCGGCGACCACAAGGTCAAGGCGCTGTTCGGGGTTGGCGCGCAGGTTGTCCATATCGGCAACCGACGGGTTGAGGATATAGTCACCATCCACAAAACCAACGCGAGCGGCGGCGATTGGGCCCATGAAGGGCGCGCCTGAAAGCGTTAGCGCGGCCGAGGCGGCGATCATCGCAACAACGTCCGGGTCATTCTCAAGGTCATGGCTTAGAACGGTGCAAATGACCTGGGTTTCATGCTTGAAACCTTCAACGAAAAGCGGGCGGATCGGACGGTCGATCAGACGGCTTGTCAGGGTTTCTTTTTCCGATGGGCGCGCTTCGCGCTTGAAAAAGCCACCGGGAATACGGCCAGCCGCATAATATTTTTCTTGGTAATGCACGGTCAATGGGAAGAAATCAAAACCCTCTTTGGGTTTCTTTTCGAACACAACTGCCGCCATAACGCTGGTTTCGCCGTAAGTGGCAACAACACAAGCATCGGCTTGGCGGGCAATTTTCCCGGTTTCGAGGGTCAGCGTATCATGGCCCCACTCGATTGATTTTTTAACAATGTTAAACATCTGTTTCCTTTGCAGCAGGTCTGCCCCCTGGCAGCACCCGCGATAACCCCTGTTTCATATCATCCAAACGCGCGGCCCGGGGTTGGGGGCGTTGCGGACATCTTGCGGCCTTTTCAGAGGTTCACGGGTTGCGAACATGGGGCGGGGCCGCAGCGTCACCCAAATGGAAAACGCGCCCCACCCGTATAGGAGGGGGGCGCGTTTGGCCTTAGCGGCGAATATTCAAACGCTCAAGCAAGGACTGGTAGCGCGGCTCGTCATTCTTTTTGACATAATCAAGCAGCTTGCGGCGCAACGCGACCATTTTCAGCAGGCCACGACGGGAATGGTTGTCTTTTTTGTGGCTTTTGAAATGCTCGGTCAGCATGGTGATACGGCTGGTCAGGATGGCAATTTGCACGTCCGACGACCCGGTGTCGCCTTCTTTGGTTGCGAATTCCTTGATCAGGCGTGCTTTTTCTTCAACAGTAATCGACATCGAATGTTCCCTTCTGGGTTAGAAATAGCGTTAAGCGCCCGGCCCTGCCAAGATGTCGTCCAGCAGGGTCAAAACACAAAACCACCGCCCGGAGGTAGGTCGGCGCGCAGCGCGTAACATGAATTGGGGGGGATGGGAAGGGGGTGGGCTAATCACTGTTATCAGTAAGGGTTAGGTCATCCGGACTATTTGCAGATATTTTCTGACTGTTAGTCAATGTGTCCATTTGGATCACGGTCAAAATGCCCGGTGAACGCCTCAACTCTTGCCGTTGCCGCATCTAAGTATTGCGCTCCGGACTCCAAACATAGGCCGCACATGCCGAACTGAAAATCTGAAGGGCGCTCAAATGAAATATTATGTTGTTTAGCACGCATCAAGCTAACGGGGTGGCTATGTACATGATTTGATAAATAAGTGTAGAGGAAGTCGAACTGAACCACATCAAGTCCAGCTTCCCGGATTGCTCCTCGCACGCCATTTTGGAATACAAGCTGCCCCTTTGATAATTCGAGCGTACGCTCCTCTGACATGGTAAGTTCTGTGCAGCACTTTAAAATTTGATTTACAATTCTCGTTTTTGCCTCTTTGTATTCGCGCTTGTCTTTTTCGGATTCCGTATTGTTTTGAGATTTGTAAGCGGCCGTTAAAAATCGCTTCCTGTTTGTTAAATCATGCAAAAATAGCACTTGGCGTCGTAAATCCCATTCAACTTTTGAAAGGCTAGGTTCGGATAAATAGAGCGCCATTATCGCGGAGTCGATTACACTTCGTGTCAACGTAGCAATCGAAAAGTGGTCAAGAAAACCATAATTATCATCTAGACCTCGTGCATGATTATAGATCAACTGAATTGTCATGGCGTGGGAAATCATCTTTGCAAACGCCGTCAATATCCGATTCTGGCGGCCTGTGTGCTCTATTCCTAACCGACTACCCGAAACTTTTACGGCGGCTTGAGTCGCTTTTTCAAAACTTCGACAACCTTCGATGAAAAGGTCTTCTTTGGAATCCATTTGCTGCGCCATTCAAAAACACACTTATTACGGAATTCTGATATGAAAGCAGTTTTGAGCCGAGATTGTCAATTAAGATTGGCTTGATGTCCACCCCACCGGCTGCACCTTATACCCGATATACAGCGGATGTTTCGGCTGCCCGCCCTTGGTTAGCCCTAGGTGCAGCGTCTGCACCTTCGCCTCTCGCAACAACGCTGCCACCGCATCGCCTCGGCACATGTGTTCGCCGTGGCTGCCCCATGCGGCGATGGTGGTTTGGGTCCAGTCTAGCGCTTCCAAAATAGCCGCGTCATTCCCCGGCCCAATCGGGTCAACCTGGGCGCGCATATTGCGCGGGTCGGTGGCACGGTAGGCGAAGATGTTGCACACGCGGAAGGCACCATGGCCGAGGGCGCGGGCGCGGCGCTCGCAGCGTTCTACCGTTGGGTCATTCTGCACCTCGGTCGCGGTGGAGGGGTTGAGCATGATGAATAGCACGCGTGAGCCCGCCGCGTCCCAAGTGCGGGTCAGCGAATAGCGGTAGGCTTCGCACTTAGAATACACCGCCACCGAGGGCGCATCGCCTTTGGTGTGGCTGCGGGTGATCATGAAAAAATCCGTAGTCCTAACACTTGATGTTCTCTTTTTGTTTACCATATCCATCTGGTGAATATGCACGCTCTAATTGAAACAAAGGAAATATCATGGCTAAACCGCCCAAACAATCATCCCCACGGGTTTCCACCATCGCATCGAAAGTGTTGCAAGGAAAGAAACCCACTCCCAAAGAGGTAAAATCACTCGCAGGTTCTGTTCTTTCACAAGACCAG
>Ga0105054_10005586_pt1 | contig 18003 bp, 17 predicted proteins | sample BON02_FD_78091 | JGI IMG/M metagenome (GOLD analysis project Ga0105054, IMG submission 78091) | Freshwater microbial communities from Lake Bonney liftoff mats and glacier meltwater in Antarctica - BON-02 (megahit assembly) | ecosystem: Environmental > Aquatic > Freshwater > Ice > Glacier...
CCCCTCTGAAGCACCTTGTAATAGAGGCAGAACCCTTGGCCATCCCAATAGAGCAGTTTCAATCTGTCACCACGGCGGCCCCGGAAGGCAAACACCGCGCCACCTGTCGGCTTCTGCCGAAGACCGTCCTGCGCGAGCGCCGCAAGGCCCGTTCGTCGGGCAGACAGTCCCCCGGACTGCTTGCTGACCCTCCTCACCCCCTTGCGCATGTCCGTGATGCCGCAGGCCAGATATACACGAACACCAGTGCCCGGACCAATCATGCCGCCTCTGCCGCCCGGATCAGGCGTGTCAGTGTGGCTCCATCAATGGAGTCGTGGAAGCGTAGGCAGCGTCCATTGCCCAAACGTAACTCAATGGGGAGGTCGTCTGCCAAGGCCGCAGCTGGAGCGGCTTCGCGCGTAACCGGGCCACAAGACGAGGTCGGCATGTCCAGAGAAAGAAACACCGCACCCGTTGCAGGCCGCAGCGCCGCGTGATATCGTAGCGTTGCGCCACCTGAGTGACCGTCGCCCCATCCATTCCGACAGACAAGACAATCTTGAGCTTGTCTGCGCCACAATCTTGAGCTTGTCTGCAGCGCTCCATCGCCGCCGCCGTTCCAGTCCCAGAATATCCCCCCGCATCGACAACCCCTGCGCAAGACACGTCGCTAACGACGTCGTTATGCACGTGTCTTAGCCCATACCGGCAACATCTGGCAGGCGGTGCCAATCGGGCGGTTACGGTTTCAGCACGCCGCGTTCGACCTGATCGGCCTCGATCGACTCGAACAGCGCCTTGAAATTACCCTCACCAAACCCGTCATCCCCTTTGCGCTGGATGAACTCGAAAAAGATCGGGCCGATCACGGTTTTCGAGAATATCTGTAGCAGGATGCGCGTTTCGCCACCATCCACGACACCCTCGCCATCGATCAGAATGCCATGGGCCATCATGCGGTCCTTGGGCTCGTCATGCCCGGCGACACGGGTATAGGACAGATCGTAATAGGCCTCGGGCGGCTTCGGCATGAACCGGATACCCCGCGCAGCAATCTCATCCGTCGCGGCATAGATATCGCGGGCGCCCACCGCGATATGCTGAATGCCCTCACCCTTGTAGCGGCGCAGGTATTCGACAATCTGGCCCGTCTCGCCGCGATCCTCGTTGATCGGAATCCGGATACGTCCGCAGCACGAGGTCAGGGCGCGGCTCGTCAGCCCGGTATATTTGCCCACAATGTCGAAAAACCGAATCTCGCGAAAGCCAAAGCAATCGCCATAAAACCGGAACCACCTGTCCATATTGCCCTTGTGGACATTGTGGGTGAGGTGATCGAGGTAGTAAAATCCCACGCCTTCGGGATGAGCATCCGAATGCCAATCGAAATCGGCGTTATAGGGATTGGTTTCGTAATAATCCTCGATGAAATAGATCAGACTGCCGCCAATCCCCACAATCGCGGGCACATCCATCACCTTGCCGGGGCCGGTATATGCGACCGCCCCCTTGGCGACAGCATGGCGTAGCGCATGGTCGGCATCGACAACACGCCAGCTCATCGACGGGGCGCAGGGACCGTGTTCATCGACAAAGGCACGGGCATGACTGCCCGGTTCATCATTCAGCACATAGGTGATATCGCCCTGCTGCCACAGTTCCACGGCCTTGGTCTTGTGAGTCGCCGTATGCACATAGCCCATCCTGGCAAACAGATCGCGCAGGATCTGCGGTTCGGGATGGGCAAACTCGACAAACTCGAACCCGTCTGTGCCAGCGGGATTGGCAGGCGAGATCACTGATTTCGGAGCGTCATGGGGAAACGGGCCCATCGTGGTCTCCTGTCATCTGGATTTGGTCAATCCTAACCCGCGCAGATTGCCAACAGTGCGCATTCATGCTGCAATAATTACAAAAACATGCAAAACTCCCGCATAGATCACGCTATTCCCGCAGGATTCCCGCATCATGCTCGACACAATCGACAAACGGCTGCTCGCCGCACTGCAAACCGACGGGCAACTGACCGCACAGGATCTGGCCACGCAACTGAACCTCTCGCCAAGTCAGGCAGGACGGCGCAGGCAGCGTCTCGAGGCCGAAGGCTATGTCAGCGGCTACCGCGCCACGGTCGATCCAGACCGGGTCGGGCTGCATGTGGAGGCGTTCCTGCAGATCGTCATGGCCACCCACACCGAACAGAACGCGCACGATTTCGTACTACTGGCGCGAACCCAGCCCGAGATCACCGGCGCCTGGACCCTGACCGGCGAGGCGGACTACCTGCTCCGCGTGCATTGCGCCGACCTCGCGGCACTGAACCGGCTGGTGCAACAAGTGCTGCTTCCGCATCCCGCCGTCAGCCGGGTGCAAAGCCAGATCGTGCTGGAACGGGTCAAACCCGACGCGCCGCTCCCGGTCTGAGCGACAGGTCAGACGCGCATCAGCCGTTCGACAGCATAATCCGCCGCATCGGCAAACGGCTCCAGAATCAGGTCCGCGCCCATCCCGCGCAGTCCCTCGGCCTGCGCGCCATCCCCCACCGACAACGCGATAAATCCCTGATATCCCGCCCCGCGCAGCCCGTGCATCAGCGCCACCTGCGGATCGGCCTCGGTCAGCGGCCCCCTCTCGCGCGGCACCGCCGACACCACCGCGCGGACCCCCGCCAGCGGCAGATGCACCAGAAATTCGGGGTCGGTGGCATCGCCAAAGGCCGCATCCATCCCCATGCCACGCCAGCGTGCCAACGCCTCGGGGTCAAAATCCACGCCCAGCACCCGCGCACCCCGCGCCTGCAATGCCATGCCGATCCGACAACCATAACGGCCCAGCCCAAAGATCACGAACGCATGCGGCAAGGCCCCGGCCCGGCCCTCCTCTGCCGCTTCACGGAACGCCACGCGCCGCTCCGCCCAGCCGATAAAGGGTTCGAACAGCGCATAAAGCCGGTGTGAATAGGTGATCATATAGACCGACAGTGCAATCGTCACGAGGCCCACGATAGTCACCAGCCCCATCGCCGCCTCATCCACATGGCCCAGCGTCATCCCCATCGCCATGAAGATCAGCGAGAATTCCGAGATTTGTGCCACCGTCAGCCCGGCCAGAAACCCGGTGCGCTTGCGATAGCCCATATAGCCCAGGATCAGCATCACGATCAGCGGATTGCCCACCAGCACAAAGAGCGACAACACCGCCGCCGGTGCAAGCTGGGCGCCGATGCTCGACAGGTCCAGCCCCGACCCGAGGTTGATGAAAAAGAACAGCAACAGAAAATCCCGCAATGACGCCAGTCGCGACCCGATGGAATCGCGGTATTGGGTCGAGGCCAGCGAAACCCCCGCGATCAGCCCGCCCAGCTCCTTGCCAAACCCGATCATGTCCGACACCGCCGCAAATCCCCCCGCCCAGCCCACGGCAAAGATCACCAAAAGCTCGGGCGACCGCGCGATCCGGCGCAGCAGGATATCCGCGCCCCAGCGGATAAAGGCCCCGGCAAACCCGATCAACGCCAGCCCTCCTGCGACCATCAGCCACAGGTTCCCGCCCTCGTCGCCAAGCCCGAATGCCGACAGCGCCATCATCGCAAAGACCACGAACAGGTCCTGAACGATCAGGAACCCCAGTGCGATCTTGCCATGCAGCGAGGCGATCTCCTGCTTGTCCGACAACAGTTTGACGATGATGATGGTCGATGAGAACGTCAGTGCGACCGCAATATATCCCGCCGTCAGCGCGTCGATCCCCAGCCCGAGGCAGATGAGAAAACCAAAGGCCGCCGTGAACCCGACCTGCCCCAGCCCCGTCGCCACCGCGACCTTGCCAAGGTTGCGGACCAGCCCGATATCCAGCTTCAGCCCGACCAGAAACAGCAGAACCGCAATGGAAATCTGGCTCAGGGTCTCGATAAAGGCCGGGTTCGAGACCAGTCCAAATGCGCCCGGCCCGGCCAGTATCCCCACCGCGATAAAGGCCACCACCAGCGGCTGACGCAGCATCAGACCTGCAAAACCCGCCACCGCCGCCAACAGGATCAGCCCCGCAATCTCGTGAAACACGCTGTCCAACGCATCGCCTCCCCAAGTCGCGCCAAACGTTGCGCGCACCCCGCCTCCTGCGCCTTCCTAGCCGCCGGGAACAATCCGGGCAACCGTCAGCCCGCGCTGACTCCCGCCTCACCAAATGTCGCCATGCCCGAATGGCAGGCCACGGCCCCCTGCAACACCCCGATCGCCAGCGCCGCACCCGATCCTTCGCCCAGCCGCAAACCCAGATCGAGCAGCGGCACCTTGCCCAGCGCATCCAGCAACCGGCCATGCGCGCCCTCCGCACTCAGATGCCCCGCAACACAGTGATCGAGCGCGCCGGGCATGGCCCGCGCCAGCACCGCCGCCGCCGCACAGCAGATGAATCCGTCCAGAATCACCGGGATCCGATGCGCCCGCGCCGCCGCAATCGCCCCCGCCATCGCCGCCAGCTCGCGACCCCCAAGACAGCGCAGCACCTCCAGCGGATCACCCAGCGCCGCTGCATGTAGCGTCACGCCCGCGCGCACCGCCGCCGCCTTGCGCGCCAGCCCCGCATCATCCAGCCCGGTGCCGCGCCCGACCCAATCACCCGCCGGTCCACCAAACAGGGCACAGGCCAGCGCCGCCGCCACTGTGGTGTTGCCGATCCCCATCTCGCCCGTCACCAGCAGATCAGCCTTTGGATCGACCGCCTCCCAGCCGGTCTGCAACGCCGTCACCAGTTCATCCATCCGCATCGCAGGGCCGGTGGTGAAATCAGCCGTAGGCACCTCCAATGACAACGCATGCACCTGCAACCGCGCGCCAATCAGCTGCGCCAGTTGATTGATCGCCGCCCCGCCGCCCGCGAAATTGCCCACCATCTGCGCCGTCACTTCCGCCGGAAAGGCCGAAATCCCCTGCGCCGTCACCCCATGATTGCCCGCAAAGATCAGGATCTGCGGCGCCTCCAGCCGGGGCCGCGCAGCGCCACGCCATCCGGCATACCAGATCGCCAACTCCTCCAGCCGGCCCAGCGACCCCGGCGGTTTGGTCAGCATCCCGTCACGCGCCCGCGCACCCTCCGCCGCCTCCGGCACCGGGCCGGGGGCCGCCGCCAGCAGGTTGCGAAATCCGTCAAGGTCGGCGAAAGCTGCTGTCATGCTGGTCCTCGTTGCATCAGGGGTCGGTCCTGTCTATCGGTCAGGCTTGGAGATTAAAACCACCCGAAGGGGCATTGCGCTGGCCAAAGACGACATCATCGCAGCGGGCGACATCGGCGCGGCGCTGGGGCTGCTCACCCGCCTGCCGATCCCGGTTGACGGGACATGGGCCGCAGCACGCGGCGCGCGGGCGGCATGGGCCTGGCCGCTTGCTGGCCTCACCCTTGCCCTGATCGCGGGCCTCGCCGGTAGCCTCGCGCATGCCCTCGGCTTGCCTCCCGCGCTCAACGCCGCCCTCATCCTCGCGCTCCTCATCATCCTCAGCGGTGCCATGCACGAGGACGGGCTCGCCGACAGTCTCGACGGGCTCTGGGGCGGCTGGGACCGGACGCGGCGGCTCGCGATCATGAAGGACAGCCACATCGGCACCTATGGTGTGATCGGGCTCTGTCTGACGCTGCTGATGCGCTGGCAGGCGATAGTCCTGCTCATCCGTGAGGATCTGCTCTGGGCCGGGCTGATCGGCACGGGCATGCTCAGCCGGGCCGCAATGGTCGGCGTGATGTGGGCGCTGCCCGGCGCCCGCGACTCCGGGCTTGGGCACGGGGTCGGACGACCACAGGGGCAAACCACACTGCTGGCCATCGGCCTGTCAGCCCTGACAGTGATCCTGCTGCCCGGCCTGCCCGCCCTTGCCATGCTGCTGATTTGCGGGCTCGTCACCCTCGGCTGGGCATCCATCGCGCGGGCCAGGATCGGCGGGCAGACCGGCGATATCCTCGGCGCCACGCAACAACTGACCGAAGTGGGCCTGCTGCTCACGCTCACAGCCAGCCTCACCTAAATCCGGCATTCCAGCGCAGCGCGCAGCGTCGCAGCCCCGGCATAGGGGGCAAGTATCCGCGCACTCAATGCAGCATCCTGCAACCGCACCGCCATGACATTGGCGAATGCGGCATCAGGCAGCACCAGTTCTGTGACACCGCCGCAAACCCGGACCCCACCCTCGATGCGCGGCTCACCAAAGCGGTGATTGCTCAGCCCCGGCAACTCCGCCAGCTTGACGAAATCGCGGCCACGCAACTGCCAGACCATCAGCACCGGCGCGATATGCGGGCGCTCGACATAGGCAAACTCGACGCTGCCGTCACCGTCCAGATCGGCAATCCCCGCGACAGCCAGCCAGCGGCGCGGCTCGCCAATAAACGGCGTGCCCGCGACAAATCCGGACGGCGACCAGATCGCCAGCCGCGACCCCAGCGCCAGATCGGATTCCACCACTACCACCGCATCGGCATAGCCATCGGCATTCAGATCAATCAGACGCGGTGCGGTATCCTCGAACACACGGGTTGGCTCCAGCATGACATCGACATGACCCCGGCGCATATTGGCACAGGCGGGACACAGGTCAAGCTCGAACGCCAGCGCGCCCCATTCCGCGCCGCGCCCGAGCGCGTCATGGGCATAGCGGCGGGTCGGCTCGGCAAATTCGGCCTCAAGGATCGACACCGCCGCCATCTGTGCGGACGCCGGTTGCAGCCACCCGGCCAGCAGCAGCGCCAGAACCACCAGCCGCATCAGATCTGCTTCAGCGGCATCTGCACCCGCAACCCGTCGAGCGCATCGGATACTTTCAACTGACAGGTCAAACGCGAGCGGACCGGATCGGGCTGATAGGCGAAATCGAGCATATCCTCCTCCATCGCCTCCTTGCGGGGCAGCCGGGCGACCCAGTCAGGATCCACATAGACATGGCAGGTCGAACAGGCACAGGCACCGCCGCAATCGGCCTCGATCCCAGGAATGCCGTTGTCGCGGGCACCCTCCATCACGGTCAGCCCGCTCTGAACCTCCACCACATGTTCCTTGCCGCCATGTTCGACATAGGTAATCCGCGCCATCTGCCCTCGCCTCATTGCTGAACCCCGCGACCCGCCTCAGGGTCAACCATCCCTCAGGTGTCTAGGCGAGGGGCGCGGGCCGTGCCAGCGCGAATTGCAGCGGCTCACGCAGCAGTGTGTCGCAGGTGTGGGTCTGCGGCGACACATCGACCCTCTACGTCAGTGCCGCCTATCCGGCCCGCGGCACTTGGGCTAATGTGGCGTGCAGATCACCGAAAACGCGACCGCAACCCTCGTCAGAAACGGGACCGGCCTTGAGCGCAGGACATTACTACCGCATCGCCCTGCTCTCGCTGGGGGCGCTCATCTCGGGCGGCTGCGATGGCACGAGCAACACGTCACAACCGCCCGACAGCGCAGCGGCAGTCTTTGGCCTGCCCGCGATCGAGACCGATGCGCAAGGGCGCTGCTTCGGCCGCGATATCACCCCGGCGGTGATCGAGACCGTGACCGCCCAAGAACTTGACCGGCCCGCCGTGCTGGACGCTGCAGGCACTGTCACCGCGCCCGCCGCCTACCGGACGGTGACGCGGCAACAGATCGTTCGCGACCGGAGCGAAGTGCAATTCGAAACGCTCTGCCCTCCCGCCTTCACCCATGACCTTGTGGCGACATTGCAGCGGGCACTCACCGCGCGCGGGTTCTATCGCGGGCCGATCAACGGTATCCTCGATGCAGCGACGGGCCGGGCGGTGCAGGATTTCCAGCGCAGCAACGGGCCCGACAGCCCGCTCCTCTCGATCGAGGCGGCGCGCAGGCTGGGGCTTGTGGCACTCGCACCCGAACAACTGGCGGGTTGAGGCCAAGCAAAAGGGCGCCCGAAGGCGCCCTTTCATCTCTCGCCTATCAGCCGGTGCTATTCTTCCAGCACCAGTGCGACAAAGCGGGGATCGCCGCCACGGCGCACCAGCAACAGCAGGGATTTGCGCCCGGCTTCGGTGGCTTCCTCGATCCGGGCGGTGAAATCTTCTACCGTCGCCACCGGCTGTTGACCGGCCTCGGTGACCAGATCGCCGGGCAGGATACCCTTGACGGCGGCATCCGACAGCGGATCAATCGCGGTAATGACCAGTCCCGAAGCCGACCCGTCAAGGCCGAATTGCTCGGCCAGTTCCGGGGTAATTTCGGACAGGGTCAGGCCCAGCATTTCCGACACTTCCGGTTCCGGGGCTTCAGTCGCGACAGGAAATACTGCCTCGGCGTCTTCACGCCGGGCGAGGACTACGGTCAGTTCCTCTGTCTCGCCCGCGCGCAGCACCTGCACCGGCACCGCCTTGCCCACCGGCGAATTGCCAACCATGCGGACCAGTTCGCGGGTATCGGGCACGTCGATACCGTCAAAACTCAGGATCACATCGCCCGACAGCATCCCGGCGTCCTGCGCCGGACCCTCGGGCACGTCAGTTACCAGCGCACCACGGGCCAGATCGAGGCCGTCGATGGCATCGACCATGTCCGGCGTAACATCCTGAATCCGGACACCAAGCCAGCCGCGACGGGTCTCGCCAAACTCACGCAGCTGATCGACGACATCGATGACCACGGCCGAAGACATGGCAAAACCAATCCCGATGGAGCCGCCATTGGGCGACAGGATCGCAGTATTCACGCCAATGACTTCGCCATCCATGTTGAACAACGGGCCACCCGAGTTGCCCCGGTTGATCGCTGCATCGGTCTGGATGTAATCGTCATAGGTGCCCGACAGTGCGCGGTTGCGGGCGGACACGATCCCGGCCGAGACCGAGAACCCCTGTCCGAGCGGGTTACCCATCGCCAGGACCCATTCACCCACGCGGCTGCCAGGCCCGTCACTATTGCCAAATTCGACAAATGGCAGGTCGATGGCTTCGACCTTAAGCAGGGCGATATCGGTGTTGGGATCGGTGCCCACGACTGTCGCAGGCAATTCGCCACCGGCGAAGAACTCGATCAGGATCTCATCGGCACCCTCGATGACATGGTTGTTGGTCACGACATAACCATCGGCCGAGATCACAAAACCTGAACCCAGAGCCGAGGACCGACGGGGCGAGCCATCGCCACGATTGCCGAAATCGTCAAAGAAATCCTCAAAGGGCGAACCTTCGGGGACAATACCCTGCGGGCCGGTGTTGGCCGCGACCGTCGTCGATGTGGTGATATTCACCACGGCAGGACTGATCTGCTGCGCCAGATCGGCAAAGCTGATCGGGCGGTTTTCTTGTGCGGGAGCGGGCAACGCCATCGCAGTGGCCAGCGCCAGCCCGAGGAAAAGCGCGCCTAGCGCACGGATCGGAGCCTGCATCGGCATGGCAAGCAACATTACATTTGTCTTGGTCGTCACGACAAACTCCCTTGTGTCATGAATGGCGCGCCAGCCTGTGGCGCGCGATATCCTGAGAATTAATGTAGGACGCGGCGAGTGCAACGCAAAGCCCCATCGCGCGCGCTCAATTGCATGTGATGCAGAAAAAGGGGTGGGTTTAAACCCACCTTACGTCAAACGCCCAGTGCGCGGGCAATCGCGACCAGCATCACACCCAGCGCAATGGCACCCAGCCCGAACCAGCGGCGCAGCGGCAGCGGCATCGCGCGCAAGGCGGCCAGCATCTGCTCGACAAGCGAAGGGGCCAGCGCATAGGCCAGCCCCTCCACAATCAGCACCAGCCCAAGGGCCAGAAAAACCGCTGCAATCATTCCGTGACAGGCGCCTCGACATCAGGGGCTGCAGCGGGGTCAGCGGGGGACGCATCGGTTACTGGCGCGGGATCGGTAGGTAGAGCGCCATCGGTCTCGGGTGCAGGCTCAGGCACCACGTCTGCCGCAGGGTCAACCACAGGTTCAACCGCTGCCGGGGCCGGAGCCGGGGCCTGAGCCGCAGGGGCTGCCACAGCCGCCCCGGACCCGGTCGAGGAATAGAGATAGTCAAAGAACGACGAATCCGGGGTCAGCACCATAGTCGAATTGCTGCCCTGCAGCGCAGTTTCATAGGCCTGCATGGAGCGGTAAAAGTTGAAAAACTCCGGATTTGCACCATAGGCCGCGGCAAAGATGCCACTCGCTTCGGCATCGGCCTCACCGCGAGTGATCTGCGCCTCGCGTTCCGCCTCTGACAGGGTCTCGACCACGGTCCGGTCGGCGAGGGCGCGCACCCGCTGTGCTGCCTCGTTACCGCGCGCCACCTCATCGGCAGCCTCGCGTTCGCGCTCGGCCCGCATCCGGGCAAAGGTCGCCTCAAGGTTCTGCGACGGCAGGTTGGTCTGTTTCAGGCGCACATCGACCACATCAAGACCAAGGCTCAGCGCCTGCTGGCGCGCATTATCGCGGATGCGGTTCATCAGCACGCGGCGGTCCGCCGAAAGGATCGTGTCGGAGGTGACCTGATCGGCACCCAGAACCTCGCGGATCGTGGCATTCAGGATCGAGCCCAAGCGGTCCTCGGCGGTGCGGATCCCGCCTACGCCCACGGCCTGACGGAACCGGACCACATCGGCGATGCGGTAGCGGGCAAAGGCATCGACCACGAGACGGCGGTCATCCGAGGGGGTGACTTCGATGGTCTCGGTATCCAGCGACAGGATGCGGTCGTCATATTTGACGACTTCCTGAATGAACGGGATCTTGAACCCGATCCCGGGTTCTTCCTGAACCTGGCGGATCTGACCGAACTGCAGGACCAGCGCCTTTTCGCGCTCATCCACCACAAAGATCGAAGAGCTGATCAGGACAATGATGACAACGAGGATCGGCAATAGGAATGTTGACTTGCGCATGGTTCAGTTCCCCTGCCCGGATGTTAAGGCTGCGGCAGGCGCAGCAGGTGCCGAAGTGCCGCGGAAAAGCTCGTTCAGCGGCAGGAACGGAACAACGCCCTGACCATTTCCACCACCCCCTGCAACCGCCGGGTCAAGGATGATCTTGGACACATTACCCAACACCCGCTCCATCGTCTCCAGATAAATCCGTTCGCGGGTCACATCCTCGGCATTGATGAATTCGCCCAACACGGCGGTAAACCGGCTCGCCGTACCCAGCGCATCGTTGATGGTCAGCGCACGATAACCCTCGGCCTGCTCGATCACCTGTGCGGCCTGACCACGCGCACCGGCCACCACAGTATTGGCATAGGCATCGGCCTGCCGCTGCAACCGGTCGCGCTCCTGCTCCGCCGCCTGCACGGCGCGGAAACTGTCGATCACGTCGGCGGGCGGATCTGCCTTTTGCAGGTTGATTCGCACGATCCTGATACCACTTTCATACTCATCCAGTGCCGACTGAATATTCGCCTGCGCTGTATCCGCAATCACCCCCCGGTCACGGTTCAGGATCGGAGCAAGGTTCGATGCCGCGATGATTTCGCGCATCACCGATTCCGATACCGCCTGCACCGTCTGCTGCGGGTCCGAGATATTGAACAGCACCTTGGACGGGTCGCTGATGTTCCAGACCACCTGAAACGCGATATCGACGATATTCGCATCCGTGGTAAGCATGAGACCATTCTCATCACGCGCCACCTCGGTCGATCCGATGGTTTCGGTCCGTTCAGAGGTCACATTGACCACGTCGTAGGTGATGACTGGCCAAGGGGCAAAGTTCAGGCCGGGCTGACCGGTGCTGGAAAACGACCCGAGGAACAATTCGACAGACTGCTCTTCCGGGCGCACGGTATAGACCGACATGAAACCCCACAGTGCCACCGCTGCCAGTGCGGCAAGGCCGACAGTGCCGCGGGTGATCTTGAACCCGCCGCCGCCTGTGCCGCTGCCATTCGCGCCGCCGCCACCCATCAGGACGCGCAACTGTTCGCGGCCCCGGTTCATCAGCTCGTCGATCTCGGGGATCTGCGGCCCCTCGCCGCCCGGTCTGCGTCCGCCAGCGGGACGCCGATCGTCGTCATTGCCCGACCCGTTGTCGCCATTTCCGCCGCGACCACCGCCGCCACCCCATGGGCCTCCGTTATTTCCAGCCATTCAGATTGTCTTCCCTACCTGTTACCCCGCTCCCGCGACGTACTCTCTGTTCCATTTGTGCGCGAAAGCGCCGATTTCAACCCGGTTGCGCAGAGTTCAAGCCGCTTTGAACCGACTGTTCAGCCAGAGGTCCGCATCGGACTGCGCATCGTGACCAATTCCTCCGACATTGTCGGATGCACAGCAACCGTGCGGTCAAAATCCTCTTTCGTGGCCCCCATCTTGATCGCGATCGCGGCAAGCTGGATCATTTCGCCCGCCTCAGGCGCGACAATATGACAGCCCAGCACCTTGCGGCTCGCGACACTCACCACCAGCTTCATCAGCACCCGCGCCGGACTGCCTGCAAAAGCGCTGCGCATCGGACGAAACGAAGTGCAATAAATCTCCACCGGCTCGATCTCGCGCGCGGCCTCCTCGGTCAACCCGATCGCGCCCAGTTCCGGCTGCGTGAACACTGCGGACGGGATCAGATCATGATCCACCGGCGTCGGCACCCCGTCAAAAACAGTGCGGACAAAAGCCATTCCCTCACGGATCGCCACCGGCGTCAGATTGACCCGGCCCGTGACATCGCCAATCGCATAAATCGAGGGGACGGCAGTCTGCGAATATTCATCTACCACGATCTCGGCCCGGCGGCCAATCTGGACGCCCAGCGGCTCAAGGCCCATGCGTTCGGAATTGGGTTTGCGCCCTGTCGCAAAAAACACGCGGTCATAGACCTGCTCTTCGCCATTGGTCGCCTTGACCCTGGCACCGCCGCCCGGCATCGCCTCCATCCCGATGATATTTGTGCCGCAATGCAGGGCGATGCCGCGTGCACGCATCGCCTCGGCCACCAGCCCGCGCGCCTCATCGTCAAACCCGCGCAGGATCTGCGCGCCGCGGTAATATTGCGTCACCTTGACGCCCATCCCCTGCAAAACCCCGGCAAACTCGCAGGCAATGTAACCGCCGCCGATGATCAGCACCGACCCCGGCAGTTCCTCCAGATCGAAGATGTCATCCGAGACGATGCCATGCACGGCATAGCTTTCCGCCGGACGCTCCGGACGCCCGCCCGCAGCAATCAGAATATGGCGCGCCGTCAGAACATCACCCCCCGCAAGCCGCACCGTATGCGCATCGACCAGTTCCGCACGATCATCGTGGATCGTGACCCCCGATGTCTCCAGAAGCTTGCGATAGACCCCTTCGAGACGGTCAAGCTCGCTATGCAGTCGGCTGCGGAAAGTCGGCCAGTCAAAGCTGCCATCCGGCACATCCCAGCCATAGGCGCGGGCCTCGGCCATCACGTCACCAAATCCGGCCGCAAACACCATGAGCTTTTTCGGCACACAGCCGCGAATGACGCAGGTGCCACCAAGGCGGCTTTGCTCTGCCAACGCAACCGTAGCCCCGGTCACCGCTGCCATCCGCGCCGCACGCACACCGCCCGATCCGCCACCAATCACAAAGAGGTCGTAGTCAAAAGCCATGTCGCCGCCCGTTTCAGGTCCGGTTGTTCTATTCCACACCTGATCGTAAAGTGCCAGTCAAACCGGGCTGACAGGGGCGCAAAACCCGGAACTTGGCCCGGCACCGGTCAGGCGACTGTCCGGTGGACAGTTGGACGGTGCCTTGCCAAAGGCCCAAGCCTGCAGGCAACCACTTTGTGATGATGTCGAAACAGCGATAATCGGCACGCACCTGACTGGGCTTGCGCAAACGCGCCTGCCACGGGCAGGCTGGCGCGTCCCGATTTGTCACCTGCCGAATCGGGAAAGCAAGACCCGGCCCTCACTGCTCAATCCGCAATCTCGGTAAAAAGATTATCCGTTTCCAGAAACTCGAACCGGCTTTCCTCCACCGACCCTTTGTTGATATCGCGCACCTCGACCCGGCCATCGCCAAACCCGATCACCACGACATCGCAGATATCGATGAACAGACCGTTTTCGACCACGCCCGGAATCTGGTTCAACACCAGCGACAACTGGCGCGGATGGCCGATGCGATTGAGATGCAGGTCAAGGATATGATTGCCCTCATCGGTGATATACGGCACATCGCCATTCAGGCGCAGCGTCGTGGTGCGGCCCAGCACATCAAGGCCGATCAGCGTCTCTTCGATCAGCGTCTTGGTGGTTTGCCAGCCAAACGGGATCACCTCGACGGGTAATGGAAACGCGCCCAGCGTCTCCACCTGTTTGGAAATATCCGCAATCACCACCATCTGATCGCTCGCCGTGGCGACGATCTTTTCCTGCAACAGCGCGCCACCGCCACCCTTGATGAGGTTAAGGTTGCTGTCATACTCATCCGCCCCGTCGATCGTCAGGTCGAGCCACTTCGCCTCGTCGAGCGAAATCACCTCTATCCCCACCTCGCGGGCAAGCTGGGCAGTGCGGGCAGAGGTCGGCACCCCCTTGATCTTCAGCCCCTCGTCACGGACCATCTCGCCCAGACAACGGACCAGCCAGGCGGCGGTCGAACCGGTGCCCAGCCCCACACGCATCCCGCTTTCCACATACATCGTGGCGCGCTTCGCAGCGGCAAACTTCGCCTTGTCGATGGGGGAAAGCTCTCCGGTCATGGCGGCCTCGTGCTTCAGGGTGGCAAATCCGGGCAGCCCCCGGCACATTCGTGGGTCGTTATAGGCAAGTCACGCTAGCGGCGCGAGAGGAGAAAACATCAAATCCTCCCGGACCGGTCGCAGCAAAGGTGCATTCACCGTCCCGGCGCAATAGCGCGATTGCGCGTCAGCGCGTCGGTTTGGGGCAGACGGGGCAGGCGCATCCGCCTATCCTGCCGCCATGATGACCCAGCCCGGCCTGCGCCTGCACTACGCTCCCGACAACGCCTCGCTTTGCGTGCGGCTGGCGCTTGAGGAATTGGGGCTGGACTACGAAACCACCCTTCTCGACCGTCGGCAGAAGGCACAAAAACAGCCCGCCTATCTGGCGCTCAACCCCAACGGGTTGATCCCGGTGCTCGAAACCCCGGACGGGGCGCTCTACGAAACAGGGGCAATCCTGCTCTGGCTCGCCGACCGGTATGGCGGCGGGCTGATGCCCGATGTACAAGACAACGGGAGGGGGGCAGCCCTCAAATGGCTCTTCTGGCTCTCCAACACGCTGCATGCGCAAATGCGGATGCTGTTCTACCCCGAACAGTACATCGACGGGGACGAACAAGGCGACGCCCTGCGATCCCACACCCGCACCCGACTGCGTGTACAGCTTGATCTACTGGCCACCGCCACCGACGCCCGTTGGCTCGACAGCACCCAGCCCAGCGCGCAGGGCTGCTACCTCGCCGCGCTCCTGCGGTGGCCCAGCCTCTACGGCGGGCCATCCGACTGGTATCAGCTGCAAGACTGGCCCCGGCTCCTGGCCTTCGCCCAGCGGACCGAGGCACGCCCGGCGAGCCTGCGGTCTGCCATTGCCGAAGAGCTGGGCGCAACCCCGTTTTCCGCGCCGCAGCCCGCCAACCCCGCCAACGGCAGCGCCATCTGATGCACCCCAATTCCCAGCCGCTCAACTCAAGGCAGTCCTGATGTTCCTCTCGGTTTTCGACATGTTCAAAGTGGGGATCGGCCCCTCCTCCTCGCATACGATCGGGCCCATGGTGGCCGGGGCGCGGTTTCTCGACCATCTGCGGGCACAGCCGTTCAAAGTGGCCGGTCTGCGCGCCTCGCTGCATGGGTCACTGGCCTTCACCGGCAAGGGTCACGCGACCGACCGGGCCGTGATCCTCGGGCTCGCCGGGTTCCGGGCGGACGACTACGACGCCGAACGGGCGGAAAACGAACTGGCAAGGATCGCTGCCGAGCGGTCGTTGACGCCGCAAGGCCTTCCCCCGCTGCGCTTCGATCCGGCGCATGACCTCAATTTCGACTTTGGCCCCGCGCTGCCCGGTCATGCCAACGGGCTGATCCTGACCGCAACCGACCCGCAGGGCGACGTGATCACGCAAATCACCTATTACTCCATCGGCGGCGGCTTTGTGCTCACCGCCGCAGAACTGGCCGAAGGCCGCGACAGCGACACCGGGCCGCCCGTGCCCTACCCATTCGACAAGGCCGCAAAAATGCTGGTCATGGCCAAAACGTCTGGCAAATCCATCGCCCAGATGAAACGGGCCAACGAACTATCCCGCATGCCGGGGGGCGACCTCGACCGGGGGCTGGTGCGGATCTGGGAGGTGATGAACGCCTGCATCGACCGGGGGCTGGTGACGGACGGCATCCTGCCCGGTGGGCTGAATGTGCGGCGGCGGGCCAAGGGGATCCATGATGCGCTGATCGCCGAACGCGGGATGAACCAGCAGGCACCGCATACGATCAACGACTGGATGTCGACCTATGCGATGGCGGTGAACGAGGAAAACGCGGCCGGCGGGCAAGTGGTGACCGCACCCACCAACGGTGCTGCGGGCGTCGTGCCAGCAACGATCCGCTACTACCTCGACCACGTGCCGGGGGCGAGCATCAGCAAAGTGCCCGATTTCCTGCTCACCGCTGCGGCCATCGGCGGGCTGATCAAATTCAACGCCAGTATCTCGGGTGCGGAATGCGGCTGTCAGGCCGAAGTCGGTTCCGCCGCCGCCATGGCCGCCGCAGGGCTCGCCACCGTGCTGGGCGGGACGCCGGAACAGGTGGAAAACGCCGCCGAAATCGCGCTGGAACACCATCTCGGCATGACCTGCGACCCGATCCGCGGTCTGGTGCAGGTGCCCTGTATCGAGCGCAACGGCCTCGGCGCGATCAAAGCCGTCTCGGCGGCCAGCCTCGCCCTGCGCGGCGACGGTGTGCATCTGGTCCCCCTTGACGCCGCGATCGAGACGATGCGGCAAACCGGGGCCGACATGAGCGAGAAATACAAGGAAACCGCACTCGGCGGGCTGGCGGTGAACGTGCCGAATTGTTGAAAGCAGGTTGGGTTGAAATGAGCTGCTGCCGGTTTCGTGGACAGTAGGTTAAGCTAGAGCGGGGTGCGGCCTTTCCGATTCAGGACTGAACGAACCCGCTGACGCGGAATGGGCGGGTGCATTTGCTGGAATGGCCTCCTGATGTGAAGGTTTGGTTGCTGAGTCCAACCCCTGACCAGGAGACCATCCCCATGGCAAACGCCACTGCAGCGGTGAGCCCTCTGCGCCGTCGCATGACCGACGACATGAGCCTGCGCAACCTGTCGCCGGCGACGCAACGATCCTATCTGCCTGCAGCGACGACGTTCAGCCGCCATTTCGGCCGATCGCCGGATCGGTCGGGGCTGGCGAATATCCGTGCCTTCCAGGTTCATCTGGTGTCGCAAGGCATTTCCCGGCCGGCGTTGAACCAGACCGTAGGGGAGTCATAACGCGTTGAAATACATAAATTATGAAAATTTGATACCAACACAAATACCAGCAAAAATACAAATAATCGGCTCCACAGCCCAAACAGGAGTCATTTTGAGGCGATTGTTGCAAAATGGAAACAGGCTAATCTCGGCACAATAGGTGGCATATCCGGGTGATTTCAGGGCTCGCCTTGACCTCACGCAAAGGGGGCATCCGGGAGGGGCCGTTGCGTCGGGTTCCCGAAGATTTGGCGATCGACGCAGGACATGGGCGTCGGTCCGAAAACCAGCCAGTCGCGCGTCCGACATTCGTTTTTGCGGCGCCTTATGCGCGGGCCCCGGCGCTCTCGTTTTCGGTGCCGCCTGCCTTTGCAGCCTGTTCGCCCGTCCGCAGCACTTCTGTCACCAACAGGTCCAGATCGGCGTGCCTTGTGCGGTGATTGCAGATCGCCGCACGCAAACAGTGGCGGCCGTGGATGGTAGTGTCCGAAACAGCGGCGACGCCGGTTTCCTGCAGGCGCAGCATGATCTCGATGTTCAGATCACGCAGCGTCCCCTCATCCAGCCCGCCGGGATTGTAGCGAAAGCAGACAATGTCGATCACGGTCGGCGCCATCAGTTCCAACACGGCTTCATTCTCGATCAACCCGTCGAGATACTTC
>Ga0105054_10005589_pt1 | contig 17997 bp, 16 predicted proteins | sample BON02_FD_78091 | JGI IMG/M metagenome (GOLD analysis project Ga0105054, IMG submission 78091) | Freshwater microbial communities from Lake Bonney liftoff mats and glacier meltwater in Antarctica - BON-02 (megahit assembly) | ecosystem: Environmental > Aquatic > Freshwater > Ice > Glacier...
TTGGACCTGATATTTGGTCGAGAATTGTCATTTCAAGAGGTGAATGTAGCTTATAGTCTCAATGCCTCAAAACATGCAATACAATCGGCAATGAGGAACGACGATATCACTTCTCGAGATGTTTTGATCGGAATGAACATGGTGATGATAAGTGACAAAGAACACGCAGAATTCCGACTCAAGGAATCCGTTGAGGATATTTTAGTGTTGCATTTTTTTAGGGAACCTTTTAAACAGCTTTATTTGAAGCTAGGGCAAGGTAATTGCGATGACCCAGGGGTCCAACCTGGTATTCAAGAAGAAAAAGATGCAATGAAACAGTCGGAAGTATTGAAGGTAGATATCCATAACACGGAAGAAAAGCTTGGCAATGACCCGCATCTAGACGACGATGCCTGCGTAAAAGAAGTAGAATTGAATCATGATGAGGACCTTCAAGTCTTCGAAATCAAACCCAAAACGGATTCCAGGAAACACGGTTTTACCGGTGCTTCTGCTTCATTCCAAGCACAAAACCCTGGTAGTTTGCCAAAGGAGAAAATACCGGATTTAGATATCGAAACCCTACGAAACGTGGAAGAGATGAATTCTCCAGATAGTTTTATGCTCGTTGAATCAAAGATCAAATCGATGGACACTTTTGGTGCTGTGCAGAATGTCCATGCAAGTGAATTGAATATTGAAGTTGAGAGCTCACCGTTTATTTTGGAAAGTGGAGATACTGCACAACTTGAAGCGTACTCGCCTGCCCGTATATCCGAAGGAGCTTTTGAACTCGCTATTCGAAAATGCAAGGACGATTCTTTTGGCCTTCGCGCCGTAATAGACGATGAGGAAGATGTGGTGGTTAAGGAATTTCTCAGTGATAAATGGCTTGCCAGTGGAGTCCAACCATTTGACAAGATCTATGTTGTGAACGATGTACTCGTTGATTCTCTCGAGTCGCTGAAAAACGGACTTGAGCAATCCCAAACTCGGACAACGATTATGTTTGCCCGCGTATTGAGCCAACATGCTGCAGTTGCACCTTTGTTGAAGTTCAAGGTAGCCATTCCAGCCATTGTACTGCGGCTCGAGGTCGAATGGCAACCATCTAGATTAGGTTTATGTTTGAAGACTCGGAATATTTATCTAGCCCAGTTGGGATTTGTCGATGGCGATTGCTTGGAGTCGCTGGAAAGCAAAGTAGTTCGAAGTGCTTTGGAATTTTCGAAAGCAATTTCTGGGATAGAAGCTTCCTCGTTGGTGGATGCAGTGTTTACTCGAGGTTCCCTTTCATATGAGTTCACTTCGAATTTGAATTTGGAATCAGAGTTAAATTGTGGGGAAGTGTACCAGGAAAAAGGAGAGAAAGTCAAGGTAGTTGTTGAAACCATCCAAGATGTTTGCCTGGAAGAAGAAGTGGAACATCCAGAAAACATAGATCCAGACGAAACATATTCTTTCGGTATCGACGAAGTGACCATGGGTAAAGAGTTGCATTCCGGGGAATTGGAGGAGGAAAGAAATGCGACTGGTGCTAATATAATAGACGAAATAGATGCGAATATAGAAGATGAAATAGATGCGAAGATAGTGGTTGAAAACATTGGTGACTATGAAATAGGCGTGAACATAGAAGATGGAATAGAAACGAATTTGCGCGATGAAATAGATGTGAAGATAGATAACGATGAAGTAGACTCGAATATAGAAGATAACATAGAGTCAAAAATTGAAGTTGAAATAGATGGGAATATAGAAATAGATGCGAATATAGATGATGGAATAGGTGCGAAAATAGAAGATGAAATGGATATGAAGAGAGAGAACAATGAAATAGACTCGAATATAGAAGAAGAAATAGAGTCAAAAATTAAAGTTGAAAAAGATGCGAATATAGAAATAAATTCGAAAATTGAAGATGGAATAGATTCGAAAATTGAAGATGGAATAGATTCGAATATAGATGATATAGATTCAAAAATGGAAGTTGACATAGATGCGAATATAGATGACGATGGAATAGATTCGGATACGGAAGATGAGATAGCTGCGAAAGATGAAATGGATTCAAATATAGAAAACGGAATAAATACGAATATAGGTGATGGAATAGATGTGAATTTAGAAGATGGAATGCCTATAGAAGAACAAAGCAAGGGTGCATTTGCTAAGAATTCAGAAACTTTGGATATTGATGCAAACAATTTAAAAGATCTTCAATCTATCGTGAAACTAGTGTGCACCACTTTGCTGGAAGATCCTTCATTTCATGCACTTGTCGGAAATGCAGTTGAAAAAGCAATAAAGCGAGTAAAAAAGCCATGAATCCAAAAGCATCGATGTTAAAAAATAAATTACAAATCTAAAACCGTGGGCAAATTTAGTATTTGATCGGCTCGTACGAGTGAAGTGGGAGATCCGTTATCCTGGCACAATGTGTGCACTATATCGCGCCATCGTACGAAATCCACCTTGGACGACTTGGCCAACGAGTCTTTATCATGCACTGACTCATTATTGTAGTAATGGTTCCAAAACCAGAGCAACTTCCGAAAGTTAATGAGGGGGGGGGTCCCTGAAGGACTGTGCATAACTTCATCGTTATCTGGTTCCGATATTTCGTTGATTGAATGCAGAAGCATCGCGAGATCCCCGTTTTCATTGCTAAACATCAAGATGAGCAGAGCAGTATTCAAACAGCAGATATTCTCCTGGTTAACCTTCGGCAAACTCACAATGGTCATCAAACTCCTCAAGAGGAACAGGCGGTTTTTTTCTATAAACATGCCGAATTTGCTATTTTCAGCGAATTCAGGCTCCGAGTTTTTGAAGCATTCATACGAGAGTATCAGCGTCCGAATGAATACATTGGAGTCGATAAGATTGCTCAGAGCTACATTCGTCAGTTTACGCATGTCTGTCTCTCCTAATAGCTCCTCCACGATACGCATATTGGATACATTCAATTTTATCAATTCTCCTAATAGATCAAAGTTCGTTTGCAATAATCCACTCTTTTTAAATCCATCGTCGGTTATCTCGCTGATTAAATGCGAAACCAATCCCCAACTGCAAATCATTACTTGCTCTGATGGAGTACCTCCTCTAAGAAATGCCTCGACACTTGATGCCAACCAAAATAAATAGTCACCGCTGTCTCCCAATAGTACCTGGACTACCTTGAACAACAAGCCAGGCTTCGAGGTTTCAGGCGAGTGACAAGCAGGCAAGCTCTCAATAGTAGAATTACTGTCCAATAAGTGCCTATCGTATTCTGATAGCAGTAACCGCTTTTGACCGCCTCCTATATATCTATTGCAGAAATTATGCACCATCCTGAGGAACTGGATTTTAATCGTCCTAAAAGGATTGCACTCACATTCTTCGCCGCGAGCATGGACATGGACAGGCACACGAACATCATCCCAATCTAATTTGTCAAACATATCAGCCAAAACCGGAATCAGTCCATTGTCACAGAACGAGGTATTGACTGTCCCTTGGAAAGCCCCTCCTGCTAAAACAGACATAACGAACATCACTTCTTGAATCATCTCCACTTGGTATTCTGAGAGGTCTTGAGAATGATCAGCACCTGGTTCGTCTCCACCTTTTATTAGCTCGTCATAACAGAAATCTACAATGTCATCAAAACATGGTTTCCAATCAGGTCCTCCTCGAATTTCCTCGAATGAAAAATGCGATAAATCTTCTTTCCATTGATCTGAGCGGGAGGCTAAAACAAGAGTTTCAGGTACCTGGTTTACAATATTCCATAGAACTTGGGCACTTGCCCGTCGAGATAAACGACGAACGGAACGCATCTCCAATTGGAAACTCCGCGAGAACATTTTATTTACGTAACTGTGCACATATTCAAGACCCCGTTTAGATTCATTGTACGAGATACTGTTCCACCTTAATATAGCTACAAATCTGGCGATCAATAACGGACATTCAACCATGAGCCGTTGATTCACTCCAACTGCTGAATTACCAGAAACGCGAGATTGAAGTAACTTGAAGGATGTCTGGGGTTCAACCCCATTGAGTTCCTCTTTTGTATGAAGCATTAATGCAAGAATTCGAGAAAACAAACCGAGTTCATTCCTAGATAAACATGCAACTATCCCATTAAAATCCACTAGGTTCAAATCAAATGGAATTTCTGCCGCACATATGGTTTCCTGTAAATAACCCATTATGCTCTCGAGTCCATTTTTACACCTGTTTATACTGAATATCTTGATCAAATTAAACGCACAAGCCGTCAGCTCTTGATCACCAGCAATGTTCGCTGCAAAAGTCGATGGCAACGCGTTGCATGTTTCTCTCAGGATGTCCACGGTCATGGTCCATACAGCCAATAGATCTCTATTCACTGCAACGCCAGGAGATTTTAACAGACTGACGATTAAGAGACGCTTGAGTATCTTGGCACCCGAGAACTGCGACACAGCCAAAGCAAGAGATGGGAATGGCGGCCTCGAATCCTTGAAAATTGAATATAATCTGGAAAACTCATCAAGCAGAGTCTTCACTTCAGTAACATATCCTATCGATTCATTAGACAGAGTCCTTACTCCCGAAGCACCCGAAACACGTAGAGCTGCAATTAATTTTTCAGAAGCGATGTTGAGTTGGAGCAACAAACCCGGGACTCGATGATGAGACGAGTCACACTGGCTGATGATGCAATCCGGAAGGAAGGTGATTTCAGATGTGAACCTACCAGTCCACTGGCGCTCTGCGAGTTGTCGGCACACCGTCTTCTCCAGGAAAGACATTTTTTAAGACCAAATTAATGAAACTATTGTTTCGAACTTTTTATGGATACAGATTGTACGACTGCATTGATTGATATTAAATCTTAATATACTGCGTGGATGCAGTGGAACAGATTTGATGAATAGATCTCAAAAAATTTCCGCAAACAAACAAAATCCTATTTCATCAAATTAGCTTTAGATTCTAGAAATCTTCATTTGTTCATGGAATTTGTCTCACTTTCTGGAGATAAGAGGAATTCGAAAGAATGCTATTGGTTTTATAATTATCTCTTCATTTGTTTTAGTGGAGTATTGTTTTATTAGATATTTAAAAGTGGGTAAGACCTGAAGAACCAGGATCAATTTCAAAAAAGTCAAATTACACAGGAGCTACAAAATTAGAATTTTATCATAACGAGCAGATTTTAATTCTGTCGCGTCAAAGCATCAAGCTTTTTTATTCGGCAAGGTTCTTGTTCTTTCTTGCTTTTATTAATAGAATATCCGAATGAACGAGTCTGGATTTTTTTAAAAATCCTATTTGGCAATTTCAAGAAGAAAACATGTGGTATGTTTATATGCCGTTGTACGTTGTTAGCGGGGTCATACAACCCATACTCACAGATTCGCTAAAATACCAGGGAGGTGTTACTGGATGGCCCCCCACTCTTCTAACATTGCTTGCAGCTTCGGTGGGTATGGCTTTGGTAGGGGGACTCGGGAAAGGCTCGAATCCATCCCACGCGAACACTCTCGCGAAAGCGACTTTTCTAGATATTACGGCAGGAGCTCTTTGCCAATCTGGTTTGCTTATGGTGGGAAGTGGAGTATTCACTGTAGTCTATAGCAGCACTACAGCTTGGACCGCTATCATCTCTTTCATGGGTGGCCATCAGTTGACAACGCAACAATGGCTAGGTGTGTTCACGATATCATTTGGACTCTTTGTACATGCTGCTGATCTTCATTTATCCCCTGACAACGTTCGTTTGTTTGTTGGTCTTCCTATCCTACTGGTTGGTACCTTCTTGCACGCTGGTGCTTTTGTGTATAATGAACACGCAATTCGCGAAAGAGGAATTGACCCTTTCACCTTATGTAGTGCGTAAGTGCATTTTCGAGTGCGCCATTTTTGCTGAATTTACTTTAGAATAGGTTTTAGAGAATCGATACTGATCGTCATATGGAACTTGATGCTGGTTGCGGTATACGGTTATGAAAAGCTGTACTCTGAAATGTCTCAAGGAGGTTGGAGTGTGCTGGTAGCATTTGTAGGTCTTGTCTTGGCTAATGCAACCCATTCCTTTGCTTTCTTTGGTTTGCTGAGCTCGTTAGGAGCCGTCCAAATGGGCGTGTTAAAAAGCCTCCTGGCAGTTTCCGTGTTCTCTATTGCTGCTACTATGTTTTGCAGCAATGAAGCTTCTCAGTGTTTCACTCCTACTAAAGCCTTCGCAATGGTAATCGTGCTATTTGGAGGTTTTGTTTTTAAATCTTCACCCAAAGGATATAGTAAGTTATCTCCTGCTTGATTTTTTATCCATATGCTATTGATCGAAGGAGGGGTGTTTGTGATGTACTTTACGACATGACGTTGGCATTCACACTCAAAGAACGACCTACGACGTAACATGCACAGAAACGATGTCTCAAAACAAAACGCAATTTGGACAAGATAAGAGCTGATGATTTTATTGAGACTTGTTAACAAATGAGGACGCACTTATAATTCAAAAGACTGTATTGGATTTGCCAGTCTATTAATGAATACATTCAAAAACAAAAAACATGAAATCATCACTAGGCGAATTTCCCTTTTTTCGCCAGTGACTGTGCCAACTTGGGGTCTTTCTTTCCCGTGTGTGGATTCACCACACTAGCAACTTTCGTTTGAGCCACATAATTCTCCCCGCGATCCTTCGTCTTCAACTTCCCCTCCGCTGCTAGTTTCTTCTTCAGCTCGATCTTGGCCTGCAACGCTTCCTCGTGACCACTGGAGCCCCCTACTTTTGAGCCAGTGCCAGATCCCTTAGGAGCCTTGGAAGCTCTAGCAGCTGCTCTCTCTCTGTCCGCCTCCCTCTGATTGCCCCTAGTCATCGGAGAGACGGAGCCCCAATTATATTGCGGGGGGCTTCTCGTATTAATAGTGTAGTGAATATTTACATAATTTTGGAGCTAGAACCACACATTTTCAAAGGTAGACCCTATTTTTTCAATGGCTGAAAATCACATACAGAAAAGAAGGACCATAGCATCAAGATGAACCAACGAGAAGAAGATATTCAAAAGCTGCTTGCGGCCAAGGTTCACATCGGAACCACGAACAGTGATCATCAGATGACTCCATACATCTGGCGCCGCAACACTGAAGGAGTTCACATCCTTAACATTGGGATTACTGTTGAGAAGATCAAATTGGCTGCTCGAATCATTGTGACTATCGAGAATCCGCTTGATGTAGTAGCTGTGTCCGCACGACCATATGGACAACGCGCTGTTCTTAAGTTTTCCCAATACACCGGAACTCAGGCGCTTGCCAGCCGATTCACTCCTGGAACTTTCACCAATCAAATTACTAGAAACTTCAAGGAGCCTCGTCTGCTTATCGTTACCGATCCTCGTATGGACAACCAGCCAGTTATTGAAGCTTCTTACGTGAATATCCCAGTAATTGCTCTATGTAACTCTGACTCCCCTCTACGATATGTAGATGTTGCCATTCCAGCCAACACTCGTGGAAAGCATTCTATTGGGCTTGTTTACTGGATGCTCGCTAGAGAGATTCTTCGACTTCGTGGATCAATCTCGCAAGTAGAACCTTGGAGTGTTTCCGTCGATCTGTTCTTCCATCGCGATCCTGAAGAGGTTGAGAAACCTGAGGAAGTTGTTGCTGCACCTGTAGCTCCAGTTGAAGAGTACGATGCTACAACGGAGTTTAACAGCCTTGGGGCCTTCGATGCACCTGCTGCTCCTGTAGCTACCCAATCATGGGATGATGCCACTGCTGCTGCTCCTGCTCCTCCGCAAGAGTGGTCATCAATGCAACAATAATTATTTTTTCTTTTGAAGAATCTGTTTTCAAACGAGTCCTCTTATGAATGTTAATTATAAAAAGCCAGGTGCATTTGTTTAATGTATTTTTGTACTAGTAGCTACGCGATTGGGGGATGATGTTGCTAGTTTCAGTTCAGACAATAGTACTCTTGATTCATTCGACTTGAGCGTTGGTTTCGAGCCAATATCTTTTAGCCAAAAAAGCTCTTCTAATAAATTAATTAAATTTGATTTTCAATTTTGTATCGATAGCCTTTTTTGTACCTCATATCCTGTTCGAAATGGGCTGCCTTCCACGGTTTCGATCAGGCCGATCCGTCAGATGCATCAGCTTGTTAGAAAAAGAATCCCGTACTAAAGAGACACTCGACGCTGCTTTCAATCTGCTGCTGCATGCACCGCGTACCGTGACTGATGTGGAACAACATCCAGTCGAATGTTCACCAAATGTTTCTCGGTGGACTTGTGAGCCTCCAGATTTCCAGAATGGTTTGCCGAATGACGTGCAGTATCAATTACACGAGGTCAAAGGAGGAGAAACGGTTATGGGATTGGAGTTGAAGTATAGCGTCCCTGTGAGAGATATTAAAAGAGCCAATCCTCATTTACTTGATGTGGTGTCTCCCGGATTCGTGCGTATTCCCATTGTATAAGGGATATTGGATAGCTACTGTAAATGAATAAGTAAACGAGAAATTAATTAAATTGTATATGGGCATATCATATCTAGGAGAACATATCGTATGTTTTGAATCCCTTTTTAAACTCATCGCTCATGTTTGCTTCTACTTCTTCTGGCACGATACAGCTCTGCCAGTCCACTCGGTTCATACATCCCAACAATCTACAAGCAATTCTTCGCCCAAATTGAAGTGGGATACTTAATTTATTCTCCCCTACCGCACTACGAGCCACTCGAGGCGAAAATGCATTACCAGAAACCTCAATATACAAATATTCTTCCTCGGAATCGGTTATTTCTTGATGAAGTCTGGCAAGACCATCATTGTGGTGCTCATCTGAAATACCGGGGATTGTTTTGGGACTCACAGGTTCTAAGGGAACTCCTAACGCTAGATTCAATCGCTTGGCTTCGTTTTCTATCATGGGGCCGATTGCACTCGCACTCGAACAAGGTACAGGAATCGCCTCCAAGTAAGCATGTCGCTGCATTGCTTTTCCAAGTAGAATGTTCCGCTCGAAAAACAAAGCTAAACATCCAAAACTGGCAAAGTACTGGACGATGTACTCCTTGTATCGAATGGCTTGTTCTAAAACACTACTTTCCAGGGTGGCAAAGCAATCTTCATGACCTATGGGAATAATCTGCACGTGTTGAGCACTCACGCCTCCTTTTGGGAGAGATAGATAACAATCATCCGAGATGCTCACAATCAATTGTTTCTCACACGCTGGACTGGCTACACAAAACCAACAATCTCTTCGCGGTGCCACGTTTTTACGATTAGTATCCCGTTTATACCGTTTTCCACCACCTCCACCTCGCCCGAAGAAAAATTGACCTGAATTCGCGCTTTCTTGAGCAGTTATTCGTTCAATGTCTTCACTTGTCAATACTCCTCCACTCGATGTGCTATTCACCTCGCTCGGCATACTAATCAATGATGCACTAGTCACTGGTACATTGAATGGACTGGGAGTAGTACTAGCCGGAGGTACACTAGTACCACTGGATGCGAGAGGGTCCAAAGACAACGCATGCAGCCATTTCAAATTTGGGTCGCTTGTTATTTGGACATGGGCCAATGCAATGAATCTCGTAAAGTTGCCATTACCTTCATTGTGAAATGGGTTTCTTTGATAAAATAAATTTTCTAATCCTGCAAAGTGATATCGGGGTCGAAGTTGCTTGCACATCTCGGCAAAATCGTTAGAGTGAGACTCATCATCTACCTTACGAATATCCAGATTGGACACTCCTTTAGGCCACCCTGAGGTCAGTAGAATATCAATGGATTGGTTTCCTTCTTTAGATGTCAATGTCTTTAGCACCTCCAGATCTCCTTTTGTGTACTGCCAGTCGACATCGATGGTCGATTGCAAGAGATTATCGGATAGACTTTTTCCGCTTAAAAAAGCCACTTTTAAACCACAACCGGGGAGAACTTTGATACCAGCACCACCTAAAAAGTGAACATTGTTTCCGAAATCTACATCCATTAACAGATGGCCTTCCTCACAAATGAAATACATCGGGATAGGAAAGTCAACGGAGAGCAAGTCGTTCATTCTGATATCCCCGGTAAAATCACCCACGCAGAAGAGTACATCGAATGGTCCGTGCTTTGAGCTTTGTAATGTCTCGACTCGAGATCGGAGGACATCGAGATTTCCTCTTACATCTCCACATACCAAAACTTTTACCATGAATGATTGAATGTGGTCTGAAAGAACTGCGTTTTTTGAATGGAAGGACTTGTGACAGATGTTGTCAAGCAAGCAACTGATACTTTGAAATCCCGTCTAGAGAGGACCGAGGATGAAATTTATTCTCTCATTGAAACGGAATGCAAACTCAGCAGAGCACAATCACGTTTACTGGAAGCCGTTCGACAAGATAGTTTTCAATGTCTAGAAAGCCTCGAAATCAAGGAAAAAGTTGAAAAAGGTAGGTTCATAACTTTGCAAATTTCCCATGGACCGTTTTAAAAAGCTTATTTAGGTGTTTTGAATAAAACAATCAGAGTATCTTCGGTGATTCATGATCGGTGTAAGGGAAATGAATTCTACGAATCAAAAGTAGCAGGATTTGGAAGTAACGGGGAAACACTGCGCGTGATGCACAGTATTGATATGGAGAAAAAGTCTGTGAAATATATTCTTCAGACATTTTCTTTTTCTGTCCCAGTTGAAACGGTTTTGGAGTTTGCCACAACCTGGAGATGTCCAACTCATGGATTCGAAGAAGCGATTTTCAAAAGTGACACAGAAATGATTTGTAAGTGTTTAGCGATATAGATAGTACAATTGAATGCCTATTGAACTGGTTCGTACAGGTGGCGCATGTCAGGATTATGAAAGTCCTTTTTCGCTTCAAGTATCCTTATCTGGATATTTTTCTTCATGGATTGGTGAAAATGAATTAGAAGACGAATCGGTATTGTGGTTATTGACCATGATGACTTTGGGACTTTCCGCTGGTGATATTCCATTTATTGTTGCAACCTATTTTCATTGTCCGGAGTCTGACGAATCTGGTTTATCTGATGATGAATCTGGGTTATCTGAAGATGAATCTGGGTTATCTGACGATGAACAAAGTGCAGATAAAATGGAAGAGGAATATTGAAAATTATGCATGAAGATACCTTTATAGACACTTTTTTTGAATCGTACAAATACTCTTTATTTAATTTCAAGACCTGGGGAATAAAACGACTCCTGAAACAGCAATAAAAATGGTTGAAGTAACTGATACTCCAGTGGCTACGATACTGGAAGAAACCTACACTGAAAATAATTATAAATATTGAATTGATCACCTTGCATGGTCTTAAGTTTTTAAAAAGAAAATGGAGTCAAATGTAAGTTTAGAAATTTTTTGTTGTGTTGAAAATGGGTTCTAAAATGGAGAGAAAAGTCCCCAATAATATTCATATTACAAAACCAAGTGTAGTTTATGTTAAATGGTATGAATCGGTTGCCATGTTTTGTATGATATGAAAACGGTCGGAGAAAAGGTGGCTAATTTCGAAATTTTTATTTGAACACCTCCTGTTTTGGGATAAATCAAAATCGAAATTGAGAGACGAAATCTCAAAAGTTAATTCCCAAACATAATAAATTAAGAGCACTATGGGAGGTTGCATAACGAAGCAGTTGAAAGTGGTATTGGATGAAAAGGCAGATTTAAGTTTTAGCTCTGACGGTTCAAGTGACTCAGTAAGTGTGCACTCACCAGCAGGCTTGACCGATTGTGAAAGCGAACTATTTAGAAGTAGATTGTCTGTTATGCGACAGTTTTACTCATGGAACGATATCCCAATTGAGTTTTTCATCGATGGTTTCGTTGAAGCCGAGCTAGCAGACCACGCGGTCGCAGCTTAACCCGAGGTCGTAAAACTTTTATGCAAAGTAATTCTTGGTGTCTTCCCTCTTCATGTAATATATGTACTCTTTTGTTGTCTGAATGACTCCTTTCAAACTATTTGATTAAAAGCACGTTCTGTTTCACTTATTTAATTAGTTTCAAATTTGAAAAATTCTTCCTTTTGCATTTTCGAATATTTTTTCCCCTCAAATTATTTGAAATTCCAGTTATACACATCGACCTGATAGACGAAGAAAGCTTAAACCACCATCGTCGTTCGCCATCACAGCCTAGTTATCATGAGCTTAGAGAGACGATCAAAACGGGCTCGAGAAAGTGCAATGAGCGAAGTCCCAGGCAGTCCCACTAACCAAGTCGTCTCCCCGATGACGAAGGCGCTCATTGGCGTCAGTCACAAAAAGGTGACCCAAAAAGAGCGCGCAAGATGTCTATTCGCGAAGCGTCCTATGCCTACCGTGTCAGTGGAAACTCCTAGTAAAAGACTTCGATTCAAAGCGTATCAAAGTCCAACTGATTCAATACAGAGCCCAGCAACTCGGGTACTTCGTAGACGAGGACGTGTACCAAAAGTGGCTGATGAAAATGAAGTTCCGCTAGAGGCTACGAAAACCCGCGATGCACAGAGAAGTATGGCCAGACTAGCTTTGAAAAACAGTTCTGTAAAACGGAGAGGAGGCAAAAGTACCAGCACAGAACAAAATGAAAGTTCCTCCGTATTGAGTCCGATTCCGCTTAACCGGTTTTCAAGCAGGCTCGCTCCTCCATAGTCTTCTCCGTATTAACAATTTGTTTTATAAATCTGATCTGCAGTCATTATATTATTTAAAATAGATTTCAGTTTTTCAATTCCAGCATCTTCAACTGCTTGGCTACAGCTAGGTCGGCAGGATTCAAATCCAAGACGCCTAGAAGACATTCTTTAGCTCTACTCTCCTGATTCAACTCTATATACAACAAAGCAAGTCTATTCAGAATTTTCATCTTCCATTCTTCGCTTTCAATGATTTTCAGAGCATTCGTCGCATCCTTAATTGCATCTTCAAAAAGGCCAAGTTTTTGATTACAAATACATCTGTTTGCTAAACACGGAGCAGATTCAGGATTAGCTTCTAGACCTTTAGAATAGTGCTTTATTGCTATTTGATATTCCTGAGCTCGAAATGATTCATCACCTAAGTCCTTCTCAGCCGCGCATTGAACCAGTAAAGCTATTCGTGCACAATCAGCTTTAAGAGTCTCATTGAATTCATCCAGCTCGCATGCAAGTTGATACTGCAGCAAAGCTTCATTAAAATTCTCCATGCCTTTCAAAGCAGTGCCTTTGCGAATCATGAGCTTCTTTCGCATATCACGAACACGTTTCAATTCCTTCTGAGGGGTTTCCGCCTTGAGCTCTTCTTCTCTATCTTGTTTGATGGAAGCCAATGCTCTATCGCAGTCCTCAATGCACAGATCGTATTGCTTCAGTTTCAAGTAGCATGCAGCTCTGTTTGAAAAACACGGAGTGATCGTTTCATCAATTTCCAGCGCACATGTGTAGGCATTGATAGCTCCTTGGCTATTTCCTGCTCTAAAGAAATCGTCGCCTTTACCTTTAAGCCAATAGGGATCGCTGTCACTAATGTCGATTGAATCCAAACGCTTCTTTGCCGGTCCTTTCAAGTGTCTTCTATTCCGCAACAGCCAATCTTCTTCCTCCTCTTTCTTTGATTCTCTCATTGGAGACGGAAAAACTCTAGGAGTGAAAGCCACCTTCACTGTTCCAATAATCCGAGGTTGAGGAATGCATTTATCCAAATTGTCTCCAGGCGTTTCTTGGACAGGTTGCTTCTTAGCTAGGACTTTCTTGGCTGGTAATTGATGATTTACTTGATCAGATAACGGCATCTTTTTGCTGATCTCATCACTGAACGACACCCGGCGTTCCTTCTTAGGTTCATTGCCCTTGATCAAAATGCTTCCAGTCGCACCTACATTCTTTTCTTCACTTGATGCTGATTTCAGACGCGCCTCAGTTGCAACAAGATCCTTTTCATCTCCCCCCAATGCTGATTTCAGACATGTCTCAGTTGCAACTAGATTTTTTTCTTCACTTAATGCTGATTTCAGACTGATTTCCTGCTCCATGGCTTTGAACGTTTCATACACACTGGCTTCCGCAAGCTTTTTTTCTTCCACCTTGAGATCTTCGAGATGCTGACGCTTTATTTCATCCGTTTGCATCTGAAGTCTAGTCGACATTTTTTCATCTTGTTGCTTGCGCTCAGCATTTTTACTAGCATTGTCTTTGTCCTCCTTCTGCCTTTCCTCAATAGACGCAGTTCTTCTGAGTCTCATAGCAGCTGCATCACCAGTGAAGGAGATATCCGGCCACATTTCAGGAGCGAGCTTCAAGAATCTCAACAGCAGAGTTCCCATCTCAACCTTCGACACCATGGAATTATAATCCACCTTGCCGAAAAAATCAATGTTGATTAGGTAAGGTCTGAAGTTGATCTTCACATACAATTTCGAGGCGTAAATATCAAGCGAAGAAAGTGAACTTCCTTTCAAAGGTATTGTCAAAAGAACCTCCTCAACACTCTGTGACCACGTAAACCGACCTGTCAACACCATAACAGTTTTACCGGAAATCGGCGGGGACCTATCCGTTTCATTGTGTCATGCATAGGTCGCTTCCTGAACGCTCCAATAAATGGGCTTTGCCGGTGGGTTGGATTATATTAGAAATATAAACTTGAAATAAATATTTGATTGTTATACCAGGGAACGGATGGAGACGAAGCTGAAAGGAAGAAGTCTGAGAAACTCGATGGGGAGCTTGTTAAAGAACGATTGACGTTTTTGCAACCCAACAATCTACTTCTGATATCAAGCCAGAATAGGTCCAGTTATGATCTTGCGAAAGCGATCCATTTAAAAATGACTTCTGTGGATTATTTCCAATGTGATGAAGAGATAATGCAAGTCAAGGGGTTCTTGGATGATCACGGAACTCTCGAGATCTTGTCATTTTCTAAAGAGCCTAAAACCAAGAGATCTAAGTTAATGCTGCAGGCTATACAACCTACTGTGTTTGTGTTCATGATGACCATTAGTGGTGACGTCCTGATATATATAAATGAGCAACTAAAACATTTGCAATTGCTCTGTCAACAGCTCGGAGGTGTGGAAAGCTGTGGAAGTGCACTGGTAATCAGCGGTACTGGTACTCTTCGAGAATACCTGCTGTCAAATACTATACCAGAATTCGAGGCTCTTGCTGATGTTGACGATGTGATTGATGCAATTTATTCGAAATTTGAAATGGCATTATCAGAGTTTCAAGAATCGCGCTTGTTCCTTGTAGAGGACGATGTGGAAAACATTGTACTTCCACAATTGCATGATATGTTTCATAGCTCTATTTCTGACAAAAAATCCGAGTATCAAGAACAAAAAAAAAAACGATAAAAAAAAAACTGATACTGTTGATCAGGCAACACCTTCGATTCTTGCATTGGCCATCGTCGTGGCAATGGCAGGGTTCTTGATATTCAATGTGTATTTCAACTAGTTTTATTATAAATTAAAGTTCTTCTTTTTCTTTTGAAGCCTCTTGTTCTTTTGAAGCCTCGTTTTCTTTTGGAGCGTCTTTCTCTTCTTCCGTTGACGTTTCATTCACTGTAACCTTTTTAGGCCTAGGCATTGGTCGTTTCAAAGCTTCCTCGATCATGAAATGCAGCGGTTCTAATTGCGTGGCAATATCAGAGCTCTTAAGCACCATATCTGCTTGTAGACCAATAGCTTCTTGAGCCTTCTGCGCACCTTCTAACCAAGTAGAAAATGCTTGCATGGAGGCTTTCACAGTTGCCACTTCGTCGTCTGTGATCCATGGTCGCTCTTCAGGCCAAAATTCTGCAATTTGTTTGGTGATTGATTCTAACAGACCCTTAGCAGCTTTGATTGAAGCTGGTCTTTGGTCCAGTTCGGATGCACGTTCCATGATCTTGGCAATGCGTTTATTCATTTCTTGCTTTTTCACCTTGTACACTTTGATAGGAGCTTTGGCGCCTTCATCGTCCAGCCAATCTTCCAACTCCATCAAATCGTCGAACAAGCTGCTCTTGTCTTCCTGACTCAAGACGAGATCCACAGTATCCTCATCACTCCTGATTTTATCACGGGAACTGAATATAAATGATTCCAATGCATTCTTTTCACCTTCATGTTGGCGCATCTCAGTCTCTTTGTCATTCATAGTTGCCAGAATTTGCTTGCAGTCATCTATCACATCCCCTGACAAAGGTTTAACGCTAAGGCTTGTATCAGTGCGAACTACCGTCAGCTCATATCGATGGGTGATTGGCTCCTCTTTTTTCTGCTTCTTTTTCTTCTTTTTCTTTGTAGCTGCTTCCTTATCATCCGATGATTCTTCCTCCTTTTCCACTTCTTCCTCTTCTTCTTCTTTGGCAGGAACAACATCTTCTATGAAAGTCGCTTCAGCTTTGCTCAAAAAAACAGTATCATTCAAACTAAGTAAAAAGCTCAGACTCACTTTGGCTGGTCCATGCTTCCCAAATTCCTCGATAGCAGCTTCTATGCCGGAGATTTCATACTGTGCAATAGATGTGTCAGCACGAGTCAGATCACATAGAATAGACCCTTTTTCGTACTTGAAAGAAACAACTTTCTTGGCATTTAACGGGTACCCAGCAGCGTATAATTCTGTCGATTTCTTCCACAATTCTTCCCCTCCTTCCGGTGGCACTAATTCCGATAGTTCAACACTCACTTGATCTCCAGTGATATCAACCAAGTGAACAGGTCGCACGCGAAAGGCCTTACTCATATTAGCACCTACAAACACCGAGCCAAACACAGCTGACTCGTCACCATCTAGATGAGTACCAAGCTCCTTCGATTCGAAATACTCCTTCAAAACCTTTTTAATTCTGGGGATACGAACACCTCCACCAATTAATTCTACCGCATCAATATCACTGATAGTTAAACCTGATTTTTCAAGAGCGATATCAATTGGCTTGGTAACTCGATCTAAAAGCGACTTTGAAAGTTCCATGAACTGCTTTCTGGTGATATGCATTTTGAAATCACGACCCTCATCAAGACTCTCGATAGAAACTGGAATTTCCATGTTGGCACTTAAAACCACCTTTACCTTGTTCGCCTCTTTCTCGATACGAGCCATAGCTCTCGCATTGTTCCTCACACTTTTCTTACCATCTTTATAATAAGTTTTATCGAAATGATCAGCAAACAGATTAACCAACACAGCATCAAAGTCATCACCCCCCAGAAATGCATCCCAGCCCTTTCCCAATGTCACAACTTTGGAATTGAGTTTCTTGGCAGTACTAGGCACCCCTGAAAAAGCAAATACATTGACCTTGGTACTAGCAGCTCCCATGTTGAAGATGAGAATGTTGGTTGTCTCGTTGGTAAACTCATTGTAGATACCATGCTGTACTGCCGCTGCTGTGGTTTCATCAATTAAACTGATAACCTTGAGACCTGCGATATCAGCGGCATTCAGAAGAGCTTCTCGTTGAATCTGAGTGAAAAATGGAGGAACGGTCAGAACACAATCCACAACAGTATCTTCAGTATAGTCTTCCGAAAGACGTTTAATGTAGCTGAGAATCATGCCTACTAGAGTTTCACTGTTATAAACCGATTCGCTGTCAATCACGATCCTAACAGACTTGGTCAAAGGATCCTCTTGTACGTCGTACACAATATTGTGCTTCTTCAAGTTGACTAGTTCTGGGCAGTCAATGCCGCATCCAAGAAGATCTCTAACCCTAGAAACAACACGGTCAGGGGATCTGGAAGCGTATGCGTACGCAGTTGATCCGTAAAGCCTTGTCTCTGTATCGAAAGCAAGACACTGCTCGGATTTGCGTTTGCTGTTTTCGTTCAGGACGATATCGAATGGCTTTCCAGGCTGTACCGAAGCAACTTTAATAAACTTGCTTCCAAAGTCGACTCCTATAATTGCAGAACACAATACACCCGGCAACACATACACAAGCAGCAGTAGTAACGGTAGTCGTGACATCCTAATGAAAGATTGAAAATGACAGACTGGAGACTTTCTTCATTATGAAGAAAAAAAAA
>Ga0105054_10005590_pt1 | contig 17996 bp, 13 predicted proteins | sample BON02_FD_78091 | JGI IMG/M metagenome (GOLD analysis project Ga0105054, IMG submission 78091) | Freshwater microbial communities from Lake Bonney liftoff mats and glacier meltwater in Antarctica - BON-02 (megahit assembly) | ecosystem: Environmental > Aquatic > Freshwater > Ice > Glacier...
AATCCGGCCAGAAAAGAATCAATCGCCTGCAAGGACTCTGTTTCGTCGAGCAGAGGTACGTGCCCGCGGTTGGGTATTGTCGCTCTTTTCAGTTCTGGTTTTATCAATTCCATTTCATCAATAATATCTTCTGAAAGAATGTCTGAAAGACCACCCCGAATGACAAGGCAGGGCATGGATACAGCACGAAACGAATCCCATGGGTCGATCATTACACCAGCAATTTTTTTAAGCAGGCCCCATTTTCTAAGGCGCACCAGCCACTGGGTTATCTTGACGCTATTACGCATCGCTTCTCCGATGTTGGGATCGGCATCAGTAACCGGCAGGCCGTTTTTATCTTCAGAAAAATTGCGGTGAACGTACTCATTCCAAAAGGACATGGGCATATTCGGAATAGCCAATCCATAGGTATCTCTGCACTGCTGTGCTGCTTCTGCCCAACTGGTTACGGGTTTGTTGCGGCCGGCATAGGCCAATATCCGCGCATAACCAACCGGGTCAATCGACGGGCCGATATCATTGAGTATGATCGCATCGATTCGCTCGGGCTTTTGCTCTGCCATGATCATTGCCATCAATCCACCCAGTGAAGTACCCAGGATAATGGCTGACTCAACCCCAAGTTCATCCAGCAGAGTCCAGGTATCTCTTACATAAGTACCCGGGTGATAGTTTTTCCAGTTGGGATCGTGATCAGATTTTCCCCGGCCGCGCAGATCCAGACACAAGACCCGATAACTGCTGGCGAGATGGGTAGCAATCTCTTGGAAATCTTTACTGTTACGGGTTAACCCCGGCAGGCAGACGATGGTCTGCTCGCCCTGGCCGTATTCACGGTAGTAGAGTGACAGTTTGTCGTGGGAGGTGTATCGGTTCTCGGTGTAATTCATATTCGCCACCACGTTTGACGTTGAAGGATGTGGCCCGGCAAAGGTGCCGGGCCACAGTCACCATACTAACGGATAATCAGTAAGTAAACGTCGCGCTCAAGGAGTACGTTCTTGGCGCACCATAAAAGCCCAGTTGGCTGATATAGTTGATGGCAGGACCAAAGTCGTAACCGGCTTGCAGGTATTCTTCATCGGTCAGGTTGCTGCCGTTGAGGGCAAAGCGCCAGTTACCACTTCCTGTGGTGTAAGCCAGAGTCGCTCCTAACAGGCCATAGGCAGGCTGATCACCTACGCTGGGTGGCAGGTTCATGGTTTTAATATCATCTGTGTAGGAGTAGCTGAGGCGTGCATAACCTTCACCGTCACCCATTCCCCAGAAGAGCTCGGGGCTGACCTGAACCGTCATGTCAGGTGAGAACAGTGGATCAACGGAACCTGAAATATCAATGATTTCGCCTGGGTTGGCCGGATCAGATGAAAGGAACTCAGTGATATCGGCATCCAGCAAGCCGACCATCGCGCTCAGACGGAAGAACTCATTTGGCGACCATACGGATTCAAATTCCAGACCCTGGTTAACCTGTTTGCCGGCGTTCTGTACCGCTGTCACGTTGGTTGGAATACCGTTTATGACAACAAAACTCTGGGTGGTGATTTGCACGTCAGAATAATCTGCATAAAAGGCAGTCACGTTAAACATCAATCGGCCATCGAATGAAGTGGTCTTCAATCCGATTTCATAGTTATCTACGGATTCGGAATCATAACCATCTACGGTGGCAGGGAAGGCTGCCTGATTTCCGCGCATGTCAAAGCCGCCGCTCTTGAAGCCATTGGTGTAGCTGACATATGACATAACATTGTCATTGAAAGCGTAATCAAGGCTGATGCGAGGTGTGAAATCGTCGAATGTATTGCTGTTGGTGTAGTCGGAGCTGACCCCAATTCGAGTCAGGTTTGATGGAATGTTGTTGGGGTCCAGCGCTGTTTCATAGCCTGTCAGGACGCCCAGATAGCGCGCGACAAAAACAGATGCTGTTTTGTCATCCTGGTTCCAACGGCCACCGAGGCTCAAATTCAACTTGTCGGTGATGGCATAAGATGCGTCGCCATAAATGGACGTGCTTTTGGTATTTACACAGCCATCCGTCAAATCGGTAATACCGAATAAACCCAATACGACATTAAAAGAGCCGCAAGCGTCTCCATCGTAGTAAAAGGCGCCCATCACAGCTGCCAGACGATCACCCTCGTAATTGAACTGAGCCTCAAAACTTGACTGGTTGTCGTTGTATTGTCCAAGGACGTTGAAAACCGGCTGATTTAAAGTTTCAAAATCGATGTAGCTATCGGTGTCGCTTTCACGGTAGGCACCAATAAGTTTCATGCCCCAACTGTCGCTCAGTGTAGATTCAAGCTTGACCGAACCGCCTGTCATGGTCACTTTCTCGGCCGTAACCGGAAGGTCAGTCATGGTGTCATAACGGCTTTCCAGGGGAGCGACCCAGTTGTCATTCAGGCGTTGCGAACCACGTGCATTCGAGTCGTCTTTAACGGTATCAACAGCGAATTTCAACTGGGTGTTTTCGCCCAACAAAAAAGTTGCGTTAAACCGGGCAGCTAACAAATCCTTGTTGGATACATCCTGACCCACCTTGTTGTAAAGACGGGGTGTGCCACTGTCAACGATCTCTCCATAGCCGTCCCGGCTCAGGTAGGCTACCGAACCACCGATGTAGAAACTGTCGGTGAGGCCGGTCGATGCTGAGGCCTTAACATCAAGCTGGCTGTATGAACCGACAGTCACATCTGCTCGCGCATAGGTGTCGCCGACGATATCTCTGGTGTTGTACTTGATGGCGCCGGACAACGTGTTCTTGCCGTACAGCGTGCCTTGAGGTCCGCGCAGTACTTCGATGGATTGAACATCATAAACGTCCAGCAGCGCACCTTGTGGGCGAGCTATGAACACATCGTCCATGTATATACCAACCGCTGGTTCAAAGCCCCAAAGCGGATCGTTCTGACCAACACCACGAATGTAGGCGATGATGGTTGAGTTGGTTGCGCGTCCGGCACTGATCACAGCATTCGGGACAACATTGGAAATGTCACCCAGATCCATGATGTTGTTGTCCTCGAGGAATTTGTCAGTCAACAAGCTGACAGCGATTGGCACATCCTGAACATTTTCATCACGGCGACGGGCAGAAGTGACAACAACTTCTTCAAGCTGCCCGGCATCGTAGCGGTCATCCGCTTCGGTATTGCGCTCTTCCTGACTGTCTTGAGCCCACAACGGCATTGAGACAGACAGGGCAAGTATGCAACCGGCTGACAGTTTTGTCAGTGCGTGCAATTTGTTTGATTCGATCCACTTCTTTTTCATAATCACTTTGAATTCCTCATATGTACCTATGCTGGGTTCCCACACTCACAAAAACTGCTTCACCAAAATTACTTTCTGTGGCCGTGACTGGAGTCTACAACAAAGTTAAAAGATATTACAACAAAGTTAAAAAATAATTATTCAAGTATTGAAATATATTCAACAAGTGTTCAATATATGCTTTAATCTATAATCGGCAGCGTTGGGTCAGCGAAATCGAATGTGCGGTATTAATCAGAACGACTGAAATGAAGAGAGAGGTTAAATGGTAGATAAATCGAAGAAAGAGCAGATTCTCGATGCGGCGGAAAAAGCATTCTCTGAGCGTGGTCCTTTCGGGGTGTCTTTGCGCGACATTGCTCGAGATGCAGATGTGGATGTGTCATTGGTCACTTATCACCTGGGTAAACGCGAAGATGTCTATGACGCTGTTATCATGCGACGGCTGGAGACATTAAACACCGAACGTCGCAAGTATCTGGATGAGGCCATCAGGCATGCCGCGCCGGAATCTCCCAGTCTTGAAGCGATTATTGATGCTTTCAGTCACGCCATGTTGAACCGTGTTGAAACAGGTGGTGAAGGATGGGGCCGTTATATGTCATTAATCGCTCAGATGAACAATAATCCGGAGTGGGGCGGCAAAATGATGAACCGTTATTTTGATCCACTGGTTAAATCATTTGTTGAAGTGTTCCGCGAAATATTGCCCCACGCTGACGATGCTGACCTTTACGCCTGCTATCACTTTTTCTCCGGCGCATTGACACTTACGTTTGCCAATACAGGTCGTATTGATCAGTTATCGGAAGGCTCGCTCAAGTCCGCTGATTTCGACGCCATGCACCAGCGTCTGGTGCCATTTATCTGCGCCGGGTTTCGTGCACTGTGCGAGAAAAAGGAGAAATAAAATGAGAATGATTGCAATTACCTGCCTGCTGCTTGCAGTTTCGCTGTGTGCCGTTTCACCCCGTATTGCCGTTTCCTCAGACACACTGAAAATCGATCCTGAACAAGTCACTGTCTCGGGTATGTCCGCCGGTGCGCAGATGGCGCATCAGCTACATATCGCTTATCCGGAGGTCTTTTCAGGCGCAGCATTGCTGGCAGGTGGCCCATTTGGCTGCGCGGAAGGTTCGCTGGCAACAGCGATGGCCAGGTGCATGGCTAAGGTAGATGAAAAATTGCCGGTGGAGCAATTTGTGGCGGGAGCGAACGCCGCTGCGCAAGCGGGTGAGCTTGGCGATCTGGCGTTGCTTGGCAACGACCCTGTCTGGGTGTTTCACGGAACGCTGGATAGCATCGTTGCCGCAGAGCAAAGTGAAGCGACAGTTGATTTGTACAAGGGACTGGGCGTCGAGAATATCCGTTATGTCAATGACATTGAGGCTGCGCATACTTTTCCAACTTTGGACAATGGCAATGCTTGCGACGTCGTTGCATCCCCATTTGTGAGTGCATGTAATTACGATGCCGCCGGTGAATCACTGCAATTCCTTTATGGCGACCTGAAAACACCGGCCTCTGAACTCGAAACCGAGCTCAAGGAAGTTGCATTGGCCAATGCACCAGCCGCTGGTTTGTTGGAGACCGCCTTTGTTTTTGCGCCAGCGGCGTGCAGCGACGGCGAAAAGGCCTGTAAAGCACAGATGGTATTGCACGGCTGTAACCAATCAAGTGCGCAGGTAGGCACAGATATGATTCGGCAAAGTGGTTATTTGCAGTGGGCTGAAGCCAACGACATCGTTCTGGCCTTTCCACAAGTCGCGGTTGGCGCTACCAATCCATACGCCTGTTGGGACTGGTGGGGCTACACGGGCGAAGCTTACCGTTGGCGTGATGGTGCTCAAATGAAAGTGCTCAGCGACTGGATGTTGCAGCTGGAAGGGCGGCCGGTTAGCAGCATGGATTGATGGCTTGTTTTGATGGTCGATTCTTTGACAGTGGTGTTAGGACGGCGGTGATGTGGTTGGTCTCTCTCAGGACACGCTTCGAGTGCATATATGTACTCGAGCGTCCCCGGATGTAAGCCATACGGCCGATGCGACTCACCCTCGAAATGAGCCCATTCAATTCGTTTTTGAAACGTTACCTTTACGCGAGAAGAAAAACAAAACACTCCCCATAACAAAAAACCCGATAGTCGTCGCCCACTGAGTCATTGAAGCAAACGTAGATAACCAAACACACAGCAACAAGGCAATTCCCGGGATTAGACGCCCGCCCGGCAAACGAAACTCATGCTCGCTTGGCTGCAGGGTTTTTTCAAGAACCGGCAGCGCGGCAACGCTGAGGATGTAGCACAACAAACGCGCCAGGGTGCTGACGACTGCCAGCCAGATGAAACTGCCGCTAAGTGCCAGCGCCAGCCCGACTACCGCGTAGAAAACGATGGAATTTACAGGTGTGCGGAAGCGCTGGTTTACTTTGCCAAACCAGGCGGGCATGGTGCCCATATAGGCCATGGCATAGGTCATCCGGGGGGCGGAAAGCATGGAGCTGTGGCAGTTGCCGCCGATGGAAAACACGGCTCCGAGTGTAAGCAGGATAGCGCCCGTGGAACCAAGTACGACAACGGCAGCGTCTGCCAGCGGTGTTTTGCTGTTCGCCAGATCAGGCAGCACTGAAATTGAAACCAACTGAATCGCAAAATAAATGACGGTGATCACTAACACGGTATATGTCAGGGCCCTTGGTATATCCCGCTGCGCGTTGCGGGCCTCGCCTGCAAGCACAGTCGCGCTTTCAAAGCCGACAAACGCGTATAAAAGTACCAGTACGGTTTCACCAAATGAGCTGAAATCAGGTATACCTGTGTTGATCAAAAGTTCGGGTTGAACATATGCCAAGCCTACTGTTGCCAGCAGCAATATGGGGACCAGTTTCATGGCAGACAGCAGGTAAATCACCATCATGGAGTTGCGAACTCCGGCGACATTAACCAACGTCAATACAGCAAAGATGAAAACAACCGCGAGATTGTGGATCATGCCTGATTCCAGCGGAGTCCAGAACCAACCGGCATAAATAACCATTAGTTTGATGTTCGCAGCCATCGCTGAAAGGCGGCCTATATAATAAAGCCAACCAGTTTGAAACCCGGCAAATGGGCCAAACGCCTTGCCGGCGTATTGGATAGGTCCGCCGGTTTCGTCAAAGAAACTGGCAGCCCGCGACATGCACAAAACAACGGTCATGATCAGCACCGCGCAAAATAAAAACAACCAGGGGCTGAGGTTGCCGCTTCTGGCTGCGGCGACTGCCGGTAGTGCAAATATGCCGGCACCGATGACGCCGTTTAATGCAATGGCAGCAAAGCCGAGTTTGGAAATATCCCTGTTCAGGGTTTCTTTATTGTTGGTCATGCCAAAAGGCCTGCGGCTGGGTGGTGACTGGCATCATGCCACGAACAATAACAACTGACCAAACTGATTGCTGTTCTCCTGATAAAGTCAGTTTAAAATTTTTACTCCATGGTGCAAGATGAAGGCCTATGGAGTTCCAACGTTTTTCTTCAATAAATGATATTCCAGCGTCCGTTTGGGACGGCTTGTTCAATAGCGTAAACCCCTTTGTAAAACACGCCTACCTGCTGGCTCTTGAGCAGAGTCAGAGCGTTACAGCTGAAACGGGTTGGCAACCCCAGCATTTGTTAATGTTGCGAGAAGGAGGCGCGGTTGCTGCAATGCCCCTGTATCGCAAAGCGCATTCCTACGGTGAATTTGTATTTGATTGGGGCTGGGCGGAAGCCTACCAACGGTATGGTCTCGATTATTACCCGAAATTGGTGACGGCCATTCCTTTTACACCTGTGGCCGGACCGCGTATTGGTGTGGCGGATGGCACGGATTTCGAGCAGGTTGTTGCAGGTTTTCGTAACGAAGTTCAACGCCTGATACTCACCAGTGGGGCCTCAGGTTGGCACCTGTTGTTCGCTGATGAAGCTTTACAGGAAGTGTTGGTAAGCACGGAAGGTCATTCGTTGATGCATCGCGAAGCGGTTCAGTTTCATTGGTTTAACAAGAACTACCAGAGTTTCGATGACTTTTTGGAAAGTTTGAGATCTGCAAGACGAAAGAACCTGAAACGGGAACGCCGCAAAGTGGCGGAGCAGGGTGTCACTGTACACAGACGAATCGGTGAGGAGATTGAGGATGAGGAGTGGCAGGCTTTCTACCAATGTTATCAAGACACCTACTTCAAGCGCAGTGGGCATTCGGGCTATCTGAACCAGAGCTTTTTTACGCAATTGCGGGAGAATTTAACTGATCAGCTAATGTTGGTAGTTGCCCGTGATGCAAACGGAGTTGTGGCAGCGTCCCTGTTTTTATTCGACAGCAATACATTGTACGGCCGCTACTGGGGATGTCTTGAAGATGTGTCATGCCTGCATTTTGAGGCCTGCTTTTATCAGGGAATTGAGTTTTGTATTGAGCGAGGGCTTTCCAGATTCGATCCCGGGACACAGGGTGAGCATAAGTTGATTCGTGGTTTCGAGCCGATCAAAAGCGCCTCCTACCACTGGATTGCTGATACCCGGTTTCGTTCGGCCATTGAAGATTTCGTCAAACGCGAAAAAGACGGCACTGATCAATACCAGCAGGACGCGGAATCCATGTTGCCATTCAAAAAAGGCTGAACAATTGCGCTGCCCTGACCCGCGTTATTTTGTGTCGAGGGGCTCGGGTTTTAAACGTCAAAGGTCAAACGTCAGGACTGGGGCAGGGTTTAACCCTTTTGGAGCCGGCCTGAACACGTCAGAGTCATTGTAAAAGTCTTCATTTTGTTGTCCTGCAAAATCCCAGCCTGGAATGCCAGCCAAAGGCAAGGGGGAGAGTTGAGCTGGCTTATTTAAAACCTGCCCTGCCAACAGCAGTCTGGCAAGTTCCTTGTCTAGCAAGGGAAGCAGTTCGGTTGAGGGCAACAACATAGTTTGCGGGCTAACTTTTATCAGCAAAGCTTTAGCGGTCATGGATTTATATGGCGCAATCAGCTTTTCGAGCATCGCGTGACCGCAAATAGCTGCTTTAACGCCGGTTTGCCATGCGCATGCTTGTGACTGAAATGCCTGCAGCCAATTTCGTCTTGCTATGGCGTCCAAAATATCTGCTTGTGAAGACACCAATAACACACCGCATTCATCAAAAAGAGTCAATGCATCACGAAGCCGTCCGCGTCCACTTGCTGCTGGCTTTGCTCGAAAGTGGAGCGCGTTCATGGCAGATTTGATGTGAGGAAACCGCAACCACACCATTGCATTAAACAAATCATGCCAGCAATCAGGTCGGGTACTTACATAGCCCTTGGTAAAGATTCGATACTCGTAATCCTCAGCCTCCAACTCTGTGCTATTAACAAAGCAAACGGGCCGGTCACCACTGGTGCGCACATTGTTGGGTAGCAGTTGATTCAGGCTCAGGCAATCGGGAAACCGGTCGCCGGGTAGGGCGTTTACTATCGAGCGATAGTCCGTCCAATACGCTGCATTGACATCGAGATTGTCTTGCCACTGCATGAGATTGTTATAGCGTTTTCTTAATGGCGTCCCCGAGAATTTCCAACGCGGTCTGATTGCATGGTGGCAGTTCGACATCACTGAGTTTTAGCGGTGTGACCCGCTGACCCCAGCGCAATATGCCGGCGGCACGTGTCAGTCCTGCACCAAATGCTGCCAGCAATATCGTTGAGCCGGGCTTAACGCGGCCAGCTTCCAGTGCTTCAACCAATGCAACCGGAATGGTGGCGGCCGAAGTGTTGCCGTAGTTCTGGATATTGACCTCGACTTTGTCCATGTCGACAGATAAATGCTTGGCCAGGGATTCGATGATTCTCAGGTTGGCTTGATGCGGGATAATCATATCAATGTCGGAACCTTCAAGTTGCAGCTTATCCAATACAATTTTAGTTTCCAGTGCCATGCCTTTGACGGCGCGCCGGAAAATTTCGCGGCCATCGAATTGCACATCAAAGACACAATAATCATCAGCGAAGCGGTTTCCCGCGGTCCCGAAATTCGGAATCTGTAAAGCCTCTGCCGCATCACCCTCACAGCCGAGGTGCGCGTACAGCAAACCGGATTCTTCATCGCTGGATTCAAGCACAACCGCGCCGGCACCATCACCGAATAGCACTGCGGTACTGCGCAATGACCAGTTTAAAAACCAGGTAATGCGTTCCGAGCCTACAACAACCGCTTTTTTATAAGCTCCTGACCGTATCATCGAAGTCGCTACATCCAGACTGTATATAAAACCGCTGCAGCCTGCGTTGAGATCAAATACCGCGGCATTTGAGGCGCCGATTTTCCGTTGCACATGGGCTGCGGTGCTGGGGATAACAGTATCCGGCGTGCAGGTGGCAACGATCAGCAGATCGATGTCTTGCGCTTGCACATCAGCCGCGGCCATGGCGCGCTGCGCTGCAACTGCAGCAAGATCACTGCTGGGCACATGAGAAACACGACGTTGGCGGATACCGCTTCTGGAGACAATCCATTCGTCGGATGTGTCGATAACAGTGGCGATTTCGTCATTGGTGAGTATGGCTGGTGGTACGCATTTACCCCAGCCAGTGATAGCGGCAAACTTCGACATTTTATTGTCCAGGCTACATTGTGGATGGCAGACCTGCAGTGTAAGTCTCTACGCTCAAATTATAAAGTCCGGCTGACTATCTAGCGCTTGAATCCGCATGTAAAATAACTTGCCCGGCGGACCTAACTAACGCATCCTGCGCGCCCTTTTTATAGATTTACGGTTGCATGACATGAGTCACCCATTACCTTTGGAAGTTCGCTTTTTAAAGCGCTATTCAAAACAGCTGCAAGGTGCGGGAATTCCTGCCCATCAGTGTGAACGTGTGGTGGCAGCGCTGGGTGACAAGCTCGGTTTTAATTGTCAGGTGATGTCGAGTCCGACAGCCTTGTTTCTGTCATTCAATTATCAGGATGATGATGATGATCAGCGTCCTATTCCTATGCAGCTTCTGCGAATGGAGCCGCCAACGATCAACCTGGGGAATGCTGCTGAGCTATATGCAATCAGCAATGATTTGATGGACGATATCATTTCCGTTGAACAGGCGAATAGCCTGCTTAAAGGTTGGAAGCCCCGTCAGCTGTACCCGGAATGGCTGCAAATAATCTGCTGGGGATTGACTGGCGGATCGGTGGCGGTGATTTTGTATTCGAGTTGGGTGGGGGTGGCACTCGCCATTTTGACATGTGCTTTGACAGGATTATTGTCTATCCGACCCAGCCGGATCATCAGGGAAGGCGGTTTGGAAGCTGTTGCCGCTTTGATGAGCACATTCCTGGCATATGCACTCAATACCGTTGTGCCTGGCATCAACGTTATGGTTGTCCTTACCGCCAGCCTCATCGTATTGATCCCCGGTTTGGGTTTGACCATTGCTGTTACTGAATTATCCACCAATCATCTGGCTTCCGGTTCTGCGCGACTGGCAGGTGCTTTGGTTACTTTGTTGAAGCTCGGTTTGGGCGTGTTGATTGGTACTGTGGTGGTGCGATGGTTCGGCTGGTCTATGCTCGAAATTCCACCGGGTTCGTTGGCAGTGCCTCCTCCCTGGGTGCGCTGGGTGGCACTGGTGTTAGCCTCTTTCAGTTTCGCAGTGCTGTTTTCAGCTCGTTATAGGGACATACATATTGCGATGTTGGCCGCCATTATCAGCTATCTGGTCAGTCGCGCGGGTGTTGCGATTGGTGGTGTGGAATTTGGTGTATTGCTGGCTGCATTTTGTGTCGCTATATTGGCCAATTTATATGGTCGGCATTTCCGCCAGACGGGTGCATTGGTGAGAGTTCCGGGTGTGATACTGCTGGTGCCGGGCACCATTGGATATCATGGCGCGACGGCTTTGTTTCAGGTGGGTGGATCCGACCCCGGTGAGTTGGCCTTGTTGGCTTTTAGAATGGTGATTGCGTTGGTAGGCGGCTTGTTATTCGGCAACACTTTACTGCCACCACGAAGGGGGCATTAGTGATTGCCGGACTGGTGAGATTCCAAGCGCTTGTTTAAACTGTGACTATCGCCATGGGAGAGTTTGTATGACTGTCAGACAAATGTTTTTCATTATCAGTCTGGTATCGGTCGCCGTCATCATCGGCTGGTCGTTGTTCTGGCAAGGTGCGCTGTGGGCATTTGTAGTCGTCGCTCCACTGATACTTCTCGGGCTTTACGATGTCACCCAAACGCGACACACCGTGTTGCGCATTTATCCCATCATCGGACATTTCCGTTATCTGTTCGAGAGCATCCGCAAGGAAATCCAACAGTACTTTGTTGAATCAGAGACCAACGGAAAACCCATTAGCAGGGAATTCCGGTCCCTGGTCTACCAACGCGCAAAAGGCGCACAGGACACTCGCCCGTTCGGTACCATTTTTGATGTTTATCGTGATGGTTGTGAATGGATGAATCATTCGCTGGCCCCCAAAGCCGTGGTCGATCATGACCCCAGGGTGGTTTTCGGTGAAGGGCGTTGCAAACAACCGTATGCTGCATCACCTCTCAATATCTCTGCCATGAGTTATGGTTCTTTGAGCAAAACAGCCATTCTTGCGCTTAACAAAGGTGCCAAGTTGGGTCGCTTTGCACACAACACCGGTGAGGGTGGGTTGAGCCCGTACCATCTGGAGCCGGGCGGCGATATCATCTGGCAGATTGGCACCGGCTATTTTGGTTGTCGCACGCCTGAGGGCGGTTTTGACGAGGCTAAATTTATAGAAGGCGCCACCAAACCGGTGGTTAAGATGATTGAGATCAAATTGTCTCAGGGCGCCAAACCGGGCCATGGCGGCATCCTGCCTGCTGCCAAGCTGACCGAAGAAATTGCCGCGATCCGGCACGTTCCAATGGGGCATGATGTGGTATCGCCGGCGGCACACACTGCCTTCAACACGCCAGTTGGGCTGCTGGAGTTCGTGGTCAAGCTGCGCGAGAGCTCGGGCGGTAAGCCGGTAGGGTTTAAACTTTGTATTGGCGACAAGCGCGAATTTTTGGCGATCTGCAAAGCCATGCTGGAAACAGGTATTGTGCCGGACTTTATCACCATTGATGGTTCTGAGGGCGGCACCGGTGCAGCGCCAGTAGAATTGACCAATTCAGTGGGAACGCCGCTGAGAGATGCCCTGGTATTTGTTAACAGCGCCTTGATTGGCGTTGGCTTGCGTAGTCAGATCAGACTGGTCGCTGCCGGCAAAGCCGTGTCAGCATTTCACGTTGTACGCTTGCTGGCGCTGGGGGCTGATACAGTCAATTCGGCAAGGGCTATGATGTTTGCCTTAGGTTGCCTGCAGTCTCGCAGTTGCAATACAGATAAATGTCCGACCGGTATTGCCACCCAGGATCCTGATCGTTACAACAGCCTGAATGTCGAAGACAAGAGCAAACGGGTTTTCAACTACCACTTTTCAATGATCACCAATATTAACGAGTTGCTGGCTGCGGCCGGGTTGGAGCATATTGAGGAATTACGCCCACACCACATTCATCATCGGGTAGGGGGGACGGTGGTAAAGCGCTACGATGAATTGTATCCGCCGATACCACAAGGCTGTCTGCTAACTGATGATTGTGTGCCTGTTGATTGGGGTAATGATTGGGCGACGGCCACCGCAAATAACTGGTAGTCCAGGAATAAGCAATCAGTCCGGGTTAAATTGATAATCGAACAGGCCAATGTCTCTGGCCCAATGCACGCCGACCTTTGCAATGCTTTCGGGCGTGTAATAGTCCTGATAGCGGCGGTGTCGGGTGACGTTTTTTTGCGGCAGAGCGTGATAATCAATTTTGATATGTTCGCAAACCCTGTTCCAGTCCGTATCGAGATTTTCCAGTTTTCCGACGAAATCCATTAGCAACACGCCATTGCGATCACATAGCATATTACTTTGGTAGGCATCCCGTCTGGGGATCTGCATGTCGATAAACTGATCAAACCCCGACAGGTTTTTAACTCTGGCATGTCGGCCATGGCCGGTTTTTTTAAGCAAAAACTCGTATTCTGAGACCAATCGTTCCCAGGGGTTTCTGACAAAAGCGAATTTGAAATAACGCGCGAACTGGGCGCGTGGCATTAAATTGCGGGTAGAAAGGATGTCCTCATGTGCCCGGAAAACGTGCTTGTGATAATTCGTTGACAGTCTGGCCCGGCTTTTCAGGTGAGTGATTCTGCCTTGCGGAACAGGGATGCAATGCGGTCGCAGAATTTCTCGCATGCTGGTACTGGCGACCTTGCGCATACGTAGAAAAATGAATTCGTGGCTATCGGATATCAGCATTGATCGGGTTTAATCTGGACAGGCTGTATTATGCTGATCGGTCGCTGTAAAAACCACACTCAATTGGGGCTTCCTTGCGGTCACCGGATGGTCAGGCGACATCCGGTGACTTTCCAGCTTGTTGCTGATTTGGGTTGTTGCTGTTTTGGCCTATTTCTGGTTGGGAATAGTGACCGAACCTTTGACATTTGAAGAGTTGATTGAGCCGCTACCGTCCTTGTCGACCCGGAAGTCTCCACCAAAATCTTTGGCTGAAATGCTGCCTTCGACCCCATAGATCTGAAGATCGCCGGCGAGTGCATTGATGGCAAGTGATTGGCTGTCGCTTAAATCGAGCTCCAAATTGATCTTCTTCTCGTACTTGCAGTCGCTCGCCTCAGCTGTCGTGCTGAATTGATAAAGTAGTAAAAACGCCAGTAAAATGCCCCAAAACCGGATTGGAAATGTCATGTTCCTTCTCATTATGTTGCTCCCGCATGAGTTTCTATTCTTGGTAAAACTGTATATGCAAAAATGAGGCCAAAGTGTAAAACCCGCCCGAATGCCCTTATTTATAGCCACTTTGACTTATAAGACGCTGGCTAGCGGGGATTGGTTACTCTATTAATGGAGCGTTAAATATCAGTTAACCCAGAATATGGCTAAATTCGCCAACAGATCATTATTAGATGTGGTTTGCTATTGTGTACATTCATCAATGGGCTTGAGGTAGCATATCCCGTATGGCAACAAAGAAAACACGCTTCAGTCGAAAATTGCATATCGCGCTTGCTGCCATGCTCGCAATTACCCTTGGACTGGCGTGGTTTTTCTACGATTCGGTGCAATGGTTTGAGTACGATGTTGAAAGAATCGCTTTGGCCAATACAGTGCTGAACAGTCACAGACAACTGGCAGCGGAAACCGAGCAGAAGATTCGCCTGATTGAAGTGAGTGTGGCCGCCGGTCAGGTTACGGATTTTCCACATTGGCAGGAAAATATTCGTTCTCTGGGTTCATCTCTTGCTGTTAGCAGGCAGGCACATAAGTCAGCAAGCGCTTTGCGGGGTACTGAACCGGATGAATCCAGGGCCGAAATACTGACTGAATTGAAAATTGTGATTGAGGCCATAATTGATGCCGGGCAAACAATCTATCTGGCTTTGCAGGCCGGGGATCTTGATAAAGCGCAGCTCGAACTGCAGAAACTGCACGCATCAGGAACACTTCAGATATACAACGATATGATGGCCGAAACGCTGACTGCCAATCAGAAAGAAGTTGACCTGGCTAACAAAGAAGCGATATCTCTTTCCCAGTACATAACCCGGGCGCTGCCGATTTTTATGTTGATATTGATTGCGGCAACCGTGCTGGTGGCATGGCTGTTCTCACGTGGGCTTACCCGTTCAGTCAACGTTTTACATCAAGGGGTCACGGCCTACACGCGCGGTGATTTGGCGCATCACATACCAGAAATCAAGGAGCGGGAGTTCAACCGTCTGGGCGTTGCATTTAATACCATGGCACTGGAGTTGGCCTCGCACCGCAGCAATATGCGTGACTCGCAAGTTCGCCTTGAAGCCATGGTTGAGGAACGCACGCGCGCATTGAAAAGCAGTAATGAGATACTGGCATTGGTGGATGAGAACCGGCGCAAACTATTGGCAGACATCAGCCATGAGTTCCGTACCCCGTTAACTGTCATTCGGGGCGAGGCTGAGATCGCTATGCGCGGCAAAAGCAAGCGCAAGGCGGACTTACTTGAGGCGCTGGAACGTATTATTGATCAGGTTGACCAGACCACTGGACTGGTAGATGACCTGCTGTTTATCGCGCGTGCCGATGCCGGAGAACCGCGCTTGAAAGTCAGGCCGGTATCTGTGGGCAGCTTGCTTGAACCGGTTTGTGCGGATTTTGCGGCGACCGCTGATCAGAAGGAGGTCCGAATTGAACAACAATTTACCAATGTACAAGCAACTGTCATGGGTGATGCCGCTCGATTAAGGCAGGTGTTTGCCATTCTTCTTGATAATGCTTTGCGTTATTCTGAAAAAGGCGGTTCAATCATTATTAGTCTGGAGAAAATCAAGAGTGAGATCATTGTGAGAGTAAGTGATAACGGTATTGGTATCAGTGCAGAGGAAGCCAAACAAGCATTTCAGCGCTTCTTCAGAGGCACTAAAGCCCTTGATCACGCCATTGGTACCGGACTTGGCTTGCCGGTCGCTAAAGCCATTGTGGAAGCGCACAAGGGCACAATTGTATTGGACGGAGAGCCTGGCGTTGGCGCAGTTGTCACGGTTACTTTGCCGGCTGAAGATGAACTTCGGGCGGTAGCATGAGAATTTTGATTGTAGAGGATGAAGCCCGGATTGCAGATTTCCTGCAACGGGGTTTACGTGCAGAAGGGCACTTTTGCGTGATTGCCAATGACGGCAAGTCTGGCTTGTCATTAGCACTGGAAGGAGATTTCGATCTCATTCTTCTCGATCTTATGCTGCCCGGCATGCATGGCAGGGAGGTGTGCCAGCAACTGCGCATCAATAGGATCAACACGCCCCTGATTATTCTTTCGGCAATGGATGCGCTTGAGGATGTCATCGCTGGATTGCGAATGGGCGCAGATGACTACATGACCAAGCCGTTTTCTTTCGAGGAGTTATTGGCCAGAGTAGAAACGGTGATGCGCCGAAGCACAACCATAACGGCAGAGGAGCAGGTGATTAATGCCGGACCGTTGATGTTTGACAGGCAATCGCTACGCTTTTCGGTGAATGGTGAGGTCATCAAAATGACCGCCAAGGAATTGGCGATTATCGAGTTGTTGATGAGTAATCCGGGTACCTTGTTCAGTCGTGAAAGAATCCTGAGTAATGTCTGGGGGCTGAACATGGACCCACTGACTAATGTGGTAGATGTGTATATCGGCAAGTTACGTAAAAAAATTGATTTTGAACCCGGTCAATCCGTTATCGAAACGGTGCGCGGACTGGGCTATAGGCTTAATGTGGATTCTGACTCGGCGGCAAACTGATCTGTAAGATGGTTGTCCGTGTATTTTATTCATGGAAAATTTAGAATCCCTTCATGTTTGTTTCAATACCAATTTAGTTCCGGAGCGTACCATAGGCATCGTGGTCTTTGTCTATATTTGATCAGTTTATCCCTTGCTGACTCCCCCTAGTAGATGAAGGTCCATTTCAAGCTTGTGAGTTGTCCAGATTCTTCGGGTGGCGAAGTGGGCGCACACAGGTGGTTGAGAGCGGGACAGAATTGATTAGTGGCTTGAAAGCAAGGATGATTTCCGCCACATGAACGGGTCCGACGCTGCAACCGGAGTGTGTATCGATCACCGCCTTGTCAGCATGGCAGGGTGGTGATTTATTTTGTATCACTCGTTTTCAGCGGGCTTCAGTTCGTAACTTACAAAATCTTCGCTTATTTTCGCAGCACCGACATAAACCTGATTCGCCAGTTGGATGCGTGCTGAGCTTAATTTCATTTTTGTCGGTAGGGGCTGAATAATCAAATTCAGACTGCCGGTAAAAAAGTCGGCGTTCTGTCCGACAATCGCTTGCTCAACTTTGTCCACCGTCAGTCCGAGACTGCAGCCAGCCAATAGCTGTGGATTGGAGACAAACGCTGATTCAAGTGGCGATGAAGTCATTTTTAGTGGTAATACAATACCGGACCAGGTTGCGGTGAATACATCATCATCGCTATCCAGCGTTGTAAGCATACTGTTTAGCGGCGTTGAGGATATTGCGCGATTATTAAATGGCCCGGACCAGGCGTTGATGCAGTTACTGAGCAGCCAATCTGTGTTATCCGGTTCGAAATCAAGCTGTCCTTTAATGTTGATGTTGCTTTTCAAGGTCACGTTCTGTTGTAACTGCAAAAAATCACCGGAAATTTTGAAGTTAGAAAATAACATACTCAATTGGCCGATCACATGGCTATCGGCACTAACTCTGGCAAGAACCGATCCTGGCTTCATTGAATTAATTTCAGCTTTACTGGCTTCACAGGCGGATTTTTCAACGCGCGTTTCAATTTCGCAACTTTGTGCTATCTGGGCACTGAGTTGCTGACAGTCATTGCGGCTATTCTCAGCGGCGGCTATGCAGGCTTCGCGATCCTGTTGGTAAATGGTATTTTGTCTATTTTTAGCCGCTACACAGATCGGGTCTTCAGCCGTATGCAAACAGCGATTGTTAAGCGGATTATGAAACAGGCACGAACTGCATTCGCGGGTATCCCTGAGTCGTTTACAATGGGCTACGTTGACGCTACAAACCAACGGATTTGCACATTTTTGATCCTCACAAACGATGTCTTTGACGTCAAACGGCAGAAGGTCGGACGCATATTGCGTGGCAGACAGGTCGGTTTGATCAAAAGCGGTTTCAATTTGTAAATCTGAAATAGCAGA
>Ga0105054_10005596_pt1 | contig 17978 bp, 9 predicted proteins | sample BON02_FD_78091 | JGI IMG/M metagenome (GOLD analysis project Ga0105054, IMG submission 78091) | Freshwater microbial communities from Lake Bonney liftoff mats and glacier meltwater in Antarctica - BON-02 (megahit assembly) | ecosystem: Environmental > Aquatic > Freshwater > Ice > Glacier...
GAGCTCGCCGAGCTCTCGGCCCAGCTCCAGGCCCTGTGCACCGCCGGCGGCCGCCCGCGCGCCGAGCTGCTGGCCGCGCGGCGCGACGCCTTCCGCCGCGTCTTGTCTTGCATGACCGCCGGTGTGGACATGTCCCCGCTCTTCCCGGCCATGACCTCGTGCGCCAACCTGTCGCAAGACGACCGACGCGCACGAGCGACTCTCACCATCACCACCACCCCCTCTATCTCATCACATCGCGCACACACGAACCTTGCGCCCCACGTTTCAGAGGACCTTCCATCTCCCTTGTCTGTGGGGGAGCCTTTGGTCGCTCTTGAACCATGCTTCCGCGCGCGCCCAGCGTGGGCGTGGACGTGGGCCGCGCCAAGTCCTCGGTCCCCAGCGCGGGCGCGCAGCAGCCGCGCGCGCGGCACCACAGCAGCAGCAGCAGCCGCCCTCATCCCGCTCCTGCGCGTTCTTCTTCTGCCGCCACTGCCGCGACCGCGAGCCCCGCCGCCCGCGCGCTCTCGAGGTGAGACATCATTTGTGATCGGGTTGCGCGACAGTACCGCCATCGCCTGCACCCGGCGCGAGGCGTCTATGCATGCAAAAACGGAACTTTCTGTGTGGCACTCACAAAAAACACGCGCATCCATCAACCCATCCCAAACCCTCAGGACCCGCGAGGCCTCGCCCGTCGCCGCGCAGGCCGCCGCCGCAGCCGCCGCCGCGCAGCTGCCGCCCAAGGCGCCGGTGGTCGCTGCCGTCGCCGCCGCGCCGTCGTCGCCGCGCGCTGTCGTCGCCGCCCCTGCCGCCGCCGCTGCCGTTGCCCCGGCGCCGGGGCCCTCGGCTGCGCCCGCTCCCGCGCCGACAAGCCAGGCGCCCGCCCGCGCCCTCAACGCGGCGTCGGCCGAATTCTACCCGCGCACGTACGCCCCGCAGGCGGCGCCGCTGACGTTGCCGCCGCCCTCGCCGCCGCAGTTCTTCTCGCCCGCAGGGGGCGCCGAGCAGCCTCAGCCGCAGCACCACCACCACCACCACCACCACCACCACCCGCTGGGCGCCCCCGCCCCCGGCGCATGGCTGCCGCCGCACGCATTCCTGCCGCACATGATGCCGCCGCAGATGGGGATGGCGCCCGGGGGCGCCGCTGGCGGCGCCGGCGCCGGCGCCATGCCCCCGCCGCTGCCGCCGATGATGGGCATGGCGATGCCTCCGCCCCATATGGGCGGCTTGCTGCCGCCGCCGCCGTCGCCGGGGATGGCGCCGCCGCTGCCGCCCCTGCACGCCTGGAGCCCGCAGTCGCAGCAGATGCAGCAGCAGCATCAGCTGATGCCGATGCCGCCGCATGAAATGGCGGGCGCGCCGCCGCCACCGACGCCCTACGCCGCCGGCCCCTCGTACGACCCGGCCGCCGCCCAGCAGCAGCAGCAGCAGCAGCAGCAGCAGCCGACGGCGATGATGATGATGATGATGATGTCGCAGCAGCAGCACCAGGTGCGGCAGATGCAGCTGCTGCAGCAGCAGCAGCAGCAGCAGCAGCAGCAGCAGCAGCAGCAGCAGCCCGACATGATGTCGCTCATGCCGCCGCCGCCGTCGCCGGCCGCGTTTGCGGGTCGCGCGCCGGTCGCGGCCAGCGAGGCGGGCGGCGGCGCCGGCGACGACGGCGCCACCGTCACCGTCTCCGCGCGCTCGGCCGTCAAGTCGGCCGCGGGCGCGGTCGCCAAGGTGCTCACGCGCCGGGGGCAATGCGTCGTGCTGTCCCAGCACCACCAGCAGCACCACCAGCAGCAGCAGCAGGCGCCTCTTTCGTTTGGCGACGGCGCGAGCGGCGGCGCCGCCGCTGCTGACGCATCGTCGGCCGCCGCCGCGACGCTCGCCGCCGTCAAGACGTTGGCAGTCGCGCGCTTTTACGTGCGCAGCGCCATGGCCGCCGGAGGCGCGCGCGGCGCGGGCGCCGCGCGCGCGCTGGCGCTCGGCACCCTCGACAAGCGCGCGGGAGCCTCGGACGCCGCCGCCGCCGGACTGGAGCAGGATCAGCAGCAGCAGCAGCAGCAGCTCGAGGATGACGGCGCCGCCGAGGTGACGTTCGTGCCCTATCTGCGGTCGGAGCTGCTCGGCGACTTGGCCGGGGCGGAGGGGGCGGCGGAGGCGGCCGCTTTCTGGGGCGCCGCTGCCCACGAGGGCGGCGGCGAGCCCGGCGCATTCTCGTCGGCCGCGTCGTCTGTGTGCGGCAACGGCGGCAACGGCCTCTTCGATGCGCTTCCCGGCCTCGAGTCGTTCGGGTTTGTGGCGGCGCGCGTGCCGGCCGCCGCCCTCGCCGCGTACGACCTGCCACCGCCCGTGGGCATGCCGGCCGGCGGCGGCGCCTCGTCCGCCGCCGCGGCGGCGGCGGGCGGCCCCCCGCCGCGCCCGTGCCCGCCGCCCCCCGGTGGCCTGCTCAAGGCCGGCGCCGGCACCGACGCCGGCCGCCTCGCCGACGCCCTCGTGCGCCACGTGCTCGACCGCGGCCGCGCGGCCCTGCAGCTCGCGGGCGCCCCGGCCTGCCACACGGCCGTGCGCGCCCTGGTGCGCGCGCGCAGGCGCCTGCACCGCCGCTTTGGCACCGCCGTCGCCGTGCTTGCCTCCTTTGCCAGCGAGGACACCAGCGGCGCGCTCGGGCGGCCGACGGTGTTTCTGCGGCTGGACGTGGTGCGCGTGTGATGTGCGACGTGTGACGGTGGCGTTCGTCGCGCGGAATCGATTTGCGACGTTTCTGCGGCTGGACGTGGTGCGCGTGTGATTTGCGACGTTTTGCTCCCTTTCTCCCCATTCCTTTTTCTCGACGGCGCGCGCGCTCGCGCCTTCTGCTTCCCCTGACGACGGCCCATCCTGCCCGCCCGATCTTGACCCTTCCCCCCCCGCTCATGCCGCGCGCGTGTCACCGGCCGCCGCCGCCTTTCTGCTTTGGCCGCTCTCTACGCGCACGACACGCACGCGCAGCACCCCTTCCCGGTTGTTCCCCCAATTTATCCTCATGTCCCCGGGTTCGTCGTTGTCATCGTTGGCAAGGCCCAGTTTCCGGCCGCAGCGCGCGCGACACCACCAATCCGTTCCTTGTACACACACACACACACGCGGCAGACACACACACGCGGCAGACACACACAAGCCTCCCCTCCACACACGCGGCAGCTTCATGCTCTCGTCTCGGTCCCGACTCGTTTGGTCTGGGCTGCGCACCCAGAAGACCTCGCACACACACGCCTTGGCCGCGTCATCTTTTGTGAAAAAAATCACTCGCTTTGTATTGCAGGTTGGTTTCTTGTCGTCTTTATGTGTCTGTGGTCGTCGAGCGTCTCTCTCTTTCTCAAGACGGCGCTGCCAGTGCCGCCGCCAGGCTGTTGTACATGCGCGCCGCCGCCTCCTCCGCCGGCCACCGCGGGCTCCAGGGATAGCCCGTGATCTTTGTCTCGCCCGTCGCAGCCAGCTCGGCAGCGGCGCCCGCCCCCTTGCGCGCGCTGCCGCCGCTGTCGCCGCCGCTGCCACCGGCGCCACCCGCCGCTGTTGGCCCCAGCGCTCGCGTGACGCGAAGCAGCGGCTGCTCCTCGGGAAACCGCGCGCCGATCTCGACGGACAGCAGCAGCGGCTGGCCGTCGAGCAGCAAAGAGAACAGCGCCGTCAGCACCGGAGCGGACGAGGAGGAAGGCGCGACGGGGCGCGAGACGGCGGCGCTCCATCCGCCCCTCTGCCCGTCCGCCGCGCCCCCGTCGGCGCCCGCCGGCGCAGGCACCAGCTCCGCGCCCGCCGTCGGCCCCGCGGCCACCTCGAGCGGCGCCACCCCCATCACCGCCGCCAGCGCGTCAACGAGGGCGTACCGCTTGGCCGCCCGCGGCGCCTGCGCGAGCAGGTGCGCGGACAGGCGCGCGGCGGCGTCCGGGGCATAGTCTGCGAGCGGCGGGCGCGCGGCGGCCGCCGCCGGGCCGCCGCCGCCTGGCAGCGGCGGCAGCGCCATTGGGGGCAGGCCCGCGCGCGTGAGCCAGGCGGGCGCCGCGAGGGACAGGCGCAGGTTGCTGTTTTGGCCCGCGCCGCCGACGTCGAACGACGCGCGCAGGGACAGGCCTCGGATCGAAGAGGCGTCGTCGGCGGCGGCAGAGGCGGCGTTGTCTTGGCCTCTGGCGGCCACGACGGCGTCGGCGCTGTGCCCCCCACCTCCTGCTCCTCCCCCAGAGCGCCCTGGCGCCCCCAGGTAGTCCGCCAGAGCGCCGAGAGACGCGCGCTTGACGCCATCGAGGGGCACGCTGAAGCAGGCGCGCGCGTCCGGCATCGGCGACGACCCTGATCCTCCGCCGCCGCCTCCGCCGCCGCCGCCGCCGCCGCCAGCGCCGCCCGCCCCCCGCCGCCTCCTCGCCAGCAGCTGAAACTGGAGGAGGGGGGGCGGCGGCGGCCGCGCCCGGCGGCGGCCCCCGTCTCTCCGCGCCTGCCCCTCCTCCTCTTCGGCGTCCATCAGCGGGGCCAGGAGCGCCAGCTCGAGCTGCAGGCGCTCGTCGGGCAGGGCGGCGAGCAGCCGGAACTGATGGGCGCGGTAGCGCCGCAGCAGCGCAGCGACCAGCGCGACGGCCGCGGCGGGCGAGGAATCCGCGTCGGCGTCGGCGTCGGCGTCGGCGTCGGGGTCGGCGTCGGCGTCTGTTGTTGCCGACGGCAGGGCGACGGCGTTCAGGTCATCCTCGGGCGGGAAATCGGGCGCAAAGTCCGGGTCGTCAAAGACCACGTCGAAGGCGTCTTCGAAGGGCGCGGCGAGGTCCTGCAACAGCTGTCGTTTGAAGGACGAAACGAGGTGGAAGAGCGAGGGAGAAAGTGAGCGGTGAGGCCGGGCCTGGTCGTCGGCGCGTCTCGGGCGGCGTCGGCGGCGTCGGCGCCGCCCCGCACGAGGGACGACGTTCTCACCTTCCATTCGAGGTGCCCCTCGCACCAGGGTATCCTCATCACGCGCACGACCGCGTTGGACGTCGTCTGCGGCGACGTCTCGACGATCCGGGAGCTGGACGCGTCGTCTCCCTCCTCCTCCGTCATCAGGTACGCGCGCAGCGCGCGCGCGACGGGGTCGTGAGGTTCGGGAGGCATGGCGCACGGTCGTGCGTGTTAGTGTGAGTTCAATGTTTGTCTTCTGCGTTTTGGTTTTGGTGTGTGAGCGCGGCGGCGCCCAACGTGAGTGCGCGCGCGTCGGGTTTTTTGGGGGGTCGTCGTCGTCAAATGGGCGGCCGGGGGGGGGAGACTCGATCAGGCGGGACATATTTACACGCCCCCGGACGAGGGCGACATCTCTCTTTCTAAAGCAACAGCCTGGCCGTGTCCCGCACGATCAGCGCCACCCCCATGAGGGTCAGCAACGCCAGCCCGCCCGCCATCACCCCGGCCTCGACGCCCTTGCTGACGCGCTTGCCGCCGCGCGCCGCCTCGACGGCCAGCAGCGCCGCAAACCCTCCGTCCAAACCCGGCAGCGGCAGCGCGTTCACGGCGGCCAGGTTGATGTTGACGACCGCGCAGAACTGGTACAGCCCCGCCGGGTCGGCGCGCGCGATTTCGGAGCCCGCGGCCACGATGGCCACGGGGCCCGAGAGCTGCTGGCTGGCCGTGCGGAAGTCGGTGGCGACCGCGCGCAGGCCGGAGAGCACGGTCCCTCCGAGGCGCTTGAACTCGCCGCCGGCCAGCGCGGCGGCCTCGGGCAGCGTGGCGGCTTGTGTGTGGCGCACAAACGTGTTGGCGATCAGGGAGACGCCGATCTGGCTCGAGGGCGGGGGCTGGGCCATCGCCTCCTCGGGCGTCTTGGCGGGGGGCGGGCGGGGGCCCGAGACGGGGATCACCAGGAGGGTTTTCGTCCTGAACGCCGGCGCGCCGCCCGCTTGTGCCCTCAGCGCCGGCGCCGACGGCAGCTGCGCCTCGAGCCCGACGGCCGCCGCGCCGCTGCCGCCGCCGCCGCCGCCGCCGCCGTTGCCCTCCCCCTGCACCAGCACCACCAGCTCCAGCGGCGCGCCCGGCGACGCCGCCTGGATCTGCGCCACGGCCGCCGCCACCTGCCCGGGCCCGCTGCCCAGCGCGGCGCCGCCCACGCGCACGAGCGTGTCGCCCGCCCGCAATCCCGCGCGCTCGGCGGCGCCGCCCCTCGTTACTTCCGGAACCTTGACCCCTGGCATGTAGTCGTACTCGGCCTTGCCCACGACCAGCATCTGCAGCAGGAGGGTGAGGAAGGCGAAGGCGCAGTTGGCCGCGACCCCGGCGGACGCGACGAACAGGCGCTGGGGGACGGGCCGGTTGGCGAGCAGGTCGGGGTCGTCCGGCGCGTAGGTGGGCTCGGGACGCGGCTGCTTTTGGCCGCGCTTGTCAGCGGCGCCGTCGGCGTCCTTGCCGCCGCCGCCGCCGCTGCTGCTCTTGCCCGCCGCCTTGTCCATCTCCTGCTGCTGGCGCTCGCGCATCCCCGCGTCCTCGGGCTCGGGGAACGCGACGTACCCGCCGAGCGGCAGCGCGCACAGTGCATACTCGACCGACCCGCGCGGCCACGGCTTGGGCCCCGGCGGCGCCGACGCGGCCGGCGGCGCGCCCTCCCGCTGCCAGGGCAGCCTAAAGCGGGCGGGCGGGGCGGGCGCGGGTGGCGCAGCCTCCTCCTCCTCGTCCTCGCCGTCGCCCCCCTCGCGCCACGACACCAGCGTGGGGCCGAACCCGATGCAGAAGCGCGACACCAGCACCCCCAGCGAGCGCGCCGCCGCGAAGTGGCCCGCCTCGTGGACGGCGATCACCGCCGCAAGCACGGACAGCGCCTGGAGGGTCGACAGGGGGCCTGCCAGAGCTGAGAAGCCGGAGGGGCCGGAGGGGAGCCGGGCGAGGGCCAGGGCGAGGGCGGCGGCGGCCGGGGCGGCGGCGAGCAGCAGCTGCTGCGGCGGCGCGGCCGGGGCTGAGGGCGCGGGCGAGGGAAGGAGGGAGGCGGCGTCGGCGTCGGCGCCGGCGTCGGCGGCCACGCGTTTGGACGGCGGCGACGGTGGCGACGTCGCAGTGGCGTCGTCGTCGCGCAGCTCTGGCGCGGTTGGTGTGACGTCAATCGCGGCCGGCCGACTTGCCGCCCTGCGGGTCTGCAAGGCATCCCGGCCTCGACCGCCGGCGCGGCGGCCGGACGACGCGCGGACGAGGACGACGCGCGCAAGGGTGCTGCTGTTCCCGATGCTGCGAGCGCGCGCGGCGGGCCCCCCGGCGAGCAGGGTCGGCGCGCGCGCGCGCGGCAGGAGCACCGGCGACGGCGCTGCTGTCTGTTGCTGCAGCATCAGCCGCTGCGCGGCGGACGCCGCGCCTGCAGCGCGCATGTCCTCGGGGGGATGGGAAAACTGCCTCTCTTAATTTTCGTTCCTTCTTTCTCTCTCTTTGCTGTTGGCAAAGTTGGGGTGCGTTGATGATGATTAGGGAAGCAATCGTTTGTTTTGAAGTGCCGGTGGTCGTTGAATTGATGAGGATAAGGGGAACTGCACTTTGTGTGCGAGCGCGGCGATCGAACGGCGAGCGGAGGGCGAGAGCGGCATGCGTGCGCAAATAAAACCGCGTGCCGGTATGATTCAGATCCAAACTCCCACATTGATTCAGCGCCGCCACCCAATCGTGCCAATAAGAAGCAGCCGACATGTCCGCATGACGCGATCATGCTCCGCTTTTTGGGCAGGCATTGGTTCCTCGGGCAGCGCCCAAGAGATCTCTCTCTCTAATGCGTACACAGTTCATATATTTAATTTTCGTCATGTTATGAATCGAAGCACCCTTTCTCGACGCGCTGCATGCGCACGGGAGTTTGGTCTAGTGGTATGATACTCGCTTCGGGTGCGAGTGGTCACGGGTTCGATTCCCGTAACTCCCCTACAGAGATAAGGCCCGCCCGCTTTGGAAACATACAAAGCAAAAACAACGTTTGCGAGTTACCTAATTTTTTGATTTTTTGTCAAGGTTGAAGCGGCGGCGACGCGGCGACACGCCCCTGTTGTGTGTACGTGTAGCGTAACGGCATGCTGCGGTCGTACGCGATCGAGTGACCGGTAGCGTCACCGGCCCAGAGTTGGGCGCAAGCAACAAGGTGCCACTCGACGAAAACTCGACGAAAAAACAAACGCCAACGTGCGAGTCGTCTGTGACCGCGCGCAATTTTTTTGCGGCCAAATGCGGACGCCCAAAACGATCGATCCGTTTCTTCTTCTTTTTACACAAGCTCCAGACGTAGAGGACAACATCGACCGCGCGTGTGCGCAAAACGAGAGGGCTCTGCACACACAAAACACACCCAAAAAGAAAACGCCCGAAAGAAAAAACAGAGATAGCGCCCCACAGCCACGCCTAATCCTTGTCCTATTTCTGCTGCTGCTGCTCCTGCTGCTACCGCTGCCGCCGACGCTGATGCTGCCGCAGATGCTGCCCCTGGCCACCGTCCCACCCCCCGGCCCCCCCCCCCCGCCTTCAAGCCGTCCTCTGGACCACGATGACGGTCACCCCAAGCAGCGCCACCACCACGCCCACGAGCAGCGGCAGGAAGGGCACCCTTGCGGAGCCCGCGGCGAACCCGGCCACGGGCGTGACATCCTCCTCGACCCACTCCTTAAAGAAGCCCTTGGCCGTACCGCCCACCTTGCGTTTGAGCGCGGCGTATTGTTCCGGCGTCATCTTGCCGTCGTCGCTGCGCTTGCCGTACTTGGCGTCGTAGAGGAGGTCGGCGTCCTTCTTGGAGCGGGTCTCCTGGAAGTCGAGGGCCGAGATGGTCTGCGCGAAGAACGAGGTCTTTTTCTTCTCCTCGGGGGCGGGCGCCGGCTTGGGCGCGCGGGCGCGGACAACGGCCGACGGGCGCGCAAAGGCGGGGCGCGGCGACGCGGCGGCGGCGGCCGACGTGGACGCGCGGGCCGCGGAGAGCTTTTGCTGCTGCATCATCGCTTCAAAGTTTCTCGGAAGTTGTGTGTATGTAATTGAGTGTCGCGCTTGCAAGTATTGGGGCGCACAGAGCGGTGAGGGAGACGGGGAGAGGGGAGTCTGGGCCACGGATTTGCTAGCCACGAATTTGTCCGTGGAATTGTCAATTGATGGCGGTGAGACGATCGAAAAGGGCGGGCGTGTGCGTGAGGTAAGAAGAACCAGGAGGTTTTTTGCGCGTTCGAGGTGTGTGTGTGTGTGCTGCTTGCAAGAGACGCAGGGGGAAGGTTATTGACATAATTCGGCGGCGTGCCTCATCGCGGGCGCGTCGCGGCGCTCCCCCCTCGCCATCAAAAAGGGGGCACCAACGATCCCATTTACACAAGACGGACTTTTACTCGCCCTTGCCACCGCGGCGCGCGCGCTTGGGCGCGGGCGCGGCGGCCGCCGCCGCCGGCTCGTCGTCGGCTTTGGGGGCGGCCGGCGGGGCCGCCGCGCGCGTCCGCCCCCCGCCCAAGCGCCGGGCTGCCGCCGGGGGCGCCGCCGGGGCCGCCGCCGCCGCCTCTTGGGCGGGCTGCGACGCCGACGACGACGGGGGCAGAGGCTCCGCCCCCTTGTCAGCAGCTGCTGCTGCAGACACGGCCGCGCCGCTGGCCGCCATGCCGCCGCGGGGCGCGCGCGCGCGCTTGGCCGCGGCGGCGGGCGCCGCGCTCGCGGCCCTCTTCGCGGCCGCGGCGCCCTTGCCCTTGCCGCCGCCGCCGCCGCTGCTGGGCTTTTCGGCCGCCGCCGCCGCCGCCGCCGCCGCCGCCGCTCCTGTCTCCTCCGGCTGCTGCTGCTGCCCCTCTTGCGCCGCCGCCTCTGCCGCCTCTGCCACCGCTGCCTCTGCTGCCCCGGCCGCGGCCTCGGACACGAACGCCTCTTTCGCTTCCTCTTTGGGCGCCACCGCCTGGGCCTCGTCGGGGCGAGACACGACGGTGCCCGGCTGCTCGGCCGCCGCCGGCGCCGTCGCATTTCCACCGCCAAACGCGCCCTCCTCGCCCCCCCGCGCCGCCGCCGCCGCCGCCGCCGCCGCCGCGCCGCCGCCGAGCGCGCCCTCCTCGACCGGCGGCGCCGAGGGCGCGCGCGTCCGCTGCATGTGGTGGTCGACGCCGATCCAGTCGCCCACGTCGCCCGAGGCGCCCGTGGCCATGGCCGCCAGCGCCGCGGCGTCGTCCTCGGCGGCCGCGGCCGCGGCGGCCGCGGCCGCGCCGTCGGCCGTCGGGCCCTCCCCGTCGTCGGCTTGGTCGCCCGCCGCGCCCGCCGCCGCGCCCGCCCCCGCCCCCGCGCCCGCGCCCGCCCCCGCGCCCGCGCCCGCGCCCGCGCCCGCCCCCGCGCCCGCCGCCGCCGCCGCTTTCTGAGACCCGCGCAGCTGGATGTCCGCCGCCTCGGCGGCGGCCACGGCGGCCGCGGTCTCCGCGTCCTCCCGCAGCCGCTGTGCGAGGCGCTCGCCCGCCGTCGTCGCCTTGGCCGCCTTGGCCGCCTCGCCCTCGGGCGCCGCCGGCGCCTCCGCCGCCGCCGCCGGCCGCTCCGCCGGCTCTGGCTGCGGCGGCGGCGGCAGCAGCGGCTGCTGCTCCTCGGCGCCCGCCGCCGCCGCGCCAGCCGCCGCCGCCTCCGCGGCGGCAGCAGCGCCGCCACCGCCACCCGCGGCCGCCGCCGCCGCCGCCCGCCGCGACTGCCGCCGCGCCGCCCGCGCCGCCGCCGCGGGGTTGACGCCCGAGGGGAAGAGCGCGCCCGGCAGCTCGGCGGCGCGCAGCGGCCGCACGCTCAGCGCCATCCCCGGCTTGCGCGCGGGCCAGCGGTGCACGGCCTCCTTGAACTCGGCGACGGGGTACTCGAGGTTGACGCGGGAAGGGCCCGGCGGGGGCTCCTTGCCCGGCGGGGGGGGCTTGCGGTCGACGCCGACAAAGTAGAGCTTGCTCGGGCGGCCGAGCGCGGCAGAGGCGGCGTTTGCGCTCGCGTTTGCGGCCGCGGTTGCGGCGGCGGCGGCGTTCCGCTCTCCGGCCTCCCGCTCCTGTTGCTGCTTGCCCCCCTCCCCCGTGCCTCCCTGCCCGTCCCCTCCGGCCGCCTCGTCCCCTGCGCCCGCTGCCGCTGCCGTCCCCCCGTCCCCGCCCGCCGCCGCCGCCGCCGCCGCCCCCCCAACGGCCGCTGTCGACGCCGCCGCCGCCCCTCCCCCTCCCCCTCCTCCCCCTCCCCCGCCGCCGTCAAAGTCTTTTGGCCACGGCCGCACCGCTACGTAGTCCTCCACCCGCGCCACCAGCGTGCGCAGGCGCGAGTTCACCCACCCGTCCCACGCCTTGAGGTCCTCCTTGGTGCCCGCGATCACCTCGACGCGCAGGAACCGCCGGTACGACTGGAAAAAGGGGAACGGCTCAAAGAGCTCTGCCCAGGGCGTTACGTGCGCCTCGCGCGCCGCCCTGTCCCTCGGCAGCGTGAACAGCACGCGCTCGCACACGGCCGCCCCGCGCGCCAGCTCTGCCGTCATGGTGGCCAGGGTGCACCGCATCACGTTGAACGACGAGTTCATCGCCGGGTAGGCCGGCGTGATGATGGGCATGGTGTGAGAGGCGTCCCGGCGGTTGGTGCGCGCGTCCCATACAGGGAAGCCCAGGCCCGCGTCCTCGATGGGCCGCAGCATCACGGGCGTCGGCCAGCGCCACTGCCCGAACACCTTGAAGAAGCGCGACAGCAGGACCGACGCGGTGCCGCGCGGGTAGTACTGCGCCGCGCGCGCGACGAGGATGGCCCAGTTGACGCCGCCCAAAAAACCGCTGACGTTGCTGTAGACGCCGCGGCGCTCGGCCCACAGCTTCACCGCCCGGAGCGCGGTCCTGTACGCGGCCAGGTCGGCGCCCGCGGCCTCGACCAGGCCCAGGATGCCGTCCGTCACGCGGCACCCGTTGAGCGACCGCACGGTCATCTCGTCCGTGCCGCGGAGGGCCGACGTGGCGCCGACGTCGAGCTCCTCGGGCACGCGGCCGAGGGCGAGCTGACCGTACAACAGATCGACGCTCACGCCGCTGAAGGCCATCTTCATCACGGGGACGTACGACTCGTAGACGGACTGGAGCTCGGTGACCTCGGGCCTGGCGCGCAGGATGGACTCGAGGGCCAGGTGGCTGAGCTCGGGGTCGACGTCCTCGAGCACGAGGTCGGCGTCGCCGTGGCCCGGGGCGCCGGGCGGCGGGCCGCCGGCGGGGCGGCCGCCGGACGCGGCGGCGGCGGCGGCGGCGGCGGCGGCGGCGCCCGGGCGGCGCACGTAGCGCTTGGCGAAAAAGTGGCCGTAGCGCTCGGCGTAGACGGGGCCCACGCACAGGGTGTCGATGTCGGCGCCGGGTCCGTGCACGCCCAGGCGGAACGAGCCAAACGTGAAGATTTTCGCGTTGGCGTCCTCGCCGCCGCTCTCGCCGCGCACGAGCGCCGCGACGCCCTTGACCCAGTCCTTGACGATGCCGTCGAGCTTGCCGAGGACCTCCTCGCGCAGGGACGACTCGGCGGGCTCCTCGTACAGGCCTTCGACGCGGAGGTACTGTGTTTGTCGTGTTTGATTTTGGTGGCGGGGAGGTGAGAGAGAGAGGGGAGGCGGGTGGCTTTCGATCCATCCGTCTGCTGCTGCTTTTGCTCCATGCAGAGGCAGACACAAACGCACGTCTTCCAGATGCTGCGACTGCCGGAAGTCGAGGGCCAGCGGCGCCGCCGTGCTGATGGGCTTGTTGTACGCCATGGGAGGGAGCGCGCGATTGATGTGTCGACGCAGAGCAGAGGTGAAGAAGGACCACGTCTGTCCCACGCGCGCGCGGTGGGGGTTGTCGCTGGGGCGCGCCGCGGCAGAGGGCGCGCGGGTCTGTCGAAGTCGATGGGGTCTCTGACTGCCTGTGTGCGTGTTTCCTGGTGCGCCCGGGACGCGTCTTTGAGAGAGTCTCTGCGAGCGCGCCCGCTCGACACGGTCGGCGGCGCCGGCGTCGGCGTCGTCGGCGTCGGCGGCGGGACAAGGCCGGGACGGCGGCAGAAACATCGCGCTGCACAGCACCTCTCTCCCCCCCTCCTTGGCCGCACGCACGCACGCACACCCACGCACACACACCAAACGACACATTTCATACCGGCTCGTGCCAACGGAACGATCCCCCGCCTCGTCTCACGTCCAGCGCGCGCTTGCAAACGAATAGCGAAAACGGAACACACTCGAAACAAAAAAACGGACCCGCAGTTGCCCCGTGTCCCCCCCTCCTCCCGCGCCCCACCACCCAAACGCGGCGGGGGCTCAACAGTCCTAGCACTCCCGAGCATTGCGCCCTGGCCCGCTGGCCCCGCACTCTTGGGCCGCGCGCCGCTGCTCGCACGGGCGCTTTCCCGCGGGGGAAGTTGCGGTGTGAGAGAATAAAAAGCGACACACTCCTCTCTTATTCTGTCTCTCTCGTACGTCGTAGGATTCAGGCAGGCGAGCCGCTCTGTCTCTCTCTGCACGTCGTCCGGCCCCTCAAACATCCCGCGCAGCAGCCCCCGGTCGATCGACGCGCGCGAGCGCCTTGTGCTTCCCGGGTCGTCATCTGCCGCAGGCCGCCGCCGCCCGGACGACGCCGACACCGGAGCACGACCCCCGACAGCCAAAAGGTCGCGGCGACCCTTCCCTCTGCCAAGGCCTTTCCCCCGCGCCCGACGACCGACGACGAAGGCACACACCAGGCGCCAGGATGGTGTTCCGCGCGCTGGCCAACCTCCCGGCCATGATGCGCCAGCCCGAGGTGGACGACAACCTGCGCGAGGTCTTCCGCTCGCAGTCGATGCGCAACCTGCTCGACGTCAAGAGCTGGGGGCCCAAGCGCTTTGCGCAGGAGCAAAGCCAAGCAGCCGCGGGAGCGGGCGGCGGCGCCGCCGACGTCGAAGCGGCGCCCGGCGGCGCCGGCAGCGCGGCGCGCGCCTCGGGCGGGGGCCTGCACCACCGCACGTCCGGCGGCCACGGCGGCGACTTTGACGCGGGCTCGTCCCTGGCGTCGACCTCGACGGGCGCGCTCGCCATGGTCGTCGAGCCGTCGTCGTCGGCGGCCGCGGCGGGAGGCGCCCTTGCCGCCGTCGGCGCCGCCGCGCCCGCGCCGCCGCCAAAGGGCCCGCTCGGCCGCGCGCGCAAGGCCCTCGGCAGCCCCGAGACGCGCCTCGAGAAGGCATGCTGCGGCGTCTTCTGGTCCATCTTTGCCGCGGGCGTCCTCGTCCTCTTCGTGTGGGGATTCCCAAAGCTGGTCGACAAGGGCATCAAGCCCGCGATCAGCGCGGTGCAGCGGAGCCTCGCGCCCGTCCAGATCGCGGCGGTCGTCTTTTTCGGCTACATCGTCGTGCCGTGCAGCTTCATCTTGGGGCCCAACAGCTTCATCTGGATGGCGGGCCTGTGTTTCCCCCTGTGGCAGGCCGTGCTGCTGATCGAGTGCGCATCCGTGTTCGGGCTGATGCTGCCCTTTTTCCTTGGAAAGACCGTGCTGCGGCGGTCGGCGGCGCGCCTGCTGGCGCGCAGCAAGCCGATGCAGGTGGCCGTCCGCGCGGTGGACGAGTCGGGCCCTTGGAAGGTGCTGGCGATCATCCGCCTCGGGCCCATCCCCTACGCATGGTGAGGCATTGTTGTTGTTGTTTTGTAGGGTTTTTTTGAAGCGACTTGGCGCCGTTTCCTCTCTTCCGTCGCTTTTGTCGTGGCGTCGCGCGCTCACTCCGCATTCCCCCCCACCCGACCCGCAACCCCCCAAAACGAAATCGACACAGGTGCAACTACATGTGCGCCATCCCGCACAACGTGCCCTGGTTCCCCTACCTGGTGGTCTCGTGGCTGTGCCACCTGCCCATCAATGTGTGAGTCCGCCCAGTCGCGCGAGCAACAGCAGCGGCAGCAGCCGCTTTTTGTTTTGCCTTGTCGCTCTCTCGCCCCCCCGAGACAAAAAAAGCGCGCCGTTTTGCTCACTCTACGCAACCCCCCGACTTTCAAACCAAACTCAACACCAAAACAAAAACAGCATGAACGTCCTGTTCGGCCAGAACCTCCAGGGCTTCGCCGACCTCCTGCGCGGCAAGGTCAACGACCCCATCGTCCTCGCGTACAACGTCGTCGGCATCGTCGTCATCGCCGTGTTCTGCGGCCTGGGCGCCTGGGGCGCGCGGCGGGCGCTGCGCAGCCTCGAGGCGCACCAGCGCGAGCAGGCGGCGCTGGCCGCGGCCGCGGGGGTCAGCGCGGCGGCGGCGCTGGCCGAGGCGGCGCGGGCCAAGGAGGCGGCGCTGGCGGGGGAGGAGGTCGTCGCCGCGTCGCCCGGCGGGGGGATCAAGGCGGCCGGCGGCGGCGGCGGCGGGGGCGTGCCGATGGTGGTGGCGTCGGACGCCGCCGCCTCGGAGGAGGAGGGGCCGCTGCCGGAGCCGGCGGCGCCGCCCGCGCTGGTGCCGCGGCGGTCATTCGCGAGCGAGCGAGGGCCACCTGCCAGCACCGTGGTTTGAGAGCCGACGGAGCCCCCTGCTGGTGCCCGGCCGCCCGGCCGGCCAGCCGCCGCCGCCGCCGGGAAGCAGAGGACGGGGGGAGCCGACGGAGAGCGCGGCGCGCGCGCCGAGAGGTGTCTCCTCGGTCGTCGCGGTGCTCAATTATTGCACTTATTCCTCGTCGGGCGCGGGCGCCGCCGCCGCCGCCGACCGTCGTCGTCTTCCTCGCCGCCGCCGCTGCCGCCGCCGCCGCCCGCCTTTGAGTCCCCCCTGCTGCGCGTGCGCGTGTTCGAGGCGTGGGAGGCGGACGAGTGGGACCAGGAGGCGCGGGCCGAGCTGCAGGCGCGCGCCGACGCGGCCGCGCTCGCCGCGTCGCCGGTGGGCGGCGGGATGGCCGCCTCGCCGGTGCCCGGGCGAGGGCGGCGCGGACGGGGCGGCGGAGGAGGGCGACGGCTTCGTCGCCGCCGACGTCGCCCGCAGCGCCGCCGAGGGGTGTCTCGAAAACGAGGCAACCGTCCCTTCCCCAACTTCCCTTTCTTTATATATGTACAGACGAAGCACTACTGCCAAGCACTTGCACTCTAGATAGCGCGCAACCTTCTGTTGGAACACACCATATTAGGCTACGCAGAGTTCCCGTGATCGCGGAGAGGGAGAACCGACGAGCAGCCGGGCACCACCTCAAACTATCACACACGCGCGCGGGCGGCAGATCGTGAGCAGTCGCAGCGCCGCTCCGTCTCCTTCTCACCGCCACCCGAAGAGCGGGGCTAAAAGGGCACGAGGCAGAGGCGCCTTCCGCTCGCCCCCGTCGCCGCGCGCTTGGCCGCCGCCGACGCCCGCCGCCGCCGACGCCCGCCGCCGCCCGCTCCGCGGACCTCCCCTCGACCTCGAGTTTCCGGTCCAAAAGGGCCAGCAGCGCGGCAAGCATGCCCCCCGCCGGCCGCCGCCGCCGCGCCTCCCCGCCGCCATCTCGGGACGGCGACGGGGACGCCTCCCCCCGTCCCGACTCAGCGGACGCCCGCTTCGTGCGCGCGCGCGTGCTCGCGCCGGCCGACGTCGCGCAGGCGCAGAGGATCTTTGCAGACGGCATGCGCGGACTGTCGCCGGGCGTGGTGCGCGCGGGCCTGCTGCGCAGCGGCGACAGCTGGAAGGCGTGGCTGCTGGCCGTCGCCGTCGGGCTCCTCGCCGCGGGCTGGACGTTTTACTCGTCCCCCGCGCCGTTGCCGCCGTCGTCGTCGTCGCCGCTGCCGCTGCACGCGTCGCTCTGGCTGGCGGCGGCGCGCTCGGCCCTCGTGGCGGCGGCCACCTTCTTGGCGGCGTACGCGACCTACCTGTCGACGATCATGGAAAAGTACGTCAGGGAGAGCCTCGAGGGGGACATGCGGGACCCCTGGCTGCACTACCGCTGCGGCGACGCGCTTGAGCGCGAGGCGGGGGCGGGGGCGGCGGCGCGGGCGGCGGCGGGCGCCAACGGAAAGAGCAAGCGTGACGGCGACGGCGACAGCGGCGGCGCAAACGCAAACCACTCTTGTTTCTGGGTGGCCGAGCTGGTTGACCCTCCCGCCGGGGCGCTGGCCGAACGCGTCGCAGGAAAAGCAGGGGAGCTGGGCGCCCGGGAGCAGCAGCAGCCGCTGCCGCCAAGGACGCTGCGCCGGCGGCTGCTCGGCCTTGTTGGGGTCGGCGCCCCGAGAGCCTCGGCCGACAAGACCGCGGCGCCCGCGCCCGCGCCCGCGCCCGCGTTCGCCTCCGCCCCGGCCTCCGCCTCGGGCCCCGTGATCGGGTGCGTCGGCCTCGAGCACAAGCCGGGCGAGGACCGCGCCGAGCTGCGCCGCATGAGCGTCGACCAAGGGGCGCGCGGGCGCGGCGCCGCCGTCGCGCTGGCGGCGGCGCTCGAGGCGCACGCACAGGCGCGCGGCCTGCGGGCGGTGTTCTGCACGACGAGCAGCCTGCAGCCCGCGGCCATGGCGCTGTACGGCCAGAGGCTCGGGTGGGAGGAGGTCGGGGCCGTGCAGGACGCGCGAGCAGCGACGACGGGGGTGACGTTTCACAAGTACGAGAAGCAATTTTTTTGATGTTGATCGGAGCGTTTTTGTGTGTCCCGGCGGGGCGCCCGACCCGGCGCCGATCGCAGCACCGGGAGTCCCGTTTGTAACGTCCCTTTCCTTGCCCCCGCGACACACAAGCACCCGACATCGCACCCGACCGACCACACCCATGGCGTCCTCCAAGCAGGCGGAGGAGCTGCTTTCCAAGGCGGACACGGCGTGGAAACCAAACCTCTTCTCCTTCCGCCTGGGCCCTGACGTGGAGGCAGCGGGGCCGGCGTACGAGCGCGCGTCCCTGCTGTTCAAGGTGCGAGCCTGATGACGGCGGTGCGCACACAAGGGGATGGGGGGCGCGGGGGGCGCGCGCACACGCGCAAGCGCAAGACACACAATTCTACCCGCCCTGCCGACGACGCCTCCCCCCCCCCCCCCCAAAAAAAAAAAAAAAAACAAAAACCCCCCACCGCGGGGCCCCCCCCCCCCCCCACCCCCCCCCGGGCGCGCGCCCCCACACCGGCAAAAAACGGGGGCCCCCCCCCCCCCGGGGGCCCCCCCCCC
>Ga0105054_10005601_pt1 | contig 17962 bp, 17 predicted proteins | sample BON02_FD_78091 | JGI IMG/M metagenome (GOLD analysis project Ga0105054, IMG submission 78091) | Freshwater microbial communities from Lake Bonney liftoff mats and glacier meltwater in Antarctica - BON-02 (megahit assembly) | ecosystem: Environmental > Aquatic > Freshwater > Ice > Glacier...
ACGTTCCATTGGCTGCCATTTCGGCTATGCTTGGACATAGCAAATTATCTACTACACAGATTTATTTAAAATCATTACCGAGTAATGTTCTTGATGAATATCATGAACAATTGAATTGTATTTAAGATATTGATGGAGATTATAAGTTATACTATTTTATCTCTTTAAATATTGGTCGTTTTCATTCGTAAGGTATTATCTCCAATGTTGTAAGCATAGATTGAAGCTGGCAAATATGTAAAGTTTAAATCGCCAATCTCTTTGTTACCCAATTGGTCAATAGTCGTTACCAAGGCACTTGTGAAATTGTTTGTCTTACAGAATTGAATTAAACTATTCAATTCTTGCGGTTTCGAATAATACCGATTGCTCCATTTTATTTCCACACCCCAAACAGGCTTGAATTTTTTATCATCTAAAAGCACCAAATCGACTTCTCCTTCTTTTCTTCCTTCTTTCCAACGAGCATAGGTCAAGTCTAAATTTTCCCTGTGCATCCATTGAGACAAAATTGCAGTCTCCACCATATTGCCCATTTCTTGATCGGTCTCAATAATTGGCGAAAATAACGCTGTCCTCAAAGATGGATTTGTAAGATATACTTTAAAACTTGTCACTCTTTTGAGCTTCTTGGCATTGACATCCACTTTATTCAAAACCTTTATCAAAAATGCAGCTTCTAAATACTCTAAATATTTTTTCAATGTTAGCTTTTGAATACCACTATCTTTCGACATGGCTTCATAAGAAAATTCATTTCCAGTGTTGTAAGCAATGTAAGTAAAAAATCGATTGAGCTCTTGAACATCCTTAATGCCATATAAACTTGGCAAATCTCTCAACAGAACTTTATCTATGATATCATTCTTAACATATCTTCCCATGTCACTTTGGATTTTTTCCGAAAGAACTACTTCTGGATATCCTCCAAAGTTTAGGTAATTGACAAACTCTTTATTCAATGCTTTCAGGTCATGTGTAATTTTATAAGGTATTTCAACGCCATCATATTTAATTGCACTTTCAATTATGAGATGATTCATTTTCTTTAAATGAATGTATTCCTGAAATGTTAGAGGTGGCAACATGAAATCTGTAAAACGTCCTGCACCACTTTCTGAACTATGCCATCTTAAAGCGGCAGCTGCAGAACCAGAAACAATAAATTTGATATTAGGATAGGAATCAACCATTACTTTTAAATGACGTTCCCAATCTTTCAAATATTGTATTTCATCAAAAAATACATAACATCCATCAAGATTTTCCAATTTGAGCGCTTGCTTACAAAGATTTAGAATGTCCTCTAAACTTAAGTTGATATAAATAGGGTTATCAATACCAACAAAAAAGATTTTCTGCGAATTTGTGCCATCATCTATCAAATTCTGAATGGTATGGAACATCATCACTGTTTTCCCTACACGTCTCGGACCCATAAGCACAACTGCTCTACGAATATCTTTTTCTACAACGAAAGGATAGAACAAGTCAAAATACAAACGTTTTGACATGGTTTTGTAAGCCTCGGAAATTTCTTTAGTGAGCCACCAAGGGTTTTCATAATGTAATCGCTCGATAATTTTATCTATTGGAATAATAGTTGAAAATTTCATTATATTTCTTATTTATACAAATATATGTAAAATAAGCATATTTAAACATGTCTATTTTGTAGTTTTTGAACTATTAGCGATTATTGTTCTAAATTCATTATCTATTTTTGACATTTTTGAATTTGGAAAATATTTCAAAAAATCCAAATATATTATATTATCGAAAGAGAATACTATCCTTTTTTAAAATATCAAATCAGGGCAAATCCAACCGAAAAGAGAGCAATTAAAGTTGAGTATGTAAAAAAAAATCTAGAGCTAGATAATAAAAAAGACCACTCACTATTTCACTATCGAAATTATTTTCTATTATCTTATATGACTATGGGGATGTCGTATATTGATAGAGTTTTTCTCAAAAGAAAAAATATTGTAGATGGTAGAATAAAATTCCAGCAGAAAAAAACTTCAAAAATTTATGCTATTAAAATTACCGAACAAATGAAAGCGATTCTGAAATTTTATCTTTCCAATAAAAACAAGATGACTTTATACTTCCTGTGCTAAAACGAGACACATTAGAACTTCAATATAAAGATGCTCAATGGGGATTAAAAAATTATAATAAAGGTCTAAAAAAGATGGCCGATTTATGTTCTATTGAAGAACGTTTAACATCTTACGTATCAAGATACAGTTTTGCTACACATGCATTATTTAAAAATATACCGTTAGCTGCAATTTCTGCAATGCTTGGTCATAGTAAATTATTCACTACACAGATTTATCTTAGATCTTTACCAAGTAATGTCCTTGATGAATATCGTAAACAGTTGAATTGTATATAAGCTATTTGCATATCCGTAATTATTCCATCATTATGGAATAATTACGGATATGCAATTTTCTTTAAATATTTAATTAATGAATTGTTTGAAAGTTAAATCATTTTCTTTAATCCCGTAATTATTATAAAATTTGAAATATAGAGTATCATAATTTTGAATTATAGTTAAAGTATCATTGTCTGATTTTTTAATAATATCGCAGGATTGTTTAATATCATACAAAGAAAATTTTTCTTTAAAATTTATTCTTTTTCTCATTTTTTCACCCTCAGATAAAAATGTATTACCTACTAAATAAAAACTATCGTTAATAACTACCATTCCTTTTTTAAATTCTAAGTTCTTAGCTCTTACAATAATTTCATCTTGAATTCTTATACTGATTATTTCATTATTAAAAAATGATTGATAAAAAATATTACTAGTAAAAATAACCAAAACAAGAACTATAATTAACTTTATATAGATTTTCATAAATCAAATTTATTTTTTTTTAAATGGCCCATTTGTACTTGTGGTTTCTAGTTGATAATTAATATCTAAAAAATAAGCTGGACTAAGACCAGCATCTATTGAATAACTCATACCAATTGTAAAGTCAATATTATTCACTTTAGAATATGAAGAATGTAAACCAGCAGAACCTCCGCTAAGTCGGGAGACTTTGCCGAGCGGGGTCAAGTTAATTATTCACAACTTAAGAAAATTTAATCTATATTTTGTCTAAGATTAATTTTAAGTCTTCAGAAGGTGAAAAAGATATTATTTGTGTACCAGGAATTAAATTTTTAGTAATCTCTTTGCTTAAAATTTTAGAACTAGTGTTTCTTAAGAACTTTATAGTCAATTTCATGTTATGTTTATTTGAATCAAATTTAAATTAATAAATACCATTTTTATTAATTGAACCATATCTTATAAAAAGACCTTTTAGAAAAAGTTTCTTTTGATTTAAATTTTTAAATTTCGCTTTTTTCAAAAGCAAGCTATATACTTTGTGCCCGTTTGTATTATCACTTTGATAACTAACAAATCTAAATTTGAAGCGAAAGAAATCATTAAAAAGATGTGCATGATCTTTCGAAAAAATAAAAGGACCAGAATATCCATCTATAGTTTTGATTTTTCTAAACTCAAAATCATTATTGGAAAAATCACATAATTCAATACCTTTTTTAAATTCGGCAATTGCAGTGCTATCTTTTTCAAAAAAAATTAATCTTGTATTTTTCCAAAGAATCATCGGATATCCGCACAGGTCCTTGATTAAAATCAGTAAGTCCTATAAGTTTATAAATACCATCGCCACAATCTTGACTCATAAGTTTATTAGTTAAACAACTTAAAACAATTACAGTTTTTACTAAGTTAACCTTAATTTTATTTATTATTTTCTCTATAAACTAAACATGTTATTATAACTACTAAAATTTCTTACGTTAATAAAACCTCCGCCTATGGGGTTCATAGTAGATATTTGAAATCTAGAAAAATCGCTCAAATATTTTACGCTCCTAACTACATTTGCGTGATAACCTAAAACGTCAGTTGTTCTTGCGTTAATTATAACAGAACGAGTTTGTTTCATTTCTCCTGAAATAAATGAAAGAACATCCTCTTTAGAAAAAGATTTATTGAAAAGATTCGCTTTATACCCTCCCTCTCTAAACATATTGTACCCTTGTTGTTCTGAAAGTCCACTCCCCTTTATTGAAATATTCGACCATTTGGCATTTATCTCGTTTTGTCCTTCAACCCCAAAAAATTTATCAATACCTCTTTTACATCCAACGAGGCATTCATTTCCATTTTGGGAAGCATTCGTAATATCCATACTTTCATTTACATCCCAGTCTCTTAAAAATTCACCTGTTTCCCTTAAAATATTGTTGTCTCCACTAGATCCTATAGTTATTTCATTCCATTTTTGTCCACTCCAAAAAGTTCTATTGTCACCGACAGCAAGAATACCACTAGAAATCCCATTAATTAATCCTCCGGCAACACCTCCAATAATACCTGCCTTAAAACCTGCGCCAAGACCGTCTCCAAAATTAGCACCATTAAGCCAATGAACTCGTACCACCGACAAAACCGCCAGCAAAACCACCTGCAGCACCCGAGACTGCTCCTGCCCAAAAACCCATAGTCGTCGCAATCTGGCTTCCAAAAAAAGTTCCGCCAGCCACTAAATTACCAACACCTGCACCAATTGCGGCAGCAGCAGTTATAGATGCCTTCCCAAGCTACCTCACCATTTTTACCAGCAAATCTAAATAAATCCAGTTCTCCTAAAAGCTCCGTAAACAGCCTTCTTAAGTTGATTCTTGCGCATAAACCACTTTTGCAAGAGCCACGACGGTTTAAATGAACTTATTTAGTTTTATAAAACTTTCATTTTGGTGACTTGCTAAAAGAATAACAAATAGAACTGGAATCATTTACTGTGAAGCTTTTAATCGAGTACCATAAAATGGCTATTTTTACCTGATGAAATATTTTGGTTTCGTTCTTTGCATTGACTGTCTAAATGAATCATTTTTCTTACCTCTGAAAATATCTAAGTCAAAGGCACTTGAAGTTTAGTGAAAATTCCCAGCGTAAAGTATGGACTAAAATGGTCGTGCATCATCTGTCTAAAATTCTCGACTGTACCTTTTTCTAAGCACTCTACCAAATCCATATGATTCACTTTTTTCTCAGGCATATTTCTTATATCAATTTTGGATTCGATGTCCAGGACGTAATCGAATACTACTTTTAAATATTTTTGAAATCCAAATAGAGTATTATTATTGGATATTTTATACAAGTAGGAATGAAAATCGATTTCGTGTTCAATCTTCGTTTTGATTTTTTTTGAGGCCTCATAAGTAATAATCATATTCTTTAAATGCTCAATATTTATGGGCTTCACATTTCGAAATAGTGCGTCAGCCATACCTATTTCTAGCATGATCCGTAATTCAAAAAGTTCGAGAAGGGTAGTCTCGTCCATTACAGTCGGATCCAATACCCTTTCTAAAGCAGGAAATAAATCAAACTTAATTAATCTAATTCCATTTTTCTTATTAGAAGCTATCAAACCTAACATTCTAAATCTACTTAGAGCTTCGCGTATTACATTTCGGCTTACGTCCATACTGGACGCCAACTGGTTTTCTGTGGGAAGCGTATCACCTGGTTTAAAGCCTTGTTCTTTTATATAAACACGGAGGTTATTTTCAACCTGATCGACCATACTTTTCTTTTGAACCGGTTTAATACTTATTTTTTTTTCTTCCATTAGTTATTAAATAATTATAAGCCCAGTTCATTCAATTACAAACTCAGTGGTACTATTAATTTTATACAAATTTAACTTTTTTTTTGTAATATGAAATAAAATAGTATCTTAGCATTATATTATTGTAGGACAATATATTTAAATTATGAAAAAAGCATTCAATTTAGCCTGTAAAAAAGCACTGTTCTTTCTACCTAGTTTTTTATTTCTGTTCTGTGTTGCCTCAGCTGCGCAAAACACAAAAACCGTAACAGGAGCGGTATTCGATGAAACGGGTTCTCCTCTTCCTGGGGTGAGCATAGTAATTGAGGGTAAAACTATTGGAACTACTACGAACTTTGATGGGGATTACGCAATCAATGCAGAAAATTCAGATACCTTGATATTTTCTTATTTAGGCTATCTTACCTCCAAGGTTCTTGTAGAAAATCAATTTACTATAAATGTCACTCTAAAACCAAATGTGCAGGAATTGAACGATGTTGTCGTTATAGGTTACGGCACACAGTCCAGAAGTTTGGTCAGTAGCTCAGTTTCAAAGGTAGATATAGCCGAAGTGAAGGACAATCCTTCTGTTAATCCGATACAAGCCCTTCAGGGCAAGGTCGCTGGCCTTTCCATTTTACCAACCAGTGGTCAGCCCGGTGCATCTGCAACTGTATTTATAAGGGGTGGAACGCAAGCAGATTCGAATAGTGGTGACAATTCACCATTATATATTATTGACGGCGTTTTTAGGAATGGTTTAGACGGCTTAAATGCTGCGGATATCGAATCCATACAGGTTTTAAAGGATGCTGCTTCTACCGCTATATACGGGGCGCGTGCTGCAAACGGAATAATTTTGGTCACTACCAAAGGCGGAAAAAGAAACACCAAAGGGCAGTTCAACATAAATTACAAATCTGGTTTGTCTCAACAGAACAATACCTATCCGTTTACCTCCGCCGCGGATTACATTCGTGTTTCCAGAAACGCAGCGGCAAGGGGTATAAACTTGGAAAATCCTGGGGGTAGGCTATCCGGCACCCAATTCGGATATTCTACGCAAAACATAACTAGACAGGGCCAATATGGTTTCAATCGCAATACACTTACATTCTTGGATGACCTAATTACATTTGAGGGACAAGCCTATGTAAGCAACCTAATAGATAATCAAGGTTTTGAAACTATCATAGATCCGGTCACGGGAAGGGATCTCATCTTCAAGGATAATAATTATGACGACCTTATTTTTGTGACTGCACAAATGCAGGATTTAAACATCAATGCAAATGGTGGTAGCGAAAATGCGAACTACAACGTAAGTATGGGATACCAAGATCAGGAAGGTACCTTCTTAGGTACTGGATTTACTAGGTATACAGGTTTATTCAATGGGAATTTCGACGTTACCGATCGGTTTACGGTCAATGCAGGAGTAAATTATAGCTATGAAGAAAGTGACCAGGTCCGAAATTCTAACAACTCTATTAACCGTTCCTCGCGTTTACCGCATACATTTAGACTTTTGAACGATGATGGCACTCCGGCATTGGGAGAAAGTACAGGTTCACCAAGAAATCGCTTGCACGAGCTTGCTTATCAAGATATAGAAAGGAAAAGATACTTGACCACATTTAATTTAGGCGCTGATTGGAAGGTGTTGAAAAATATTTCCTTTAGACCATCCGTTTCAGTATTTAGGGATGACTTTACCTTCAACGCCTTTGAAAAAGCATCCCCCGAAATCCCAACACGAGCTTCTTCAAGAGAAGAGAGGGCTTTCAACCAACTGCTTTTAAATGGCATTTTTAACTACAAAAAAAGTTTTGGTAACCATAATTTGGACATGCTATGGGGCGTCAACTATACTAAAGAGCGAAGAGAATCAATTCAGGGTCAAGGGGCAAACGCGCCAACGGATATTATTACTACTCTGAACGCTTCCGCAACGGATCAGGAAAGGGTCACCAGTGAACTTACAGAGAACAAGTTATTCAGCAATTTTGGTAGGATACAATATAATTATCAAGGGAAATATCTATTGGAGGCCACTTACCGAAACGACGGTGCATCCCAATTTGCTGAGGATAATAAATTTGCTTTTTTTCCAGCATTTTCTGCTGGTTGGAACGTTCATCAGGAGAATTTTTGGAAATCTGAAACCTTGAGTAAAGTCAAATTTCGGGGTAGTTGGGGGCAAACAGGTTCGTTATCTGGACTTAATATTCAAGATACACAAGGCCTTTTCGCTACTCGTTCCTATAATTTTCAGGGCGGTGCGTTTTTAGACCAATTGCCCAACAGAGGTTTGACATGGGAAACAACAACAACGACAGATATCGGTTTAGATATGGGCTTTTTTAATAACCGTCTGAACATTTTAGTGGATTATTATAGAAAATTGACCGACGATCGCCTGATTGATAGATTATTGCCTCAACAAACTGGCTTCAACAATATAAAATCCAATCTAGGGAGTATTAGTAATACGGGTATTGAAATAGAGATCGGCGCCGACATTATCCAAACCAAAAGTTTTAAATGGCACTCTGATTTTAATTTTGCCTTTAATAGAACAGAAGTAGAAAAACTGCCCAACAATGGTAGGGACAAGAATAGAATACTCGGCGGTGTCATTTACAATGAAGCTGGTGATGAAGTAGAAGTTGGTGGCCTGGCAGAGGGAGAGAGACCCTTCGGTATCTGGGCATTCGATCTTATCGGTGTCTATGCAACAGACGAGGAAGCGGCCAATGCTCCTACCGATTTATTTGTCTCAGGTTCCAAAATCGGTGATTTAAAAAATGGAGGGGACGCTATTTGGCGAGACGTGAACGGGGACAACATCATCAATGAAAAAGATCTTGTATTCGTAGGGTATGAAACTCCGGATATGATCGGGGGTTGGACAAATTCTTTCGAATTCAAAGGTCTTACCCTCCGCGTTGCTATGGATTATGCATTTGGACATGTAATCTCGAATGGCTGGAGAGCACGTGCAAATGCAAATGCAAGAAATAACGTAATGACGACTACCGATGTGCTACGTGACGATTTTTGGCAGAACCAAGGTGACATTGCGAGGTATCCCAGATACGATAATGCCTCGGATTTTGATAATGGATATAGAAACCATATTCGCGGTTTAAGTGGCACCTCCAATTCTCAAATAGGAAACCGCACAGGAGGTGGCACGGACAGCACGCTCTATATGCAGGACGGCGATTTCCTTGCCTTTAGGGAGGTAAGCCTATCATATGCCCTGCCCACTAAAGAGACAAAGCTAAACGATTTTGGCATCAACGCAGTGAATCTGAGCATAAGCGCTTTCAATTTAGGTTATTTGACAGGGTACGACGGTCTCACTCCTGAGATTTATGATATTGTCGACGAAGGTATATTTCCAAGGCCCTTCCAATTAATTTTAGGATTAAATATTTCATTTTAAAGTACACACCCATGAGAAATAAATTCAAAATATTCATTTTAGCAATAACAGTTATTTTCAGTCTTAACTCCTGTATAGAGGAGGTTTTGGACGTAGAAATTCCTTCTAGTATCACCGATGGGAACTTTCCGAAGCAGGAAGGTGATCTCCAAGCAATTTTAACTGCACTATATTCCAATCTCCGTTCCGAACTCAATAGAACAACTTACGGCGAAGATAGAGGTGATGCGCTAGATGTCGGTTTGATAGGATCAGTATCGGATGCATGGGCACAAAACCTTAACGGTGGTAATGGCCCAAATTGGAGAGATAATTACAATTTAATAAATAATTTAAATTTGATTATCACCGCTTCAGAAAATATCGAATTCAAGAATGACAGAAGTAAAGGCAGAATATTAGGTCAGGCATATTTCTTAAGGGCATTTACCTATTTTAGAATGGTCAAAATCTGGGGAGGGGTTCCATTGATCTTGCAATCGGTAAATCAAAACACTCCCGTTGTAGGTAGAAGCTCAGCTACCGAAATTATGACTCAGGTTTTTTCCGATATCAATCTTTCCATTAACAGTTTTACAGACGATAAATTCGATTCCAAATATACAGTCAGCAAACCAGCCGCATATGCCTTGATGGCGGATGCCAGAATGTGGAGTGGTAAAGTTTTAGGGGGAGGGGACACAGATTTTCAGGCTGCAATCGATGCGGTTAATTCAATTAGTGGGGTTTCACTTCTTGATAAATTTGCTAATGTGTTTGATACAAGTGTAAATAATGAAATAATTTTTGCGTTGTTTTTTGATTTTAATGAACAATCTGGTATGTACGCTAGTAGACTTTCCGTTAGGGATATTAATTTAGACCCGACATTAAATCCAGATGTACCCACCTCAACAAGTAATAATGCGCGTTCAGACTATAGGCCTAGTGATATTATAATTAATCTTTATGAAATCACAGATGTTAGGGCAGCTCGCTCCTATATTCCCGTTTTAACAGCAGATGGGAATGATGTCGGCACCGAACCGGATATTCTTTCTTACGCCCAAAACAAATTTAAAGGTAGTGATTTCAATGCAGATACATTCTATGATAACGACATTATAGTATACCGTTGGGCAGATATGCTTTTGTTAAGAGCAGAAGCAAATGCAGCGCTGAACCGGATACCTTTATCAATACTAGATTTAAATACTGTACGAAAGAGAGCTGGTTTAGGATTATATGTTGGTGCCTTAGATAAAAGTACCGTAGAACTGGAGATCTTGGATGAACGGGGTCGTGAACTTTTCCTAGAGCTTAAGCGATACTGGGATCTAGTTCGCTTTAATGCTGGTGGAACTATAAATATCTATGACCAAGTACCCAACTTGCAAGGCTTGAGTATACCCCTTTTATGGCCAGTAAATAATAATCTAATCGCCGAAAACAATCTCATTGAGCAAACTCCGGGATACGATTAGCCTAACACTATAGCTAAATTGATAAATCAGATTACCAAAAATTTAATGTAAAAAAAGATATGAGAATTCCTATCAAAAAATTGTTTTTTATTAGTTTGTGGATATTACCAGCTTTGTTTTTCCTTCCAATAAACTGTTCTGGAGATGAGGGAGGCAGTATAGTTAAGAAAGAAGAAGGAAAAAACGGGTCGGTGAATGAATATCCTGGGAGTAATGGACTTAATTATATTTTCAGTAAAAACTTAGAAGGATACGCCTGCTGTAGAATTCCGGCACTATTGAGAATCGACGACAAAAAACTTTTGGCTTTTGCCGAAGGTAGAAAAAATGGCTTCAGTGATACTGGAAATATTGACCTTATAGTGAAGAGATCTGAGGACAACGGATTTACTTGGGGCAATAATATAGTCGTTTGGGACGATATAGGAAACACCTGCTAAAATCTAGCACCAATCTATGAAAAATCAACCGGGGATATTATAATGCTATCCACTTGGAATTTAGGAACAGATGATATTGGACTCATTGTAGATAGAACTGGACTTTTGAAGTTGGAACGCCTGCTATGTCCACGGAACAAAACCCTACGGTAGTGTAAGAAACTCCAGGAAGATATACTGTTTCTTTTACTGCATTTAACGATAATAATTCTTCAACTGTATAAAATATAGAATATATGTTCATTGTACCGGGTGAAGGTTTGGTAGGTTATTTCCCCTTGGATGGAGATGCTTCCGATGCAGGGTCAAATCATATAGATCATGAAATAATAGGTATGGTAGATTTTACGAGTATAGATTGTAATACAAAGGAAAGAAGTACTGCTACGTTTGATGGTGCCAGCCTTATTTCCATCACCGATAATGGGGCAATGAATTTCGAGACAAGTAATCTTACTATAGGTGTTTGGATCAGGAGCATTAGTACATCAAGGATAATGGTCTATCAAGAAAGTGGTAGTGGAGGCCCTGGTGACCCACAGACCTGGTTTCGTTTCAACGACAACTCAGGTAGCCGCGTTGTCAGAGCTGCCATGGAAGATTCATCAGGAAGTGCCATTCTGAATATTTCAGATGCTGATTTGCCAGGAGGTCTTGCCGACGATACATGGCATTTTGTAACTATTGTGCGTGAAAGGAATGACCTTAGGGTGTACGTTGATGGTGTACTTATTGGGTCAAGAACGGGTGCACTAAAAGATGTTTCAAGCGAACAGAATTTTAGTCTAGGTGCCCAAACCTCTGGAGATCCGTTCTCTAACTATTATACAGGTCAAATTGATGATTTGATACTTTTTAAAAGAGCACTTACCGAACCAGAAATTTTAGCACTTTATCAATTATAAGGCATAAGAATTCGCATATAATTAATTGAGTTAGTTAGGTTCTTATAGCCATCAAAGCAGGAGGTTAACCCCCTGCTTTGATTTTAAAGATATAAAAAACAAATTGAATAGAATAAAACAAGATTTTATAGTTATGAAGCTAGATATAAACGGATTGATAGCAGCTGCTTTCAGCCCATTCCACCCAAACGGTTCACTAAATTTAAATGTAATTCCTAAATTGGTTGACAAATTGATAAAGGATGGTATCACAGGTTTTTATCTCCTGGGGAGTACCGGTGAAGGATTGTCCCTTACTGTACGGCAACGCATGACCGTTACCGAAGCTTACATAAATGCCGTAGCCAGGAGAGTGCCTGTTATCGTAAATGTCAGTCATACCAGTTATGAAGAAAGTCATGAGCTTACAATTCACGCCGTTGAAAAAGGCGCCGATGCAATTTCGGCTACGTTGCCTACGTATTATGGTATATCAAGTTTAGGGCAGCTTATCTCGGCCGTTAGCAAAATTGCAAACTGTCAAAATAAAATTCCATTTATTTATTACCACATTCCAGGCAAAACGGGCCTAAATTTTAAGATGCATTCATTTCTAGAGCATGTTGGAGATTTGATACCCCAACTTAAAGGCATTAAATATACAGCGGCGTCCATAGATGATTTTATGATATGTAAACAACGGTACGGGAACCGTTACAAAATGTTCTTCGGGGTAGACGAGCTATTTTTACCTGGGTTAGCCATAGGTGCTGATTCCTTTATAGGTAGTACCTATAATTTCATGGGCAGATATTATCGGGATTTGTTAGAGAAATATAATATGAATGATAAGGAGCAAACAGAAGAAGCTTATTACAAAATTGTCCAGATTATAAATACCTTTCTAGAATATGATGGTCTTTCTGCACAAAAGGGAATCATGACAATGACGGGACATGATTTTGGTGGAACTAGGTCTCCCGTTGTTTCATTAACAAATCAGGAGTATCTTAGTTTACAGGATAACTTAAAAAAAATAAACTATTTTGAATACATGCATACGACCAAATCATAAACCCCACCAAAGGCTAAGGGAGATTGTAATTGTAATATTACTATCATTATTGTTTTTAGCCTATTGGAAAGCAAGTGGACAGGAAAAGCCAGAGACCTCTAAAATTGCTGTAAATGTTTTATCAAAATTACCTAGCCAAGGGCTTTTAAAAGAGTCATTGGGCTATGCTGGTATGATGGGTGGTCTCAGTAAAGGAGCCACCATAGCTTCAGGCGGGGCAAACTTTCCAAATGAATTACCTTGGTATGGAGGGCAGAAAGTGTGGAGCGATTCAATCTTTATTTATGAAAATAATAGTTGGAAAGTCGCAACGGAACGATTACCAATACCATTGGCATACGGAGCCTCTGTAAAGATAGATGACGATATCTTAATTATAGGTGGAAACAATGAAGGCGAAATTTCTGAAGCCGTATTTCTGTTAAGTTATAGCGCAGACGAATCAAAAATACATATTGTTGATTACCCATCTCTTCCCTATCCCATTGTAAACTCAGGCGCGGCATTGGTAGGGGATTATGTATATGTTGTAGGTGGCAGTGACGGCAAAAGAAGTCTTAACTCCTTCCTCAGATTCAACCTTAAAGAAAAAGGACAATGGGAGGAGTTAAATGACTTTCCGGGGGCTGCAAGAAGCTTTCATAATGTAGTATTTCAGCAAGCATCTGACTCTGATAAGATTTATTTAATAGGAGGAAGAAATGTAAGGAAAGGAGAACCTACTGAACTCCTAGATACTTATATATCATATGACTTAAAAAATGCAGCATGGGAAGAGGAAAAGAAAATCCGTGTAAGTGGCAATGATAGAATTTTAATGGGTGCCTCTGCGGTATCTGCTGGATCAATGCATATTTTAATTTATGGTGGTTCCAACGGTCAAATATTTAAACAACTGGAAACGCTGGAAAATGGTATTAAATCAGAAACTAATGACTCAATAAGAAATCGATTAAATACTGAGAAAGTTAAAATACTCAATAGCCATCCTGGTTTTAGCAAAGAAGTTATAGCGTTCAATACTATAACCGAGAAGTGGTTTGTTTACGATACCCTAAAAACCAGAATTCCGGTTACCGCCTTATCTTTTAAGAATAATGATAAATTTTATATCGTTTCGGGCGAAGTCTCCCCTGGTATTCGAACCCCAGAAGTTTTAGAATTTACAACTTTGGAAGGTAACAGCACGTTTGGAATTCTGAATTATTCTGTTTTATTCGGGTATTTGTTATTATCCCTTTTAGTAGGATTTTATTTTGCCAGAAAGCAAAAATCGACCGGTGACTATTTTTTAGGTGGAGGAAGGATACCTTGGTGGGCCTCTGGTCTCAGTGTTTTTGGGACCTTACTCAGCGCGCTCACATTTATGGCAATTCCTGCTAAATCATTTCTTACAGATTGGTCTTATTTTTTCATTAATATTACTGCAATTTTGATTGTTCCTGTCATCATTTTTCTGTTCATCCCTTACTTTAACAAACTAAAGATTAAAACGGCATATGAGTTTTTAGAAACCCGTTTTAATTATTTTGCACGAGCACTTGGCAGCCTATCTTTTATTCTTTTTCAATTAGGTAGAATAGGTATCGTTCTTTTATTACCCTCCTTAGCTATTTCAATAGTGACGGGTATGTCGGTAGACGTTTGTATTCTATTGATGGGTGTCCTCTGTATTGTTTATACAACGTTTGGTGGAATAGAGGCTGTAATCTGGACAGATGTACTTCAGGTCATTGTGCTTATGGGAGGAAGTATTCTGGCCGTAATTTGGATTTTTGGACAGACGGATATTACCATACACGAAGCCTATACATTTGCCATTGACAATAACAAAATCAATATAGTAAATATGGAATGGAACTTCGTGGATGCCACTTTTTGGGTCGTCTTTTTTGGGGGACTTGCCTCTGCTTTAATCTCCCAAGGAACTGATCAGACAATTGTACAGCGATATATGACGAGTAGCAACGTTAGGGATGCCCAAAAAACATCCTATACGAATGCTATTATGACCTTGCCTGCTACCTTTATATTTTTTGGGATTGGGACACTTTTATTTATTTTTTATTCCCAGATGCCGGAACGTATTTCTCCACAATTATCGAATAACGATTCCATTTTTCCTTGGTACATAGTAAACGAGTTGCCAAAGGGAATATCGGGTCTTTTGGTCGCAGCGGTTTTTTCTGCGGCAATGTCTAGCATTAGTAGTAGCTTGAATTCGGTTTCAACAGCTTTCTGTAACGATTTTTATAAGCATTTCAAACCGGATACTGCCGATATAAACCTATTGAGTGTAGCGAGATATGCAACCATAACCATAGGTGTCTTAGGTGTCATCTTAGCGCTTTGGATGGCTCATTCCAATATTAAATCGCTTTGGGACCTGTTTTTTAAGTTTTTAGGTCTAATTACTGGAGGTCTGGGCGGAATGTTTCTTTTGGGTATGACTACAAAAAGGGCGAATGCCACAGGTACCTTGCTAGGAGTTTTGATAAGTACGATTTTTGTCTGGTATCTGACCATGTATTCGAACGTAAACTTTTTAATGTATTCATTTTTCGGACTTACTTCATGTTTTGTTTCAGGATATATTCTGAGCTTATTCCTAGGTAACTCCAAACGAAAAGTAATCTCTTAATACCATCATTTATGATCAAGAAATTAATCTTAATTGGCATCTTTATTTTTTCCTCTTGCAAAAAAGAGAGCAAAACTATTTTAATCGAACAACGGCAGTTCTACTACCCCGTTTTAAAGGGTAAGGATATAAATCCAGTACTAAGAATCGATGTTATAAAGGCAGATTCCTTAGAATTATCCAATTTGAGTGAAATTATAATTAGTACTGCAGGCACTTCTAACCTGAGCACTATCGAATCTATTAGCCTTTACTATAATAAGCTAAATGATTCAATACTCACGAAGGAAAGTGAGTTGTTGACTAGTGTAACTGAAATTTCGGATCATACCTCCTTGAAAGTTGATGTAGATCTAAAATATCGAACTAACTATTTTTGGGTATCTTATAAACTTAAAGATTCTACCAACATCAACAACCTTGTTTCAGCAGAATGTAAAAAGGTAATTACGAATTATGGCGAAACTACAGCACAAAGATTGGATAGCCCAAAAAAACTAAGACTCGGAGTTGCAGTTAGAAAGCATGGAGACGACGCTGTAGAAACATATCGAATACCTGCACTGGTAACTACGAATAAAGGAACGTTACTGGGCGCTTATGATGTTCGTAGACAAGGCGGTCGAGACCTTCAGGGGGATATTGATATTGGCATTAGTAGAAGCACCGATAAGGGAGTTACATGGTCTCCAATGGCTATCGCCTTGGATCGGGGTGAATGGGCTAATCTACCTCAAAAGTATAACGGGATAAGTGATGCCAATCTACTGGTAAATCGCACCAATAATGATGTGTTTGTCTCAGCTCTTTGGATGCATGGCGTAATCAACACAGAAGGTAAATGGTTGGAAGGTATGACACAAGATTCCACTGCGTGGAACCATCAATGGCGAAACAAGGGATCGCAACCTGGTTTTGGCATAAAACAGACCTCTCAATTTTTGATTGCCAAAAGTTCGGATGATGGAAGAACTTGGGAAGAACCTATTAATATTACTAAAATGTGTAAAAAGGAAGAATGGTGGCTATTCGCACCCGCACCAGGCAACGGAATTACGCTTAAAGATGGCACATTGGTTATACCTACTCAAGGCAGAGATAAAGAGGGTGTACCGTTCTCCAATATCACCTATAGTAAAGATGACGGGGAAACATGGAAAACAAGTGAGCCAGCCTATACATCTACTACGGAATGTGCCATTGTACAATTGGAGGATGGTTCTCTAATGCTAAATATGCGCGATAATAGAAACAGAGAGGAGAAAGGGGAGAAAAATGGGCGAGCTATTTTTACAACAGATAATTTAGGAGAAACTTGGAAAGAACATCATACTTCCCATGGAACCTTACCAGAACCAGTATGTATGGCCTCTCTTTATAAGCATGAGTATACCGAAAACGGGCAAGAAAAGTCTCTACTTCTATTTTCTAATCCAAATATGAAGGAAGGACGCTACAACATTACTATTAAGACTAGTCTGGATAATGGGGAGACCTGGCCGGAAAAGTATTGGATTTTAATTGATGAAGGTCGAGGAAGAGGATATTCCAGTCTAACGAGTGTTGACGAAGGTACAATCGGAATTCTTTATGAAAGCAGTCAGGCCGATATGACGTTTCAAAAAGTACTTTTAAAAGATATTTTGAATAGGCCTTAGTTTTATTCAAAATATCTACTTCGAAATACACATTATACGAGAATATTAATTCCTAATAAAAATTATAAAATCATGATGTTTCGTAAAACGAATGTTGCTATTATAGAAGTAGTTTATAGAAACTTTAAAAGAACTGCTTTTGATAAAAGATATAAATGTTGAGAAGTAGAAATAAGTAAATGAAAAAAAGCCTAAAAATAGGGCTAAAAAACCCTCCTATGAAAAGTCCTAAGCTAGTTTTTTAAAGTTCAAATAAACCTATTTATGCTTAATTGAACTAGTATAATTAATCCCACGTTTAAATGAACTTTTAATTGAAAAATTTATCTTCATATTAAGCTAAATACCCCAAATCTTACCATAACTTAACTGCGCGTGGATCCTGTGCGGTTTTCTAGTGTTCAGGTAGATAAACGTAAAGCAAAAACCGCATAGGGCGCATACTACTTTTGATTTGGAGTACTTTCTTCTTCATCCAGCCGTGAATTTGCAATTACTTCTTTTTTAGTGAGATCATTTTCTTGAATTTTACCAAGTTGTATTTGATTAAACATCAGGTAGCCAATAATAATCAAAGAAATGAAGTAAATTCCATAATGAATATACACCTGAAATTTTGGAATTAATCTTGATTTGGAGAGCTGCTTTGTCATACGTTGAATAGCTTCTTGCAGC
>Ga0105054_10005603_pt1 | contig 17960 bp, 11 predicted proteins | sample BON02_FD_78091 | JGI IMG/M metagenome (GOLD analysis project Ga0105054, IMG submission 78091) | Freshwater microbial communities from Lake Bonney liftoff mats and glacier meltwater in Antarctica - BON-02 (megahit assembly) | ecosystem: Environmental > Aquatic > Freshwater > Ice > Glacier...
ACGTTCCATTGGCTGCCATTTCGGCTATGCTTGGACATAGCAAATTATCTACTACACAGATTTATTTAAAATCATTACCGAGTAATGTTCTTGATGAATATCATGAACAATTGAATTGTATTTGAAAGAAGGGTTGAAGATTATATAGAGTTTATTTCCATCATTTTATTTCTTATTTAATACAAAAAATGCAAAATAAGGTCATTCAAATGTATCTATTTCTACGTTTTTTGTTACTTTAAGGATAATTACTTGATATTTAATGTTTAATCGAATGAGGATATTAATGAATGTTAGAATTGAGATGCGATCAATTTTATGAATATTCCTTTAGTTTCAATTTCTGCGAAACTTGGACACAGCAGTCCAACTACAATACAGATCTACTTGAAATTTTTACCAATTTATGTTCTTGATGATTATCAACAACAATTGGATAGTATTTGAAAGTCCTAATGAAAATTACTTAATATATTGAGCGCAATTTCAATTTTCAAAATAATAAGGGCTCTATTATTAATCCTATTTCAAGAGTAGCTTGCTGATATTACTTTCCTATCAAATATGTTCTAATGAATTACTGAAATAGGTTGAAGCGGTTATTGTCGTACGAATGTGAAACAAAATAGTAATATTATGACATACAAAACTGTAGTTATTAACCTGTTTTAGTGTGAATAATCAATAATACGAACAAAATCGGCGGCAAAATAATTAGCAAGAAATACCAACCGTAAACATTCCAGTAATAATGAATCGCAATCTTATTTTTGTTTAAATGCTTAATTTTATCAGGCTCATTTTTCTTCATCCACTCGATATTAGTCATTAAGAATCGCTCATAATCTAATCTTGAATGATTTCCAGATGTACCTAGAACATTTTCATATTTACCGACTATATCTTTGGCAAATTCTAAAACTTTATCATCTTTAGGTTTATTTTGTAATGTCTTAAATATCCTCAATTGGTTATATAGTTCAGAGATTTTTAAACCGCTATCGTGATGGGTCTTTGCTACCAAATCATATTTCTGCGCATTTTCAAACTGCGTGAATACTAAAACCAAAATAGATAAGCCTGTAATCGTAAAGTTAAGCACTTCTTGACTAACACCTAACTCTATATTAAATACCGTTATTAAACTTGCAATTATTAAATATGCTGATATTATTGATAATCCTCCATTAGAAGCATTTCCTTTAGTGCGCAAGCGCTTATCACAATTGAATCGTGCTCCCTTTGTTGACCACATTTTGAAATTTAATTCCTCTAGAAAACTTTTGCTTAAGTACTCGCCAGGTGCATTTTTATCTTTTTTGGGTAATTTCATTTAATTTTTTTTAGTCAGGAATATTTTAAACTATTTAAGTTAATTGCTAAAAATTTAGACACTTTACATTTGTTTTTTAAGAAATAATATCTGTTCTCAATTTGCATTTCCGCTCATTCCCTTATTAATCATCTCTTTTACCAATCCAAAAATCATAGCATTCACATCTTCCTTGAATTCTTTATTATCTGAATAGTGTTTATAAAAGTTGAAATTTGAATTTATATGTTTCAGCATTTCATCAGCCACCACTTTATCATTTGTGATTTTTGCATTCTGGTCGTCTGAATATTCCATAGAATTTTTCATTTCTTGATTATTCATAACACCTTCTGCGATATCAACTGCCATTTTCCGAACTTTGTCGGTGTCTTCAAATTCTGTTCCATATCGGTCATTAAATGTTTGAAGAATACCCGAAAGTCGATCAATCTCTGGGTCGTTGACACCACCACGCATTTCGGTAGGGATTGGTTTTAAATCCTCTCCTTGTTCCAAAACAAAATTTGTAGTTGATTGCAGTTGCAATCGGTAACTATCCATATCAATGTTGTCTAAAATATTAATGGGCATATCAATACCTTCTCCGCCTAATTTATTCTGTAAGTGATTGAGGAAAATATAAAGCCGTTCCAAATAGGCATTTTCAAAATCCACTATTTGAGAAAGGAAAATATATAAGCGAACATAGGTCTTCACTTTTGCCCTGAAATCAGCTTGTTGTTCCTCTTCTAAATTATTCCTGAAAAAGTCACTGGATTCATCTAACATTGCGTGTAACTGGTCAACTGGCACGTTTTCTAAAATTCTATTTGAAAACTCCTCTACTTGTTGCCTTGTGTAAACCTGATAATTGTCTAATGCATCTTGCAAGTCGAATAACTTGTTTGGGTCTGTAGCTTCGCCCAAAATCGTGGTTTCAAAATAAGGTTTAAAGGAATTTTCTATATCTTCCACAGTATTGGCAAAATCCAAAACAAATGTATCCTTCTTTAATGGATGACTTCTGTTTAATCTTGATAATGTTTGAACCGCATTGACACCACCTAATTTTTTATCCACAAACATGGTGTGCAATAATGGTTGGTCAAAACCAGTCTGGAATTTATTCGCTACCAACAGAAAACGATAGGCGTCCTTTTCAAACTCGTCTGGTATCTTGGCGCTTGGAAATCCGTTTAAAGAGCCTTCAGTTTCTCCATCTATTTCTCCAGAAAAAGCAACAACAGCTTTGTAAGGACTATTGATATCTCTTAAATATTGGTCAAAAGCAATTTTATATTTTACTGCATTGGCACGACTACTTGTAACCATCATCGCTTTCGCTTTACCACTCATTTTTTTATTTAGATTTTCCAAAAATTGGTCAATCATCAAAATAGATTTCTTCTTAATGGCGTGCTCGTGACTTTCTACAAAAGATTTTAATTTCTTTTGTGCTTTAGATTTGTCGTATTCTGGGTCGTCCTCAATCCTTTTAAGTAATGCATAGTAACTTTGATAGGTTGTATAATTCTGCAATACATCTTTGATAAAACCTTCTTCAATGGCTTGTCTCATAGAATACAAATGAAACGCCTTGAATTTCGTCTTGCCATCTTCTTGATAAGGCACGCCAAAGAGTTCTAACGTTTTGTTTTTTGGCGTGGCTGTAAATGCAAAGTAACTGGCATTAGGCAACAGTTTACGTGCTTTTACCATTGCTCTAATTAAATCTTCTCCTGTGACTTCATTGCTTTCATTTTCATCATAATCTTCTAAATTAGATTGTAGTTCTTCTTCATCAGAAACTTTGGATAGTGTTTCATTGAGTTTTCGAGCCATCTGACCACTTAAACTACTGTGAGCTTCGTCGATGATGATACCGAAATTATTACCTGGTAAATCTCCAATTTCTTCTACAATATGGGGAAACTTCTGAATCGTGGTAATAATGATTTTCTTACCTTCTTCCAGAGCTGTTTTCAATTGCTTGCTTCCCTCTGTTATAGCTTGCACAACACCTTTTACTTGTTGGTATTGCTTAATATTATCTCTAATTTGTTTGTCTAAAACACGACGGTCTGTAATCACAATAACCGTATCAAAAATAGTTTTATCGCCTGCTTTATTGTGCAAACCAACTAATTGATGCGCTAACCAAGAAATAGAATTACTTTTTCCAGAACCAGCAGAATGTTGAATTAAATATTTTTGACCGGCTCCATTTTCCTGTGCATCTTGTAGAATATTACGAACCGATACCAATTGATGGAATCTTGGAAAAATGAGCTTCTTTATTTTCTTAAATCGCTTTTTGCCTTTTGCGTCTAAATATTCCTTTTCTTCAGTTATGATTTGAGAATAGTTTTGAATAATATTGGTCAAACTATCTTTGGTCAACACGTCTTTCCATAAATAATCTGTTCTAATACCTTCTTTTGATGGATTTCCTGCTCCGTTATTATAACCTTTATTGAAGGGCAAGAAAAAAGAACTTTGACCTTTTAATTCGGTACACATCCAAACTTCTTCCGTATCTACTGCAAAGTTGACTACCAGACGACCGAAACGGAAAACTTCTTCGTTAGATTCTCTGTCTTTATATTGCTTAATGGCGTGTGCAACATTTTGTTTTGTAAGCTCATTCTTTAATTCAAAACTGATAATTGGCAATCCATTAATAAACGTCACAAGGTCTAACGATTTTTTGTTTTGAGGCGAAAAATAAACCTGACGTATCACTGAAAAAATATTCGCTTTGTAGTCGTCATTCGCTTTTTGATTGTAATGGGAAACTGGCTTATCATAAAACAACCGCAGTTTAGTGTCTGTGAAACCATCTACAATGCCTTTACGTAATACTTCTATAACACCTTTCTGCCTTATTTGGTCATTTAGCCGCTTTACAATCTTTTGCTTGTAGAGGTCTTTATGATAGCGTTTCAACTTCTCTATCGCTTTATCTTGTGTCGCTTCTAAAAACTGAAATAACAAATCTTCATCAACACAATTGATGCTGTCGTAATGCGTGTTTTCCCTTTCAACATAGTTATTGGTTTCCACCAAGTAATCAACTATATGCTTTTCAAAACCGTTTTCTTTTGTGTTGGTAGTTTTACTCATGCTATAATGTCTAAATTTCGTCTAAAATATCTATTTGTAAAACGTGGATATGCCTTATATTATCTGGTTGTTCTTCTAAATCTCGTCTAAACTTCGTCTAAATCTCGTCTAACTTCGTCTAAACCTTGTCTATATCTTTATCCAAAAACCATAATCTATTCTCATTAAGCTTTAACTTTCCTTGTTTGCGAAGCTTTTGTAAATTGTTTTTAACTTTATTTTGCTTTTGACTCTCGTCCAATACATCCGGAAGTTTATCTAAAAGGATTCCATCAAAATCTGACCTGCTTCCTTCTCCAAATTTCTTTAGATAATCAATAATAATCTTCTGGCAGTATTCATCATCAATCCCTCTTTGTTTTATATAGTCGCCTTTTTCTCCAGTCGCTCTAGCGACAGAAGCTGCAATATGAAAGTTGGGTTTTCTGCCTTCAATTAAGTTTTTGTTTTTTAGAATTTTGATTTCCAAATCGCTTAAAACCTTTCCTTTTGCAACTTTATCTAATGCAATAATATCAGTAAGACTTAAATCATTCACTGTAGCTAACTTTCTTGCATAGTTAATGTCCATTACTTTTCCGATAATACTAACTTTAACCTTGTCGTTAGTAGTATCATAATCTGGTAAAGGAAAATATTTGCGTTTTTGTATAAAAAACATTTTTTTAATTCCACTACCTATGGTATCAATCATATTGAGGTTTACCATGGCATCTGCTAAAAATCGATTTCGGTATTTAGGTTCAGGCGCGTCACTTATGACCACTTCCTCAACAGTGTTTGGGATAAACTTTCCGACATTACTGAAAATAAGTACGCCTTCTTCATTTTCTACCACAGTTACTCTTCCACATAATGTGTAGTCTTGATGCGCTATACAGTTGTTCAAAGCTTCTCTTATAATATAGGGGTCGTATTGGTCCACTTCTTCTGGAAACAATGTGCCATCGGGAATGTAACGATATTTCAAATTCCTGATTTTGGCATATACTTTCTCCGTGCTTAAAATTAATGGGCATTCAAAATGTTCATAGTCCTTTTCAATATTATCCCTGTCTTTTAATATCCAAGTGATTCTACTTGTGGCAGGATTTAGAAAATGGTCAGATTCTGGTTTCCCCAAAAGTAAGATAGCTGTTCTGGTAATTTTTCCCTTAATGGTAACCTTGGCTTTATTTAAAAAAGTCTTATCATCCCAATTGTCAATATCCTCAATAAGCTTTGGATTTTTAGTTTTGAAAGATTGGCGTGCTTTTTCAATGGCTTCTTTTGATAAATCGCTCATCGTGGCATTTTCTAAAGTTTCAATACTCCAATCGACTAAAGTAGCTTGTGAGCGTATGCGTTCCAATTCCTCAATATTCAATGGTTGAAGTTCTTCGCCATCTCTCCCATAAAAATGACCTTTAAACGCAATGGGAATACCTTGAGGTGCAGCAGGTATTTCAAAAAGCAGCACGCGCCCATTTGGTGTATTGACTTCGTGAATTTCTCGAAATGTAATACGGTTAGTAGTTTGATTGGCTATTTCTGCTTTTAGGCTATGCAGGTCTGCTGGATTTGTTCTAAACCTTGTATTTACAAACGATTTGTCGCTGTCCTTGACACCAAACACCAACCAAGCAACAGCTTTACTGTTTAAGTTTGCTTCATTGCTTAATGCTGAAAAATACTTGCCTATTTTATTGAAATCATAACCGTTTTTTGCTTCTTTAAATTCAATAACCTCATTTTCATAACCTTTGGCTATGAGTTCTTCAAGTTTTTTCTGTATGTAATTAATGCTCATTGTTTTACAAAGTTATAATAATTGGCAGTTTCTTTTCTTCGGATAAGAACTAATCTTCTCAATCACATAGTCAACTATATGCTTTTCGAATCCGATTTCTTTTTGTGTTGGTATATTTATTCATCTTCTAAAATGTTCTGATATAATTCGGAAACTGTAGATGTTCCAGTTATCTTCTTTTTAATTCCATCTGGAACAAAATTCCATAATTTCTCATTTTGACTAATAAAATTAGTTTGTAAATTATTGATGCTCTTTGTTTTGTCAAACAGTCCATCTTTTTCTTCCCAATGTCTTACCGCCATTCTACCTCCTTTTTGCCAAGCCTTTTGTTTTAAAATTATAATGTATATAATCAGTTGGTCATATAAGTTAGGTGTCTCTTTTACTATGTTATTGTTATTATTACAATAATCTGATTCTTTAATTTCCAAAAGTTTAGAAAGCTTATCGTCAGTTTTCTTAAATTGTTCAAAGAACTGACTGAAGGCCTCTCCGTCAGTATTTCTTACTATTCTTCTCCAATTATTAAAATCATAATTGTCTAAATAATTAGGTTTAACTTTATTGTGAAAAATACCAAAGTGCAAAAGAAGAGATTGTAAATTTTTTGAAAATTTATATTCTTCCTTTTTATTCTCGTCTAATGGGAACAATTCATAAAATTTAGATTTAATCAATTCAAGTTCTTGTAAATTCAAGCTTTCATCAAATGCTATTAGGTGTGTACAATTTTGGTTTTTTAAATTGTTGCCCTTGAGATTTATAGGATGGTCTTCTATTTCCCAAATTAATTCTTCTAATTTTTTAGTTTGCTCTACAGGTTTACCAACTAAAAATTGATGCTTTTCAATTTCTTCTTTAAGAAAAGTCTTTACATTCTTTGCTTCTTCTTCATCGTCCAGATTTTGATTTTTCTCTAATGATTCAGTTTTTAACCTATTATTATCCCAAACTCCATTTCTCAATATGTATTCTATAAGACCTTTGACGCTTTTAACAGCTCTAATATTATTATTTAATCGAACATAAAACATTCTTAAAACTCTAAATGACTCATCAATTTGTTTAATCTTGCTATCATCATTTAAATAGTAAAAAATTGGCCATATAAAAGCCATTCTATTTAATTCTGTTGCTTTATTATCATCTCCGTAATCAATGAACCAATCTGTTTTTTCTTTATTGAATAAATCCCAGATTCGAGTGAGACAACCTTCTATCCATCCTGAATAGTTGTAATTTTTTGTAAACTGTTCTTGGTTATTTAATAACCATTGAAAATTTAAAATGTACTTTTCTAATTTTGGCAATGAAAGCAGCTCATACTCATTAGAAAAACCCTGATTTGATTTTTCAATTTTAACAAGGTATTGTTCTAAACCAACAACACATTTTAAAAACTCGTTAAAACCATCGTCAGCGTTTTCGTTAGTTCCCTTATTAATCCAAAAAAAGTCTTGCCAATCTTCCCATTTCTTGCCCCAATATTTTTTTAAACCATCAAGCGTATTATTTTGATTGTAGTCATCACGGTTTGAAACGGTTTGAATATCAATATCTTTTAAACCACCTAACAAGTCTGCTTTGATGTTTTCGTTATTTTGAATCTGCTCTCCACGAGCATTCATATAAATGTATAATTCTTCGCCTTGCTCACTTATATTTGTGTCAAAATACCAGCAATCTACATAATTTAAGATATAATCTAAATAGCTTTTTGTGTTTAAGCTATTCGATTGAATGAAGTTGTTGATTACAATATAGTTCTTGATTATAGATTGTATGGTTTTATCATTGACATACTCGTTATAATACCAGTATTGCGTTTTTAAATTTTTTTCGAAATTATCATTGAAATTAGTGCTTTTTTGAACCTTCCCATTTAAACAAAAACGGATAAAATTCTTTAAAAAATCGTGAGATGTCTCTCTAACTTTAAAGTCTATTTTAAGTTGGTTGTCTTTAAAGAATTTTTTGTGAAACACCTCTTTTTGGTCAGTTAAAATACAAAGATTCAAAATCAAGAGATAAACCGTAGTGAGTCTCTGCTGACCGTCAATTAAAAAATATTTTCCTTTGTATTCAGGGTCGTTATAAGCATATATAAAACCAATATTTGAAGCAAATTGTTGTTTTTTGTAATATTCGACAAACATTTTTTTTATTTCTTCGTCATCTGCTGAAATGTTGACGTGGGCTGCTTCAAAATTTTTAAAATCATTAAAAAGCGAGTTCATTAATCCCTCAATTTGCTCCTTTCGCCAAACATAATCTCTTTGAATCTCGGGAATAACAATTTGTTCTATCTCACGATTTACCAATAACTCATTTATACTGTATTTACCTGGTTTCATTTTCTAGTGTCTCGCTTTAAGTTATTAATGGTATTTTCAATATATTGCAAATGTTTTTTTGCATCTGCTTTAGTCCAAGTTATAACATTGTCTGAATCAATAATGACCTTGTTAAAGATTTCAAAAGTGTGTTTGGGTACAAAGCTTCCACTCTGTATCATTTCATTTACATTATCTCTTTTCAACTTAAACATTGCACAGCCATTAGAACTATTATCTGGTAGTGCCAGCAAACTCATATTGCCTAAACCATTTACCCACACTTGTTGAAGTGCATTATAATAAATTTCTTTTTCTTCATCGGTTCTGATTGGTTTTTTAAACATTGTTTTGATTTCATCTAAACGTTCGTAGCCATCTCCAATAATTTCCAAAATATCTTGTTTTTCATTTTCAGAGAGAATATGAGTATTCCCACGCCATTTACCTTCTGGACTTTGAGGAAAAATGTGCTCCAATGACCAATTATTTTTTAACCTAAAATTGAAATAGTCAAAACGTATCTCCTTTTTCTCTTTATAAGTTTCAAAAACACTTAAAGCTAAAAGAACTCTATGGATGTCTGTGTTATATTCGTTTCCGTATTTAAGCGCTTTTAAATCCGACGGAATTAATATGTTTCTATCTTGAATTAATTGAGACATTAATTCAACTTTTGATTGGTAGAGATTATCACAAACATAATTAAGTCTATTTTCTTTACTTTTTTCAACAAAAAAGATATAACCCATTAAATTATAAACGCTATCATTTTGATACCAATCTTTGAGAACTGAATAAATTTCTTTTAGTTTTAGTAGAAGTTCTAAACTAGAGTTATTGTTTTTAGTTTCTTTATGGAAGTAATTAAATAATAAATATTTACTGTCCTTAATGTTGGTGTCTTTATGAAATGTCATTGAAAGCAACAAAAAAAGCAAGGCTTTATGGGACGATATATGTTCTCCAGATTGTTTAAATTCTTTAGCAATTATTTCATTAAATGTTTTTTCATTATAGTATTTGTTGTCCTTTGAAAAGAAAAAATGCTTTACTTTTTTATCGTTTACCCAAGTTGTAATTTCATCCCATTGTCTTCCTAAAGCGGTTCTAATTTCGAGAATTTCTCTGTAATGCTTTTGTTTTACTTGTTCCGAAGGCGTACGAGCAGCTTTAGTAAGTAACAAACCCTTAATTAATTCAGCTTCGGTTAACGCTACTTTATTGCTATTAAGGTTTCTAAATACACGTTCACTATCTATATGTGGCTCTATTTCATTAACAATAATTTTCACGTGTGTAAGAATAAATTGGTGGAAGTCCTCCAATTCATCTTTTACATTATCAGCCTCTAAAAAACCATAGATGTATTGTGCCGTACTGTGCAGGTAAAATATGTCTTGACTATTAATAGTTTTTCCACTAATATTTAAGCCTAATTGGATATCCCAATTTGCATTTAGAAACGTTTGCAAGTTGTTTTTATCATAGATATAATTATTAAAGAAGTCTTCTTTAATGGCGTATTCCAATTTGTTTTCAACTAAATTAGTTTGATTATCTAACAGCAGATTAATTACAGATAACAAAATAGAGAAAGAGGTTAAGCGCTGCTGACCATCTATAACTTCTAAATGATTATGTTGCTGCTTTTTTTTTACTGTTATGTATTGCATATAGTACTCTTTACGAGTACTGTTTTTAGAGCTGTTGAAAGCTTCCCATAAATCTGTGATTAGAATAGGAATAGCGTCGGTTGGTTTTTTTGATGCCCATTTATAACCACGTTGATAAGCAGGAATGTGGTAAATGTTTGCATCATACTGACCCAAGCATCCTTCATTAACATCTGTACTAAAGATGTTTTTTATGTTAAATACCAATTCCTTCATTCGCTACTTTTATTATAATTCAACGCTTCCTCCGCCACCATAGCCAAAGACGTTTCCTTCTCGGGCACTTTAAAATCCCGAACATCTATTTTTCCTGTAACCGCTTCAGCAATTAAGGCAGTTTTGTATTCTTCTACCAAAGTGATTTCTTTTTGAATAGTTGAAATAGTTTTATCAATTGTTTTTAATTCACTTTGGATAAAGTTTGAAATTTCAACTTGTTCTTCTATTGGTGGCAAAGGGATTTGCGCTTTTCTCATATCCGCAACTCCTAAACCAACTCTTGTTACACCATTAGAACACAATTCAAATTGAACGTTGATAGGTTTACATTGTAAAACTCTTAAAAGGTATTCTCCTATTAATTTTGAATAAGGTCGCATTATAGAAAGATGATAACCGCAAATAACGCTTTCTAAATCTTCTATTACCAATGCAGGATTTGCTATGTCATCAGCAGTTTCAGAATCTTTGGTTATAATGACATCTCCTTTTTTAAGAGCAAATTTTTCGATTTGGTCATCTTTTGCAGTTGCAACCATCAATTTCATATCATTGGTTATAAAATCATTTTTATAGACATCTGTATAATTACAAAGTCTTACCTCTTTCTCATCTTCCTTTGAGTGCTTATCAACATTACTTGGGAAACAATTTGCTACATATTTCAGCTGTCTTACTTTCCAATATTCAGGAATATCGCCCAACCATTCAATACCAGAATCTTTCATTGGTAAATTTGGGTCTAAACCCTTTGTAACTGCTTGGTTAATAATTGCTGCTTTTTGTTCTTTCAGCAGTTTTATCAGTTGCTTTTTCTTTTTGATAAAACGGTTTATTTTTTCGGTTTTATAATCCAGAAAGTTGGCTATAGTAGTTTGTTCTTCTTTTGGTGGTAGCGGTAAATACGAATCTTTAAATTTTGAAGTATCAATATTTTGACCTTCTCTTATACCAGTCACCAAAAGAGTAATTCCACTAATATATCTTTTAGATTTCAAAAGATATCTATAGTATTTATGGGCAACTTCTTCTTGTGGTTTCAGTATGGTGTATGCAGGGCTTATAATTCCTCTGTGATGTGAGTATTCAATTCCTCCTTGAAATGACCGAAGACTAATTACGAAATCTCCTTTTTCTACTAATTTTAGAGTTTCAAAATTTTTGGTTGCTGTTACTGTTGTGTTTTCGTATAAAGATTTAGGTATAACACCTTTACTTTGGGTGGCTGCCAAAAGTTGTTCGTCGGGATAGCCTTTAATTGAAGATTCAAAAAAAATCCGTTTTGCTTTTACGACATTCCAATGATTGGGAATAGATTTTAACCATTCTACTTCAGAATTCTTATATGTTGAATATTGTTTTAAATGCTTCATCTATTCAATGATTTCTTTTAATAAACCATCTGTTTCCGCTTCAAGAGCCATTATTTCATTTGAAATATCTTCAAGATTCCTTAAACTTTCATACTGATAAAAGTATTTGTTAAAAGCAATATCATAGCCGACTTTCATTTTATTTTTATCATACCATGCATCTGGTGCAAAAGGCAAAACTTCTCGCTTAAAATAAGAACCAATATTTTCAGTCATTGGTACGTTCTCTTTGTCCTTTAAATTTTTGTCTGATTTGGGTTTCCCTTTGATGTCTTTGACACTATTTCCATTTATGTCCTGTTCAGGTTGATGGGTCGTTATTTGATAAAAACCAAAATCTTCATTTCTGAATATTTTGCTGTATTCACTCTCTTCAAAAGCAAAATAAATATTTTGAATTGTTTCTATATGTGTTGAAGTCAATTCTACTTTTTTATCGCCAAGACCTTTTTTCATTTTACTTGTAAATTCATCTTTCGAAGATGCATTTATCAATTGAACTTTTCCCCTACGTTTTTCTTCTTTGACATTACTTAAAATCCAGATATAGGTAGCAATTCCTGTATTATAAAACATATCATTTGGTAATTGTATGATACATTCCAACAAATCGTTTTCTAAAATATATTGGCGTATGCCACTTTCGCCACTTCCTGCATCGCCAGTAAATATTGCAGAACCATTGTGTACGGAAGCAATACGACTACCACCATCTTTAGGGTCTTTCATTTTAGATAACATGTGGAGCATAAACATTAACTGTCCGTCATTGCTACGCGAGGTCAAGCATTGTTCTTCCAATTCTCCTTTAAAGTTTTTGATAGGTAAATTAAAACGTCGGTCGTTGATTTCTACTTTTTTAGTTGAACCTACATTTAGGTTCTCTATGTCCTGTTTCCAACTTGTTCCGTAAGGTGGATTGGTCAACATAAAGTTGAATTTCAAGTTGGGGTCAAAACCGTATTCACTTAAGGTAGAGCCAAATTTTATTTTGTCTGGGTCTTCATTCTTCAGCAACATATCAGATTTGCATGTTGCGTACATTTCGCCAGTATTTTCTTGTCCGTAGAGATGAAAGGTTGCCTTCGATTTTATTTCGCCGTCTGGGTCGGTTGCATATTTTTTAGATTGTGTGAGCATGGCACCAGAACCAGCACAAGGGTCGTACACTAAAAAAGTGCCATTTTGAATTTTGTCCTTTACAGGCAAGTACACCAAATGGGTCATTAATTCTATAATTTCCCGTGGTGTAAAGTGGCGACCTGCTGCTGCATTTGTTTTTTCGTTGAAACGACGTATCAAATCCTCAAACATATAACCCATTGCCATAGGCGATATTTTTTCTGGGCTTAATTCAACTTTTGGGTTGCAGAATTTTTCAATGAGCGAAAATGTAATGCCACCATTTTCAAGCGTTTCCAATTGGTTTCTAAATTTGAATTTGGAAATAATGTCCTGCACATTTTCGGAATAGCCATTAAGGTAATCTAAAAAGTTGCTGTCAATGTTTTTTGGGTCGTCCAATAACTTTTTCATGGTGTATGGCGACGTGTTGTAGAATGCTAATCCAGAACCGTGTTCTTTACTGGTTAATAAGCCATCGAGGTTGTCCATTTTGGATTTAAACTCGTTGTGCGTTTTCAGGACTTTATCCTTGCTACTTTCAAGCGCTAAATCCAACCGTCTTAAAACGGTCATTGGTAAAATAACATCTTGATATTGATTTTCAAGGTATTTGTTGATGAGTATATCATCTGCAACTGTCCAGATGAAATTTATGATGGGTTGAAGGCTTTGTGTGTCTAAATTCATATCACTGTAAATAAAAATTCTGATTAATCAGGTTTGTTAGGTAATCATTAAAGGTCTAAATATAGATTTTATTATGTATAATTTCTCGGTTCATCGTATGAAATATGGTTTGAAATATGAATCAAGACCCATCCATAACCGACTTCAATTAATGATTAAGATGTAATTTTCTGAAATAAACCACACTTTCTGAAATTATACTTACCTACACCAATTGAGTTATTAACTATTTTTGACGAAAATATTTCCATCCTTGGGTTACCTCTTAAACGTTTCGCTATTAACAACTGTAAACAATCTAAAACAGTTTAAAAATGGAAACGCTACTTAACGACATTAAAAGTAAAAAAACAATAAATGAATCAAATGCTTCAACAAATCAAAAAAAAGTAACAACTGTCAAAAGTTTTTCTGATTATGGACACAAAAGGTCGGGATTAAATAGTGGAGATGCCACTGCATTCAAAACACATTTGAGCTGGATTAAAGATGGCTATGTCGTTGATGAGAACTACAATGAACAAGAAAGTACCGAAAAACGCAAAGATATTGAGTCTCAAATAGAGAACAAAAAGGAAGAAAAACAGACGATACAGGGCGACAGAAAAGTGATTGAAGATGTTCAAATTCCAAATAAAAAACAGGAAAAAGTTGATCTTTCAAACAGCATTACACAAGTACAAAACGATTTAGACAACGAAATGCTGGAAACTGGCTATCAAAGCACGAATTACTATTTATACACAGGTCTTACAATTTTCTTGTCTTTTTATTTGTTGTTCTTCTATGCATCAGCAATTTACTCGGCCTTTTTCAGAAGTGCAGGTTTATTGATTGAAACCTCTGGCGATGATTTAGCAATGGTCATTGGGTCTATTTTTGATATGAAAGGTATTTTGAATCCTTCGCCAAATCTTATTATAGTGTATTTAGGTTCATTTCTGTTTTTTGCACTCGGAATCATTCCTCATACCATTAAAGGAACATACAAAAACTTAAAAATTACACTTTTCTTAATAGGAACTTTAATAGTAGATGCCTTAATAGCCTATAAAATCGATAACTCAATCCATGAGATAAAAGTATTATCTGGCATCGCTGAAGGAGATTGGTTCTTTTGGAAAAGTGAAAACTTCTATCTCGTGTTAGCATTTGGATATTTGGCTTATTTAGTTTTTGGTTATGTATATCAGCTAATGATAGAAGAAAAAGTAAAGAAAAATCCAAAAAAAATAGCGCAACGTAACATAAATGTTCTAAAGAATCAAATCAAAGAAATCAACCTTAAAATAAATAAATATCAAGAAGATATCGTTCTTCTCGAATCTAAAATAATCATGCTGGAAAATAAAATAGACCTTCTAAACAAAAGACTGAATGAAGCGATGATAAATCCAGAGATTCTTTCTCAAACCTTAAATAGTTTCTACATAGGTTGGATTCAATTTTTAAATGGTTCGTTGGATTATGACAATCAAAAAACGGAATGCAACGACGTTTACCAACAATTTATGGAAGACAACTTCAAAACTTTACCATCACTAAACTAATTAATAACTAAAAATATATTAAAATGAAAAATTCAATAATTACTTCAATCCTTGCTTTAATCTTATGCTGTAGCTCCTATGCTGTAAAAGCCGAAACATTAAAACGCAACCCAATAAACTACACGATTATCCTTGATTTAAGCGACCGAGTGCTTAATAATAACCAACTGGCTTATGACCTTGAACAAATAAAAGTCATGTTCGCTAAATTCAAACAGAAAGCAAAGCAAAATTTGATAATAACATCTAAAGACAGGTTTATTATAAAAATCATACCTCAAAAATATAGCCCTCTCAACGTTGATTATTATGAAAATGCACTACAGTTACGATTGGACCAAATAAGCATAAAAGATAAAAATAACAGGCTCAATCAATTGGAAACCCAACTACCTACAATCCTTCAAAAATTGAAGCAAGAAGCTCTTTATGGCAAAAAGGATTCTGATTATGCAGGCGTTGACTTGTGGGCTTTTATAAGTGATAATAAAGATCACTTAACCTCTTTAAATTATGACAATACTGTAATAATTATGACGGATGGTTATTTGGATTTTGAAAACAATGACCACGTTTTGAGAAATGAAAATCAATTCACTAGCACAAAATTCATCAATTCCTTGACTAAACAAAACTGGAAAAAAGATGCAACAGAAAAAAACTACGGTATCATACCGATTCAAATAAAGGTAGATGCCACTTGGATTATTTCAGGAATTAAAAGTAAGAACACGAACGATTTGATGCAGATAAGTAAGCTTAAATTTTTCTGGAATAAGTGGATAAGAGAAAGTACGAACTCCAATCCGAAGTTTATTAATTATAGTACTAAAAGCCAAATTCTTTCTGAACTGAACTCCATAATGAATTAATAAATTCTGTTATCTTTAACTCATCAACCAATTTGTTTAAGATAATAGATGCAAGGAAACGAATTTAATGAATTAAGAAGCGACAGAACTCAAATCAAAACAGTCTATTTAAGATGCAAACCTAAATGTTTTGGATTTATGATAAAGTGTTTTGGAGCAAGTAATATCGATGATACAAAGATGTTCACTATTTTTAACGACGCAGTTATCGTCCTCTATGAAAAAATAGACGACTCGAATTTTAAATTGACTTCATCTATACAAACCTATCTTAATTCAGTATGTAGAAATATAGCTCTCAATGAATTTAAAAAAGAGAAAAGGCTCTATAAAACTACAGACCAGGATATAGAAAACATGGATTACGTTAATAAAATTACAGACGTTCTTGAAGAACCAACCGCAGATAATCCTTATGAAGTGGCGATTCAAAAAGCGTTTACTATTATGAAAGAACAGGGAGGCAATTGCCCTGAAATTCTTGCAATGTTTTGGTATCAGAAAGCGTCAATGGAAGATATCGCTTTAAAATTTTCATATTCAAATCCAGCAAACGCTAAAAACCAAAAAGCTAGATGTCAGAAAAGACTAAAAGAGATTGCTTTACAACTAGTACAATTATAAATGACAACACTAATAGACATAACAAAAAACACCTACCTGCTGACATTTGGCCATGAGGCAAATTACGATTGGCATACTATTACCGAAGTCTTTATAGCGTCTCAAAATATTGCAGACGACTTAAGCTTCAAAGGACTTTTAAATCAGAATGAAACCGAAGAAAACATCATTTATTGGCAGGATTTGTTTTTCATGGAAATTGCAGAGCTAGACAATGAACTAGAAATCGATAATGATATATTCGAAAAAATAAAATCAAACGAAGTATATCAAGCAAATAAAAAATTCATTACCCAACTTCCCAAAGCTACAACAGCCTTGGGTAGAGAGTTGTTGATTGATAGCCTAATTGAAAATAAGGATGCAGACATTCTAATTCCTGATAGCATTTTAGAGAACGTACTAAAAAAAAAATCACGTGACGATTTGAGAAAAGATTTTGAAAATTGGAACGAGGAAGAAAAATTAGAAAAAAAAGAAGAAGAAAAAGTAAAATCAATTAATTACAAAAAATTACTCTCGATAGCGGCAGTTCTATTATTAGGTTTTTTCATCTGGCAACCAAATAGAATTAATGACGATAAATTGATAAAAGAATTTGCATATAATGAGACTGTAATTGAAAACATAAAGAAGGTTGAAATTCAAAATGGTGGATATTCAAGTGGCTTAAGAGGCGAAGAGTTCATCTTTGAAGATTATACAAAAATGGAATCCGAATTGGCATTAAAAGCCATTTCATTGATAAACCAAAATGAAATAATTCAAGCTAAAACAATCTTCCATACGCTAGATGTAGAGGATAAAGGGAATAATCAATTATTATTTTTTCTAGCCATCTCCGAAGCATATTCTGGTGAAGAAAAACAAGCACTAAAAAAATTCATGAAATTAGGTAAAGTTGAAAATTTCATTTACTCTGAAGATGTAGAATTTCAAAATGCTATGATGTTGATAAAAACTGATGATAGAAAGTTAGGGAAAATTATATTAGTTTCTATTGTTGAAAATGAGGGTAGATATAAAACTATTTCCAAAGATATATTGAGTAAAATGCGATGGTTTTAAAATATGAGCTTAAATAATTTTATTCGTAAAAAAGCTGAAAGCTTTTTCTCTCTCGTCTTTCTTTTTTGTGCCATTTATATATTAACTCAAGTTTCGCAGCTCCTAAACACTTAAAAAGCAAGGAAATATAATAAAAATATGTAGCATTTTTATCCTATTAATACGCTAAAAATCAGTATATTATAGGTGTAATTCCAATACCA
>Ga0105054_10005614_pt1 | contig 17943 bp, 19 predicted proteins | sample BON02_FD_78091 | JGI IMG/M metagenome (GOLD analysis project Ga0105054, IMG submission 78091) | Freshwater microbial communities from Lake Bonney liftoff mats and glacier meltwater in Antarctica - BON-02 (megahit assembly) | ecosystem: Environmental > Aquatic > Freshwater > Ice > Glacier...
CTGCCGCCAACCGTCCGCAACCGTCACGCGATGACCCCGGGGCGACACTGTCGCCGAAATGTCGCGTGCGCGCGGGTTGTAACCCCCCGGCCTGGTCCCAAATGGACGAGGTACCATTCAGAATTTGAACCACAAGGGGGGAACCATGGCGTTCCAACTCCCGGAGCTTCCTTACGCTCTGGACGATCTTGAACCGCACATGTCGCGTCGTACGCTGACTCTGCACCACGGCAAACATCACCAGGGTTACATCGACAAGCTCAACGCCCTGGTCGAAGGCACGGCCTATGCCGACCGCGAACTGCGCGAAGTGGTGCAGGAAACCTGCGGCCAGCCCGATCTGAGCGCGGTTTTCAACAATGCCGCCCAGGCCTGGAATCACGCCTTCTTCTGGCTGTCCATGGCCCCGCGCGGCGGCGGCGCCCCCGAGGGTGAACTCGCCCTGCGCCTGGAGCGCGACTTCGGCGACCTGGCAACCTTCAAGCAGCGCTTCAAGGAAGCGGCACTGGGCCAGTTCGGCGCCGGCTGGGCTTGGCTGGTGATCGATGGCGGTCGCCTATGCATCACCACCACCTCCAACGCCGATACCCCGATCGCGCACGGCCTGCAGCCGCTGCTGGCGATCGATGTCTGGGAACACGCGTATTATCTCGATCACCAGAATGATCGCGGCGCCTTCGTCGACGCCTCGCTCGAACATCTGGTGAACTGGGAATTTGCCGCGGCCAATTTCGAGGATGCCGGCGAAGGCAACTGGAAGGCCAACCGCTACCGCGAAGTCCGCGAGGCCTTTGCCGACAGCGGTCTGGGAGAGCAGAGCCAGGCATGAACTTGCTGCCTGCCCGTTGAGGGCGGGTCGGTGATGGGTGAGGCCGGTGGCCGCGCCCGGCACGGTGTTGTCGGGAGCGGTTACGCACCTGTCGCTGCCGGTCGATGGTCGGCAACGATTCCGAGCCACGTTCGTTGATTGTCCAAAGAGCGGCTCAAGCCGCTGAATCCCAAAATACGAGGAGCGACACCATGACCTTCAAGCTGCCCGACCTGCCTTATGCCAAGGATGCCCTTGAACCGCACATGTCGAAGGAAACCTTCGACTACCATCACGGCAAGCATCACGCGGCCTATGTTTCCAAGCTCAATGATGCCGTCAAGGATACGCCGATGGCCGATTGGGACCTGGAGCGCGTGATCCATCACGCGGCCAAGGAGAACAAGCAGGGCCTGTTCAACAACGCCGCCCAGCATTGGAATCACAGCTTCCAGTGGAAGTGTTTTTCTCCCGATGGCGGCGGCAAGCCCGATGATTCCCTGGGTCGCCAGATCGAAGCCGATTTCGGCTCCTACGACGATTTTGCCAAGAAGTTCACCGAGGCCGCGACCGGTCAGTTCGGCTCCGGCTGGGCCTGGCTCGTGATCGAGGCGGGCAAGCTCAAGGTGATCAACACCGGCAACGCCGACACCCCCATCGTGCACGGTCAGCATCCGCTGCTCACGTTGGATGTCTGGGAGCACGCCTATTACATCGACCACCGCAACGCCCGGCCCAAGTACATCGAGACCTTCCTCGACAAGCTGGTGAACTGGGAGTTCGCGGCCGAAAACTTCGCCAACCAGGGCGAAGGCAACCAGACCGGCGCCCGCGCCTATGACGACGCCCAGGAAGCCTTCGCAAAGAAGAGCGCTGCCGCTTCCTGATCTATCGCTGCGGCCTTCCCGCCGGCAGATGACGACACGCCCCGTATGGCAACGTGCGGGGCGTGTTGCGTTTGGCCTCGGGCAGAAAGGTTCAGGTGCCGGCGATTTGTTTGTGCCTCAGGTGCCGGCGGGCTGGGGATCGAAATGTTTCCGGATGTCGCCTTCCAGAAGATCGAAATCGCGCTCGCGGGGCGTCGACAGCAGGGTGTAGCCAAGGTCGGTGTCGTTCCAGGAACGTGAGACGAACTGGCCGGCCTCGCGCGGCAGGGGTGTCGAGCGGTGACCGTCCGCGCGCATCCGCCAAACGTAGATGCCGATACGGTCGCCTGGGTCCGAGGCGTTCTGGTAGAGGTAAAGCACCGCCTGACCGTCGGCGCCCGGCAGCAGGCGCCCGGCGAGGAACTCGAACCCCTGGGCCAGAAGATCGGGCGGCGAAAGATCCCGCCCCAGCGCCTCGCGCACGCGCGGCAGGAAGGTGTCGAGTTCGGCATGGCTGTACTGGATCGGCGCGCCGGGTTCGTCGACATAGAAGGAAAAGGCGGTCATGGCATCGCTGTAGGCCACGTCGCTGTCGCTCAACTGCGGGACAATACGGTCAAAGCCGTACCAGCCAAGCCCCAGGCCCAACAGGAAGAGCACGCTGGCCGCCAGCGGTCGCAGATAGGCGCGCTGGCCCTTCGGTGTGGTCGGACCGGAGCTGTTGCGGTGTTGTTGCGCGGCGCGCCCAGGGTCGCCGCGCGAGGCCTCGATCATCGCTGTGAGGTGTTGCGGTACGTCGGGTTCGAGCATGGCCTGGCCCAGCCGGCGCAGCGCAGCATCGTTGACCAGAAGTTCAACGATACGCACCGCCTGTTCGGGCTGCGCGCCCAGGGCCTGGATGACCTGAGTCCTGGCCTCCTGGTCGAGCCGTCCGTCCAGGAAGTCCTGGAACTGTTCGTCGTTGATGGTGTCGCGTTGTTCCATGGTCAGTCACCGGCCTCGGCCAGCATCCCCGTTCCCCGCAGGGCCTGCCGCAACGCCTCCCGGGCCCGTGACAGGCGGGAGCGCACGGTACCAACAGGTACTTCACAGATATGGGCAGCTTCCTCGTAGGAGAAACCCTCCACGGCGATGAGCATCAGGATTTGCCGGTGTTCGTTCGAAAGAAGGGCCAGGATCTGGCCGAGCTCGCGCAGGGAGACATCCTCCTCCTGGCTGGCCGCAGCGGCACCCTGTGACCCACCACCGCCCGCATCGGGCACGAAAGGCGCTCTTCCCTCCCGGCGCACGTCGTTAAGGTGGACGTTGCGCAGGATGGTGAACAACCAGGCGCGCAGATTGGTTCCCGGCGTCCAGCTATCGATTCGGGAGAGCGCGCGGGTCAGGCATTCCTGGACCAGATCGTCGGCACGGTCACGGTCGCGTGCCAGCACCATGGCGAAACGCCGCAGCCGCGGTATCTCCTCCTGGATGCCGTCCAGCACGTCTGCCATCGCTCACGTGATCCCAAACTCCCGAGCAAAAACCTTAACACAGGCTACCATCGAAGCAGCAGCGATCCGCGGCGCGGGCCTCAAGCGGAAGTGGGGGCAAACCTGCTGCGGGCGGCCGCCATGCTTGCCGCGACATCGGCGCCGTCGCGTTCGCCCCAAGGACATCGAGACCTTCCTCGACAAGCTGGTGAACTGGGAGTTTGCGGCGCAGAACTTCGCCAACCAAGGTGAAGGCAACCAGACCGGCGCCCGCGCCTATGACGACGCCCAGTAAACCTGCGCCAAGAAGGGCGCCGCTGCTTCCTGATCCGATCGCGCCGGCAGCTGAAGACACGTTTGGCTCATGTTCCTGCGGGCGCACCCCCGACCGGCCGGCAGTCAGCCGATCGCTTCGCGGCCCCGTGCGATGCGGCGACGCGCGTCATTGACGCGTTGTGCCGCTTCCTTCGCGTCGCGATCGCCCTGCACTGTCCTCCTGGCCAGGGACGCCATCATGTCGAGGTGGCGCAGAAGGACTGCCGCCTGATGGGGTTCGGCGACGAACTGGCCGAGTTCGCCCAGGGCATCGACTAGACGGATGATGCCCGTGACGTTGCCGGCAAGATTCTGCCGGATCGGATTGTAGGCAGCGTCGACCAGGCCGTCGAAGGAGACACGGCTGCGCACCAGCCGCGCCCCGCCCTTGTCGTCGACAAAGACGTTCTGGGGCATCTGGCGCTGCATGGCCACGGCGAGCGAGGCGGAGAGCTGGTCGATCGCGGTGACCGCGGTGTAGGTGTCGTTGATGCCGGTCGAGAGCGCCCGCAGCGCGATCTCCGCCATGGCCTTGATCGAGAATTCCAGATCCTCGGCCGCGGTGCGCACCGACCCGATGACCACCGCGTCGGCGATTGCGGCCCTGGTCGATGCATCGCACTGGCCGGCGGGACTGGCGCGCCCGATCACGGAGCCCGCGATGACGAAATGGCCGGGGCGCACGTCGAGGCGCAGGCGCAGGCCGCGGTCGGCCGCGACGCTGACAAGGCGCTCGCCGTCGACCGACTGGATATAGCCCGAGCGCCGGGCGGCGATGGCGTCGCCGTCGTCGCTTTCAGCCCAGTCGGGCATTGCCGGCGTCGCGTGATCACGGGCGGGGCAGCCCGCCTTGATGGCGTCGCGCAACTCGTCGTTCAGGCGCGCCAGGACATAGTCGGCCTGCATGAAGCGCGCCGTGTGGTTCAGGAAATAGATCAGCATGAAGAAACAGGCCAGCACCAGAAGGATCGAAATCGCGACCGCGGCGGGGGGAATCGGGTCTGGCGTGATGGCAAGGGTCAACAGGGCATGGACGAAGGTTGCGACAAAGGCGCCCAGCACGACCTGATTGACCTTGTCGCCGGTGAAATCCTGCAGCAGGCGCGGCCCGAGCTGCTGTGAGGCCCGGCTCAGGGCCAGCAGCACCATGGAAAAAACCAGCGACGTGACGGTGATGATCGAGCCGACCGTCGTCGCCAGGATGGTGCGCGTCGCCTCCGGGCTGGCCACAATCAGCTTGTGGGCCTGGAAGAAGCTCTCGAGAATCTCGGCGCCGGCGTAGCTGCGTGTGACCAGCGCCAGTGCCACGGCGGTCAGCGTCATCATGCCGGGCACGAACCAGAAGCTGCGCATCATCGCGTAACGCACGACGACGATGCGCGACAGCAGGCTGCTGATCATGGCGAGGCTTCTGCCGCCGCATGGGGCAGGCGCCGCAGGCTCGATGGCAGGGCGATCGCCAGGGTGAACAGCACCAGCGCGCCGGCCTGATGCAGGGCGCCCAGCCAGACCGGCACCACGGCCAGCAGGGTGGCGATGCCGAGGCCTGCCTGAACGAACACCATCAGCGCCATCAGGTTTGCAATGCGCCGGCTGCGCCGTGACAGGCGCTGGCGTCGCGACCAGGCCCACAGGGCAAGCGTGGCCACGACCGTGGTCAGCGCCAGCACACGATGGTCGAACTGCACCGCGACCGGATTCTCGAAGGCGTTGCGCCACCAGGGTACGATCTGGCCCCAGTCGGCCGGCACCAGCTGGCCGCCCATCAGCGGGAAGGTGTTGTAGATCATGCCGGCATCAAGCCCGGCGACAAAGGCGCCCGAAACCGCGGTCACACTGACCAGCGCCAGCAGCCAGCCCGCGCCGCGGCGCAGGCGCGGCACCCAGGGTTCCCCCGCGCCATAGGCCGGCGCGTGGCGCAGGGACAGCGCGGTCCAGACGATGGCGCCGTAGATCAGGAAGGCCAGGCCCAGATGCATCGCCAGCCGGTACTGGCTCACGCTCGGCCGGTCGACCAGGCCGCTCTTGACCATGAACCAGCCGACGCCGCCCTGCAGGCCGCCCAGGGCGAAGATGACGGCGAGTTTCCAGGCGAGCTGCCGGTCGATCCGGCGCCGGGCCAGAAACACCAGGAAGGGCACGAAAAAGACGACGCCGATCACGCGGCCCAGCAGCCGGTGGGCATATTCGTAGGCGTAGATGGTCTTGAACGCGTCCAGCGCCATGCCGGCGTTGATCTGCCGGTATTCGGGCGAAGCGCGATAGGCGTCGAATTCTGCCTGCCAGGCCGCCTCGTTCAGCGGCGGCAGCCATCCCGTCACCGGGCGCCAGTCGGTCATCGACAGGCCCGATTCGGTCAGCCGTGTCACCCCGCCCAGCACGACCATGGCAAAGATCAGGGCGGCGACCACGGTCAGCCAGGTGGCGACGGCGCCGCGGTCACGCTGTGTCATGGCTGCCATTACACGATTCCCGTTTCGGCCATGGCCTGGCCGGTCACCAGGCGTCGGCAGGAGAGGCGCTCGAGGTCGATGGAGACGAAGCGGCGGTCGAGGATCAGTTCGGCGATGGCGCGCCCGGCCGCCGGCGCCTGCTGCAACCCGTGGCCGGAAAAGCCGCAGAGCACGTGGAGGTTCTGGGGCCCTTCGGGATGGGGGCCGGCGATCATGTTTTCGTCCAGCCGGTTGATGTCGTAGAGCCCGGCCCAGGCATTCTTCAGGCGCAGGGCTTCGAAGGCCGGGCAGCGCTGCGCCAGCATCGGCCACAGCACCTCGTCGAAATAACCATGATCGACCTCGAAGTTCTCGCCCTCGGGTTCGTCCTCGATCGAGCGGCCGGCGATGTAGCCGGCGCCTTCGGGGCGGAAGTAATGGCCGTCGGGCGAAATGGTCAGCGGCAGGCGCTCCAGGCTCTCGCGGATCTCGAAGTAGAAGATCATGCGCCGGACCGGGGCGACCGGGACGGTGACGCCTGCGGAAGCCAGCAGGTCGCGCGACCAGGCCCCGGCGGCACAGACAAAGCTGTCGGCAAACACGCTCTGCCCGCTGGCCAGGCCAAGACTGCGCGCGCCACTGGCGTCGCAGCCGATGCCCAGCACCTCGTCCTGCACCAGCGTTGCCCCCATCGCCTGCACCTTGCGGCGAAAGCCCATGAGGATGGCGTGCGGGTCCATCCAGCCGTCCTCGGGGCCGAAGGAGCCCAGGGCGATGTCGTCGAGGTTAAGCGAGGGAAAACGCTCCGCCAGGGCCGCCGGGTCGAGCAGTTCGTTGTGTGCCCCGCCTGCCGCCTGCATGGCGTTCACGGCGATGGCCGCCTCGCGCGCGCTTTCGGACAGCAGGAAAAGGTAACCCCATTGCCTCAGGCCGATGTCGGGCTGCTCGCCCGCGACCGCCATGACCGCACCGAAGGTCTTGTAGAAGGCCAGGCCATAGGACGACATGGCGACATTCTCGGGCAGGCTGAACTGCAGGCGCACACCGCCCGCCGAACGCGGTGTCGAGGCCCGTGCGTAGGTCGGATCGCGTTCGATGACGGCGACCTTCAGGCCGGGTTCGCGCTCAAGCAGGTGGAAGGCTGTGGAGAGGCCCATCACGCCGCCGCCGATGACGGCGATATCGAAGGACGCACTCACGGCTGGTCGCCCTTCTGCCATTCGCCGGCGGCTTTCAGCGCATCGGCGACTTCGGGCGGCATGTAGGTCTCGTCGTGTTTGGCCAGCACCTCCTCGGCAACGAAGGTGTCGCCGGCCATGCGCCCGGTGGCGATGATGCCCTGGCCCTCGCGGAACAGGTCGGGCAGCACGCCGGTGTAACGCACCGGTACCGCGGCGGCGAAATCGGTGATGATGAAGCCGGTGGTGATGCCGTCGGCCTCCTTGACCACACTGCCTTCCTCGACGACGCCGCCCAGGCGGATGCGGGCGTCATGCCCGGCGCTGTCGGTCGTCAGTTCGGAAGGCGAATAGAAGAAGGTCACCTTGTCGGAAAGGGCGGTCAGGACCAGGGCGGTGGCCACGGCCAGGCAGGCCAGGCCGACCGCCAGGATCGTCATGCGGCGTTGTTTGCGGGTCATCGCCGGGGGCGCTCCCTCTGGGCTTCCAGCACCGCCAGTTCGGCCTTGCGGCGCGACAGCGTGCGCAGGCTCGCCACCAGCAGGCCGATCAGGATCGCCGCGGTCACGCCATAGGCGGGCCAGACGGTGGCGGCATATCCGCCCATGTCGAGGAAGGTGCTCACGGCTTCCATATAGGCCTGCCCCTCCCGCGCCTCAACCGCGCCCGGAGGCGCGGGCGCGCTGCAGCACCTCGATGCGGCGGGCCAGAAGCTCGCTCTTGATACGCACCAGCAGCAGCACGACGAACAGCACGTTGAAACCCAGGCCGGTCAGCAGCAGGGGCCAGAGCATGGAATTGTCGATTGTCGGGCCGTCCATGCGGAAGACGCTGGCGCCCTGGTGCAGCGTGTTCCACCACTCCACCGAATACTTGATGATCGGCAGGTTGATGGCGCCGACGCAGGCCAGGATCGCGGCGGCACGGCCGCCCCGCTCGCGGTCGTCGAAGGCGGCGCTGAGCGCCATGTGGCCCAGATACAGGAAGAACAGCACCAACACGCTGGTCAGGCGCGCGTCCCAGACCCACCATGTGCCCCAGGTCGGCTTCCCCCACAGGCTGCCGGTGATCAGCGCGATGGCGGTGAACGACGCCCCGATGGGCGAGGCGGCACGCGCGGCCAGATCGGCAAGCTGGTGTTTCCAGATCAGGAACGAGGCCGAGAGCAGCGCCATCACGGCGTAGCAGAAGGTCGCCATCCAGGCCGCCGGAACGTGGATGTACATCACGCGCACCGTGTCGCCCTGCTGGTAGTCGGGCGGCGAGAACCCCAGGCCCCAGACGACGCCGGTGCCGATCAGCCCGATGGCCAGCACCGATGCCCAGGGCAGCACCGCGTTGGCGATGCGCTGGAAGCGGGCCGGACTGGCCAGGCTGTGCAGGAAATTGGGCAAGGGTACGTGTGTCCTTTTGGTAGGCGCTACCTAGCGCGAAGGGGCGCGCTCGGCCAGTGGATCGTGATCACTCCAGCGCGAGACGCAGGGCCGCCGCGGTCCCGAAGCTTCCCACAGGCAGGGCAACCGCCAGCAGGGCGCCAAGGATCAGCAGGTGAGGCGTCAGCGGCATGCCGATCAGTGTCGCCTCGACCGCAGAGATGCCGAAAATCAGCACCGGCAGGAACAGGGGCAGCACCAGCAGGCCGATCAGCGCGCCGCCGCGCCGTGCGCCCAGCACCAGCGCGGCTCCGATGCCGCCCAGCAGGCTGAGCGCCGGTGTGCCGAGCAGCAGGCCGGCAATCAGCGGGCCGTAGGCGGCACCCGGAAGGTTGAGCATCAGGCCCATCAGGGGCGCCAGCAGGGTTACGGCAAGGCCGGTGAGCAGCCAGTGGGAGATCGCCTTGGCCAGTACCACCAGTTCCAGCGGCAGCGGCTGGAGCGCCAGAAGTTCCAGCGTGCCGTCGTCCATGTCGGCGCGGAACAGGCGGTCGAAGGAAACGGTGGCGGCGAGCAGGGCGGTGACCCAGATGATGCCCGCCGCGATTCTGCCCAGCAGCTCGGGTTCGGGGCCGACGCCGAAGGGGAAAAGGGTGATCGCCACGACAAAGAAACCCAGCGTCAGCGCCGCTTCGCCGCCGCGCCGGGTGGCCAGGCGCAGGTCGCGCGCGATGATCGCCAGGAAGGCGTTCATGACGTGGCGGGTTCCAGGATGCCCTGGTCCAGCGCCCCCAGGTCCAGGGCCTGCGCGCCGGGCAGGTCCAGCACGTCGTGGCTGGCGATCACGGCGATGCCGCCGTCGGCCCGGTGGCGCGCGATCATGGCGGCAAGGCGGGTCAGCGAGGCGGTGTCGAGCGTGACGGTGGGTTCGTCCATCAGCCAGCAGCCGCCACGGGTCAGCGCCAGGCGGCCAAGGGCCAGGCGGCGGCGCTGGCCGGCCGAGAGCATCGATGCGGGCAGGTCCGCCAGATGGCCGATGCCGACTTCCTCCAGCGCCTCGGAAACGCTGTGCCCGGGCAGGCTCAGGCGAGACCAGAAGGCGAGGTTTTCGGCGACCGAAAGCTGAGGTTTGATGGCGTTGTCATGGCCCAGCCAGGAAAGCGCGCGCCGCCAGGGCGCTGGTTCCTCGATCGTGTCGCGGCCCTGCCAGAAAATGCGGCCCGCGCGCGCGGGCAACAATCCGGCCAGTACGCGCATCAGGGAGGTCTTGCCGCTGCCGTTGGGGCCGGTCAGCAGCAGGGCATCGCCCGGTGCGACGGCAAAACACAGGTCGGCGAACAGGAGCCTTCCGCCCCTCTCGCACCTCAGGTGGTCGGCGACGAGGCCGGCCGGCTGTGTTCCTGCCGTCATGGCGCGCACTCTACAGGTGGGCCGCTTGGGGGGTAAACTGAAGCCGACAGGGATTGAATAGAAAGTAGATACTTTCTAAACTGAATGACCGATTCGGGAGGTTGCCATGAGCGAGGGCTGGACCAGGACGATTGCGCTGGAAGACCTGAAGGCCAAGGGCCGCCACGTCTTCCGTCAGGACGGCCGCCAGATCGCCCTCTTCGACACGCCCAAAGGCATCTTCGCCTGCAACAACCGCTGTCCGCACGAGGGCTACCCCCTGCGCGAAGGCACGCTCGACGCCGACTGCAAGCTGACCTGCAACTGGCACAACTGGAAGTTCGACCTCGAGACCGGCGAGAACCAGCGCGACGGCGACCGTCTCAGGGTCTATCCCGTCGACCTGCGCGACGGCGACATCTGGATCGAGATCGTCGATCCGCCGGTCGAGGCGCGCAGGACCAAGATCATGGCCGATCTGGAAACCGCCTTCCGCGACCACGACTACGAACGCCTGGCGCGCGAACTGGCAAGGCTGGTCCAGATCGGTGCCGATCCGACGCAGGCCGTGGCCGCTGCGATTGGCTGGTCGCACGACCGCATGGAGTTCGGCTGGACCCATGCCTACGCCGGCGTCGCCGACTGGCTGCGCCTCTACGACGAGCGCACCGCCGAACCCGAGAACCGCCTGATCTGCCTGCTGGAGGCGATCGGCCACATGGCCGACGACACCCTGCGCGAGGATGCCTATCCCTTTGCAGAGGGCAGTGTGCCCTGGGACGAGGAAACCTTCGTCGCCGCCATCGAGGCCGAGGACGAGACGCTTGCCATCCGTCTGACCCGTGGCGCGCTCGAAAGCGGCAACGCCTTTGGCCTGATGGAACATGCGCTGACCCGCGGTGCGCTCGCCCATTACAACGACTTCGGCCATGCCCTGATCTACGTGCCCCATGCCGGCGCCCTGATCGCACGCCTGGGCGAGGGTGTTGCCGAGCCGGTGCTGCTCTCGCTGGTGCGTGGCCTGGCCAGCGCCTTCCGCGAGGACCTGATCCCCGAGTTCCGCGGCTACGCCGATGCCGTCGCCAGCTTCGGCACAAAGCCCAACGGCGCGGCGCCGTCACCTGCCGAATTCCTCAAGCTGCCCGCCAACAAGGCGGTCGCCTATACCGCCGAGCATGGCACGGCGCCGGCCGGAGATCTCTTCCGCAGCCTGCTTGCGGCCAATGCGACAAACCTGCTGACCTTCGATCTCAAGCACCTGGCTGATCTCGACCAGCCCTACGGCAGCGACTTCGGCTGGCTCGACCTGACGCACGGGCTGACCTTCTCCAACGCCGTGCGCACCCAGTGCGCGAAGCATCCCGAGTTGTGGCCGGCCGGACTGCTGCAGATGGCCTGTTTCTCGGGCCGCAACATCGGCCACGGCGATACCGGCGTCGATCTGGAGGACTGGAAGGTCACGGACCCGGATGCCTTTTTCGCAGAGGTCGAGGAAACCCTCTTCGACCATCACCAGGACGAATACATCGTCTCGGTCCACCTGCTGAAGACGGCTCTGGCCGTGCGCGACCTCGTGCACAGCCAGGAGGCGGGCGAAGCCGGCGACATCGCCATGGCGGCGCTGAACCGCCTGCTGCACTCCCCCGTCCGCGACAAGATGGTCCGCCGCACCGCCCGCCAGGCCATGCGTTTCGTCGAAACCGATATATGAGCGGCCAGGGCGGGGCGATGCGCGCCATGACGCGCGCCGACCGCATGCCCTGCTTCACCATGCGCCAGACGTTGCATGAGAACCGCCGCGATATCTCCTTTGCCGACTATGCCGCGGCAAGCGACCTCTACATCGACCGTGGCGACTGCGCGGTCTGGGACGACCACGGGCGCATCCTGGGCGAGGCGACGGTCGACCGCGAAACAGGAGTGGTTGAAGGACTCTATGTCGATGCCGCCGCGCAGGGCCGGGGCATCGGCAGCGCGCTTCTGGACCGCTGCTGCGACACGCTCTTCAGGCTGGGCCACCACGAGGCCCGGCTCAGCACCATGACCGGCACACGCGCCGAGGCGTTTTATCTCAAGCGCGGCTTCGTGACCCACAAGATGGAAGGCAGCGACACCGCCTTCATGCGCCGCAGCCTGGATTGACCCTGCCGGGCCATCGGGCCGCGGGCCCGGCGCTACGGATGTCCAGAACCGCCCCCGACTTTCTTGTCGGTTGCGGGCGACGGCCTTTGAGGAGCCTCCCACGATGCGTGTTGAGCGGACAGGCGTGATTCTCAATGTCGAGCGGTTCGATGCGTGTGTCGCATTTTATCGCGATGCGTTCTCGCTACCCGTGATGTTTGAACTGCGCGAAGGTGACTTTCGGTTAACCTGCCTTCAATTCGGCGGTGCCTACCTCATGATAGAATCGGGTGGCGTGGCCCAACCATCCGGCAAGTCTGTTGCCGAGAACGCCACCAAGCTGAGATTCAACGTGGCTGACATTCAGGAGGCTGGGGGCAGCCTCCGTGCGCGCGGCATCGAGGTGTCCATTGAGCACAGTGCGTGGGGAGCCGCGATTCACCTGTATGACCCTGATGGCAACCGGATCGGCCTGCGCGATGAAACGGGCTTTCGCCAACAGGTCGGTGCTTGACCTTCGTTGCAAGCAACCTCCCTTTACCGGGACCCACTTAGCGGTGAGAGTGGGCCCGCACCTGTCAATCGCCGGGCAGCGGGATGAATTCCTCCTCGTCGCCGGGCACCTTGGGGAAGCGACCGGCGCGCCAGTCGGCCTTGGCCTGTTCGATGCGTTCCTTCGAACTGGAGACGAAGTTCCAGAACATCGTGCGTCTGGCCTCCAGCGGCGCGCCGCCGGCGAGCATGACGTGGGCGCCTTTTGCGCCGGCCTGCAGGGCGACGTCGTCGCCGTCCTCCAGCACCGCCATCTCCGTCGGCGCGATGGCGCGCCCGGCGATGGTGAGGCTGCCGCCGACCAGATAGACGCAACGTTCGCCCAGGGATGCCGGCAGGGTCAGGTTGCCGCCGCCGTCGATATGGCCTTCCAGGTAGAAGAGATCGACGACGGTCTCGAAGGGCGCGGGGTGGCCATAGGCACTGCCTGCGATCAGGCGCATCTCGGCGTCGTCCTGCCGGAACACCGGCAGGCGCTCGGCCGGCACGTGTTCGAAGCCGGGTGCGTCTTCCTCATGGGCCAGCGGGAGGGCGAGCCAGGTCTGGATGCCGTGCAGCCGGCGCTCGCGTGTCAGTTCCTCGGCGCTGGTGCGCTCGGAGTGGACGATGCCACGGCCCGCCGTCATCCAGTTGACCGCGCCAGGGCGGATCGGCTGCAGGCTGCCCAGGCTGTCGCGGTGCAGGATTTCGCCCTCGAACAGATAGGTCACGGTGGCCAGCCCGATATGGGGATGGGGCCGCACGTTGATGCCTTCGCCCGGCGGGAAGGTCGCCGGGCCCATGTGGTCGAAAAAAACGAAGGGGCCGACGTTGCGCCGCTCCACGGCAGGCAATACGCGGCGCACGGAAAAGCCGCCCAGATCCTTCTCGTGCGGCGTGATCACGACATCGATGACCTCCTGCGCGGCATGGCATTCCGGCTCCTCGGCCGGGCGCCAGCTCACGCGAGCCTCCCGGATTCAGTCCTTGCGGGCCGCGATCCAGGCGGCAAAGGCCGGCAGGTAGTCGTCTGCGATGAACTTGCGTGTGGCGTCATGGGTCAGCTTGCCTTCTTCGAAGCGTTCCTTGGAGGAAGCAATCATCACCTCCGGAACGTTCATGACAAGCCCGTCGAGAAAGACGAAACACTGGCGCAGATGATACTGCGCCCGGGCGCCGCCGAAGGCGCTGATGCTGGCGCCCATCAGGGCGATGGGTTTGCCCTTGAACGGCTGCTCGGGCGGGCGCGAGGCCCAGTCGATGGCGTTCTTGAGCACGCCGGGGACGGAGTAGTTGTATTCGGGCGAGGCGATCAGCAGTGCGTCGGCTTCCGCAATGCGCTGTCGCAGCTCTTCCACGACCGGAGGAAAGCCCTTTTCCCGGATGTCGTCGTTGTACAGGGGCACCTCGCCCAGGCGCGACCAGGTCTCGATCTCCATGCCAGCGGGCGCGTTTTGGGCGGCGAAATCCAGCGCCACGCGGTTGTAGGAGAACTTCCGCAGGCTGCCGCAGAGTCCCAGGACCTTGAGTGTGTCAGTCATGTCGCGTTCCTTCCCGTGTCGATGGCGGCGCGCGCCAACGGCTGGCCGGGCGACGCGCTGGCGGTCTGGGTAAGTCAACGTCTCGCAGGCAGGGTCGTTCCGGGCGGTCTCAGACCGGCGGCACCAGGATGACGCGGCCCTCGAACTCGTCCTCGGGGCGGGTCGCGGCCAGATGCGCGATGGCCGCTCCCAGATCGCCGCCGCCGGGCGGCAGCGAGGCAATGCCGTAGCAGCGGACGCTGTCGCGGTGTTCGACCTCAAGGCGGCGGCGGACGTCCGAGAGCGCCTCCTCGAGTTTGCCCATGCGGGGCGTGCCCTGGGGGTCGACGACGACGACCATGCCGTGGCCGCGTGCGGCCATCTGCGGCAGGGCGGCCTTGACCAGCCCGCCGGCGACCGCACCGGTCTCGTCCATCAGCAGAACCAGCATGTCGAGCCCGCTGCAGGTGCGTGTGATGTCGGCCACCACCGCAGCGGCATCGCCGCCATGGGGATCGGTCTCCTGGACCGCAACGGTGCCCCAGGACTTGCGGATATCGGCCGCGGCGGCATCGGTGCGTGCGCCGTCGGGGTCGATCATGACGACCGTGGCGCCGGCCTTGGCGATACGCGCGGTGATCGCGCTGCCGACAGGGCTTCCGGCGAAGGTGACGGCCCCGACGAGCCCGGCAAGCTTCTCCATGATGGTCTCCCCGACAAGCAATTTCCCGGTCCGCAAGAGACGTGACCGTTACCGGGTTATCTAGCCGTGCGTTTGGGCCATGGTCAACGCAAGGTCATTTGCGTTCGCGCCCCAGCCGTATCATGTTGCACTGCAGCGACCTCGGGGGTCGCCACTCGCCATCGATGGAGAATTCGACGTGACCAGTCTCGACAGTTTCGGCGCCCGCAGGACTCTGGACGTGGGCAACAAGTCCTACAGCTACTATGCCCTGGAGGCCGCCGCCGGGCTGGGCGACGTCGCGCGCCTGCCGATCTCGCTGAAGATCCTGCTTGAGAACCTGCTGCGTCACGAGGATGGCGACACGGTTACCGCCGACGACATCAAGGCGCTGGCCGGCTGGACCAAGGCGCGCACCAGCGACCGCGAAATCGCCTTCCGCCCGGTGCGTGTGCTGATGCAGGATTTCACCGGCGTTCCCGCCGTCGTCGATCTGGCCGCCATGCGCCAGGCCATGAGCGAACTGGGCGGCAATCCCGATCGCATCAATCCGCTGTCGCGGGTCGATCTGGTGATCGACCATTCCGTGCAGGTCGACCAGTTCGGTACGCCCACGGCCTTCGCCGCCAATGTCGAGCTGGAGATGGAGCGCAACAAGGAGCGTTACCAGTTCCTGCGCTGGGCCCAGACCGCCTTCGACAACCTGCGCGTCGTGCCGCCGGGCACCGGCATCTGCCATCAGGTCAACGTCGAGTATCTGGCCCGCGTCGTCTGGGACGAGGGCGAGGATGTCTGCCCCGACACGCTGGTCGGCACCGACAGCCACACCACCATGGTCAACGGCCTTTCCGTGCTGGGCTGGGGCGTGGGCGGCATCGAGGCCGAAGCCGCGATGCTGGGCCAGCCGATTTCCATGCTGATCCCCGAGGTCGTGGGCATGCGCCTGACCGGCAAGCCGCGCGAGGGCACCACCGCGACCGATCTGGTGCTCACCGCCACGCAGATGCTGCGCAAGCGCGGTGTCGTCGGCAAGTTCGTCGAGTTCTTCGGCCCGGGCCTGGAACATCTGACCCTGGCCGACCGCGCCACCGTCGCCAACATGGCGCCCGAATACGGCGCGACCTGCGGCCTGTTCCCGATCGACGAGCAGACCACCGATTATCTAGCCTTCACGGGCCGCGAGCCCGATCAGGTGCGCCTGGTCGAGGCCTACGCCCGTGCGCAGGGCCTGTGGCGCAGCGCCGACGCGCCCGAGCCAATCTACACCGACACCCTGGAGCTCGATCTGGGCGATGTCGTGCCCAGTCTTGCCGGACCCAAGCGCCCGCAGGACCGCGTCGCGCTGACCGATGCGGCCACCGGCTTCGGCAAGGTCGTTGCCGACTACCGCGGCGCTCACAAGAGCGATGCCGCCGCCGACATGATCGAGGAAGGCAGCCCGGTCGAGAACGGCATCAGCCACAGCCATGCGGTCGAGGGCAAGGACTGGAAGCTGACCGACGGCGCCGTCGTGATTGCCGCGATCACGAGCTGCACCAACACCTCCAACCCGGCGGTGATGATCGCCGCCGGTCTGGTCGCCCGGAAAGCCAACGAACTGGGCCTGAAGGTCAAACCCTGGGTCAAGACCTCGCTCGCCCCGGGTAGCCAGGTGGTCACCGACTATCTCGACAAGGCCGGGCTGACCGAGGCGCTCAACGCCCAGGGCTTCGATCTGGTGGGATATGGCTGCACCACCTGCATCGGTAATTCCGGGCCGCTGCCCGAACCGATTCACAACGCCATCGAGCATGGCGACCTCGTCGTCTGTTCCGTGCTCTCGGGCAACCGCAACTTCGAGGGCCGCGTCCATGCCCTGACGCGGGCCAATTATCTCGCCTCGCCGCCGCTGGTCGTTGCCTATGCGCTGGCCGGCACCATGGCGCTCGACATCACGACGGAGCCGCTGGGCACCGGCAAGGACGGCAAACCGGTCTATCTGAAAGACGTCTGGCCCTCGAACGCCGAGATCGAGATGACCATCCGCAGCGCCCTGGCGCCCGACATGTTCGAGCGCCGCTACAGCGATGTCTTTGCCGGTGATGCCGAATGGCAGGCGCTGGAGGTGCCCAAGGCGCGCACCTATGCCTGGGAGGAGACCTCCACCTACATCCGCCGCCCGCCCTATTTCGACGGCATGCCCAAGCAGCCCGGCGCCATCACTGATATCCGCGGTGCGCGCGAGCTGGCCGTGCTGGGCGACAGCATCACCACCGATCACATTTCGCCGGCCGGCGCCATCGCCAAGAACAGCCCGGCGGCCTCCTACCTGGTCGATCATCAGGTCCGCCCGAAGGACTTCAACAGCTACGGCGCCCGCCGCGGCAACCATGAAGTCATGATGCGCGGCACCTTCGCCAACATCCGCCTGCGCAACGAGATGGCGCCGGGCACCGAGGGCGGCATCACCGTGCACCAGCCCGGCGGCGAGCAGATGCCGATCTACGATGCCGCCATGCTCTACCAGGCCGAGGGCGTGCCGCTCGTCATCGTCGCGGGCAAGGAATACGGCACGGGTTCCTCGCGCGACTGGGCGGCCAAGGGCACGGTGCTGCTGGGCGTTCGCGCCGTCATCGCCGAAAGCTTCGAGCGCATCCATCGCTCCAATCTGATCGGCATGGGCGTGCTGCCCCTGCAGTTCGGCGACGGCCAGAACCGGGAGAGCCTGAAGCTCGACGGCACGGAGCTCTGGGACATCACCGGCCTGGAAGCCGGCATCACGCCGCGCATGAAGATCAAGGCCACCGTCCACCGCACGGATGGCTCTGCCCAGGAGGTCACCCTCGACTGCCGCATCGATACCGGCAACGAGGTCGAGTACTACCGCAACGGCGGCATCCTCCACTACGTCCTGCGCCAGGCCGCCGGCACCGCCTGAGCCCAGGCCGGCGGGCCGTCACCGCATCGTTTGCACCCCGCCCCGCGAATGCCGGGCGGGGTGTTTTCGTTTGCCCACAAATCGTCACGGCCCGGTCCTGAAATGGCCTTGCGCCAACGCCATCCTGCGATCATTCGCTGGCAGCAAATTTGCTATTGCCTCGTGCGTATCGAATGGGAACAATACAGGAACATAACGATCAGGGAACGACAACACCATGCCCCGATTACCTGAACGTGACCCGCTCCAGCCACGCCCGCGGAAGAAGGCGGCAAACGAAAGCAAATCCGAAGCATCCACGCGTGTTCGAGAAGAACTGCGTGCGCTTATAGCCGACGA
>Ga0105054_10005617_pt1 | contig 17942 bp, 7 predicted proteins | sample BON02_FD_78091 | JGI IMG/M metagenome (GOLD analysis project Ga0105054, IMG submission 78091) | Freshwater microbial communities from Lake Bonney liftoff mats and glacier meltwater in Antarctica - BON-02 (megahit assembly) | ecosystem: Environmental > Aquatic > Freshwater > Ice > Glacier...
AAAAAAAGAGGGCGGCTGCTCACTTTCGAGCCCGATCGAACATCAAAACCAAAACGAAGCAGGCCAAGGACCAGACCGTTGGCGACATGGTGCAGGGCGTGAAGGACAAGGCCGGCGAGGTCGTGCAGGCCGTGCAAGACAAGGCCGGCGAGGTGGGGCAGTCCGTCAAGGACAACGCGGGCGGCGCGGGGGGCCGTGGCACCCCCCGCTGCCCGGCCCCCCCCCCCCCCCCCCCCCCCTCTTTCTTCGCCCGCCCCCCAATTCTCCGCGTCCGCCCGAAACTCACCGCCTGCACCGGGCCGCCGCGCTTCCGGGCGAGGACGAACGCGGGCTTGACCGCAGCAGGGGCGGCGCCGAGGTGGCGGGGGCTCTTCTGGACCAGCGCGCGCGTGGTCGTCAGCTGCCGGCCAGCCGCGGCGGAAATCATTTTGGCGAGAGCGGGGGGGTCGGAAGTGTTACTTTTTCTCGAGGGCTTGCTTTGCGGGTGTCGTGTTGGTGATCGAGGAGAGTTGTGTGTGGAGGGAGGGGGGCTTTGTTGCTTTGCTTCTCCAAGGGAGAGACTGCGGCTTTTGAAGAGGTTTGGCAGACGGCGCGAGCCGGTAAAAGACGGCAGACGGTCGCAAGTCGGCTCGTCCGGCGTGCGGCGCAGAACGATTCTCCACACACTCTACTCACTTCACCGCACCATCAATCGATTGACTACCACTTGTTCTTCTGACTTGTTCCATCAATTCTACTTAGGCGCGCGACCGACCATCACTCGCGACTTCATAGGAGGGGGCGTTTGTTGGGCGGCCGAATGCTCCGATCACACACCCGTCCGCCCCTATCTGAGATAGGCTATCTCCCGCGCCATGGCCTCGCTCCTGTACACGGAGACGCAGGTGGAGCTGTACGAGGTCGGTAGTTGTCATCGTGATTGCTTCTTACATGTGCTTGCACGAGCACGAAGAAAAAAACGCATGAGTGACAGGCGCGGTTCGCGCGACGACGCGGACGGCGGGGAGTGACGCGCCCGAAAAACAAACAATGCGCCCGCGTCCTCCTCCAACACAGCCCAAAACAAAAACACAAACCAATCCAGATCCGCGACGGCAAGCAGCAGCTCGCGGCCAAGGGCCCCCTCGAGGTCCTCTCCGTGGAGGCCGCCCCACGCCGCTTTTTCCACCCAAACGCCAACGCCGCCGCCAACGCCGCCAACGCCGCCGCCGCCGTCCTCACCGTCGGCAGCGCGCACCCGAGCCCGCCGCTGGAGCTGCGCCCGGCCACCCACGCCATGCGCTCGCTGACCGACGCGGGCGAGGACTCGTTCGTCCTCGGCCAGGCCGTCCCGGGCCAGGACAAGGAGCCCCGCTTTTGGGCCGTTGTCTTTCCCCGAGGCGGCGGCGGCGGCGGCGGCGGCGGCGGCGGCGGCGGCAACGGCCCCGCGGTTCTCAGGGCAGAGGCCGATGCGTTCGCGCGCCTGCTCGGGCGCCTGACCTCCTATTTCCTCTCGGCGCGCGCCGAGCGTGCGGCCGCCCGCGCGGCCGCGGCCCCTCCCTTACCCGCCGCTCTAAAGGCGCTCGACCCGTCGGCCGTGCTGCCGCAGCTGGACGTTCGGGCGCTGAACGAAGTCCTGAGAAAGGGCGCCGAGGACACCCGCGCTTTCCTCGGCGCGGCGGGCGGGCTCGTGGCCGGCGGGTTCGCGGCGGCGGCCGAGATGCACTACAAGTACGCGCCCGCGCCCGCGGCGCAGCCTGCAAAGGTGCCCGAGGCGCTGGCGCTCAACCTGGCGCACGCAAAGCAGGCGGCGGCGGCGGGCGCGGCCATGGCGCGCGGCGTGTCGTCGGGCATGCAGGCGGCGACGGCGGAGCTCGGCGGCGCGGTGGCGTCGGCGGCGGCGGCGGCGGCGGCCGGAGCTGGGGGCGGGGGCGGGGGCGGTGGCGGGGCCGGCGGGGCGGGCGGGCTCGGCGGGGGATTTGGCGGGGCCGGCGGGGCAGGCGCGGCGTCGGCGGTGGCGGCCAGCGGCAGCGGCAGCGGCGGCGGTGGCGGCAACGCGGCCGTCGCGCGCGACCTCGGGTCGGTCGGCGTCGAGGTGCTGCGCGACGCGGCCGCCGTGCGCGACGCTCTGCTGGCCGCCGCCGGGCAGGCCTTTGGCGGCGCGCGCGATGCCGTGGTCGGCGTCGTCGGGCACCAGTACGGCGCCGACGCGCGGCGGGCGGCGGCCGACGCGCTCGACGCCGCCGCGGGCGCGGGGCAGATGGCGGTGGCGGGCGCGATGATGGCACCGGCGCAGGTGGCGATGAGCGCGGCGCAGCGGGCGTCGGACCAGGAGGAGGCCAGGAGCGCGCTCGAGCAGGCGCGGGCGGGGCTGGCGCAGCAGAAGGAGCAGCAGCTGCAGCAGCAGCGCGGGGGCGCGGGGGCGTCGTCCGGCGCGCAGCAGCAGCAGCAGCAGCCGCAGCAGCAGCAGCAGCAGCGGTCCGACTTGGAGCGCGCGCGCGCCGAGCTGGAGAGGGACCGGGCGGCGCTGGCGGCCGAGCGCGCGCGCTACGAGCGGCAGCAAAAGGAGCAAGAGGCTCGACGGGCGGCGGCGGCGGGGGAAAGGCCGAAGGGCGGCGGCGGCGGGCCGCTCGGTTTTTTTTTCGGCGGCGGCGCGGCATGAGATCGGCCGCGCCCGTGATCGAGGGAAATTTTTCGTTGTAACAAGCACAGGCCCGGATCAATTGCGAGTGTCAGCGAGGTCAAGAAGAAGGCAGTTCTACGTGTCAGGGAAACCCTGAAATGAAGAAGAAAAAGGAGCTCGTCGTCGCGGGAGGCGCAGGACGAGGAGGAGGAGAGAAGACGAAATAAAAAACACAAAAAACACGGATCACGAGCACTCGCACGCGCTCATAATCGAGTCCCGTAAGGCCGCGTCGGTCGGCCCAAACGGCTCCTGCTGCGCCTCCTCGACCTCGGGGTCCGCCTCCGGCACGCCGAGGCTCACCAGAGCGCCGAGGTCACTCGAGGAAAAGGCCGACGACGAGGCGCCGCCCGACGAGCACGACGAGCCGGCGCTGTCGCTGCGCGCGTGGCCGCCGCCGCCGCGCGAGCCGCCGCGGCGGTGCCCCGAGGGGGAGGGCTCATCTGCGTCGACGCCCGCCGAGATCGTGTAAGACCGCCGCATGGGCAGGAGCGCCGCGCCGCCGCCGCCCGCCCCGTCGTCGTTGTCGTCGCCGTCGGCGCACGCGGCGGCCGCGCTGAATACGGGCGGCAGCGAGAAGCCGCGCGCGGGCGCGAACGCCCACGGCGCCTTGGCCGCGCAGCCGCCGCTGCCGCGGGCGAGCCACGAGGCGACCGCGCCCGCGGGGGCAGCAGCGACCGCCGAGACCGCCGCCGCCGCCACCTCGGCCGCCGCCGCCTCCAGGCTCCTCAGCGCCAGCGCCTCGTCGACCAGGTCGTCGCAGTCGGCCGCGGCCATCTGCGCGACGGCCTCGTCCAGCGCGCGCGCGCGCCACGCCGGGCGGAACACGACGTCGGCGTGCTCGCGCGCGCCGTTAAGCAGCATGGTCACGCGCCCTCCGCCCGCCGCCGCCGCCGCCACCACGGTCGCCCGCACGTGCGCCGCGGGCACGAGCGCGTCCCTTCCTCCCACCGCCAGCAACGTGCGCGGGCTCTGGGCCGTCTGGGCGCACCCCCACAGGTTGTAGCGCGACCAGTAGAACCCGCGCGACACGGCCGCCGCCGCGTGCAGGTCGCGCGCGATCAGCCACGTGACCCACCCGTTGCGCGCGGCGAACCGCGGGTTGTAGACGAAGGTGCCTACGAGATCTCCGGTCCACATGGCCGCGCACACCGGATCCAGGAGCGCGAGCGTGCGCACCAGGTCCGGGCGCGTCTGGGCGAGGCGCGAAAGGAAGAGCGTGCCGAACGAGTGGCCGACCGCGTCGCAGCGGGGCGGTGGAGCCGCGCCGGCGGGGGCGGCGGACGCGGGCGAAGGAGAAGGAGAGGAGGGCGCCGCCGCCCCTCCGTCGAGCGCGGCGGCCAGCTCGGCCGCGGCCTCGTCGACGGTGGGCACGCGCGACGTCCAGCGCATGGCGAGGTGCTTGAACTCGACGGCGACCACGGGCCGGCCCGTGGCGGCCAGGCGGGTCACCATGGGCACGTAGGGCGCCAGGCCCAGGCCGACGCCGTGGCAAAAGAGGATGGGCGTCTGCTGCTGCTGCTGCTGCTGCTGCTGCTGCTGCTGCTGCTGCCCGCCGCCGCCCGCGCCGCCGCCGCCCGCCGCGCCGCCGCCGCCAAACGATCCAAACGTGTAGACGGCCGCCCCGCCCGCGCTCCGCCGGCACGCCCACCCGCTGCACCGCAGGGCCCAGTGCTTGGCCAGCGCGACCACCTCGGTCCCCGCGTAAAAGGCCAGCGGGCGCCAGTGCGCGCGCACGGGCTCGCGAAGGTGCGCCATCAGCCGAACAGAGGGGTTTGCGGGCCCGGGGGCGAACTCGCGCCGGATCGCGGCCTCGAGGCGCGCGACCATCTGCGCGCCGGCGTCCGGCATGCCGGCGTCGGCCATCTGCGCCTGCGAGCGGTAGTAGAAGCCGTAGGTGAGCATCTCGGCCGCGTTGCCGCGGGTGACGAGGCGGTCGGGGCCGTCGGCTGCGCCGCCGCTCACGCCGCTGCCGCCGCCGCTGCCGCTGCTGCTGCTGCTGCTGCCGCTCCCCTCGCCGCCGCTGTGCCCGCCGCACCACCGCGCGATGAGCTCCTCGACGCGCCGGGCGCCCGCCGCGCCCTGGACCCCCTGCTGGGGGTCCGACGACATGCGCGCGGCGGCCGCCAAAAAGCGCTCGAAGGCGGCGTCGCCCTCGGCGAGCAGGGCAGCGGCGTCGGACCAGCCCGCGCGCGCGTCGCCGGGGTCCGGCAGGGCGTTGAGGCGGGCGAGCCGGCGGAAAAAGTGCGCCGCGAAGAGGAGCTCGGCCGCGAGGTAGAGGGGCAGGAAAAGGGCGGCGGCCAGGGCGGCGGCCAGGTAGAGGGCCGAGCCCGCGGCCAGGCCAACGAGGAAGCCGGCGGCGGCGCGGGCGGCCAGGAGCGTCGATGGCGGCCCCTGCTGGGCGGCGGCCGCGGAGAGCAGGGCGGCCGCGCGCTTGGGCGCGCCGTAGGTGCCCGGCGGGGAGGTGTGCTCGATGACCGTCATGATTGACGCGCGCTGCTATCGCGAAGCCCGCTGGTTTCTCTGATGCGCGCGCGCGGGTGCGATGGCGTGCACTCTCACTCTTCTTTGCCTCTTCTGTGATTTTTTTGACGGCGGGGGTGGGAGCGCCCGGGTGTGTTGTTTGCTGCGCGCGGGCGAGCAATCGCGGCGTTATTTTGGTAATAGGTGTGCTTGGTATGTACAATTGAGGCGCTGGTAGTTGTTGGTTTGTATGTGTTCGCGTCGCGCTCGGTCCTTTGGTTCTTGAGGTTCCCCGATGACAACGGGGAAAGTTTTTTTCACTCTTTCGTTCCTAAAAAACAATGAGACGCCCGCTCCTTCCCCCGAGGGCGCGCGCGCCGGCGGCCGGCTCGGCGTCCGCTTCAGGTGCTTCAGATTCGATGCCTCTGGCGAGGCGCGCGAGAACGAGGGCCTTGCGTCGTGCCGCGCCCGCTTGAAGAAGCCGACGGCAGCCGGTCGCAGCCGGTCGCAGCCGCCCCGAGCTAGGGCGCCTTTGGCCGGCCAATCCGGCCTTGATCCTGCCGCAAGATCCGGCCTCCCGCCTGTATGCGTCCAACCTCCCCACGCCCTCACACCGTCCCCGTGTTTGTGGCGGTGGCATGGGGGTCCTGTCCTTATCGCCTGTCATTGTCGAACCTCAAAGACAAAAGGAGCGCAAACGAGGGACGGCACAGACGAAGAAGAGGCGACGACAAGGACGACGACGACGAGAGTTTCAAAACGATTTTTTTGGTTTAGGCAGGAGTCTTTCTTCGGGGTAGGTGTGTCGGCGGGAAGAGAGCGTCGGCGGATCGAGGGAGTCGGTCACGCGCGAGAGCGATCGTGTGTGTAGAGCGGCGATGGCTCAAGGGGGCGGCGGGATGGCGCGGCGGGGAGGAGCGCGCGGCGCGGCGTCCCTCGCGGCGTCTCTGGCGGGCGGCGTCTTTCCGCGGAAGTCATTTTCTAAGAATGAAGGCGGGCAAGGGGGGGGGGGTCGAAATGGGGGGTGTTGGCGAAACGAGAAAGAGGAACGGGGGGAGGAGGGGACCACACATGTGGAGGAAGGATGAGCGGGTGGGGGGCGGCCAGAGGGCGGGCGCGCGCGGAGGCTCTGAGCACATGAAAAAATGGAAAAGAATCGTGCGCGCGACCCGCTCCTCCCTCTTCCTGGCCGTCGCGGGCGCGCGAGAATGGTCGGGCGGCCGCCGCAAACGAGCGCACAAGAGGGAGGAAAAAGAGGGGGCGGCGGCGGCGGGCAGAGGGGCCGGGCAAGGGGCCGAGCAAGCCAACGACGATGGCGCGGCGGGGGGCGGCGGCGGCGGCAGCTCTCGCATTACGGCGAGGACGGATGCTGCTGCTGCGGCTGCTGCTGCTGCTGCTGCAGCCTCTGGCGCGCGAGCAGCGACGAGAGCGCGTGCTTGACGTCGCCGGGCTGGGGCAGGGCCGCGGCGGGCGGCGGCGGCGACGCACCCTCGCCGCCGCCAAACAGCAGCGGCCGCTTGCCGCCCTTGCCCGCCGTCCGCGGCGCGCTGCCGCCGCCGCCGCCGTCCTCAGCGCCGCCCTCAGACGCGCCGTCGGAGCCGCCGCTGCTGAGCGACACCAGCGACGAGGGCACGCCGCCGCTGCCCGACTTGGACGCGAACGAGCCGCCGCATCCGAAGCCGCGCAGCTCGGCCACCACCTGGTCGGACGGCGCCAGGGCCTCGCCGGCCGCCGACGCCAGGCTCGCCTGGCGCGTGAGCGACGGCGCGTGCGAGGGCGGCGCGGCGACGGCGGCGCCGCCGGCGGCGCCGCCGCCGCCGGGCGCGGCGGCGCCGCCCAGGCCGGCGCCGTACGCAGCGGCGGCCCAGGCCGAGGTGGTCGACGTGCCGCTACCGCGCAGGGCCGCGGCGGCGCTCGCGCTGCGCGTGGGCGGGTCGCGGGGCGCGGCGGCGGCGGCGGCGGCAAAGGCCGCGAGCGCGCCGCCGCTGGGGCCCGAGGCCGCGTGCGGCAGGAGCGGCGGCGGCGACGGCAGCTGCGCGCCGCCGCTGTCGACCGGAGGGGTGCGCGGCGAGGCGGGCGAGCCGATGCTGAGCGCGCGCGGCGCGCGCGGGCGCAGGCGCCGCAGCGCCTCCTCCCGGTCCTGGCTGGCCGGCGGCGACGGCGGCGACGGCGGCGACAGCGGAGGCGGCGCGGCGCGGCCCGCCTGAGCCGCTTGCCGCGGCGGCGTCGCCGTCCTCCGCGGCTGCTGCTGCTGCTCCCGCCCGCCGCCCAGCTCCAGCACGTCCGCGCGCACCCCCTCGGGCAGCACCACCCCCACCAGCCGCAGCGGCTCGCGCTGCGCCTCCCGCAGCCGCCCCGCGACCGCCGCGAGCCCGCCCGCCGCCCCCGCCGCCGCCGCCGCGTTCGCCGCGTCGTCCTCGTCGGCGCAGGCCATCTGCGCCAGCGCCTCGTCCAGCACGCGCGCCTGCCACGCCGGGTCGAACACCACGTCGGCGTGCGCGCGCTGCGGGTGCGACACGAGGGTCACGCGCCCGCCCGAGTGGGCGTCGGCGGCCACGGTGGCCGCCACGTGCGCGATGGGCACCAGGTCGTCGCGCTCTCCCACGGCCAGCAAGGTGCGCGCGGGAAGCACGTCGGGCCAGGCGTTGAACTCCGTCCAGAAGAAGCGCCGGCTCACGGACGCGGCCGTGTGCAGGTCGCGCGCGATCAGCCACGTGGTCAGCCCCGTGCGCGAGCGCTCGGGCCGGTAGACAAAGTTGCTGATGAGGTCGCCCGTCCACATGCAGCAGCAGACCGGGTCCAACAAGGCGGCCGTCCGCACGAGGTCGGGGCGCGCGCGCAGCAGCCGGCTGAGGTAAAACGTGCCAAACGAGTGGCCCACGGCGTCGCATCGCGCGGCGCCCAGCGCGCCCAGCAGGGCCACCAGCGAGTCGGCCACCTCCTCGACCGTGGGGACGCGGCGCGTCCAGCGCATGGCGAGGTGCTTGAACTCTAGGGCGATCACCGGGCGGCCGGTGGCGGCGAGCCGCTGCACCAGAGGGACATAGGGCGCCAGCCCCAAGCCCACGCCGTGGCAAAAGAGGATGGGCACCTGGGCGCGCTCGTCCTGCGCGTCCTGGGCGCGGCGGGCGTCGGCGGCGAGCGACGAGGAGGAGGGGGCGTCCGCGGCGTCGCACGATGGGGCGCGCGACAGGGGCGGCGCGGCGGCGGCGGCGCCGTTGCGGCGGCGCAAGGCCGAGCCGGCGCCGCCGAAGGCGGACGCGTTCCCCCCCCGCGCCCCCGTGAGCAGCGCCGACCAGCGGCGCCGCCCCTCGGCCGACGCTCCCCGCGCGGCCGCGTCGTGCAGCGCTGCCCCCCTGCGCGCCGCCTCGGTCGACGCGCGCAGGCCGTAGGTGTAGTAGTGCCCGCCGCCGCCGCCGGGAGCGCGCTCGCACCTCCACCCGGCGGCCAGCATCGCCCAGTGCTTGGCGAGCGCGAACGCCTCCATGACGCCGTAGAACGCCAGAGGGCGCCAGTGCGCCTTGATCGGCTCCCACAGGTGCGTCATCAGGCGGATCGACGGGTTGTACCCTGGCTGGAACGAAAAGTCCCAAGCGCGCTCCAGCCGGCAAAGCATCTGCTCCCCCGCGTCGGGCCTGCCCGCCGCTGCCATCTGCGCCACCGAGCGGTAGTGGAACCCGTACACCAGCAGTTCGGCCGCGTTGCCCCTGCGGATCTCGCTGAAGGGCGTGTCCGCGCCGTACCAGCACCGCAGCAGGCCGTCGATGCCGGTCGACTTGCGCACGTCGGGCGCAATGGCCATGAAGCGCTCGAAGGCGGCGTCGCCGTCGTGCCCCTCGGGCTCGTTCGGCGCCACCTCCGGTCCGGGCAGGGCGCTCAGGCGGGCGCGCCGCGCGAAAAAGTGCGCCGCGAACAGGGCCTCGGCCGCCAGGTAGGCGGGGAGCAGGGCGGTCAGGGCGAGCGGCGCGGCCAGCAGCAGAAGGGCCAGCGAGGCGGCGAGCGCGGCGGCGGCGCCCGCGAGGGCGCGCAGCCAGAGCCATCGCGTGCGGTTGGCGGTGCCGGCCGGCGCCGGGCGCGTGGGCGCGCCGTCGTGGGCGACCGACGGCATGTCTCGATGTGTGCTGGGTGCGTGCAGGGAGGCGTGTCCGAAAGGAGGCCTCTCGGGGTTTTCTTCTCCCCCCCCCCCCTCTCTCTTCTCCCGCAAAGGGGCGGGCGCGAGAGGAGGGGAACGGCCAATGCGGGGGCCGCGCCGCGCGGGTCGGGTCCGGTGCTCCGCGATGTCCGGTGGGCAGAGGCGGGAGAGAGGATTGTTGGTAGAGAGGGGTCTGTGTGGCGTTTTTGGGGGGATGATGATAATCGTGTTTTGGTGTCGTTGTCAAGGAGGGGGAAGGAGCGCGGTTTTTTGGAATCGCGTTGCGGGCGCAGTGAGAGAAAGGTATCAGGGGGGGGGTTGCGTGCGTGTGGGGTGGTGGTCAAAGGTGAGCATCAGATTGGCGCGCGTTTGGACAATGATTGACCGAGACGGGAAAGTGAGGCGCGCGGGCGTTTTGGCATCGGGAAAGCGAGGTCGCCGCGCGCCCGCCGCCAGCCGCGCGCGCGCAACTGGCGGCGCCGCTGTCACCGCGAGCGGCGGGCAGGGCACACAAGGGGCTGCCAAGGGATCGCCTGGCGCCGTCGAGGCGGCGAAAGGTGCGCGCAGAGTGAAAAGGGGGACCGGGACGCGCCCCGCGGGCAGCGCGCCCAGGGGCGGGCGCGCGCGCGGGCCTAGGGCGCGCCACCGAGCAACAGGGGCGCAGGGGTCACAGGCGCCCTCCTCTCCCCTCTCCCCTCTCCTTTGGCTCTCTCCCACAGCGCACAGCGCACGGGGGCTCGGGCGTCCCTGGCGCCGCGCGCGCGCCTCGACAAATGACATGTCAAGCTCCGTGCCGCCCGCGCGCCGGGGTCAGGGGCGCGCGGGGAGAGCGGCAAAAAGAGGCTTCTCCAGCGTCCGACAATTGTCTCCTTCCGCGTCGTCGGTGGAATCCTGCCTCGCGCGTACCTCGGTGCGGTGCAACGAAGCGGGCGAGTCGATCAACACAAGAAGCGGGCTGTCAATTTTTCGGATGGGTTTTTCGGATGGTGTGTGGGGGATAGGGCGTGCGAGGAGCGTCGGAGCCAACAAAGGAGAGCCCCCCCCCTCCCTCCCACTGCCTGCTGGCCCTCCCCCGCTTCTTCGATCATGGTTCCATCACCAAATCCCCCACAGCGTGAGCCCTCCGCCGCCCTCCCCTAGCCCGCAGGACAGCCACTTGACCCGACCCGATCCGCATCCTCTCGTTTCCCTTGCATCCAAGCGATCACGACGCGCACGCGGCGCCCGAAACCTTCCACACAGGCTCTCTTTTTGTGCACAGCCCATCGCGCCCATCGTGCCTGCCCAAAGCACCCGGCGCGCTCGATCCGCCGCCGATGGTGCCCGCAGGCGCGGCGGCGAGCGCCGGACCCGCCGCGCCGCCGGCCGCCGCAGGGCGCCACGCGGCGGGCCTCTCTGTTGTCGCCGCCGCCGCTTGCCGCCGGCGCATCGTCGCCGCCCGGCCGACGGCCGCCGCCGCCGCCGCCGCCGCCGCCGCCGCAGCGCCGCCACCTCGGCCGCCCAGCCTGGGCCCGCGCGGTCCGCGCCTGCCCGCGCGCAGGAGGCAGCGGCGGCGGCGACATGAGGCCACGTCGGCATCATCCGCAGCAGCTACCGGAGCAGCAGCCGCAGCAACAACAACAACAACAACAACAGCAGCAGCGGCAGCAATAACACCGGCGTCGTCGGCCTCGCCGCAGCCGCCGCCCTCGCTGCCCGGCCGGCCCTCGGCCCCCGGGCCCCCGGCCCCTCCCCCGCCCCCGCCAAACCCAACCCTGCCCGACCTCGCCCTCGCCGACGTCGACCCCTCCCACCCCCCTCCCCTGCCCCCCGCCGCGGTCACCCTGACCCTCGCCTCCTTCGCCGTCACAAAGTCGGCCTACGTCCGCCTCACGCGCCTGTTCCGCGCCGAGCACGCCGCCGCCACCGGCGCCGACGTGAAGTTCAGGCTCGCCTTCGCCGGCTCGTCGGTGCAGGCGCGCGCCGTGTGCGACGGCCTGCCCGCCGACGTGGTCGCCCTGGCCCTCCCCCCCGACGTCGAGCGCATCGTGGCCGCGGCCGGCGGCGCGCTCATCCGGCCCGACTGGCCGCGGCGCTACCCCAACGGATCTATCGTGTGCGAGACAACCGTGGCGGTCGTCCACCGGCGCGGCAACCCGACCAACTTTCGGTCGTGGGCCGACCTCGCGCGCCCCGGCGTGCGCATCGTGGTGGCCAACCCCAAGACGGCGGGGGTGGCGCGGTGGATCTTCCTGGCGCTGTGGGGCTCCAAGATGGCGGGCAAGGGCGACGGCGGCGGCAGCGGCGGCGGCGGCGGCGAGGGCGGCGGCGGAAACGGCAAGCGTCGGCGGCGGCGGAAAGCGTCGGCCGCCGACGAGGCGGCCGCCCGCGACTACGTCACGCGCGTCTTCGACAACGTGGTGGTCCAGCCGCGCGACGCGCGCGAGGCCAGCGACGTCTTCTACCGCCAGAAGCTGGGCGACCTGCTCCTGACGTACGAGAACGAGGCGGTCCTGACAAACGCGGTCGTCGGCGCCGCCAAGGCGCTCCCTTACGTGGTGCCCTCGCCAAACGTTCGAATCGAGTGTCCCCTCGCCCTCGTCGACGGCGTGCTGGACAAGCGCCCCGCCTCCGCCCGCGACGCCGCCGACGCCTTCGCCCGCTTCCTGTTCACGCCCGGGGCGCAGGCCGAGTTTGGCCGGGCCGGCTTCCGCCCGAACCCGCGGCTGTCGCGCGAGGTGCCCGAGCACGTGAGGGCGAGCGGCAGCGCGGGCGTCCGGCTGTGGAGCGTCGACGGGGCGCTCGGCGGGTGGGCGGCGGCGCAGGCCGAGCTGTTCGACCCGGGGCGGGTGCTGGACCAGGTGCAGGCGGACGTGGGGGGCCGCCGGATGGAGGCGCAGCGGGCCGAGGCGAGCGCGGCGTCGGCGGCGCGGTGGGAGGGCGTCGGGCGGGCGCTGTTTGGGTGGATGGGCGGCGGCGGCGGCGGCGGCAACGGGGGGGGGGGAGCGGCGGGCGGCGGGCGGCAGCAACGGGGGAGAGGGGGAGCGGCGGGCGGCGGAGGCGATGCGCGGCTGGCGTCGGCGTCGCCGTGAGGAGGAGATGGCTTGAGGCCGTCGTTGCTCGCCTTGATGGAACGATTGCCTGCCACGTGTGTTTTACAGGCACGCGACGCGCACGCTGGGCAGCAGCAGCAGTGAGTGGGGCAAAAGGGAAAAAGGGAAAAAGGGGGGGGGAACGTGTCTTGACACCGCAGCAGTGAGTGGGGCAAAAGGGAAAAAGGGGGGGGGGGCGTGAGTCTTGAGACACCGCCGGCGCCGCCGACGGGCGCGAACGAGCGGGAAATCGGGGTTTGTGCTCTCAGCTTGTCTGAAAAAGCCACACGGACGCCACGACCCAATCACGCAACCCCGACCCATCAAACGACCCCCCGCAAAGCCTGAGCTCGGGTCCCACGACACACACGCACACGCTTGAAAATCATCAGATCCTCTCTTCCCACAACTCTCCTCAACCGCCCGGTCTCTCACTGTCGCGCGCGCGCGCTCCCTCCCGTTCTTCTCACCGGGGCTTGGCGCGTGCCCGAGGTCGTTGTCGCTCCGTCTCCATCTGCATCACGACCACTGTCACCACCTCGACGCACGCACGCCCGGACGACCGACCAGCCCGAGCGCGACGACGACGCCGGCGGCGACGACCATGATGGGCGGCGGCGGTGGCGGCGGCGGCGGCGGCCGAGCGGCGGCGGCGGCGGCGTCCGCGGCGGCCGCGGCGACCCAGCGCGTCTACCTCGGCCGCCTGCTCAAGCCGCGCCAGATGGACTTTGAGGCGGCCGCCTGGCTGGCGTGGCAGCTCCTGGCGCTGAACCCGCGCTCGGCGCACCGCCACGCGGCCTACAACAAGCAGACCAAGGGCGCGTGGGCGCGCGACGACCCAGCCTTCGCGGTGGCCGTCGCCGGCGTCGTCGCGGGAGCGGCGCTCGCCTTTTCCGCCGCGCTGGCGCGCTCTCCCGGGCAGGTGCTGCGCGCGGTCCTGCGGGCGGTGCTGGTGGACTACCTGGGCCTGGGGCTGGTGCTGGCCACGGCCGGGTGGGCGGTGGCCAACCGGGTGCTGCTGCGCGGAGGCGGCGACGGGGGCGGCGGCGGCGGCGGGCGGGCGGGCAACGGCGGCGCCCCTTTTTCGGAGCAGCAGCAGCAGCAGCAGCCGCAGCAGCAGCAGCAGCCCCAGCGCGTCGAGTGGCTGTACGCCTTTGACGTGCACTGCAGCGCCTTCTTCGCGGCTGTGGTGCCGGTCCTGCTGGTCGGGCAGCTGGCGCTGCTGCCCCTGCTCCTGGCCGGGAGGGGCGGCGCGGCGGGGGTGGCGGCGGCGGCGCCGGGAGCAGGAGGAGGAGGAGGAGCGGGAGGAGCAGGGGCGGCAGAGGCAATAACGGCGTCGGCGGCCGCGGCCGCCGCTGCTGCGGCGGCCCCGGCCGCGCGCGAGCGCTTCCTCCCCGCGGCCGCCGCGTGCCTGCTCTACTTCGCGGCCGCCGCCCGCTACCTGTACGCCACGTTCCTGGGCTACGCGGCCCTGCCCTTCCTCGGGCGGCGGGCCGAGGCCTTTCTGTGGCCGGTGGCGCCGCTGTGCCTGGCGCTGGTCGCGGCGCTGGTCGCGCGGTTCAACCCGGCGCGCCTCGTGCTGGGGCTCTACTACTCCTAAGAGCGCGGGTGGGCGGGTTTGGATTGTAGGAACGATTAGGACTTTGTGATTGCTTCGAGGGGCGGCGACAAAACGGGAGCGCAAGCAAAGACGACGGTCGCGTGGCGACAGGCGCGGTACCGCTTCTTTTTGCTGCGCCTTCGTGCCGTTGACCGAGTTCTCGTGTGATCGTCGCCTAGGAGGCCCTTCTCACGTGTACCAACCATCCTCCCTTACATCAACTTCCTCCCTTCGAGCGCCCCCCCACGTAAACCACCAACCCCGTCAGTAAAAACAAGCGGTGGAGAGAGAGAGCTCACGGCATCACCGACGCGCGCGCGCATCACTGCGCGCCCCCTGCACCATGGCGCTCCATCTGCGCGGTGTCGCCGCGGCGTCGACTGCGTCAGCAGTGGGATCACGCCGAACAGACGCGCGGCGCTGGCGGACAGCGCACGCGCCACCGCCGTCGCGGCGGCACCAGCGGCAGCGCGGCGGCGTTTCGCGAGCGGCGACGGAGCACCGGCAACAAGAGCAGCAGCAGCAGCAGCAGCCCCAGGAGGAGGAGGAGGAGCAGGAGCACTGGGCGCTCGCCGAGCCCTACGACGCCGCCGAGCGCGCCCTCGTCGAGCGCCTGCTCGCGGCGCCCCTCGACGACCTCATGGCCGAGGCCCGGCACACGCGCGACGCCCTCTGGCCGGGCGACGGCCCCGCGGACGGCGCCAGAGACGCCGCCGCCGCCCAATCGCAATCGCACCCGCCCTTTCTGCCGCCGCTGCTGGCGCGCCCCATCACCTTCAGCCCCAAGGTCTTCATCCCCCTCACGCGCGCCTGCGCCGACCAGTGCGGCTACTGCACCTTTGCGGCCAGCCCCGCGCCGGGGCGGCGCCTCTTCATGACCCTCGACGAAGTCGCCGCCGTCTGCCGCGCGGGCGCTCAACGCGGCTGCAGCGAGGCGCTTCTTACCTTAGGGGATGCGCCCGAGCGCCGGTGGCCCGAGGCGGCGGCCGAGCTCGCGGCCATGGGATTTGGCTCGACCCTGGCCTACGTCGAGGCCGCGTGCGCGCGCGTGCTCGCGGAGACGGGCCTGCTGCCGCACGTCAACGCGGGCCTGGCCGACGAGGCGTGGGCGCGCCGCCTCAGGCGCGTGACCGCTTCCCAAGGGTTGATGCTCGAGGGCGTCGACCCGGCGCTCCGCCTGCCCGGGGCCGCGCACGACGCCCGCACGTGCCCGGACAAGGCGCCCTCGCGCCGGCTGGCGTCCATCGAGGCCGCGGGCCTGGCACGCGCCCCCTTCACCACCGGCGTGCTCGTCGGCATCGGCGAGTCCCGCGCTCAGCGCCTGCGCGCGATCGTGGCCGTGCGGCGGCTGCACCTGCGCCACGGGCACGTGCAGGAGTGCATCGTCCAAAACTTCAAGGCGAAAAAGGGCACGGCCATGGAGGGGTGGCGCGAGCCGCCGCTGGAGGAGCTCCTTTGGTCGGTGGCGGCGGCGCGCCTGCTCCTGCCGGCGGACGTGAGCGTGCAGGCGCCGCCCAACCTGACGCCGCCCGGCCCGCCGCGGGCGGGGGCGAGTGTTGGGGGGGCCGCGGGCGCGGCGGCGGGGCCGGAGGCAGGGGGCGGCGACGGCAGCAGCGGCAACGGCGACGGCGACGGCGACAGCGACGGCGACGGCAACGGCGAGGACGGCGGGCCGCCGCTCGACGCGCCGTCCGAGGCGCTCCTCGCGCCCTCCTGGCGCGCGCTGCTGGACGCCGGCCTCAACGACTGGGGCGGCGTGAGCCCGCTCACGCGCGACTGGGTCAACCCGGAAAGGCCGTGGCCGCACCTCGGCGCCCTGGCGCGCGCGACAGCCGAGGCCACGGGGAGGCCGCTGCTGCCGCGCCTGCCGGTCTACCCCCGTTTCGCCGTCTGGCAGATGCCGCCGTCGCAGTCGCCGCCGCCGCCCCCTCTGGGCGGGAAGGGCGGCGGCGGCGGCGGCGGCGGCGGCGGCGGCGGCGAGGAAGAGGCGCAGCAGGCGGAGGAGGGATGGTTGAGCGAGGCCGGCGGGGCCTTCAGCGTCGCCGCGGCCGTGCGGCGGCTCTCGGACGGCGCCGGGCTGTCGCGCGGCCTGGGCGGGTGGACCGCGGGCGTGCCGGACGAGGAGGACTACTACGCGGGCGGCGGCGGCGGCGGCGGCGGCGGCGGCGGAGGAGGAGAGGCGGCGGCCGGACGGGCGGCCGGACAGGTCGCCGGTGAGGCGGCCGGAGAGGCGGCCTTGCCACCGGCGCAACAGGAGCAGCAGCAGCTGCAGCAGGAAGCGCAGCAGCAACCGGCCGCCCTCGCCGCCACCAACGACAGCGGCGACGGCAGCACCAAGCGCCCGGCCCCAGGCAGCCTCCTCCTCCGCGGCGGCGGCGGCAGAGGCGCGCGCAGTGGCGGCTGGGCCGTCGCGCTGGACGCCTACGGGGGCACGCTCGCCGGCCTGCCCCCGCCCGCGGACGTCGCGCCCGCCCTGCGGTCCCTGCTGCAGCGCCTGCTCGACCCGGAGCGCGACGAGCGCGAGCGGCAGCACGCGCGCGCGCTCGGCACCGCCGGCCCCTCGGCCCCCACCGCCCGAGAGGTGGAGGCGCTGCTCTCGGCCAGGGGGGCCGACGCCGAGGCCGTGCGCGCGGCGGCTGACGCCCTGCGCGCCCGCGTCTGCGGCGACGCCGTGACCTACGTGGTGAATCGCAACCTCAACTACACCAACGTCTGCACGTACGGGTGCACCTTCTGCGGCTTCAGCAAGGCGCGGCCCGGCGAGGACGACGGCGAGGGCAAGGCGCCGCCGCCGCCATCGTCGTCGGCGGCATCGTCCCCGTCGTCGCGGTCGTCGTCGTGGGCAGGGGCGTCGTCGTCGTCGTTATTTGCCCCCCCTCCCGCCGGCGCGCGCGACCCCCCTTACCTGGTCCCCCTCGGCGAGGTGTCGCGCCGCGCCGCCGAGGCCTGGGACCGCGGCGCCACCGAGATCTGCATGCAGGGCGGCATCCACCCGCAGTCCACGGGCGAGACGTACCTGTCGCTCGTGCGCGCCGCCAAGGCAGGAGCGCCCGACATCCACGTGCACGCGTTCTCGCCGCTGGAGGTGTCGCACGGGGCGGCGTCCTTGGGCCTGTCGCGCGTCGCGTTTTTGCGCGAGCTGCGGTCCGCGGGCTTGGGGAGCCTGCCGGGCACGGCCGCCGAGATCCTGCACGCGGACGTGCGGCGGGCGATCTGCCCGGACAAGCTGTCGGCCGACGAGTGGGAGGACGTGATGATGGCCGCCGCGGAGGTGGCGGCCGGCGAGCGGGGGCCAGGAGGAGGAGGAGGAGGAGGAGGGGGGCGCCCGGGCGAGTCGTCGTCGTCGTCGTCGTCGTCGTCGTCGCCGTTATCGTCGTCCGTCGCCGCGCCCTTCCGCGCGACGAGCACCATGATGTTCGGCCACGTCGAGCACGCGGCCCACCACCAGGCGCGCCACCTGCTGCGCCTGCGCGACCTTCAGGTGCGCACGGAGGGGCTGTTCACCGAATTCGTCCCCCTGCCCTTCGTCCACATGGGCAGCCCCGCCTACTTGCGCGGGCACGCCCGCCGGGGACCCACCCTGCGCGAGGCGGTGCTTGCGCACGCGGCCGCCCGCCTGGCGCTGCACCCGCACGTGCGGCACGTGCAGGCCTCGTGGGTCAAGATGGGCCCGCGCCGCGCCTCGGCCGTCTTGCTGCGGTCCGGGTGCGACGACATGGGCGGCACGCTCCAATCGGAGTCGATCACGCGCGCTTCGGGGGCCGCGCACGGGCAAGAGTTGCTCGGGCGGGAGATTGAGCGGCTCGTGCGGGCCGTGCCCGTCACGGGGGCGGGTGGCGGGTGGCGGCGCCCTTCGCAGCGAACGACGCTCTACGAGGCCGCCGACGCGGCGCAGGCGGCGCGGGCGCTGTCCGACGCGGGCGAGAGGCCGCTCGCGCCTGTGGCCAAGATCCCCGCGGCGCGCGGGCTGGCGGCGGCGGGGTTTTGAGGGGGGGCGCGCGAGTGAGAGAGAGG